>Ga0194052_1000160_pt1 | contig 47644 bp, 43 predicted proteins | sample SepL226m_MetaG_FD_160117 | JGI IMG/M metagenome (GOLD analysis project Ga0194052, IMG submission 160117) | Anoxic zone freshwater microbial communities from boreal shield lake in IISD Experimental Lakes Area, Ontario, Canada - Sep2016-L227-6m | ecosystem: Environmental > Aquatic > Freshwater >...
AACTCTGTTCTCTGGCTCATTAGGTCTAGGTGTTGCCACGGCATAGCCTTCTACTCTGCCAGTAGAAGGCCCATGGTGTTACCTATGTCCTGAACCTAATGCGTTACCCATGTCTTGAACCTGTACCAGGGGAGTGATCCACCGGGATCTCAAGCCGGAAAATGTGATGATCGGTGAATATGGCGAAGTTCTGGTGATGGACTGGGGCCTCGCCAAAGTCCTCGGTAAAATGGAAGCCTCCGAGGGTGATCCGGATTCAAATCCTAGGAGTGGAGCAGGCAATGATTTCAATTCTCCGCCCGATCAGGAGAATATTTCGGATACCTCAAGCAACACGATGGCGGGTCAGATTCTGGGCACACCCCGTTATATGTCGCCCGAGCAGGCGGCGGGTGACATCGAACATCTTGATGAGCGATCAGACATCTACTCTCTCGGAGCTATCCTCTACACGATCCTGAGCTATCGCCCCCCCGTCAATCTGGATGATGTCGGGGAAGTTCTGGAACGGGTCAAAAAGGGGGCCATTGATCCGCTCAGACCACCCAGCAGAAAATTAAAAATCGCAGATTCCCTTGCCGCACTTGTCAAAAAGGCCATGGCTCTCGACAGGAATGATCGCTATCAAAGCGTCACCGCCCTGCAAGCCGACATCACGGCCTATCAGGCAGGTTTTGCAACCAGCGCCGAGCATGCAAGTTTTGCCAAACAGCTCCGCCTTTTCGTGCAAAGGAACAAGGGCATTGTTACAACAAGTTGTGTGGCATGGTCTCTGATCGCCGTACTGGCCGTCTGGTTTGTCATCAATCTGAGGGCCAGCGAGCACACCGCCATCCTTGAACGCAACAGAGCCCAGGCTGCCCTGAGGGATGCTGAGTCAATCTCACGGTTTCTCAAGGAACTCTTCAGAAATCCCGATCCGACACGGGATGGAAAAACGATCACCGTGGTCGAAATGCTTGATGTTGGGGAACAGAAACTCGGCAGCGACCTCAACTCCCTCGAGCCAAGCCATCAGGCCAAACTGGAGGCCACACTCGGCAACACCTATTACTCCCTTGGACTTCCTCAACAAGCCATCCCCCTTCAGGAGAAGGTCAGGGATTACTACTTCGCTACTTTTGGTCCGGCATCCTCCGATACGATCCAGGCGATGGAAAGCCTGGCTGATTCCTACATGGCAAACGGGGAAACGGCCAAAGCCACGGCAATCAGGCAAGGCCTCATCGGCTCAAAGCCGACTCCCTAAGGAATCGCCAATTTAAATAACAAAGGGGTATTTCTTTTTTCGTGACAGAAGGGGGATGAAGGAGGCTTTCTATTGGGATGAGTCAAGGATCCCTCGCAGGTAAGGTAGGCGTTGTTTTCGGCGTCGCCAATAAACGAAGCATTGCATGGCATATCGCCAAGGCGTGGAAGCAGGCCGGAGCAACACTTCTGTTCAACTATCAGGGGGAACGCCTCAAGGAGAATGTCGAGGAACTCGTCTCCGAGTTCGGCCCTGACACCTTTCTTCAGCCGTGTGATGTCGGAAGCGACGAACAGATCTCCGAGTTCTTCGGCAAGGTGCGCGAAGTCACTCCCAAGATCGACATGATGTTGCACTCCGTTGCCTTCGCTCCCAAGGAAGCCTTGGGCGGGGGATTTCTCTCCACGACACGGGATGCCTTCCGCACGGCGCACGACATCAGTGCCTACTCATTGATCGGACTTGCCCGTGAAGTTGTTCCCCTCATGACCGATGGCGGCAGCATCGTGGCCATGAGCTACTATGGGGCGGTCAAGGTTGTGCCCCACTACAATGTCATGGGAGTGGCCAAGGCAGCTCTCGAAGCCAGCACCCGCTACCTAGCCTACGACCTTGGTTCCAAAAAAATCCGTGTCAATTGCATCAGTGCCGGACCGATGAACACTCTTGCTGCCAGAGGAGTCTCCGGCCTTGGCATCATGATCAAGCATTACGAGGACTATGCCCCGCTGGGCCGCACCTGTACCGGCGAGGAACTGGGTCAGACCGGCGTCTTCCTTGCAAGCGATGGCGGCAGCGGCATCACCGGTCAGGTGATTTATGTCGATGGCGGTTACGAGATCATGGGTATATCGATCAAGGAATCTTGAAACGCTCTCCTCAAACCCCAAAGCAGTCAGCCAGACCACGCATCTCGCTGGAACGGGATCTTCGCTAACTTGTAGCCCACGCCGCCGGGGTCATCACCGACCCGTCACGCTTGACGGAGTTAGGCAGGGACAAGTGGTTTGCCCATGCCCTGCCCGAGATTGCCGTGGCACCCGAAACAGCCGAAGAAGCAGCAGCCGTGCTCGGCTATGCCAATAAGAATGGAATCCCCGTCACAACGCGTGGTGCCGGCCACGGGTATGTCGGCGGATGCGTACCGGTGAGGGGTGGAATTCTGATGAGCATGCATCGGATGAAACGGATCAAGGAAGTCAACGAGCGGGACTTTGTCGCCGTGGTTCAACCCGGAGTCATCACCGGAGTACTTCAGGAAAAGGCTCGCAAGAAAGGGCTCTTCTATCCACCTGATCCGGCCAGTCTCAAGGATTGCTCTCTTGGCGGCAACATCGCCACCAATGCCGGTGGGCCCCGTTGCTTAAAATACGGTGTCACCCGTCCCTATGTCCTTGGACTGCAGATCGCGCTGGCAGACGGACGACTCGTTCGTGTCGGAGGGCGTACCCACAAAAACAAGACCGGCTTCGATCTCACCAGCATCTTTGTCGGTTCCGAAGGAATGCTTGGTGTCATCACGGAAGCTACCCTCCGTCTTCTTCCCTATCCTCCGGCCCGTGCCACCCTCTCTGCAGGATTTTCCACCATGAAAGAGGCATCGGCTGCCGTACAGGCGATCTTCCGGGCGGGATTTCTCCCATGTGCCGTCGAGGTTGCCGACAGCTTTACCCTCCAATCTGCCCGCAAGGCACACGAAGGAGTGAAGGGAGTCTTCATCCCGCCTGGCAATGCTCATCTTCTGGTGGAGATCGACGGTCAGAAAGCCAGCGTCCTGAGCGAAGGAAAGTCTCTTAAGGTTCTTCTTGCTGATAACAAGGCTCTCGAAGTCGAACTCGCCACCTCACCCGTGCGCAGTGACAGAATGTGGGCGTTGCGCCGGGCCTTCTCCGCCTCTCTCAAGGCAACAGGGCTGACGAAACTCAACGAAGATATTGCCGTTCCTCGCGGGCGTTTGGTTGACCTGATCGCTTTCGCCGAGAAACTGCAAAAAAAGACCGGCTTTCAGATCGCCTGCTTCGGCCATGCAGGAGACGGAAACATCCATGTGAATATCATGGTCTCCAAGGAACAGCAGAAGGAGCAACCAAAACAGATCGAGGCCGCTCTCGATGCCCTTTTCCATCAGGTGATCGCCTGGGGTGGAGCCATCACCGGAGAACACGGCATCGGCTTGGCCAAAAAACGCTGGTGGCCAGAGGCCACTTCCCAAGAAGTCCGCGATCTGCACAAGGCGGTCAAGACCGCCCTTGATCCGAAGGATATTCTAAATCCCGGCAAGTTTGTCTGAGAAAGCTTCAGGGTGGTGCCGCGCAAGGATGGATCAAAACCATCTTCAACACTCCAGCAAGCTTCGCACCCGAAAAAAAGGTGGCTTTACCAAGGAGAATTTTCCAGAGAGACTTACGGGCTATTTATGCAGAATATTGGCATCGGCCTAGCAGGCTTCGGCACCGTCGGAGCCGGAGTCTATGAAAATCTGGAACGCCACCGCGCTCTGATCGCAGAGCGCTCCGGATATACCTTTGCCGTACGCCGGATTGCCGTGCGCGACCTGAAGAAACAGCGTGATGTCACTGCCCCATCGGATCTTTTCACCAACCGCTGGCAGGATCTTCTGAACGATCCTGAAATCCGCATTGTGGTCGAACTGATCGGCGGAACAACGGAGGCGTATGACCTGACCGTGGCGGCAATCCGTTCAGGCCGCATCGTTGTCACTGGAAACAAGGCCCTGCTTGCCGAACGAGGCAGGGAAATCTTCGCCCTGGCACGCCAGCATAAGGTGCCGGTTTTCTTCGAAGCGGCAGTCGCCGGAGGGATTCCTATCATTCAGTCACTGCGCGATGCCTTTGTAGGAAACAGGATCGAGTCGATTCACGGCATTCTCAACGGAACCTGCAATTACATCCTGACCCGGATGCAGGAAGCCGGCCTTGATTATCCCGAAGCTCTGGAGGAGGCGATCAAACTCGGCTATGCCGAGGCTGATCCGACTCTGGATATCAATGGATGGGATGCGGGACACAAAGCGATCATTCTCGCCGCACTTGCCTATGGATTCTGGGTTGACCCCACCGCGATCCGAGTCCAAGGGATCGAGCGTGTGAGCGCCGCAGATATTCACTTTGCCAGAAATCTCGGTTACTGCGTCAAGCTCCTTGGAACCATTAAAGTCCATGAGAATGTTGTCGAAGTCGGCATGGCACCCACCTTAATTCCTCTGGCAAGTGTCCTTGCTTCCGTCAACGGCGTCTTCAATGCCATCGCGGTACGCGGAGATCTCGTCGGCGACAGCCTCTTCTATGGACGGGGTGCTGGCCGTGGCCCTACGGCCACATCTGTTGTCGGTGATCTCGTGGAGGCAGCCCATTGCCTCGATGCACCGAGGGGCACCGTCGGCTTCTCATCCCATTCTCTCTACGGCACAAGCCGCCCCGCCGACGAGATCGTGGGTTCCTACTATCTCCGTCTCTCCGTCGATGACAAACCAGGCGTTCTGGCACGCATTGCCGGTGTCCTGGGAGAAGCTGGCATCGGAATTTCCTCCGTGGTTCAACCAGAATCGGTTGCCGGGGTGGAAACCCCCCTTGTGCTGATGATCCACCAGGCCGCCTATGGAAAAATGCGCTCGGCTTTGGCGCTCATCACCACGCTTGACTGCGTGAAGGGTGAGCCGATCCTCTTCAATGTGGAGACTCTTTCTTAAACAGGAATCACTGATCTTAGTTCCCATGCATAACATTCTCCATGATTGCGGTGTGATCTCGCGTTACCGGGAATATCTTCCAGTCACCGATGCCACTCCGGTGATTTCGTTGAGCGAGGGCTCCACCCCGCTGATTCATTCACCCAAACTGAGTGCCATGACAGGCGGTGAGGTCTATCTCAAATATGAGGGTCTTAACCCCACCGGCTCCTTCAAGGATCGCGGAATGACCATGGCGATCTCCAAGGCCGCCGAAGAGGGTGCCCACACCGTGCTCTGCGCCTCCACGGGCAACACCTCCGCCTCTGCCGCTGCCTACGCCGCACGCGCAGGAATGAAATGCGCCGTCCTTCTGCCAGCTGGCCGCATCGCGGGAGGCAAGATGGTGCAGGCCTATATCTACGGAGCCACGGTGGTTGCGATCCGGGGCAACTTCGATGATGCGCTGCGCCTTGTGCGCGAACTGGGTGAGACCGGGGATTTTGCCATCGTTAATTCGATCAATCCTTATCGGATCGAGGGACAGAAGACGGCCTCCTTTGAAATCATCGAGGAGTTAGGCAATGCACCAGACATCCATATTCTCCCCGTTGGCAATGCGGGAAACATCACCGCCTACTGGAAAGGTTATCGGGAATTCAAGGAACTCGGCCGCAGCTTCAAACTCCCCAAAATGCTCGGTGTCCAAGCGGCTGGCGCAGCTCCTCTCTATCGGGGTGAGCTGGTGCAGAATCCCGAGACCGTGGCCACGGCCATCCGCATCGGTCGTCCCGCAAGCTGGGACGGAGCGATCAATGCCGTTGCGGAGTCGGGGGGCTGCTTCGAGATTGTGGAGGATGCCGAGATTCTGACCGCACAAAAATGGCTTGCCTGCAATGAGGGAGTCTTTGCCGAGCCAGCCAGCGCCGCGCCCGTTGCCGCCTTGCTGAAATGCTTTGGCAAGAGCTCGGCGACGGAACGCTGCCACCCCTGCCCTTTCCATGAATTCAAACCCGGAGCCAGGATTGTGCTGACGATCACAGGTAACGGACTGAAGGATCCGGATACGGCCAGACACGCCGTCACGACACCGGTCGAAACAGAAGCCTCGTCGGAAGCCGTTCGCAAGGCCCTGGGCTGCATTTCATAACAACAATGTCACTGATCGTTCAAAAATACGGAGGTACCTCGGTTGGCACCACGGAGCGCATCTCCAATGTCGCCCGCCGTTTGCTTGCCACGCAGCAGGAAGGGAATTCGGTCGTCGCCATCGTCTCCGCAATGTCCGGAGTCACCGATTCACTGATCAAGCTTGCCAGGGAGGTTTCTTCAGCGCCTACCGAACGCGAGATGGATGTCCTGCTCGCCACCGGTGAACAGACCACCATGGCGCTGACAGCCATGGCCATCCAGAGCATGGGAGGCAAGGCTGTCTCACTCACTGGGGCACAGGCGGGCATCGTCACCAGCGGCACTCATACCAAGGCCAAGATCACAAACATCACCCCGGCCCAGATCAAACGCCATCTGGCACAGGGAGCCATTGTCATTGTCGCAGGCTTTCAGGGCGAAACAAGCGATGGGGCCATCACAACGCTTGGTCGAGGCGGTTCCGATCTCACAGCCATTGCCATCGCCTCCGCGATCGATGCCGATGCGTGTCAGATATTCACCGATGTCGACGGAGTCTATACCTGTGATCCACGCATTGTCCCGACAGCGACCAAAATCGAGGCCATCTCCTATGACGAGATGCTTGAAATGGCCAGCAGCGGCTCCAAAGTCATGCAGTCCCGCTCGGTCGAATTTGCCAAGAAATTCGGCGTCGAGTTTGAAGTTCGCAGCAGTTTCAACAACAACCCAGGTACCATCGTGAAAGAAGAATCCGCAGGAATGGAACAGGTCGTGGTGCGCGGCGTCAGCGTCGAGCGCAATCAGGCCAAAGTCACCGTCAGCCATGTCCCCGACAAACCGGGATGTGCCGCCCGTCTCTTCACCGCGCTCGCGGACGCCCATGTCATGGTGGATGTGATCGTCCAGAATGTCTCCGCCAGCGGTTCCACCGACATCTCCTTCACGATGAACCGTGACGAACTCGAAAAAATCGGCGATCTGCTCGACCGGGTCGCCGGGGAAATCGGCGCAGGCGAAGTCCGTAAGAAAGATGGCATCGCCAAGTTGAGTGTTGTCGGCATCGGAATGCGCACTCATTCCGGCGTGGCGGCAAAACTCTTTGAAGCCCTTGCCAAGGGAGGGATCAACATCCAGATGATCTCCACCTCGGAAATCAAGATTGCCGTCATCATCGAGGAAGAGAAGATTGCTGAGGCCGCCCGGTTGGCCCATACCGCTTTTGGTCTGGATGCGGCGTAAGCGGTCAAAGTCGAAAGACTAGAGTCAAGGGTCGAGAGCCAGCATGCACAATTTGCCCTCACCCTCGTTTTCCAAACTAGCCTGGGGAGCAGTTGTCCTCCTCCTGCTTGTTGCGCTGGCCACGCTTACCTTCTCGCGTGGAGAGCCGGTGAATGCCCTCTGGCTCGTGATTGCAGCTGTCTGCACCTTCGCAATCGCTTACCGGTTTCATGCCGCATGGCTGCTTGCAGAAGTCCTGACAACCGATGAAGAGCGGAGAACGGCAGCAGTGAGACATGCTGATGGAAAGGACTTTGTTCCCACCAATCGATGGGTCGTTTTTGGCCATCATTTTGCCGCGATTGCCGGCCCCGGGCCCCTAGTCGGGCCGGTGCTAGCAGCCCAGTTCGGCTATCTGCCCGGTGCTCTTTGGATGCTAATCGGCGCCACACTCGGAGGAGCTGTCCATGACTGTGTGATCCTTTTCTGTTCCTCCCGTCGTCGGGGAAAAAGCCTCGGCCAGATGGTCTCGGAGGAAATCGGTTCCTTTGCTGGGTTTGTCACCTTGATTTCCGTCGTGACGATCATGGTCATCATTCTTGCGGTTCTGGGACTGGTTGTCGTCAAAGCCCTTGCCGAAAGTCCATGGGGACTCTTTACCATCCTGGCCTCGATGCCCATTGCACTGGTCATGGGATTGGCCATGCGCTCTGGAAAAATCCATTTGGGGGCAATCAGCCTCTTCGGAGTCATCGCCCTGCTGCTAGCGGTGGTCGCCGGGCAATGGATCAAGGGTTCTTCCCTGGAACATTGCCTCACACTTGATGCCAGAACGCTCGCAGTCGGCATTATGATCTACGGATTGCTCGCTTCCGTGCTGCCGGTCTGGCTTCTGCTTGCGCCGCGCGACTATCTAAGCACTTTTCTAAAAATCGGCGCAGTCGCCTTGCTGGGCATCGCGATCGTCTCCCTTGCACCACGACTCCAGATGCCTGCACTCACAAAATTTGTCGATGGAACCGGCCCCGTCTTTGCCGGGAAGGTCTTTCCCTTCGCTTTCATCACCATCGCCTGTGCTGCGGTCTCAGGGTTCCACTCCATCATTGCCTCAGGCACAACCCCGAAGCTGCTGGCGAACGAACGCGACATCCGCGTGATCGGTTATGGTGCGATGATCACGGAAATGCTGGTCGGCATCCTTGCGCTCATCGCTGCCTGCTCGATGAATCCCGGTGAATATTTTGCCATCAACATGAAGGGTGATCCGGCCCAGATCGTGGCAAGCATCACGGCCCAGGGTTTCCCGGTCACGGAGAAGCAGATGGCGGATCTGGCTGCCAGCGTGGGGGAACACACGATGTTTGGCCGTGCGGGAGGTGCCCCGACTTTTGCCGTGGGAATGGCTCAGATGTTTTCCGGTATGTTACGCAGCCCCGGCGCCACGGCTCTCTGGTATCACTTCGCCATCATGTTCGAGGCACTCTTTATCCTTACCACAATTGATGCCGGCACGCGTGTCGGTCGCTTCCTCGTGCAGGATCTGGGAGGGGTGATCTGGAAGCCGTTTGCCCGCACCGAGTCCACATACGCTGGTTGGAGTGCAAGCATTCTCTTCGTCGCAGCATGGGGATATTTTCTCTATCAGGGGGTGATTGATCCTCTGGGTGGGATCAATTCCCTGTGGCCTATCTTTGGCATAGCCAATCAACTTCTGGCTGTCATCGCCCTGAGTCTTGGAACGACGATTCTGATCAAAATGGGCAAGGGAAGGCATCTTTGGGTGACGCTTCTGCCCCTTGCGTGGCTCCTCGCTGTCACGCTGACCGCGGGGTGGCAGAAAATATTTGCTCCCGATATTCGGCTTGGCTTCCTTAGCGCCGCCGGACATTTCAAACAACTCGCCGCATCCGCCTCCGCGGACAAACTCGTCGTCATCCATCATCAGATCTTCAACTGTTATCTGAATGCCGGCATCACCGCTCTCTTCCTGATCCTGGTGATCCTCATTGTCGCATCGTGCGCGCAGGTCTGCTTTAAGTTGTTATCCGGGCACACACATTACCTTCCCCTGATGGAGGATAATCCGATGCTGCCATGACGAATCAGCCTGCCATTTCCAAGCCGTTGCGAGTCGGAGCGCTTCTCTTCACAGGATTTGAGCTTTTGGATATCTATGGTCCGCTCGAAATGCTCGGACTGCTGGGGGATGAAGTTTGCATCACGATGATCGCCGAGAAAGCCGGTGAAATCTCGAGCAGCGCCGGCCCAAAAGGGATGGCTGAAAATACCCTGAGTGATGCGGAACCGATGGATCTTCTTCTCATCCCTGGCGGCATCGGCACCAGAGCATTGGTCGATGATCCACACTTTCTTAAACTCCTTGGTGTGGCTGCCCTTTCAGCAAAAATCGTGGCCACCATCTGCACAGGCAGCGCATTGATTGCCAAAACAGGACTTCTGGATCATCACAACGCGACTTCCAATAAAATCGCTCTGGAGTGGGTTATCACTCAAGGGCCCGATGTTCACTGGGTCAGAAAGGCGCGATGGATCAAGGATGGGCGATTCTACACCTCTTCGGGGATTTCAGCAGGCATCGACATGACACTCGGGATCGTCAGTCATCTCTTTGACCGGGAGACTGCACTGGATGTGACCCGTCGCGCCGAATATCTCTGGAACGAAAATTCCGCTGAAGACCCCTTTGCCTGAAAACCAATCAGTTGACTTTCTGGAATTGAGGAGGATTCTTCACATATTGGGCATCGGAAGATTTCGAGGAGCCATCCCCGGAAATCTTATCCTGAGTCCATGTTGCGGATCCGCTGATATCCTCACCAAGCCCCTTCACGGTGTTGCATCCTGAGAGCAAAAGAGAGATGGCAAGAAGTGGAAGAATGTAGAGCGCTTTCATGATTGCGAGATATTTAAGACAGCTTTTCCCTCTCCGCAAGGAGTTCCTGATACTCTTCATGGGTATTGGCATAAAATGGATACCCCTCACCGGCTGCACCCTCCGGTCGATAACGCCAGTGTTTGTAGCTCCAGAGCCATAGCTCAGGGTGCTTGTGCAAGCCCGGCTCCAAGGCATCCCAGCAGGCTTGGGCAAGTTCCTCAACCGTGGATTCCGCAGTAGCCGGAAGCGCGGGAAGGTAACGCACGACATACCCACCATCGGATCGCGGAAAGCACTCCACAGGCACAAGTGCTGCACCGGTCCGGATGGCCAACTCGGCGGGAAGGCGGGTCACTGGAGTCAGCAAATGACCAAAGCAGCGGACGATTACGGGACCTTCGTTCGGTTTGAGATTTAAATCTATCAGCATCCCCATCTTCCCTCCCTCCTTGAGATGCCGGATTGTGCGAAGCATCGCCCCTTTTTTGGGCATGATCTGCTGGCCAAGTGATGAGCGCCATGCGTCGAAAAGGGGGCCAAGCAGGGGGTTTTTTAACTGCTGGGCGATCACTGGAAAAGTTCCGAAATGACGGCAGGTGATCTGGCTCAACCACTCGAAGTTTCCCGCATGAAGACAGAAGTAAAGGGCGGGTCGCCCCAATACGCCATGTCCGGGCATGGGATCGAGTCCCTCGGTGGTGATGATTTTATCCAGAACGGCGTGCGAAAGATTGCCCGACCAGAGAAGTTCCAGGGCGGTGCGGGCAAAAACGCCGTAGGATTTGCGCCCTATGGCATGGATCTCTGCCTCCGTAAAACGACTGCCAAATGCACTCCGCAGATTATCGAGCGTCACCTGACGCCGATGACGGTCAAAGGTGAAAAAAACATTCCCAACAAAGGAGGCCAGCGGCCCGATCCATCGCCACGGCAGCAGAGAGATAAGTCCCGCGGCTGCACGCAACCCCCAGTATTCCAACCAGTAACGCTGCCGTTTCCAGAAAGGAACCGATTGCAACCGGGTCAGAATCTCAGAATTCATCAGACCGCTTCAGAAGTTGGGAGTTCCAGACGCGGAAAAACCGGTGTCGGTTCGCCGCAGCAGTAGCCATCGGGAATCCATTCGAGTGCTATATCATGAGACAACTTAGCAGCCTTCAAATTCAACTGACGCAAAATTTCTTCTGCTTCTTCTGGCAGCACTGGCAGCAGCATCGTGGCAGCAGTGCGAGCCGAGAGAATGAGCGTCGTGAGCACGGTATCGAGCCGGTCAGCTTGTTCCGGATCTTTGGCCAGCTTCCAGGGAGCAGAAGTATCGACGAGTACATTGGCCCTGTTCACGACCTCGATCATGACTTCAAGACCGGATTGAATTTCAGCTGCATCCATGCTTTTCACATAGGATTCAAGGGATTGCATGTTCGCAACCAAATGCATGCGTAAATCCTCAGCAAGACAGGCTTTGCCAGGAGATCCTTCCCTATATTTCCGGGTCATGTTGAGCGTACGGTTCACCAAGTTTCCAAGACCGTTCGCCAGATCCACATTGTAACGCTGCACCAGGCGTTCCTCGCTGAAGTCAGCATCACGACCCGTTGCGATGTTACTCATCAGGTAATAGCGGAGTGCCGAAGCTCCGTATTTGTCGGCCAATGCATCAGGATCGACGACATTGCCGATACTCTTGCTCATCTTCGCTCCAGAGATATTCCACCAGCCGTGAACGAGGAGTTTCGGCATCTCCTCATCCTTGAAGCCGAGCGCCTTGAGCATGATGGGCCAGTAAACTCCGTGGGCGGGTATCAGGATGTCTTTGCCGATGACATGGAGCGGTGGCCAGAACTTGCCGAAGGGATTTTCATCCCTTTTCTTTTCATCCCTCATCTCGCCAAAATGCGGATCATGGCCGGGAGCAAAGGTGATGTAGTTGACCAGTGCATCGAACCAGACATAGGTAACAAAACCCTCGCCGAACTCTTCGGGAAAAGGAATCCCCCACTGGAGCCGGGAAGCAGGACGGGAGATGCAGAGATCGCCCTCGAGCTTCTCGACCGCATTGCGCAGTTCAGCAACGCGAAACTCGGGAATGACGAAGGCATTACCCTCCTTGCTGCGCCGGTCGATCAGATCGAGAAGCCACTGCTTGGGATCGAAACCAAGATCGGGATGCGCGATGAGTCGGAAGTAAAAGTTCTCCTCCTCACGCTCCTCTACCGGTTGCCATTCGGAACCGAATTCCCCGTCAGGCCCGCGCTCCTTGTCGGTGAGGAACTGCTCCTGGCGCACGCTGTAAAAGCCACGCTGGGTCTTCCTGTAGATCCAACGGCTGCGGTCTGTGCCGGGGACTTTGTCGTTCCAGAGCATCCGCAGGTTCTCACGAACACACTCCTTGTGAAATGCATCGGTGGTCGCCGCCCACCCGTCATATTGCACACCAAGCTTTTCCCAAAGCGCACGGAACTTTGCCGTGACCCCTTCCACATATTCCTGAGGCGAGACTCTGGCCCTTTCGGCACTCTGTTGCACTTTCTGGCCATGCTGATCGACTCCGGTGAGAAAAAAAACTTCTTCTCCAAGCTGACGATGGTATCGGGCAATCACATCGGTCAGCACTTTCTCATAGGCGTGCCCGATGTGCGGGGCCCCGTTGGTATAATCAATGGCCGTGGTGATGAAAAAAGGTTTGCTCATGGTGTGTTGGCATCGTGGCCGGGAGTTGGCCCAGAAGATTCCTCTTTGGCAATCTTCCCCCCCCAGGAAAGAATCCGAGCCTTGGCTCCAGCGGCTTCAGCCTCGGCGATCTGGTGATCACGAACATAGAACATGGAAAGACTCGACCATGCGAGCTGATCGTTGGGTCGGAGTTGTGTCGCCTTCAACCCCGCCTCGATTGCCTCGGGGACATGCCCCGTCTTCATCAGGGCCATCCCAAGGGCATGCCACCCATCAAAAAACTCCGGATCGAGAGCAACACATCGGCAATATTTTTCAACGGCGGAATCCAACTCTCCGATCGCAAGATCGCCACTTGCCTCGTCCATCAACTCAGCGATGGAGAGCTCCACGGCTTTCACGGCCGGTGATGGATTAGGCTCCTCCACCTCGTTGTTGACGCAGCATTTTGATCTGGGCAGCCCCACGCGATTGGTTGAGCCATTCCTGAAAAATCAGCGTCTGGTTATTATCCACCAGTTTTTTCGTGAGCGCAGCCTGATGCTCTTTCCACTGTGTCTCGTTAAGAGGGGTTCTTTTATCTAGATAGACGGCAAATGCGCCCCATGGTGCAGGCTGCAGTTGTCCCAAGTCTCCTTCCTTGAGAGAGAGAGATGCCGAGGCAAGCGCCAACTCCTCCTGGGTTAGCTTCGGGTCAGCTGGAGAGATGTCTTTCAGGAGTTGCGTTTTCACACCGGCGAGTTTGACGGCTTCGGCAAAAGATTTTCCTGACTTCAATGATGCGCGGATCTGGTCAAGGGATTTAGCCGCTGCTTCCAGACTCGCCTTGGCTGCTTTTTCAGATTTCAGAAGAGAGGCGATCTTTTCGGTTACCTCGGCCAATTCGAGCTGCCTGGCCGGTGCAATTTCGTCCACGGTGATGATGTAGAAGGAATTCCCATCCTCAATGATGTCGGACACATCGCCTGCTTTCTGCATCCGGAAGGCCCCCGCCACCACCGCAGGCGGCAGTCCTGAGTCCTTACCACCATGCTGGCTGCCATTCCGCTGCACCGAGACAACCTTCTGGGGGTGAAGTGAGGATTTCTCCGCAAGTTTCAAAAAATTCATCCCTTGATTTAATCCCGATCGGATCGATTTTCCGGCAAGAACCGCGTCGTCAGCCAGTTTTTGCAAGGCCCCCGTACGCTCTTTGCCAGCAAGCTTTTGCTGAGCGGCTGGCAACTGGAAAACGACAAAGGATATGCTGCGGGATTCACCCATTTTCAAGGAAGCCTTGTTTTTCTCATAAAACGCCGAGACCTCGTTCGTGGAAACGGCTGCATCCTTCAAAAACTTCTCCTGATCAAAGCGAAGCACCTGTTCCGTGACCGGTTGGTAGATCCTGGCTGCCGCGCGAACCTCCTCTTCCGAAACGGCGACAGGAGAGGTGATGATGCGATGCAGTGCATGCACCTTGAGGGAATCCCTGACCACATCCTCCAACTGTCGCTCTGTAAAGCCCCTGGGTGTGAGTTGTTCCTGAACAAAGAGCGCATATTTGGCGGGATCGAAATTCCCATCTGTCTGAAGGGAAGGCAGGGACTTGATTGCGTTTGCCACGGCATCATCCGTGGGACGGATGCCAAGCTCCTCCGACTGGTGCTGGACGATAAAGAGATTGACGATGTAGTTGCTCAGTGAGACCTCTTCACTGGTCCCAAGCCCACCGAGTTCGCGGACGAAGTCCGTCAGCCCAAGAGCGAGGGAAAGCTGGTAGCCGCGCGCTTGACGGTCGATTTCGGCCCGCTGGATCACCCGGCCATAGATTTTTACGACATCATTATTGCCAACCTGGGTCAGATTGGTGCGGTTATAAAGCCAGATGAAGGAGACGATGGTCAGGACGACAACGACCGTCATCAGGAACTGTTGGTTTTTACGAATGATGGTAAGCATCTGAAATGGGAATGAGATCTGGAAGGATGACCGTTTTATTGAAAAAAGCGAAGCACTCTGTGCTAAACGGCTGAGAGGCTAAAGGCAAGCTGAAGCGGGAATCAAAGTGGATGAGGAAAAATGAATTTTGGATTTAAGAGGAAAACAGGGTGCCGCAGAGCAACCTTTTTGTGCTCCTCTCTCTTCAAATCCGAATCTTTCACCATGCTCACTTATTGATCGCCACAGCCAGCCTGCGAACCGCCTTAGCCACACCAGGATCACCGATGATCTCAAGGGCATCGCTCAACGGAAAGAGGCGACGACGACGCACATTCATCTCGGGCCAGCTTTTGAGTAATTTGGAGATCTTCATCGCATAAAGCTGGAGGTATCGGCCGTCGGCCATCTGGCAACGAATCCGCAGATCCTGTCGCAGAGTGCCAAGCACGCCAGCCTCCTCCACCGCCTCCATGATGGCCACCTCATGGGGATTCATATCCGGCTCCTGACGCCCTTTCGGGAGAATCCAGCGATTACCCGAGGAACTCGTGACAAGCAGCAGATGAAGTCTGCGATCCTTGAAAATATAGGGTAAAATGCCGAGCTGACACATCCCCGATGGCTCCGGGGCGCCATGAATGGCCATTTCCGCCGTTTGATACTCCTCTCGACGGGTCACCTCCTCACCAAGAAAATCTGGCTTCTTGAAGCCTTTGCTCGCCTCCGCATTGGGGAAAAAGACTTCCGCAAGCCGTAAAGGAGCGTGTTCACCGGTAAACTCGTCAACCTTCATGCGAAAGCGGTCAAGCTTCATCACATGCCGTAAACGGGTGATGCGCTGCCCTTGGGTAAAGGGCCAGAGTTTGTCAAATTGTCCCTTGGTAATCCTGATTTCCTGACCGACCACTCCGGGGCCACTTCGATCCCTGGCCGAGAGATAATAGCGGGTTGACTCGCGTCGGACACGAAGTTCCCGTCCCCGTTCACGGACGACATAACCCTGCTCGATCTCCACGCCGCGAGCCAGGGCCATTTGTCTGGGCGCTGATATAAGAAGAAATTTTCTCCTGATGACACCATCAGGTTTCTTCTTCCACCCCCCTTGAATTCCCTTGACCACAGGTACCGCCGCGCTCTCTTCCAGAACGGAGATTTCCGGTTCGATCTCCTCGATTTCAGATTCAGGAACGATTACAGGTGTGATTTTTTTGCTCTTCGCCATGCTATTTTTTCAGCGTATCGGTTGCTGTCAATATTGACAACTCGCGTGACTGCACCATGATGTCAACCCGCCGTTTTTTCGGCGGAAACGATGGTGGCTGTAGCTCAATGGTAGAGCTCCGGTTTGTGGTACCGGCTGTTGCGGGTTCGAGCCCCGTCAGCCACCCGTTTCCACACTGTTCTAGGCAGGATTCAAAGATTCGAAAACACCTTCTTGCAAAGGAAGCGCTTGCGCCGCGGAACTTCAAAGAGATAGTTGCAGGATGGCAACGACCGAACTTTCCACCGCTCCTGTATCAGGTCTGTCAGAATTGCTCCTGTCCGCTGCTCTGAAAGCAGGCTGTACCGATGCTTCCGCAATCGAAGAGGCACTCTCCCGCGCCCTCTTCTCGCAGCAGTCGCTCGTGGGTGCCATCGTTGGCAGCGGAGTAGTTCCCGAAAATGATTTTCTCCGAGAGCTCTCAACGCTCCTCAACATGGAATGGCGTGAAGAGATTGATGTGGCTCCCGCCGCCAATGTCCGATCAAGCTTCCCAGCCCGTCTTGCGCTTGGATTTCAGATACTGCCCGAAGACAACGACGCTCAGAAAAAGTCCGGTGAGGCTGAGCACAAATCCAACGACGAGCTCCGACTGCTTGTATGGGATCCGTTTGATCACGCCGCCTGGCAGGCAGTCACCCATCATCATCCGGGCCCGGTGCGCCTCGCAATGACCACCCGCCGCCGTCTCACGGAGGCTGTAAAATCGGCCTATGGTGTCGGGGCTGAAACTTTTGAAGAGTTGCTTGAGGATCGTGAGGAGGAGGCTTTTGTTGAGAAGGAAGAGGTCAATGTGCTCGACGGCGAAGATCCTGAGGCCTCGGTGATGAAGTTTGTGAATCAAATTCTGAGGGAGGGACTGCATCAAGGTGCAACCGACATTCATTTTGAACCACTCGGTCACGATCTGCGTATCCGCTACCGCATTGACGGAGTCCTCCATGAGGCCCCCGTTCCACCACAGATCCGCATCCTGCAGGATTCCGTCACCTCGCGTCTCAAAATCATGGCCTCGCTCGACATTGCCGAACGCCGACTGCCGCAGGATGGACGCATTGCGCTCGAGCACAAGGGCCGACCCATCGATGTCCGTGTGGCCACCATCCCCTGCGTGCACGGGGAAAATGTCAGTCTCAGGTTGTTGGGACAGGAGCACTTTGATTTTGCCCGCCTGGGACTGGAGCCAGCGGTGGAAAAATCAATCCGTTCCCTCATCTCCATCCCCAACGGCATCGTTCTTGTCACCGGCCCCACAGGCTGCGGTAAGAGCACTTCACTCTACACTTTTCTCAGCTCGCTCAATGTGAAGGAGCGCCGCATCGTGACCGTCGAGGATCCCGTGGAACACAAGATCGACGGAGTCATTCAAATCGCCGTCAAACCGGAAATCAACCTTACCTTTGCCAGTGCGCTGCGAAGCATTCTGCGAGGCGATCCCAATGTCATCATGGTCGGTGAAATGCGCGATGTGGAGACGGTGGATATCGCCATCCGCGCCGCCCTGACGGGGCACCTGGTCTTCAGCACGCTACATACCAACGACGCCGTTGGCGGCATCACCCGATTGCTCGACATGGGTGTTGAACCTTTTCTTGTGGGCTCCTCAGTAAGGGCCTTTCTTGCACAGAGACTGGTCAGAAAGCTCTGCCCGAAATGTTCCAAACCAACGGAAATGCCCCGGGAGGAACTCATCCGTATCGGATTTCCAATGGAGCAGGCGGAGAATCTGCGTCAACCGGCAGGCTGTCAGCACTGCCGCAAGAGCGGCTATGCCGGAAGAATTGCCATCATGGAAATCTGCCGCATGACCCCGGCACTTCAGGAACTCCTGCAAAATCGTGCCACTGGAACCGAGTTGGCAGAACAGGCCATCCGGGACGGCATGATCCCCCTGCGCAAAGATGGCTGGCGCAAGGCATCGTTGGGACTCACCTCCGTGGAAGAAGTCCTGCGCGTGACAGCCAGCGATCTCGCCGTGGTGGATGAGTAGGTGGCATTGTCATCGTATTTTATCAGATGAAAAACTCATCCCCACTTCGGGTCGCCGTCATCGCTGACACGCACGATCTTTTCCCCGAGACGCTTGGTACCGAGATCGCAATGGCTGATGAAATCTGGCATCTCGGCGATGTCTGCAGCAGTGCGGTCTTGGAAAAAATCCAGCAACTCGGCCCTCCTGTTACCGTCGTCAAAGGGAATAATGATCTCTTCCGGCCTTGGCCGATGGAGGTCTCCCTGAAACGAAACAGCTTGGATTTCCGTCTCATTCATATACCGCCAGCTCCTTCAAAACTTGGATCTGCCGATATCCTCCTGCATGGCCATACCCATGTCCCTAGGGATGAAGTGATCCATGGCGTGCGCATCCTCAATCCAGGTGCCGTTGGCAAGGCGAACAAGGGTGCCCCCCGTAGCTATGCCTGGTTGGAACTGGATGAGATGGGCAAAATTAATTGGAGGATTATCCTGCTATGACACCAAAACACGAGGCTCTCTGCCATCGCATCATTCACTCGGCAGCACTCACGGCGGGTGCCTGCAATCTAGTGCCCATCCCAGGATTTGGCATCGCGGTTGATTTGATCGCGATGACCGGAATGACGATGTCCCTGGCCAATGTGTTTGGGGGAAGTATTCCAAAAGCTGTTGCAGAGGGGCTCTCCATTGCCGCGCTCAAGGAAACCGCCCTGAAACAACCGGTCAAAATTGTCGGCAAAGAAGTGGCCAGATTCATTCCTTTCTTTGGAACTTTGCTTGCTCCCGCCCTCAGTATCAGTGTCCTGGAGGCGGCTGGCTGGAATATCGCCCGTCAAATGGATCGAGACTTCGGACCGAAGTAGAAACAGCCGTACAGACAGAACTTCTCACCTTCCCGGAATCAAACGCACGGGAATGTTGTGAATTGCCAGTTTCCTCTTCACATCACCGACCGTGTAGTGCCCAAAATGGAAAATGCTGGCGGCAAGAACCGCATCGGCCTTTCCGATCGTTAACACCTCGGCCATGTGGTCGATGTCTCCCGCTCCCCCACTGGCAATGACAGGAATGCCCACCGCCTCACTGACTGCGGCTGTGAGGGCGAGATCATAACCTTTCTTGGTTCCATCGGAATCCATGCTGGTGAGCAGGATTTCGCCGGCTCCACGCTTTGTAATCTCAATCGCCCAATCCACTGCCTGCCACTTGGTGGGACGGCGACCGCCGTGGGTATGAACGATCCACCCGCCGTTTCCGTCACGCCGGGCATCAATGGCAACAACGACACACTGCGAACCAAATCCCTCGGCGGCAGCATTCACCAGATTGGGATTGTCCAGGGCGGCGGTATTCATGCTCACCTTATCGGCACCTGCAAGCAGCATGGCCCTTACATCCTCAACCTTCCTAATGCCCCCACCCACAGTCAGCGGCATGAAACAGGCATCCGCCGTGCGCTCGACGACTTCACGCATCGTGGCCCGTCCTTCGTGGGAGGCTGTGATGTCGAGGAAGACAAGTTCGTCAGCCCCCTGCTCGTCGTAGGCGCGGGCACACTCCACGGGATCGCCCGCATCGCGGATATTCTCAAACTGAGTCCCTTTGACCACCCTCCCCCCATCAACATCGAGACAGGGTATGATTCTCTTGCTAAGCATGGGAATGAGGTTTCTGGCAATTGGGTTCTGGCTAATAGCCCTTCGATTGGTTCAGCGTTTCAAGCCAGAGCCTGCCTCATCCCCTCCACAACTTCCTCAATCTCTTCCTTCCTAAGTCCCGGGAAGATTGGCAGCGCAAGACTTTCTCTGGCAGCCCGTTCCGATTCGTGAAAATCACCCAGCTTGTAACCGAGGTAAGCAAAACATTCCTGGAGATGAAGCGGCACGGGATAGTAGATGGCCGATCCGATCTTCTGCTGCGTCAGGAAGTTCTGTACGGCATCGCGTTTCCCCTCACCACGAATGCGGATGACAAATTGATGATAGATATGGTGATCGCGAAGACCGCTTGATGCAAAGGGTTCGGCAGGCAGGGTCACATGAGGCAGCAGTCCCACCTTGGCGAAGGCTTCGCGATAGGCGAGAGCATTGCCGCGACGGGTTGTATTCCACCCGTCAAGGAAGGGTAGTTTGGCCCGAAGTGCTGCTGCCTGGATGCCATCGAGTCGGAAATTGCCGCCAACCAGCTTGTGAAAATAGCGCTCTTCCATCCCATGATTGCGCACGCAGCGCACCTTTTCTGCAAAAGCCGCATCACGGCAGACCGCCATGCCTGCATCCCCGATCGCGCCCAGATTCTTGCTTGGATAGAAACTGAAATAGGACATCTCACCGATGAGTCCCGCCTTGACCGCACCACTCCGTCCCGGATAGTCCGTGCCAAGCACCTGTGCTGCATCCTCGATTACGGGCACCCCATATTCCGCAGCGATCGCATTGATCGACTCCATGTCACAACAGGTTCCGAAGAGGTGAACCGGCATGATGGCCCGGAGACGGTTCCCTCTAGCCGTGCGATGGAAACGATCCTCTCCAAACACAAGATTTGCACAGACGGCCCTGAGACTGTCAGGCGACATGAGAAATGAGGAAGGCTCTATATCACAGAAGAGAATCTCGGCACCCACGCGATGGATACAGCTTGCCGTCGCAAAGAAAGTGTACGGTGTCGTGATGACTGCGTCACCGGGGCCGATACCATTTGCAATCAAAAGGGCTAGCAGGGCATCAGTGCCGGAGGACATCCCTATGGCATGACCACCACCGAGAAAATTCTCGATTTCCTTTTCGAGAGCGGTGACCTCGGTTCCTAGGATGTATTGACGGTGACGAAGCACCCGCAAAACAGCCTCATCGATGGCGGCATCGACCCCTCCTTCAAATCGGCTCAGGTCAAAGAGTGGTACTGGCACGGTGGTCGTCCTTATTTGACGACACCGAACTCAGCCCGGCGATTTTTGGCCCAAGCAGATTCACCACTCCCTGGATCAGAAGGCATTTCCTTTCCGAAACTGACGGTCTGGATATTGGAGGCCTTGAGTCCTTTTGAAATAAGGGCCTCCCGAACGGAGAGAGAGCGCTTCTCACCGAGACTACGGTTGTATTCCTCCGTGCCCCGATCATCGGTGAATCCCGCAATAATAAGTGTCTTGCCGGATACCTTCAACGCATCGGCAACCGTGGCCACCTTGGACTCCTGGTCAGGAGCAACCGAGAAGCTGTCATAGCCGAACTGAACCGGTGCATACTGGCCACGGGTCACATTGGCTCCAAGAAAGTTAGCTCCGTCAGCCCGTTCACCGTTGGCTCCGCCACTCAACGGTGTCCCGCTCACATAGTCTCCGTCGACACCGGCATATTGTTTGCCTTTTTTGTTGGCACACCCACCGAGGGCAAGAAGACTGAGCAGGGCCGCAAAGGAAAGAAGTGTAAGAGATCGAAATTGCATCACTCCATTCAGGGACAAAAGGACAAAAAGATCAAGATCTGGCAGTTTTCAACGGAAAAAAGTTACCGGAAAACCCTTCATCTACCTCGACCATGTCGGCTCGGTAACTTTCCCAAGTCCGCTGATCACAGGAGTGGATTTCCCTGTCGGGACATCAAGAAGCGAAATAGTGCTTCCCGTGCTGTAGGCAAGGTGTCGAGAATCGGCACCCCAGACGGGGTTTTCGCCCTGGGCAACGATTCGTGTGCCGCCACCATTGAGATCCATGACGGCAATGGAAAACCCACCGCCGGAACGAACATTGAATGCGAGCCTCTGCCCATCGGGCGACCAACTTGGCTCGGTGCTGTAGCCATAACCCGTCGGAACAAGCCGACCGCTACCACCACCCGATGCTATGCGATAGAGCTGTGGGCCCCCTGTGTCATCACAGGCATAGATGATCTCCGATCCGCTTGGCGACCATGTCGGACTGGATTCGGCGCCACGAGTGTGGGTAAGTCTCCGTGCACCACCACCCATACCGACAACATAGAGTTCCGGATTACCATCTTTGCTAATGCTGCAAGCAATGGAATTCCCATCGGGAGAGAACCGTGCGCCGGAGTTCGTGCCTGGAAATTTTACCAAACGGACGCGGGCACCCGTCGTCAGATCGATGACATAAATGTCTGCATAGCCCGCCTGATAGCCGGTGTAGGCAAGTCGGTGTCCATTCGGACTCAGGCTTGGTGACACACTCAGTCCGCCGTCATGGGTGATCTGCCGTCCGTTGGCCCCGTCATAATCGGCAAGACAGACCTCCTTCCGTCCAGTCTTGTTACTGACAAAAGCGATCATGCTTGAGGCGATGCCAGGATGCCCCGTCAGCGTCTGCACGATATCATTGACAAATTGATGTGCTGCCGAGCGCGGGGTTCCGGCATAGCTCTTGGAAAGAATCACCTCCCCCCCCTTCTCAACCTTACCCTGTAAAGTTCCACCTGCTGCCACGCCGCTGATCTTGAAGGAAGCCAATCCCGGCTGCACGAGCGAAAACCATCCGGCAAGTTTGAGATCATTTTGCACAACACTGGAAGCAGCGGCTCCCTCACTGCCCCCAATGCCCGTAAAGGCAACATTCAGCGCATCACTCTTGCGCACTGTAATGGTTGGCGCATCGGTGGCTTGAAGTGAAACGGGTGCGCTAAGGGAAATCAGAAGAGCAAGTGAGAGAAGATGGAATCGAAAATTCATTGGGAAGGTATGACAGAAAATTGAATTGGTTGCGAGTTCACTTTGATTGCCGCGAAGTCGAATGATACCGCGGCTTCAGCGGATACGATCCCGGCATCTCGAGACGCACCGAAAGCTTCCTCGCACCATCGATGGCCTTCTTAACCTTGGAATCATGGGCATCCCCCTCCACCTCAAGATAGAAAACATAGGTCTCGGGTTGGCCTGAAACGGGTCTCGAGACAATTCGGCACAGATTCACACCAGCCCGGGCAAATGGGCCGAGAAATCGGTGAAGGCTGCCGGAAGTCTGGGGGAGGGCCGCAACGATCGAAGTTTTCTTCCTTCGGAGCAAAATCGGGCTCTCGTTTGCCCTGCTCCCGAGCACAAAAAAATGGGTAACATTCACCGCTTCGGGACGCACAGGAAACTTCAGCACCGAAAGTCCGTAAAGTTCTGCCGCCCCGGGTGCGGCAAGAGCAACTGATAAGGATGAGGGCGACGCCTTCCTTGCAGCCTCCGCTGTGCTGGAGCATTCGACCATCCGGGCACTGGGGAGATTCGTGGAAATCCAGTCCCTATGATGACGAAGCGGCATGACATGGGAGTAGATCGCCTTTACTTTTTCAAACTCAACTCCTGCCCTGCCAAGCAGCGCAAGGCGCACATCAAGCGCCAGCTCCTCGCGGATAAAGACTTCTCCCACCTGCTCGATTAGAAGATCAACCGTCTCGGTGATTGTTCCGCCGGAGGAATTTTCGATGGGCACAATGCCGCAGGCAGCAGTGCCCGATCGCACGGAATGAACAACCTCGGTGATTGTGGCGCAGGGCAGACCGGGGTGCTTTGGAAAACGACGCAGTGCCACGAGATGTGAAAAAGTTCCCTCAGGACCCAGATAGGCGACCGTGGTAGATGATGAGCGCATGAGTCTCTATTTATGCTGAGAGCAGACCGCTCAGGCAAGAGCTACTGCCACACAAAGAATTTGCGGTTTTTTCACGGCGTTTGCATTGCTCACTTACTCTTGGGAGGATTCCCAAAAAAGCCGCGCCGCCCGTGACCAGTCCCTTTCAGCAACCCTCACTCTTGATGCTTCGCCCATTCTTCTGCGTAATGCTGCATCCCCGACCAGGTGTTTCACAGCATTTGTCAGGGCATCGAGATCCTGCCCCTTGGTGACCAAGCCATCGACTCCATCCTCGACCAGATCCTTTGGCCCGCCGACATCAGAAACGATGACTGGCAATCCGCTTGCCTGAGCCTCAATGACCACGTTGCCAAAGGTGTCGGTTGTGCTGGGAAAAACAAAAAAATCAGCCGAGGCATAGGCACTGGCCAGCTCTTCCTTATGCAGGCTTCCCGTATAGATCCCCTCCGGTAGCAGCTCTTTCATCATGCTGACATAGGGGCCGTCCCCTACAATCAGCGGACGGACGGGAATTCCTGCTGCGTGAAGACGGCGGAAGGCGGCGGCGGCGAGATCGAGATTTTTCTCCCTTGAGACACGACCGACATAGAGGGCACCGACTTCTCCCTTGCGCAACCCGCGACTCTTCCAAAAATCAGGCTGTTTTTTACTCGGATGAAATAAGGCTGTGTCCAGTCCACGCGGCAGGATGCGGAGTTTCTCGGGAAGGATGCCACGATCAACCCAGCATTGGCGATAATGGTCGGAATTCACAAAGATGGTATCCATCTGGGCATAGAACCAATGCATGTAGTTCCAGGTGAGTGATTCCATCAGGGAATCCTCGGTGAGGATGCGTACATATTCTGGAAAGTCAGTATGGTAAATGCCCGCAGTAGGCAGACCCAACACACGGGCTGCACAGAGAGCGGCAAGGCCTACTGGCCCGGGTGTACTGATAACCACCTCGGTAAAGTTCCCCTTCTGGAGATAATCGATGATCTGAAGTAACGGAGGAAAGCTGAGTTTTTGCAATTCGTACTCAGGCAATTCAAACTCCCCAATGGGCGCAAAATTTTTCAGCGGAATTCCCGGAAGTGAAACCTCCTTGCGAGAGACCATTACCTCGATTTGCTTGCCGATGGAGATCAGCGCACCACTCATGCGTTGAATCGTCGTAGAAACGCCGTTGACATCATCCAGAGTATCGGTGAACCAGGCACGACGCGAATTTTTGAGCACGGAAGGAAGAGTCCCTCGCAGGGCGATCGATGCCTCGCGAAGGCGTTGCCGCGACGGGGCTCTGAATGCATAGAGATAAGGACTCAGCAACGCGACAAGCGGCACCACGGGACCGACCATCTGAATGCTTTCGAGGAATCGGCCTTCCAGAAGTTGTTGGAGAAACTGCATCGCCAACCGGTAGGAAAGACGGCTTGCCATCATGTTGGCCATGAGGAAGGCGCGACGGCTGGGGTCATCCACCCCTTCCAATTCCCGATTCAATTCGGAACGCATCTCGGGCTCGTGCAATGCACTGGAGAGCTCCTTCCAGAGCGAGCGCGGCCCGGGATTGGCGAGTTCAAAAATCTTACCGCTGGCAATACCCTGCGCGAGGAAGGCAAACTTTTCCCCAGCGGTGAAGATCGTCGGGTCACGCCCTTCCATAAAGCGGCCAAAGGCCTTCTCAACCAGTCTGAGAGTCGGTGAGGCGGCATGACCAGCAAGGCGTTCCTTCGCATAGGAAAAGGCGACCTGATAAGTATCGAGAGCTGAACGAAGAGGTGTCCCTGACTCGCCGCAGGGGGTACCTCGACCTTCCTCAAGCTGGGTGAGAAATTCCTCATGGCTCTGCACATGCGGCGTTTCGGTGTAGCCCTTGCCAGCAAGCGTCCCCCCATGATCGTTGGATCCGGCAAACCAGTTTTTTCTCCATGGTTCAGGGTGTGTCGGCAGCAATCCCGTTGCCTCGATGAACCGCTCGATATCCGATGCCTGCAGTTCAAAAAGATGCTTCGTGATCGTTGAGAGAATCCCCTCTTCGCGACTATTGATCTGCTCGAAATTGCGGAAAAGCAGGGCCAGGCGCATCAGGTGCAGCGGTCGGAGTTTATCCTCTAGTCCATGCAGGAGACTTGGCACTCCATGGATAATCCCTTGCTGGGCAAGGTATTGTTGGAGTTCGTAGATATTGGATCGTAATTTCTGAATTTTACGGTGTTGATTTTCTGTGATTCCCCAAACCAGAATGGAGACGCGGCAGCCATCCTCGGGGAAACTTGCCGTCACAGATTCGCTCAGGAAGACCCCGGGCAGCTCTGCAACCTGCAGACATCCCTCAATAGAGTCATCATCGGTAAAGGTAATGAAATCCATCCCTGCCTCACGCAGCTTGCCATAGAGTTCCATGGGGTCGGAAACGCTTGCCGGAACTTCCAGGCGACGCAGCAGCCACTCGGGGGAACGACGACTATGACGGGTATGAAGGTGGAGATCGACGCGAGACATGGGAGCCTTTCTTAATGAACGGAGGAGCGCTTTCGGTCGAGCCAATACAAATCGTGGCTAGAGGTTTGAATAGGTCAGCTCTCTCCGTATTGACCCGAAAGGGAAGTCGAACGGGTTTGAGCAAGCCATACACGATAGGTCGTTGCTTCCCTATTGCGAAGGGCCAGTCCGATGCACTTCAAAATATGGCGACGAATTGTGCGGTGTTTCCAATCGGGGGGGTGCAGACCAATACGGAGCAAGGAAGCATTGTTCAACCTCCAGAAGAGCACTTCATTCCAGACGAGGCTCATGGCACGCCTCCATCCGGCACGGACACTGTAAACCATGCTGCGGGAAGGATAGGAAACACCTGTTCTGATGTCGATCACAGTGCCGATGCGGGTCGTATAGGCGAAGCCTTCCTCTCTGACGGCGTTTTCAGCCTCCCCTCCGAGCAACCAAGCAGGTGCAATGAATCCCTCTGCGGTCACGCCGCAGTTAGCAAGTGCTCGTCGTCCTTCACAAAGCAGATCTGAGGCCTCCTTAAAAGAGAGGTCAAAAAATTCTCCCTCCCCCGCAGTGTACGATCGGGTGATAAGGCGGGTCGCCATCCCCTCTCCATATTTCCTCGTTCTGAAGTGAGAAAAACCGTGTAAAACCACCTCATGCCCGCTTGCGACGGCTCCCCTCAACCAGGAGGAAAACCGCTCATTCCCATCAATTCTTCCCCTGTGATGATGATCGGGAATAACCAGCAGAGAGGTCACTGAAACACCGACACCAGCCAGATCTTCGAGCATTTCCTCGACTATTCCTCGGGTGACTATGGAGACATCATGGATCGAGACAACCAGGGATGGAAAAGAAGATGTTTTTTGTCGTGCAGTTTGCATTGGCCCCATCATGTGTTATCTGGAATAGTCCAGAAGATACCACAATGCCAGACGAGACACCCGACTCCAAAGAGAGCCCTTCATCAAAACAAAAACGCACTCCCCGTGAACCGGGAAGTCAGGAACCCCAGTTTAACTGGAGGGGATTGCTTTTGTTTGCCATTGCCTTCGCATTGATCGGAGGTGCCTTCCTGTTCCGCGAATCAGGTCTCGTTGCAACCGAGGAGATTACCCTTCCCCGCTTCGAATCCTTGCTCAAGGAGGGAAAAATCATCTCCACCCAGGAGAAACCCATCGACCTTATTGTGGAGGAAGGCAGCAACACACAAACCCTCTCCGGCTACTATAGGAAAGTTGTCCCCCCGGCCACAGAACCGGTTCCGACTCCCTTTAAAACCGTTGTCTACATGCCATTCAATGGTGGAACTCTGGAAAAGGATCTCGCCACCTACGGCATCACCCCCAACATCCGGCGTGAATCAAACATGGTGGCCTCGACCATTCTGAATATCCTGCCAATTGCACTCTTTCTGGTCGTGCTCTATTTCTTCTTCCGCTCCCAGATCAAGATGGCCGGCAAAGGAGCCATGAACTTCGGCAAGAGCAAGGCTAAGATGCTTGCCCGTGAAAAAAACAAGATCACCTTCAAGGATGTCGCGGGAGTCGAGGAGGCCAAGGACGAGGTTCAGGAACTGGTGGAATTTCTCAGAGATCCGAAAAAATTTCAGAAACTGGGGGGACGCATCCCGAAGGGTGTGCTCATGATCGGATCACCGGGCACCGGAAAAACTCTGCTTGCCCGCGCCATCGCAGGCGAAGCCGATGTACCGTTCTTTAACATCAGTGGTTCTGATTTTGTGGAAATGTTCGTCGGAGTCGGGGCATCCCGCGTCCGTGACATGTTCGAACAGGGGCGCAAGAACGCCCCCTGCCTGATATTTATTGACGAGATTGATGCTGTCGGTCGTCACCGTGGACATGGTGTCGGAGGTGGCCATGACGAGCGTGAGCAGACGCTTAACCAGCTTTTGGTTGAGATGGACGGCTTCGATGCCCAGGATGGGGTCATCATTATTGCGGCGACCAACCGGCCCGATGTCCTTGATCCTGCATTGCTTCGTCCGGGCAGATTCGATCGACAGGTGACCGTCAGCCTTCCGGATGTGAAGGGTCGCGAGGAAATCCTCCGCGTTCATGCCAAAAAGGTGAAACTTTCCGAATCCGTCGATCTTAGTCTGATCGCCCGGGGCACACCCGGGTATTCAGGTGCTGAACTGGCCAATGTTCTCAATGAGGCGGCACTGATGGCTGCGCGCAGTGGAAAAAAAGCCATCGACCAATTTGACCTCGAAGAAGCGCGGGACAAAGTGCGTTGGGGCAAGGAGCGCCGCAGCATGGCAATGAGTGAGAAGGAAAAGACCTCCACCGCATGGCACGAGGCCGGCCATGCGCTTCTCAATGTGCTGCTCGACCACACCCACCCTCTCCATAAAGTAACGATCATCCCAAGGGGACAGTACCTCGGAGCCACCATGTATCTTCCAGAAGGGGACAAATACGCCACGCAGCGGAAGGAGGCTCTTGCCATGCTCGTTATGACCATGGGAGGACGCATCGCCGAGGAGATGTTCACAGGAGATGTATCCAACGGTGCATCTGGAGATATCGCCCAAGCCACGAAGCTTGCAAGAAAGATGGTTTGCGAATGGGGAATGAGCAGCCTCGGCATGATCCGGTTTAGTGAGGAAAACGAAATGGTATTTCTCGGGCGTGATGTTTCCCGTGCCCGCGAGTATAGTGAGGCAACAGCTCAGCATATCGACAGCGAAGTGAAGCGCCTGATCGATGAAGCCTATCGGCAGGCAACCGACATGTTAGAAGCTAAGCGCGACAAGGTGGAGTTAATCGCCAAAGCGCTCTTGGAGTTTGAAACCCTCGACGGATCACAGATCGCAGATCTCATCAATCATGGCGTAATGACCAACCCTCCCGTCATTGCCATCAAGCCTCCACCACTTCCTCCCGCTCCAAGCGATACGACACCGGAGATAAGCAAGCCCGCAAAGACGGACTTTCCTGAAGGAGGACTTGCGGCACCTGTCCCTGCTTAGAGCAAACATCCGGGGTGGATGTCTCCCGTCAACGATGAGGTTCAAGCTCCCTCGTGACCGACGGATGCGAAAGCACTCCTCCACTCCCTGTCGATTGGAATGGAAACTTGATTTCCCTAATCGGCGGGGATTGCTTTACTCTTTCCAGCATGAAAGGCAACCCGCTCTTAAGGATGGCACTCATCCTTCTATTCCTTGCCGCGGTACTCTGGCCTGTCTTCAGGATCACCCGAAAGCAGGAATCGCCGGGGGTGACCCCACCTAACAATGGGGCCAAAATTTCCACCCCGCCGCTTTGGGTCACACTTCTGCTTCATGCGGCTCCTCCACCGAAGCACTGTTCCATCAGTCAGGGGGGCGTTGTGCTGCTCACCGAGTCGAACTCCATTGCCCCGGGCGAATACCGTGCTGCCGTCGAAATCGCCAGGGGTGAGGATCTCTTGATAAGTGCGGGGTGGAAAGATAACTCTCCTCATGCCGTTCGTGCCGAGGTGCTCGTTGACGGGTGTCAGATCCCGTTAGAGAAGAGCTACTGGTCACAACGCTCTTTGGAGGACACACTGCCGATTCCGGAATCTTTCCTTCCATGAGCGCCCCTTTATTGCAAGTCGACGATCTGACTGTCAGTTACGATCGCATTCCTGCGATTCATCATCTCAATCTAACTCTTGAGGCGGGACATTGTGTCGGCATTTTTGGTCCGAACGGGGCTGGTAAATCGACCCTGCTCAAAACCATCGCCGGGCTTCTCACTCCTGAAACAGGCGGCATCCGGATCGGAGGGAAACGAGTTCAAGAAAGAGCTTCGCGCATCGCCTATCTGCCGCAGAGGGAATCCGTGGACTGGGATTTTCCTGTTACGGTCGAGGGCCTCGTGGAAATGGGACGCTATCATCATGTCGGGCTCTTCGGAAATTTCTCCATGAGCGATCGGGAAGCCGTGAGCAAGGCTCTTGAACTTTTCAAACTCGAACCCTTCGCCAAGCGGCAGATCAAAGCACTTTCGGGAGGGCAGCAACAAAGGACTTTCCTTGCGCGGGCCTGGGCTCAGGCAGCCGATCTCTATCTGCTCGACGAGCCCTTTGCAGGGCTTGACAGAACCAGCAGCAGGGCACTTGCCGAGGCACTCCAAACCCTTAAGCAGCATGGCAAGCTGATTCTCGTTTCTCACCATGCCCTCAGTGAGGCCGCCAGTCTGTTTGACTCCGCCATTCTGCTGAATGGAGAGTTGGTTTCGATCGGTTCAATTCAGGAGGCACTTTCGCCTCTTCATCTGGAGTGCGCTTATGGCACCGCCATCTACTCTGGAGAGCACCATCACTCTGGAGTATGACACACACATCTCTCATCAGTCAGTTGCTTGAACCCTTCGGCTATGCATTCATGCAGCGGGCTCTGCTCTCTTGCGCCCTGATAGGGTTCACCAATGGATTCCTTGGTACTTTTATCATCCTGCGCCGTCAGGCACTTCTGGCGGATGCACTCTCCCACTCACTCCTTCCAGGTGTTGCTGTTGCGGCAATTTTTGTCGGCCTTTCCCCCGGTGGACTTATTTTGGGCGGGCTTATTGCCGCATTGCTTGTGGCACTCGGAGGACAGATGCTTGCGCGCAATTCCCGCCTCAAGGACGAAACCGCCGTGGCATCCCTCTACATTGTTGCCTTCGCGGTTGGAGTTGTCCTGATCAGGTTTTCACGGGTGAAAGTCGATCTAACTCATTTCCTTTTTGGAAACATCCTCGGCGTCAGTGACGGAGATCTCTGGATTTCCTATCTGACAGCGTTCATCACCCTGACAGGTCTTGCGGTTTTTCAGCGTCCGTTACTGCTCACTCTTTTTGATGCGACAGTTGCCCGTGCCTCTGGAATTCGCGTCCGATGGCTTGAGACAGGATTGCTTGCCCTCACGGTACTCGGGCTCGTCGCCTCTCTGCAGGCCGTTGGCGTACTTCTTTCACTCGGGCTCCTGATCCTACCAGCCGCCACGGCGTACCTGCTTACCGATTCGTTCCCGCGCATGCTTTGGGGGGGCGCGGTGATCGGATTGCTCGGCTCTGTCAGCGGACTTTTTCTCTCCTTTTTTGCAAACATCCCATCAGGACCGTGCATCATCCTCCTGCTCGCCCTATTTCTGGGAACCGCCTACATTTTCTCTCCAAATTACGGTCTCCTCATCAGCCTGCTAAGAAAGCGGCACTTCCATGAGGAATCACTTGAACGATGGGACGGCCACCAAGAACATGATCATCGTTTTCCAACATCGAACGATTAATGCTCGCATTTTACCAGCTGATCTTCCTTGCGAAATCACACTTGGACAGGGGATTGTAGAGCCTTGATGAATGCAGAGCACCGTGATGACTTGGACATGATAGAACGTCCGATTGGAGTATTCGATTCGGGAATCGGAGGATTGACCGTCGTCGCCGCATTACGACGCACCCTTCCTGCTGAAAAAATCCTCTATCTCGGCGATACGGCAAGAGTCCCCTATGGGGGAAAAAGTCCGGAAACAGTCACCCGTTACAGCAAGGAAATCTCGGATCTTCTGGTAGAAGAGGGGGCAAAAATGATTGTGGCTGCCTGCAACACGGCATCAGCATTAGCCGTCCCCTCGCTTGCACTCTCTTACCCTGTTCCATTCATTGGAGTCATCGAACCCGGTGCGGCTGCTGCCGTACTCGCCACCCACAACGGCAAGATCGGGGTCATCGCAACCAGGGCCACTATTGCGAGTGACGCCTACGGCAAGGCCATCAGGTCGCTCTCTGCCGATATTGAGGTTACCGCGATCGCCTGCCCTTTGCTTGTCCCCCTCATCGAAGAAGGACTCCTTGATGATGAAATCACCCGCACTATGCTGCGCCGCTATCTCGAGCCCCTGCTGCGCGCTGGCATCGACACACTGGTATTGGGCTGCACTCATTATCCCCTCCTAAAGGGAGTCATCGGCAGAATTTGTGGAAAGAAAGTTACCCTGGTTGATTCAGCCGAGAATTGTGCGCTTGCTGTCCGCGCCCTGATCTCCCCGTCTGGTAATATTGCTCAGGATGGCAATGCCAGGCTTGATGTGATGCTGACAGACTCGTCAGAAGGATTTCTTCGCATTGCAGAAAAATCCCTAAATCTCACCATCGACTCTCTGAATATCCGCAAAGTCGGTAAATAAAGGCTCTAAGGAGAAACCGACTCCATGAAGCTGAATTTCCCGTTCTTGATCTGAAGCATCACTGCCGGTTTGGTCGGATTGCGATGCTCATCAAGGGTGATTTTTCCAGTAATTCCTGAAAAATCCTTGGTGGCCGCAATCGCTGCATTCACTTTAGCGGGATCTGTCGTTCCAGCTCTCTTCATCGCATCGGCCAAGAGGGATAGGGCGTCATAACCGAGTGCCACCATGGCATCCGGATCATCGCCATATTTTTTGCGATAGGATTGAACAAAGGCAACAACCTTTGGATCGTTACTCTGGTTGGAGAAGTGATTTGAGAAATAGCACCCTTCGACAGCAGAGCCACCAACCTGAGCCAATTCCGGAGAGTCCCACCCATCCCCGCCGATGAAAGGAACAGTGATACCCAACTGGCGGGCCTGGCGGATGATTAGCGGTGCCTCCGTGTAATAAGCGGGTAGAAAAACCACTTCAGGGTTGGCTCCCTTAATAGCCGTCAACTGGGCACTGAAATCCTTATCCCCACCGCTGTAACTCTGCTGACCTGTGATCGTTCCTCCCTCGGCTTCAAACTCCTTTTTGAAGCTTTTTGCAAGTCCCAGACTATAATCCTTGGAGACATCAACGAGTACCGCCGCCTTCTTGGCCCCGAGTTTGTGGGCGAATTTTGCACACACGGTTCCCTGAAACGGATCGATGAAACACACACGGAAAATATGATCCCCCGTTTCAGTGACTTTCTCATTCGTCGAAGCGGGTGAAATCATCGGAATTCCGTTGCGTTGGGCAATCGGGGCAGCCTCCAGAGAACGACCTGAAGCCACCTCGCCGATCAGAGCCACCACCTTGTCTCTTGTGATCAACTCACGGACGACCGTCGAGGTTTCACCGGGCTTGGATTGATTGTCTTTGGTGATCAATCGGATCGGCTGACCTAAAACGCCTCCAGCGCCATTGATCTCCAGAAGGGCGAGTTGCACACCCCTGTCCGTGCTCTGGCCGAAGGTAGCCTGAGCCCCTGTCAACGAAGCAAACTGCCCGACAGGAATCCCGGTCTCCTGCTTCTTGGAACAAGAGGCAAAGCCAAGTGCTAGCAAAAGGGCAATAGTCTGCGTGGAAAAATACTTCATGGCGTTGAACCTAGAAAAGGAATGGCAAAATGCCAAGAAATGAAGGATGAATCTGTCGAAAGGGGTAAAAGAGATGTTTGACGCTGTTTTTTACAGTTTCTCAGATTTTCAAACCTAGAATTTTAATTACTTGCGCTTGGCAAAAGCATCGTAAATCGGGGTATCTTTGAGCAGGGTTGGGATCAGATAGGCACCCAGGCAGGTGGCAAGCATCGGAAAAAACAATGAATAGCAACCTGTCATTTCCAGGCAGATGACGATGCCGGTGAGAGGGGCCCGGATTGTAGCTGTGAAGAATGCCGCCATTCCTGCAACCGCAAAAGCCAACTGAGAGGGAACCAGCTCGGGTAAGAGCGAGTGACTCAAGGCACCAGAAGCGGAACCCACAATGGCACCCAGGGCAATGATCGGAGCAAAGAGTCCGCCCGGTGTACCGGCAGAATAGGATATGGGTCCCACGAAAAAGCGGAGACTTGCAATGCCGAGCAGAAGCCAGACATGCGACTTACTCGCCAGAATGGACTGAGTGATGTCGTCGCCGCCACCGACCCACTGCGGGACGAACCATGTGATGGAACCAACCAGAAAGCCAATAACAGCACCTCGCATGGTCACGGGAATGTTTTTCAGATTTCCTGCAAATGCCGTAAGCGCGAGCATCAGCCGGTTGTAGAAGACACCCAGTAATCCTATGAGCGTTCCAAAAAGAAAAAATAACCAGACTGCGGCAGCGGGTGCCTGGGGAATGTCAGGCACGGCATAGTCCTGCGGCATATGGAAGATGGCCCGCTGGAGCCAGACTGAGACAGAAGCAGCTGTGGCGGTGAGGATGAATGTGAGGGGCGTGATCTTGCGAAAAACCTCCTCCAAAATAAAAATTGTCCCGCCAACCGGTGCATTGAATGCAGAGGCGAGTCCGGCACCGGCACCGGCTGCCATGAGGGATTTCCATGATCCCTTTAGTCCGGGGAATGCGTGTCCCAATTTTTCCCCAACCACCGCTCCCATTTGAACCATGGGTCCCTCGCGTCCGAGAATCAGCCCCGCCGACAAGGCGAGCCATCCTCCAACAAACTTGACGGGAATGACCCATGCATGCCGCGGTTGCTCGTTACCTCGGAGGATTTTTTCGACATAGGGAATTCCGCTTCCCTGCGCTGTGGGGGCAAATCGTTCCACCATCCATGACGCCAAGCAGGTCGCCAGAGCGACAGTGAGGGAGAGAGCAAGCCACCCCATAAACGGCGGCCAGGCGTGCAGTGAGTTTGTCAGGACTTCCCGAAGAGCATCCCCTTGTCGCAGCAGCAATAAAAAGGCAATGCCAAGAAGACCCGTGACGATTCCGACAAGCACAGCACCAAAAAGCAGGATAAGAGCCTCACCTGGAGCCGATGGAAAATCTTCCGGTATAAAATCCACCTCTTTTTGATTTTCCGAGCCGATCATGAAATCAAGTTCTCTTGAAAGTCAGAGAGGAATCAATTGTTTTCGGTTTCATCCAGTCACCGGTAATGCTAAGTCAGGAACAAACTCAAGGAGCGACCACAACATACCGATCTATCGAAATGAAATCTTACCGTCGCGAACTTTCGTTTCAGCTACCTTGCAGGCGCGGTTTCATCAATATCACGAGCGAGGTTGAAGCCTGCGTGGCCAAGAGCGGGATCAGCGAGGGGCTTTGCCTAGTCAATGCCATGCACATCACGGCAAGTGTCTTCATCAACGATGATGAATCAGGACTCCATGCTGATTTTGAAAAGTGGCTGGAAGGTCTCGCTCCAGAGAAGCCCCATTCCCAATATGCCCATAACGGGGCAGAGGATAACGCCGACGCCCATCTAAAACGCTCCGTCATGGGTCGGGAGGTGATTGTGGCCGTGAGTGCGGGGAAACTTGATTTCGGGCCTTAGGAACAGATCTTTTATGGAGAGTTTGATGGAATGCGCCAAAAACGGGTTCTAGTGAAGATCATCGGGGAGTGAATCAGTCAAACCAGACACCAACTCTTGTTCTCTCGTCCCAATAACACCCTTTTTAGAGCCTCCCTAAAAATGTCAGACCTAGTATTTATGCTGCTTGGCGGGCGATTGAGGGTCATGGCGGAAGGGGTGGGAAAATATCCCTTCTTCCATAACTTGTTGATAATCAACGCTAGGAATTTCTAGCGATGTGACAAGTTTAGCATCAAAGTGTGACAGTTTGCAATGTCATTGCAAAGCAGATGCTTCAGCATAGCGGAGGCGGATTCGTTTGGAGCGGTTATCTCTGAGAGCGGTCTTGAGCTTGATTTGGTGCATTGGTGGGGATAGTAGTCTTTCAAATGGAAACGCTTCTTGAAATCGAGACTGCCGCTGAGACTCTTCCCGAGCCACAGCAACGGGAGTTGTTGCTTTTCCTCGTGGAGCGACTTCGCTCCAAGGGGCCTGCTTTCCCTGAGCCACGGGTTTTCTCCAAAGAACAAATCCAAGGGTGGATTGAAGAGGATGAGGAAGACATGCGCCGCTTTCAGCGTGGGGCGTGAAAGTCTTCCTTGATAGCAGCGTTTTGTTGGCTGCTGTGGGCAGTGCTACAGGCGCATCCCGCGCTATTTTTGAATATCAGAAGGCAGCGGGCTGGGATCTTCTCTACAGCCATTATTCAAGATCGGAGGTTCATTCAAATCTTTCCTTCCTTGGTACCAGCGCGGTTGAGTCATGGGAAAAGCTCTCCCCCGAGTTGATGCTTGTCGGCGATAGTCTGGTGATGGATTGGCCCGTGGTTTTCTTTCCAGCCAAAGACCGCCCGATTCTTTTCACTGCCCTTGCCTATGCGGATGTGTTGCTCACCCTTGATAGAGGAGATTTTGCCCCTCTCATGGGTATTGGATTCTATGGACTCCAGATCATGACACCCGGAGATTTTCTCAATAGAGAAAGAGATGCCGGGAGAATTTAGGGTAAGGAAAACCGGGATTCCCTTCCATTCGACCAAAAAGATACTCATACATTATGATTACCCCCAATGATGTGATTTCGGCTCTGACGAGCCAATTGAAGACTATTTCTGTAAAGATCAAGCCAACCGAACAACTTCGTATTATCTACTCGGGAGACTTCGGCAATATGCAGGCATTCCAGATTACCGCCCATGACCAGAAGTTTCTTTATATCCGCGTAAACTCTGGAGCTCCGGCACACGAGATTATCGCTCTTCCCGAACGATGCTCGTTCATGTTTTCTGTTGTTCCTATAAAAGCTGATGAACCACCGGAGGAGCGGGTTATACTTGGTTTTACTCAACAATAAAATGGCCGACATAACGCAAAGCATTTCGATGGAGCGGAGCAGGCCGAGTTGTTACCATTTCCCTCTCCCTTGCGAGCCGCTGACAGTGGCAAGTCATCCCCGATTATAGACCAAAAATTAAACACCTATGTGGGGAAGTTTATTAGCATTCGTAGTTATTCTTGGGGTTGGAGGTGGATGGTATCTCATCCGTCGCCGCAAACTGCTCGGTCTATTCCAAGTGACCAAAGATCATGGGATTACCATTTTTCTATCTCGCCTTCAGATCGTGATTGGAGGGGCAGTCGATTTTAACGGACAGCCGCGTACATTTTCGGGTGCTACGGTTACTGCAAATGAGGCATCTGCTGCTGCCGCTTTTGGGAGCATCTTTGAATATTTGATCCCCGGCTTGGAAAGCCAACCGGGTCTATTAAAGACTCTCTTCACACGTGATATAAATGTGACGTTGGCCCCCTCACCAAGACAGATAGCAGAAATCCCGACGGATCACACAATTGTTGCAGTAGGATCACCCGGCTATAACTGCGTATCATTATGGATTCAGCAATCATTGAATCCGCTCATCACTTTTGATGCGAACAACACCTCACTTCAACCGCATGGTCAAGCTCCTGTTATCGACCCAACTCAGGGTATGGTTCAGGTGCTTTGGGATGCCAATAATCAACGGCGAGTATTTTATGTTGGTGGTATTTCCGAGGCAGGCACTATTGCGGCGTTGATGTATTTAGCAACCAATTGGCGGGAACTTCGACAGAACCTGGGCAGACGTGACACATATGCAGGACTAGTACGCATCCAGAATGGAAGGTCTGTACTGCTTTCAACCATTCATGCAAACTAAAGCCTAACCAGACGGCCCTTGGTAAATAAGACAAATCAAAATGCTATTGAAATCGAGTGAATCATAATTACTTCGATTCAAGAGTCAGAACACCCCTACTTCTGCTCGCAGAATCAAAGTGAATTTGATTTCAAAGAGGCTTTCTGGGTGAAAAGTCACTACTTGGCAGATAAAAAGTTCCTACAGGAGCGTTAAACGCTCTAAATCAGCCATTGAAGGGCACTCATTGAGTAGGGTTTCGCCTTCTTTCGCGGCATCGGGGGAAGTCCCCTCCTGTCGGTTGGCAAGTTTCTGTTTTCGGCTTTCTACTTCGCTCCCGCAGGCAACTTGTCAGAAGCGAGAAGCTGGAGTGTTTACGCAGCATTTCCAGCGCATAGCGGTACGGCTCGGTCACCAGATATGCCCGTCGTTTCGGCACCAACTCCAAGATGCCCTTCGCACGGAGGGATTCGATGACTTGGCGGTAATGTTCTGGTGCATTCCGATAAGCAGAAACAGCCCCGAAATTGATCAGCAATGAAACCAGTGAGACAGTGCCGGGGTAGTCCTTGGGAATGGCATCGAGAATATGCAGGAGAGCCGTGTATCCTGAGATATGAGAGGGAACAAGCGTAGCCTGCCGAGAAACATGCTTCAGAAATGAGTTTACCAGCTCCGCAGCACGGCGGCGCAAACGCTCAAGAAATTGAAGGGCTTTCTCCCGTGTTGTGAATTGATGCCTGCTGGATCGACTTGTTGTACCATCTCGGTTCCTCTCACGAGGAAACTGAAACCGATTGTCACCACGCAATTCGTGTTGAATTTCGATTCTGATACGGCGGTTTGTTTTCGCGTATATCTTCAACCATTCGCCGGGGGCCGTCTGGATACGCAAAAATGCCATGTCCCCTTCTTGGAAGGATTCCGTCGCCTCATATGTTCTCTTCCCCCGGAATCGCTGGGAGAAGGTCATCAAGTATGGCTCCAAACTCCGAACCATCAAAGAGGGGTCAGGAGACAGCCACTCCCAGTATGTCTCAACTCGCCCAATCGAGTATTCAGGATTACGGACTATAGGAGTACAATCATGAGCACAAACCCTCTCCAACTCAGACTGAAAGGCTGATTCGATGCCTTCCAGAAAACGGGAAACCTGCCCGCTCCATTTTTCTGGAGTGATGTGTTTCTGCAACTCTCTCGAAAGTGGAAACCAGTTGTCGTTGTTATCAAGACACACTTCTCCATCACAGGGAGCAGGAAGTGATAAATGTTCCTGCACGCCTCTCGGCAGGGGAATGGCTACAGCTCGATGTCGGAGAAATTTCGTGGGATTAACGGAAAGTCGTAATTTTCCGGTAAGCACAAACGGGTAATCTCCTTCGTTCTGGCGCACGCTCCAATCGCATTTCCCCGAAAAAAGTGGTGGTGCTACGCGCTCGGTGCGTCCCTCAATAGAAAGCGGTTCTTTGCGAATATCAACGAGGTATCGTTTCTTCGGAAAATTCGGGTTTACCGTGTTGAAAATCCATCCGTACCCTTCGCCATGCTCCTCTCTTGTGCGGGTGTTTCTGTTGACCGGAGGAGGCGCACCAAGGCGTGTCAGAATGAAGAATACATCATCCTCCTCATGAGTTACCGGAATACTCCAAGTCCCTAGGGAGATTTCTACTTTGTCCTGTCTCCCTGTTTCTGGGGATACAGTGCTTAAATCAAATACTGGGAGGAATGATGGGGCTGTCACTCATGAGAGTTTTTCATGAGGTGCCTCACCTCTACAAGAGGGGACTACTTTCTGGTAGCGATTGTGAAATCAATTTCACAGCCTTCAAATCCACTGGTCAGATGTGGCGTAGAATTTTTCAACTCAATGCCTACAATCCTATCTAAAATGCTCTTAGAGAGCAAGTTTCAAAATTTGATTAGCTGGTGTATCCTGTTATATGCAAAGTAATTGTTGCGGGGGTTGGACTCTCAAGCAGATGCACTAGGTTTCCGTTCAAAGTACGGCGCGGAAATCAATTCAATGGACTTGATACGGGCACGCATACTCCGACGATTATAGTGGGCAGTCGTCTGTACATTTGAGTTTCCACGGATTCCTTCAACGGGTGAAGAATATCGTTCAGCGATACACTTTATTTTATACAAAGTAATTGTTCAGAGGTCTTGGACTCTTAAGAAGCTGCGCTAGGCTTTCGTTCAAAATACGGCACGGAAATTAGCTCTGTTGCCTTCATCCGCGCTCGTTCACCTCGTCTGTCATACCGGGCTGTGGTCTGTACATTGGAGTGACCGAGAATCCCGGCCACAGTTGAAATATCAGCCCCCGCATCAAGGAGGTTGCTTGTGGTGGTGCGTCTCAAATCATGCCAGTCGAGATCAGACAGGCTGGCTTGGCTGCATCGTTTTCTCAGAACTCTGTCGGCTGCCGTGGGGGAGATGCATTTTTCGGGGAGGAGTCTTCCGCTTTTCAGAATCGCACAAAAGAGCGGGCCGAACTCAGAGCCAGCCTCAAAGCGGAGCAGCAGCCAATCTTGCAAAAACCGAGCAGCATTCCCGCGAATGAAAATCGTTCGCTCCTTATTCTTCTTACCAATGATTTTGATCCGGTAGTTTCCATCTTCATCAGTGACAAGATTCTCCGCCGCGATAGAGGCAATTTCAGCCCGCCGCGTTCCTGTAGATGCTGCAATGGCAATCATGGCAGCATCACGCGCCCCGGCAGGTGTCGAATCCTTGGAACACTCCCGCAACAGCCCTTTTATTTCTCCCTCTGTCACAAACCGCCCCGCCAATTCCCGGCTTCCTGAATCTCCTTTGATGCTTTGGATTCTGAGCAATTCTTCATTTTCAAGCAGATGCAATTCCCACGCTGAACGCGCCACACCTTTCATTGCTGCCAATGCCTTGTTCCGTGTGGCGGGACTGCCAGCCACTTCAGCAATCACCGCACGAACATGTTCCACTCTCATCAATTCCCAAGGTACAGCTTTCCATGCCTCTTTTCCCGAAAGGGAGGGATTCATGATCCCTGCCGCACGATTCAGGGGTGAAACCATCGTGAGGCGAGAGAGGGGAGAGTTCAAAGAGGCCAGATAGGCGGCGGCTGGATTAGTCGTTGCGCGTTTGGAGAAGAGAGCTGGTTTCGGCCTGCTAGAAAGTGAAATCAATTTCATTGAGGCAGTTTAGCAGCATACAGCGTAATTGTATACTAGAATGTTGATTCTATTAATCTATTTAAGGGAGATTTTGACTGCTAAAATTGGGGGTTCTTGTCACTAGGGAGTCTATAGAGGGCCGGGAAGGGCGGTAACAAACCTGACGCGAAAATCTTCACCTGACTCGACCTGCTGCACCTTGTAATCAGGAAGACTCTTCACAATCTGCCCTCGTCCTGGTTTATGGGTTCCATCGGCGAAGAAGTGGGGCAATGTCTTGAGGTAAACTTTTCATCTCTTCCATAAAACCAGCATAAAATCCGGTAAAGATTGCGATCAAGACAGGTAGAAAAATAGTAAGAAGGACAAGGAGTGTGATTGTAATCAGAATGATACTCAAACAGCCGGGACGGGGACGGGGCTTTTTAGTGTTGGAATATATTGATGTTTGCGGCTGGTGAATGGGTAATGTAGCGGGTGCGGGTGCGGGCCATGTAGTGATGCTCTCCTCAAAGGCAACGGCTACAGAAAACGGCTCCCATTCATCACGCCCTCTTTTAAAGACCTTTGTGAGATGTGAAATCGTTCCTGTCCTTCTCAATTCCACTAGCTCATCTAAAGTGACTGGCCCAACTTGCTGCATAGTTTTATCTGCATACCACCACTTCCTTTCGTCACTTACTGTGGGCAGTGGTGGAAGTCTAGAAACGCCCAATGTCTGCGGGTCTGGTGGTAATGATGCGATTTCAAAAGTCCGCCATTCAGAATCGCCTTTACGGGTAACAAAGGTTTCAAGAGCAATCTCCCCCGATGCCGCAAGTTGCTGAAGCTCTTCAATAGAGACTGGCCCCGTTGGCTTATTCTCTGATTTTACGTAGAACCATATCTTAGAAGAAATATCATTCATTATTACAGTCTCGGAATGAGAGTTTAGCTGGTGATTTTGATACCGCTAATTTGTAGTATTGATCGTAACAACAGGTTTCGGGGTGAAGACTGCATCCGCGTAGGGCTGATCAGTACCAGCACCAGTATATTGGCCCGGCAAATAAAACTCGATGTAGTTGTTCCATGTCCTTTCGCTGTCGATAATCTTTTGAGCAATTGACTCAAGCTCTGATTTGTCAGGAGTGGCTCCAGAAACAGGAACAATTGAAACTTCAAAAGTATGACTCCCATTAGAACGAAATCGTCTATCTAAAATACTATAGGATGAAATTGTTCGATTTGTATTAATTTGGTTGGTGCTGTTGGTTGACGGCACAGAAGCAGATTGAGCTGTTACCTCTGAGGAGGTGTTCGATTTTGGTGAAATAGAAAACTGTGCAACTTTTAACGACGGAATTACTTGGCATGACAGGTTGAGATTCCCCTCCGTGTTCCTATAAGTCTTATCTGGATTATGAAAAGCATCGGAGAAAAGCTGCAAAACCACTTCTTTACGCCGTTCAGGACTGATCGTTGAATCGAGTGCTGTCACCACAATCATTGGCAGGTCAACCATATCTTGAGCTGCTTCCTTCGTACCTCCACTTGCTGTTATCAAAATGTCTAAAATCTTTTGAGTCTGCTGGTCAACAAACCCGAGAATAATGAACTTATCAGTGAGTTGTATGGTGAATGAATCTCCCTTATCACCTTTTGATATTTTGATTTCACCAATATTGAAATAATTGGTTTGGTGAGTTGCTGCCTGAACCTGAGAATTGAAAGAATCCCTGAATTGTTCCGGTGTTAAATCGAATATCTTGGTACTGCTGATTTCAGGGGGTTGGCTGACAGGATTACTTTCTGGCTTGGGCGGCAGCCAGTATGTTTCAGGTTGAGTGAGAGCTGTGACACTTAGGAAAGCAAAGACGAGGAGCGAGAGAATACTTTTCATGATCATTATTGATAGGATAGTCGAACAGTTCGCGTTTCTTTTCCAGAGGAGTCACTCACCAACAATTTCCAAGGGTGGGCATATAGCCTCCCCGGTATTACGAACACCACTACCGTCTGCAATTCGTATCCGGGGTATAATTCGGTGGGGAATACCTGCATTTTTCCATTGTAGAAACACTCGGCATTTTCTCCCCCTGCTATAGAGGGTGCATATACATTCCCCTCATCATCCTGCAATCGCATGTTCTCTCCGTATCCGGGGGTGAACACTGATTTGCCTAAATTCGCCAGCTTGTAGGTAATGGCAAAGCCGATATACCCTTGCGGCGGGATGTTCGGCATATTCATGCCAGTCATTTTATCTTGGAAATAGTAGCCACGATCCCCAACTCGGAATGGCTCTTTCATTCTCAACGAACCATCTGGCGTAGAGGTAGGGGCCGTGCGTGCCGTGGATCGGCCTATGACCGCCCCGTGTGCTAGTTGATTTATGGTGTCTGAGTAGTCGGAACTAAGAAGAGACGGCATCGGTAATACCGACATCGTGAGAAGTAGGATAAAACGAGAGATGGTTTTCATGGTATGGGTGGTTGAATGTTTATCGTGTGTAATGAAGATCGGAAGAGTTCCATGAAGTTGCTTTGGAACCACCAAAAGCTCCTATGTAGGGCCGCATATTTTCCCGCCCCCTCCCGGATGTACGATGTAAGAGATAGGGGCCGGGGGTTGTGAATGGTTCTCTGAATTTTCGTAGAACCACTGTTTCTCATTCCGCAAGCAACCCTCAGAAGTGCTCATAGTGAGAATGCCCTGATGACTAGGCAGGTCTTGTACGCCGTAACGCAATGGCGATCACAACCAATCCCAATGCCATGAATGCATATGATGAAGGTTCAGGGACGGCAGAAATCACGATCCCCATCGGGTTATTCAAGCCCGAGACGAGAGAGGCATTTACAGTCGCGCCCGAGGTCGTGTATTCGCCAATCGTGCCAGTGCCATTGTTTACTACGAAGATGTTGGTTCCCGAGATGGCAAGCCCTACGGGGCTATTGAAGCTCGATGCAAGAGCGTTCGTGATCGTGGCACCCGTGGTGGCATTATATTCGCCAATGGTGCCGTTGCCATTGTTTGCGACAAAGAGGTTGGTTCCCAAGACGGCGATGCCTTGGGGGCTACTCAACCCTGATGAGACAAGAGAGGCATGGATCGCGGCTCCCGTAGTGGCGTTGTATACGCCAATGGTGCTATCGAGAGAGCTGGATACGAAGAGATTGGTTCCCGATACAGCAAGCCCATAGGGTCTCACACCGGAGATAAAGGAAGCATTGATCACGGCACCCGTGGTGGCGTCGTATTCGCCAATGGTCTGGGCACTGGCGTTTGCGACATAGAGGTTATTTCCTGAGATGGCGATCCCCTCGGGAGAAGTCAACCCCGTCACAAGTGAGGCATTAATCGCTGCACCCGTAGTGGCATCATACTCGCCAATGCGCCCGGAGCCAAAGTTTGCGACATAGAGATTGTTTCCTGAGAGTGCCAGCGAAATGGGGTTATTCAACCCTGAGATGAAATTGGTGCTGATCGCGGCTCCCGTAGTGGCGTTGTATACGCCAACGGTGAAGCTGCCATAATTTGCCACATAGATAAGCTGCGCGGAGGCTGATCCGATCCAGAGAAGAGAAGCCGAGGCTGCTAGAAGTGCGTATACTCTGCTGATTTTCATGGAGGGAGCGGGACAGCGCGGCTAAATACGCTGTTCACAACTTTTAAGGTGGATGAAACTTCAGCCACATAAAAGCAAAAAGGCGTAGCATGCTTCGCTCTCAAGTTTCTGGTTTCTAGGATGCTTGTTGGGTGGTTACACCCAAGAAAAAGACCTTTGGCCAGAATGTCTATCGACTCCGCAATGCTGCGAATCTGACACAAGAGATGCTGGCCGAAAAAGCGGACATCAGTCGTAGGTATGTTCAGCTCATTGAAGCCAGCCGCTATACCCCGACTGTTGAAGTGGCGTCTCGTCTCCGCATGGCCTTCGGGGTTTCGTGGGATGAGCTGATGCGGGGGATGTAAAAGGGAAGAGTTCAACTTTCGGGGAGAATGGCTGTTTAGAAAACAGCACTTAGCGTGAATCAGTCAACGGCATAATATACACTTTTTGTATATTTGTCTCTATGGCCTACCCCTGTGCAAGGCCATTTTGAAGAAAACGATCTACAGCGACGAATACACCATCCTCAGAGAGATGCTGAGGGAGACTCGGGAGAGACTGAATTTGTCGCAGGTAGAGCTAGGAAAGATGCTCGGAAAACATCAACCATTCGTCGCCCGTATTGAAAGCGGTCAACGCCGTTTGGATGTGGTGGAGTTCATCCACATGATGCGCATCATGGGAGTGAGCTCCCTTTCGTTTTTGAAAAAGCTCGAAGCAAAAATTCAGAAGCCTGAATAGGTTCTCAGTGGGATAACTCTCAAAGTTGCCGTGGTGTGGCTATACAGGGAGAGAAAGCGAAAAAGCACTGAATCGTCTTTGTGAAACTGATTTCACAATGCCGGGCACTGCATTTCTGACATTTTTCCTACGGGTCAAATCTTGTTGCTCTTGATGAGGTCACGGAGCAGAAAGCGGTGGCATCGCTCTTCATCTTCAGGACAGTGGCACATCAGGGTAATATTCTGCTTTTTGGCAAGTTTTTTGATGAGTCGCAGGGTGAACTTCTGCCCCGCATTACGAATAAGAGGGTTTTTCTTTTCGGTGACATCGTTACCAAGCATCTCCTCCCGGTATTGCTTTCCCCAGTCCTCAACGCCACTTTTTAGGAGTTTTTCACTGGGGCCAAGATTCGCCATCCAGACATCATAGCGAGTCTTTTTCATGCACCTCCCGCGATAGCGCGTAGCGAGGATGCGCAAGCCGTCGTCTTTGTGCTTCGGTTCTGAAACTGATTTTACCTTGATCATTGGAAGACCGTTTAACGCTCATTCTCGGCCTGCTTGGCGTAGAGATGAGTCAGATCGAGTCCCGGATACTCGATTTGCTGAATATATGAAGAATGACGAACTAGTGAAGGACTATCATATAGCTTCTCAGAACTGCGTCCTCCTGAATCCCAACCTCCAAGCATCTCAACATCACCAATAGGTACTCCAGCTTCGCCCAAGGCAGTACGGAATCCGTGACGAAAACTATGAAAGGTAGCTTTGCAGCCATCTCCCAAAACCCCCGTCTTGAAGCGTCCAAACCACTTTGAAAATTTATCGCTGAAGTATCCTGTTTTGGAATTTGGCAGTTCAGGAAAGAGTCGGGGACAATCGACATCAGCACTGCGAGAGGCAACAAAAGCAAGGAATCCAATGTTGACTAGCTCTGGATGAATCGGAATCCGTCGTCTGCTCTGCTCGGTCTTCAATCTTTTGTCGCACTTGCTTCCATCAGCACGGGTGTCCCGGATGAGCAGATAGGGAATCTTCTCCTCGACTATGACATCCTCAGTATAAAGCTGCGCAGCCTCATTGAGACGGCATCCTAAAAACAGTGAAAGAAGGGGCACCCAAAATCTTCCCCGGCGCGGTTGATTGGGGCCGATCTTCGCAAAACCCATCCCGTCATTCTTGCAACCCACATAAAGGGGGGCACGAAAAAGCCTGTTCAACTCATCTGATGAAAAGTGAGCTTTTTTATTTTCCTCATCAGCCCCGAGAAACGCTTTGCGGAGCCTTCGGGCTTTGAAAGGATTTTTTGAAATCCAATCCTTCTCTGCCGCAACATTAAATATCGCCGACATATTTACGAGGTAGTTTTCAAGAGTGGGCCGCTTGAGGATATTTTTGTTACCCTCTTTATCCGCCGCGAGAATGGCCTGTTCCAGAGTCAGCTTGGGATATTTCTTCGCTGAGTTGGAAGGTGCACGGCGCAGTATCGATAGGAGGCGGTCTATATCCTCACCTTGAATCGATTTGAGAGGAGTATCGTTGCCAATGACTTCGGAGAGAACGCGCTCTGGAACAATATATGTCTTTTTAGTGCCTGCTGTGGTGTTTTCAGCGGCCAGCAGTTTTTTATAGAGAGCAAGCAAATCACCAAGAGTCTTCGTCTCTTTTTCATCTTCTTTCTGAGGAATAGACGTATGAGCAAAAACCTTTTGTAAGAACGACTCTCGGGCTTTCACCGAATGGCGAGATACACGATCCATGCTGCGACGGACATTTTCCAAACGAGCCCGCCTGAAAAGGGTGAGGAGTTTCTTGTATGACGGACTCTCCTCTTCCAGAGCCAAGCCTTCCTTCTCCAAAATGTGAGGAAGTTCGCTCGTGGAATCCCCTTCATCTTCACGGTAATGGGGACTACCCCCGCGATACACCTCTTCATCAATGGAGAGGGTATCCAACACATCAGCCAATTCATCTTCACCAAGTTTCCGCCCCCTCTCTTCCCACCAATTTTCAGAATCTTTTTCGAGTTGAATAAAGAACCGATAAACCAAGGTGTGTATTTCGTGCTCTGAGATTTCCTGCCTTTTTTGCATGGCAACCGGATTCTCAGGCGGGATAATTTTCTGCCTCTCGATCTCAAAAAATTCGTTCAGCTTGCCAATTTCATGATGGAGAATTTTTTTGGCTTCCTTCCAATCAGATGTCTTGAGTGACTTGCGATGCACTTCCCCAAGATGCAGCCGCAGGTCTTTCGGTACTTTTACATTGAGGTAATAGCGGGAACCTCGACGCATCAAATGCGTGTGTCTGGGCATGGGTGTTGGAAGGTCAGGTGTGACAGTTTGGTGTGACATCACTTGATTCCCATGCGTTGATTATCAACATTTTACCAAGTTTACTCTTGGTATTCAAGCTATTGGCGGAAGGGGTGGGATTCGAACCCACGGTGGGAATAACCCCACGCTCGATTTCGAGTCGAGTGCCTTCGACCGGGCTCAGCCACCCTTCCTGAAAACTTGGCTACTCATCCTATTCCTTCATGCAGAAAGGTCAAGGGATCCGCAGCCTGTTAAAATTCGGTTCCTCGCTATTTCGAGTGGGTGAGTAACGGTCTGAAGGGTGGCAGGTCGAGCTGAAGCTTGCCAGCTTTGAGATAGGCCATGATGCGGAAGTGGC
>Ga0194052_1000162_pt1 | contig 47396 bp, 59 predicted proteins | sample SepL226m_MetaG_FD_160117 | JGI IMG/M metagenome (GOLD analysis project Ga0194052, IMG submission 160117) | Anoxic zone freshwater microbial communities from boreal shield lake in IISD Experimental Lakes Area, Ontario, Canada - Sep2016-L227-6m | ecosystem: Environmental > Aquatic > Freshwater >...
TGCAAGAAGTTTTGGTGCAGCAACAGGTTTTTTTTCTTTAGCAGCAATAACCTTTTTTGGAGCAGCTATTTTTTTAACTGGTTTATTTTCTTTTGCTATTTTTTTTTCTTCTGAAGTTTTGATTTTCAATTTTCAAACCTTTGATTTTGAATCTTTTACAACTTTAACGGGAGCTTTATGGGAAGCAGAATGAACTGTTCCTGGCTTATCTATTTTGATTTTTGCTGAAGCAGAAAATGCATCAATATCTTTAAAAGTAAGATGTTTAGCATAGTCACCATGTCACAAAAGTTTTACAAATGCCTTGATAGATTTTATATATCCAAAGTCTTTCAAAACTTGCTTATTAACTTCCATAGTGTCAGTGATTCTTACATCAGCATCAAGTACACCAAGATTGACAATCACAACATCTTGTACAAGTTTGAAATATCTTGTAAATCATCTCGCTTTAGGCAATCTTTGAACGATAGATGTCTGTCATCATTCAAAAAATGGTTTCATAGAATGTCAGCTTCTAGCTTTTTGTCCCTTGAGTCCTCTTCCAGAATAATTTCCTGTTCCCGTACCATTTCCTCTTCATCTTCTTCTTGCCTTATCCTTGAGTCATTTGCTTTTTTGTAGTTCATGGATTTTCATCGTAAATATAATTAAGTGGTATAAAAATTATATATAAGCGGTAGTATATTTATTTAGCTGGTTTTTCTTCTTTAGCTGGAGTTTTGCTTACTACTTTTTTTTCAACTTTCACGTCAACTGAAGGTGTTTTTGTCTCAGGAGCTAGTGCTTGTTTTGCTTGAATTTCTTTGACTACAGTAGCTACTTCTTTTGTATGTTCTTCCTTTTCTTCACTATCTTCACGTTTCGCTTTTGCTACAACACGCTTATTGAAATGGTCTGCATGTTTATATGAAGACAATGCCTTGATAGTAGCCATAGCATTATTCAATTTATTATTTGATCACATAATTTTTGATAATACATTTTCAAACCCTGCAAGTTCCAAAACAGCTCTCACAGAAGATCATGCTTTCAAACCGGTACCAGCAGTAGCAGGCAAAAGTTTGATCATACATGCCTTATATTTGGTTGTTGTAGGATAAGGGACTGTTTGATTCCCAGTAATAGGAACAATAAACATAGTTTTATATGCTTCACGAGAAGCTTTGCTTACTGCAGCGCTTACATCTGGTCATTTGGAAACACCGATTCCGATTTTTCCTTTTTTATTTCCGACCAAAACAGTAGATCTAAAGGACATTTTTCTTCCTCCAGTCGTTACTCTCGTTACCCTTCTTACTTCTAGAAGGAGCTCATCAAACTCTTTTTTTACCTTATCTTTACTTCAAGGTCTCATGAAAAACAATTGTTAAAGTAATAAAATGAGATGCTGTGATTTTGGTATAAAAACCTAACATCGGTTTCATCCCGAAGGATAAAATTATATAGCGATACCTCATGTTCTAATTCAGTCGACCAATGCCTTTACTCTTCCATGATAAAGATTTCCATTTCTATCAAATGCTGCTTTTTCTATACCTTGCTTCTTCATAAGTGCAGCCAAAGCTTCTCCAGCCTTTTGTGCTGTATCAGTTTTTGTTGTTCACTTGATATCTTTATCAGAAATATGACAAAGTACTTTACCAGTAGAATCAATAACTTGAGCCTTCATATATTTATTGGATTTGTCTACGATAATCCTAAAATCAGGATAACTCGATTTTATCTTGGCATTGACTCTTTTTTTTCTTCCAAGAAATTTTCTCGTTGCTTCTTTTATACGTTTAGTGATTTTCAACATTGCAGTAGTAAAGTAAAATAATAAATGAATAATAATTATATATTTGTCTTTGATTCTTAATTCTTAATTATTTTTTAGCTGCTTTACCAGCTTTGAGCTTGATTTGTTCACCAAAATATCTTATTCATTTTCCTTTGTAAGGTTCTGGTTTTTTAAGTGCTTTTACTTTAGCAGCATATTCACCAAGATATTGTTTATCAATACCATTTAATGTGATAATATGATTTCCTTTTGCATCTTGTTCTACTTTTGCTTCAATGCTTTGTGGAATATCAAAAGGGACTTTATGAGAGAATCCTAATGAAAAAGTAAATTTCTTTCCTTCCATTTTGACAGCATATCCTACTCCCATTACCAAAAGTTTTTTTTCATATCCATGAGTCACGCCTTCGATCATATTTGCAAGCAAAGTTCTAGAAAGCCCCCAAAGATTCCACTGATCTTCATTTTCCACAGCAGTAATAGCTTGAGTTCCTTCAACTTTTATGATAACACCCTTTACAAAAGTATGAGAAAGCTGTCATTTAGGACCCTTTACATCTACGGTAGAACCATTGATATGCAATTCTACTCCAGCAGGTATCTCTATAACTTTTTTTCCAATTTTTGACATAACACACGACATAAATGATAAATATTTTTTAACGAATAGTGAATAGTGAATAATGTTGGATTTGTCTTGTTATGAACTATTGCATATTACAATAGTTAGTAAGTATATAATTTCTTCGTTTTTAATTTTTAGTTTTTCACTTTTAGTTAGTTTAATATATTTCAGCTATAAGTTCTCCTCCAAGTTTCTTTTGTTTCGCTACATGTGCAGGCATAAGTCATTGATTAGTAGAGATGATTCCAATTCCTTTTCCTCCAGCTACTGAAGTAATATTTTTATAGCTTACATACCAAGGTCTAGAAGGTTTTGAAAAGAATTTTATATTCGGAACATCATCAACGGGATTGATTACTCTTTTGAGGGTTATATTGATATGTTTTTTGATGCCATCGGTCACGATATCAAATTTTTGAACAAACCCATATTGTTTGAGAAGTTCCAAAATATTGATTTTAAAATTAGAAAATGGTACATCTTCGACAGAAGTTTTTCTCGCCATATATGCATTTTTGATTCTGATAAGCAAATCATGGATAGGAGCGTTAATATAAGTCATTTACGAGTATAATTTAATGATAAATGAATGTGATTCAGTGAAAAATAAATAATGTTGATGGTTTGTAAATTAATAATTATTTCCATCGTTTTCCACGTGTAGTTTTGTTATTTTACCAACTAGCCTTTCTTAGTCACATAATAGTTCCTTCTCTAGCGTATTTTCTGAGACAAACTCTACAACAACCAAAATCTCTGATATATGATTTTGATCTCCCACATATTCTACATCTATTATAATATTTTGTAGGCTGTTTGAGTGCCTTTCATTCAGTGAATCTTAGTTCATACATTTTCCATTGTTTTGCTTTTAATGAGGTTTTTGCCATTAATATAGTATAAATTAATAAATAAACTTTGTATATATCTGAACGAATAACTAGGGTAGATTTATTTAAATATAAATCATAATGCTTCAAGTAACGCTCTTGCGTGGGCATTATTTTTGGTAGTAGTAACGATAGTGATTTGAAGTCCCATAGTAGTTACGATATCATCCAATGAAAGTTCAGGGAATATATTGTAGTTAGGAAGTCAGATATTGAAGTTTCCTTGTCCATCAAATGATTTATCAGTAAACCCAGAGAAATCTCTCAATCTCGGCATTACCAATTTCATAAATCTATCAAGGAAATCATATGCTTTTTGTTTTCTCAAGGTAGTCTGAAGCATCACGGGCATATTTTCTCTCAATTTGAAATTTGAAATAGCTTTTTTTGATTTCAAAACACGAGCTTTTTGACCAGTGATTTTGGTAATAACTTTTTCAAATTCATCAAAATCTTTGAGTGATTTTCTTGTAGCCAAAGAACCTATGCCGATAGCAACAATTACCTTATCAATTTTGGGAACAGCATTGACATTTTTGATAGCAAGCTGTTTTTGGAGGTTCTTAACAACTTTTGTATTGAATGCTTCTAATGTATTCATGAATTGAAAAATAAAAACAATAAAAGTAAATTATTTGAGAGTAAGCTTGATTTTGGTAGCTTCTCTTGTCTTTTTTCATTTTTTATCAGTGACGATTTTGATCTTAGTCGCTTTTTTTTGATCTTCTATATAATACATAACGTTAGATATATGCACAGGTAGTGTTTTCTTGATAAATCACTTTCCTTTTACTGCTTTTTTTACTTCATTAATTCCTTTTACAAGTATACGATCATCATCTACAAATTTTTGGATTGTAGATATTTTTCATTTATATTTCCCAGTTATCATAACCACAGGATCTCATGCTCTTAACTTTTTCATGATAATAACGAATAAGAATAAATATTTTTTAATTAATTATTAGTTTATGAATTTTATGAATTTTGCATGCTAAATTAAATTATACTACTTCTTCTGCCATATTAGTAATAGCTTTATGTCAAAGTTGTCTAAGCTCTCTTGCTACAGGACCAAAAATTCTTTTTCCTATAGGTTTGATTTCTCATTTTGCATCTTTAGTCATTAGGATAACAGCATTATCACCAAATCTTACATATGTTCAGTCTTTTCTAGCTATTTCTTTTTTGATTCTTACAATCAACGCTTGAGAAATGGTTCATTTTTTTATAGCACTGGTAGGCAGAGATTCCTTGATAGCTATCATAACTCTATCACCAACAGTCGCTGTTTTTGCGTTAGATCATTTCAATATTCTGAATATCTGTCACTTTTTTGCTCAAGTGTTGTCTGCTATAACGACGTTTGATTCATTTTTTAACATGAGAGAATACGTTAATATAAATAAAATTATGCCTTCTTAACTACTTCTATAAGTTTCCATTTTTTGAGCTTACTGACAGGCTTACATTCCCTAATTTTTACAGTTTCTCATAATTTAGAAGTATTATCTTCGTCGTGAGCATAATATTTTTTTCTTACGATAAATCTTTTTTTGTACAATGGATGCATCTTTACAGACTTTACCAAAACAGTACGAGTTTTATCTGTTTTATCACTGATGACTTCTCAGATAAATTCTTTGATACTCTTATTTCATATTACGACCATTTTGTTCTTTGATTTTATGAGTTAAAACGGTATTTATTCTAGCTATTTTAATTTTAGCTTCACCTATTTTGTGAGTTTCTTTGAGCCCTTTGATAGCATTTTTCATTTTGTAAGAATAATGTTCCTGTTTGAACGTTCTTCTCATTTGGACAAGTTCTTTGATGGTCTTATCCTGCAATTCTGCTATAAAACTAATCTTTTTTGCCATTGATAATATATTTAAATAATAAATTTTGAATTTTCAACCTTAGGCATTAAGTTTACTTGCCGAAGGCATGGCTTCAAGCTAAGTTTATTTTATTTCTCATCTTTCTACAAATTTTGCTTTGACTGATAATTTTTTGGATGCTTTGATCAATGCTTCTTTTGCCGCTTCTCTAGGAATTCACATAAGTTCAAACATTACTCTTCCTTTTCTTACAGCTGCAGTATAAATATCGACATCTCCCTTTCCAGTACCCATCGGCATTTCAAGACCTTTTTTGGTAAATGGCACATCAGGGAATATTCTAATCCACATTTTACCTGTTTTCTTGATAGATCTTACAATAACTTTTCTGGCAGCTTCTATTTCTCTATTAGAGATATAAGAGCTTGTAAGAGCCTTAAGCCCATATTGTCAGAAAGCAACAGTAGACCCTCTATAACTTTTCCCTTTGAGCTGTCTTATGATAGGTTTCCTAAATTTCCATCTTTTTGGCGTCAATAACATGATGTAGTGATCAAAACAAATAAAATAGTAGCAGTGGAACAATAATTATAAGCTTATTTTTTTAGTAGTATTAGCTTGCGTTTTATTATAGAGAATTCATTTTTCTATCCAAACTTTTACCCCAAGCATTCAATATTTTGTTCTCGCTTGAAGATAATAAAAATCTATATCTGATCTAAATGTTTGAAGTGATACTCTTCCTTCGATAAATTTTTCTGTTCTCGCAATATCTGTTCATCAAAGCCTTCCGCCAACTTGAATTTTGATTCCAGCAGCTCACTTTTCCATAACCTTTTGCAAAACATTTTTTGCTACTTTTCTAAATGGCATTCTCGCTTCAAGTTGTGAAGCAATAAATTCAGCCATAATTTTTGCAGACAATTCAGGAACTTTGACTTCTTTGATGATAACTTTCATATCTTTACCAAATTTCTTTTTTAATTCTTCTTCAAACTGTTTAATTTTTTCTCAATTTTTACCCATCAAAACACCAACTTTCGAAGAAAAAATAATGATTTCTCATTCTTTAGCTGTTTTTCTAATCACAACTTTTGAAATACCTGATCTACCAAACGTATCATCTACAAATTTTCTCATTTTGATATCTTCAACGAAAAAATCTGCACCTGTTCTTTTATATTTAGCGAACCATTCTGCAGGTCGTGATTTCATTATTCCTACTCTCATTCCAATTGGATGGGCTTTTGATCACATAATTTTCTTTACTTAACATGTAAAAAGACTTTTACAAACGCTCTATATTTTACATAATGACTTATCCTTGATCTAGAGACGAATCTAACTCTCTGGATTTTTGGACCTCTACCAACTTCTATTTTTTCAACATATAATTTTTTAGCATCATAAGTAGCATTTGTTGTAGCATTTGCATATGCAGATTTGATGACTTTGTACAAAAATTTTGCTGCTTTTTTGGGCAATACTTGCAAAAGCGTCAAAGCATCTTCTACTTTTTTTCCTTTTACCATCTGAGCTATCAACGCCATCTTTTTATCAGACACCAAAGCATATTTTAGTGTAGCTGTCAGATTATTGTCTACTGGTTTTTTTGTAGTCACCATAATATAAAGTTTTTAAATTATAAATTTTGGATTATGAATTTAGAATTATAAATTTAGAAAGGATGTCCTCTAAACGTTCTTGTGGGCACGAATTCTCCTAATCTATGACCAATCATATCTTCAGTAACATATACACTGACAAATTGTTTGCCATTATGGACAGCAAAGGTAAGCCCTATCATATCAGGAACTATGTGACATGCTCTATCTCGTACTTTTATAACTTTCTTGTCTCCAGCTTCGTTCATCTTTTTGACCTTGATAAGTATTTTCTCGTTCACATAGAATCATTTTTTTAGTGATCTTGCCATAATAACATTAATGAATAGTTAAAAGTTAATAATGAATAATGTTGGTATCTTTTTATTAATAAATAAATTCCATCATTTTTCACTTTTCATTATTAATTATTAATTAGTTTTTAGTTCTTTTTGAGATAATAAATTTTGTAGATGTTTTTCTATTTTTTCTCGTTTTAATTCCTGGAGTAACTCTTTTTCATGCAAATGATTTTTGTCATTTTTTAAGACCAATAGAAGAGTGTCATTCTCATCATCCGTGTGGATGATCAACAGGATTCATATTTTTTCCAAGAACATGTGGTTTCTTTCCAAGTCGTCTTTGTCTTCAAGCTTTTCCAATCACAACATGTTGATGTTGATCATTTCAAATCTCTCAGATAGTAGCAAAACAATTTTCATTAAATTTTCTTACTTCTCAAGAAGGTAATTTGATAAACACAATTTTGAGTAAATTATCTTTACCAACTATACTTGCATATGCTCATGCTGTTTTAATAAGTTTTCCTGAAGAAAACGGAGTTACTTCAAGATTAAATACATTTACTCATTCTGGGATATCTTTAAGTTGTTTTCTATTTCCATGAGCTATAGGAGCCTGATCTCCACAGAGAACAGTTTCACCTACTTTAATGGTTTTCCAAGCAAGTACGTATCTTTTTTCTCCATCAGCAAAGTGGAGTAATGCAATTCTAGATGTTCTATATGGATCATATTCTACACTTGCTATTTTTGCAGGAATATTAGCTTTATCATATCCTTTAAAATCTATCAACCTATAAAGTCTTTTTGCTCATCCAGCTTGAGATCTTGTAACAGCTTTTCCGGAATTATTTCTTCCTCCTGTTCTCCCCAATGATTTGGTAAGAGATTTTTCTGGTCTTTTTTTTGTCAAATCAGAAAAGTCATATCAGATCATATAACGTCTTGATGGGGTATATGGTTTATATTTCTTGAGTGCCATCTTCTACTATACTGTAAGAGGTAAAATTTTTTAGATTTAATATATGATAAATTATGATCATAATTCTATTTTCTCCTTCTTTGGAAGGGTAACAACAGCTTTTTTATATGCCTTTCTGACAAGTTTTCTTTGATTTCTTCCTTTGTATACCACATTAACGATAGCAATTGATTCAGGATGTACTTTATACAAAAATTCTATTGCTTGTTTAACATCACTTTTATTGGCATCTTTATAAACCTTGAACGAATATTTATTATCAGATTCTTGTTGTTTATGAGTTTTTTCTGTTATTATAGGACAAAGAATGACCCCATAAGGAGAAATTTTTTTGATTACTTTTCCAGTAACGTTTTTCTTCGCTCTTGCCTGAAGTATTTGCTTAAAGGTCATAGTGATACAAATAAAGGTAGTAAAAAGAATTATTTTTCACATTCTTTTTCAAATATATATTTCATATTTTTGATTAAAGAACATGTGGTCAACAAATTAATAATTCATTATTTGTTTTCGGAATTCTTTGGTTGTTGAACCATATTAAGTGTTGCCAATGCTGATTCCAAAAAGAGAACAGTATGATATCACATCAAATCAGCAGGATTGAGATAATCTACATAAAGATATTTTACCTTAGGTAGATTTCTAAATGATTTGAGGATATTTTCATCTTTTTCTACTACAACAAATAATACTTTTTTGTTGGCTATTCAAATATTTTTGAGGATTTCTTGTGCGTCTTTGGTTTTGGGAGCACTTAGAGTAAGATTTTTGAGTCCCATAAGTTCACCAGCTTTTGCTTTTAAAGTAATAATACTATTGAGAGCTATTTTTCTAGCTTTTTTGTTCATGCTTTTAGTATAATTTTCTACACCTCTAGGACCAAAAGCAACTCACCCTCATTTTCTTACAGGAGAATTTTTATCTCCAGGTCTTGCACCTCCTGTTCCTTTCTGTTTGTAGAGTTTTCTTCCTGATCCATGTACTTCTCATCTTCACTTTACTGAAGCAATATTATGACGAGCATTACTTGTTTGTAACAAATAATATTCATGGATAAGATCTTTGTTTACCAATGCATCATCAAAAATTGTTTCATCAAGAGCAAAATTGGAGACAACCTTACCACTTTTATCATATATATCTATAGTATAGACCATTTTCTAGAGAGGTAAAAAAACATAAAAAAGATTATTTTATAGTCAACGTTAATAATGAATTATATGAACCAGGGATTGAACCTTTGAGAACAACCAACGTTTCATTATCTTTTACAATCTTATCAATGATAGGAATATTTTTGAGTGTTACGCGTTGAGTACCCATATGTCCTGCATGAGGATGTCCTTTAAGCGTTCTTCTTGGCTTTCTATTTCCTTTTGATCAACCAGTTCTAGTAAATTTATGACCATGCGTAGCTCATCCACCCTTGATATGGAATTTTTTGACCATACCTTGAAATCCTTTTCCTTTAGCAGTACCTGTTACATCGACCTGAACGACTCCTTCGAGCAATCAAAGATCAAGAACACTACCAGCTTGATGAGCAGAAACAAACGAATCATCTACCTTATATTCTTGCGTTTTTTTATACTTAATTTTCTGACCCTTATCTTTTTTGAGTTCTTTTTTTTCTACGCCAACTACTGCCGATACATATCCATCTTTTTCTTGTGTTTTGTATCTAACAATTTCTTGGGGAACTAACTGTACCAAAGTAACAGGAACAAAATTATCTTCGATCCACATTTTGGTCATCTCTTTTTTTGCTACGATAAGTCAACCTTTGTTCATGAGTAGAGTATAACTAATAAATATATTATGCAATTGTTTATCCGAACGTATTTAGAATACTTTTACATCAACCAAAACTCCTACAGGTATCGCAAGGTTCTGAAGATATTCCATAGTTTTTGCTCCAGTTTCTACAACATCAATCATTCTAGAATAGGTAATTCTTTCAAATTGTTCTCTAGAATTTTTGAATTTAAAGTTTGATTTTAAAACAGTATATACCTTTCTTTGTTTTGGAAGTGGAATAGGTCACTTAACGTTTGCTCCAGACTTAATCAAAAGTCCTACAACTTTACCTACTGATGATTCCAGCATCTTTATATCATAACTCTTTAATTTGATTCTTAACTTTGTTTGTTGAGTTTTTTTGTCAGCCATACTAATAAGGGTATATATAGTAAAACATTTTCTTATAATTTAACTCTCCACCCCAGAATACTCCGGGGCGGAGCAATAAATTATAAATAGTATTATAAAATCTTAGTTACAACTCATGCTCAAACTGTTCTTCCTCATTCTCTGATAGCAAATCTCAATCCTTCTTCCATAGCAACTGGGTAGATCAATTCTACATCAATCTTTGCATTATCTCCAGGCATAATCATTTCAACTCCTGATTTCAATGTAGCAGTTCCTGTTACATCAGTAGTTCTCAAAAAGAATTGTGGTCTGTATCCTGTCATAAAAGGCGTATGTCTTCCTCATTCTTCCTTTTTCAATACATATACTTCAGCTTCAAATTTATTGTGAGCTTTTACACTTCCTGGTTTACAAAGAACTTGTCCTCTTTCGATTTGGTCTTTTTCAATACCTCTCAAAAGTAATCCAACATTCATACCAGCTTCAGCAGTATCAAATTGTTTGTGGAACATCTCTATTCCTGTAACAACGGTCTTTTTTGGTTCAATTCCAAGTCCAATGATTTCGAATTCCTCATTCATTTTGAGAACACCTCTTTCAATTCTTCCTGTTGCAACAGTTCCTCTTCCTTTGATAGAGAATACATCTTCTACTGGCATAAGGAAAGGTTTGTCATTATCTCTTACAGGAACTGGAATATATTCGTCCAATGCTTTGATAAGATCCCAAATACATTTAGCATCTCCCTCAGCATCAGTTGGATTATTCATAGCTTTGAGAGCTGATCCTCTAATGATAGGAGCATTTTCATCAAATCCATTTTTCTTCAAAACATCTCTGATTTCTTCTTCTACTAATTCAAGTTCGTCTGGATCTGAAACCATATCGCATTTATTCAAAAATACAACGATTTTAGGTACGTTAACTTGTTTAGCAAGAAGAACATGTTCTCTTGTTTGAGGCATTGGTCCATCAGTAGCAGCTACTACAAGAATAGCTCCATCCATTTGAGCAGCACCAACAATCATGTTTTTAACATAATCGGCATGTCCAGGACAGTCAATGTGTGCATAATGTCTTGTATCACTTTCATACTCTACGTGTCTAGTATTAATAGTAATACCTCTTGCTTTTTCTTCTGGAGCGTTATCGATTTTATCGAAAGCCATAGATTGTGCGAATCCTTTAGTAGCCAATACTCCTGTGATAGCAGATGTCAATGTTGTCTTTCCATGATCTACGTGACCAATAGTACCGACATTAACGTGAATTTTGTTAGCCATTAGATAAATATATTAAAAGTTAAAATAAATATACAAACTTATACAAAAAAAACATGTGGACAGATAAGATACAAATTTAGACTTCAATTACAAGTGAATTTTTAACGATTTTAAACAAAATACTGATTTCGATCGACATGGTAGTCAATAATTTCAAAGAAATTATGCTATCACTCTTTTCGAAACCATAGTGCTGTACATAATTAATTCCCAGAGGGATCATTGTATTTACAGCATAGATTAAGGTCACATAGACCTTCAGGGGATATCTCGCCAATGCGATAACACGTGTGTCTACTGTTTTGACAATCCACCTAGCCAAAACATACAATTGTCGAAATCTTAACCTTTACATTTAGGGTAATACATTTCGGGGATGCGGGACTCGAACTCGCGACCTCTTGGTCCCAAACCAAGCGCTCTAGCCATCTGAGCTAATCCCCGACTAGACTTGAATTGATATCGACCAATTGTATTTTGAATAATCTTCTTGGTGGGTTTATCCACCTCTTTCTTGGTGGGCATGGGAGGACTCGAACCTCCGACCTCGTCCTTATCAGAGACGCGCTCTAACCAACTGAGCTACATGCCCATAACATTAATTTTGAATTCTGAATTATGAATTTTTAATGGTGCCAGGAGGCAGAATTGAACTGCCGACACAAGGCTTTTCAGGCCTCTGCTCTACCACTGAGCTACCCTGGCATAAATGCAGTATTGAAGTACATGCCCATAAGGACATGGAAAGATTTTATCAATACAAAAAAAACAAATCTGGTTGACTGTATAACAATCTTATTTCGAATTTCAAGCAAAAAAATAGAAAAATTTGCTTGTTTCGAAAAAAGAAATAGGTAAAACTGTCTCATAAGTATTATCCTTCCACGAAATATGAAAGATTTTAGTATCACACAAGCGACAAAAAAGAATTGGAAAAAGTATATAAAGCATATAAATGGAACATTTATGATCCTCATTATGATATGTTTCATTTTTTTCACCTTGTTTGCTAATATAACTAATATGCTATTTAAAAATAAAATTGATCTGTTTAAAGAAGATCTTGGAAAGATAGCATTTTATTCTTGGACATTTGACAAAAATTTATCGCATTTTTTGATCACATTGGATGATATAGTCAAAGGATACACCAAAGGAGAGAATATTTTTATCACAAAAGGACAAGAAATCAATTTTTGTCGAGAATATATAGAAAAAAATAAAGATTATCTCAAAAAGGTCTGATTTTCAAATTATGATGGACTAATAAATCTATTTTCAGATCTTAAAATATATCAAAAAGAGTTGTTTCAATTGCTGGGGGAAAATCAATCATTCAATTATCTTATTATTCTACAAAACACCAACGAAAAGAGACCCAATGGGTGATTCTTTTGATCATTTGCTTTCGTCACTATCAGCTGATGACATATAAAAAATCTAGAAATAGTAGATTCTTACTATCCAGATTTTATAGCATATCAAACGCGTATCATTGCACCAGAGTGGACAGCACCATTTTTACCAGATCGCAAAATAGGATTTATCGCGGGAAACAAATTTGGATTTAGTGATATCGACGGAAAAAATCTCAAAGATCTCTATGAACTGATGTTTAATACAACTTTTGAAATGTGGAAAGTCCAAAAAACCATGCAACCAGATTTATATAACAAATTATTACATCAAAACATCAAAGGAGTTATTTTTATTAGATCAGATTTGTTGGAGACCTTTTTCACAAACTTTAAACAAAAAGTACAAGAATGGCAATTTCTCAACGCATCTATAGATCTGATTAGGAAGGAAGTCCGTGGAAATAAAAAAGAACTGTACATCAAAGAGATCAAACAATATTTTGATAGTCAGAAATCAAATATTGTAAAAAATGTAATCAATAGGTTTGATGAAATAGCCAATAAACAATACATCACGATGTATCTCTCAAACGTATCCACATGATTTAATGCTATACTCAATAAACATAACCTGACCAACGTATTTGATCCAAATTATATATATTTCTGGGACACCAACACCAGTTATAATAAAATCGACGGATTTGTTACCAAACACATCCAAATCAATGATGAACAAGGAATGATGCAAAAAGATAGCAAAAGCGATATTATAGATATTCATGATTTAAAAAATGGAAAATATACTATCAATATCTATTACAAATTTAGTATCCCCACATATTATCCAACGCTTATCAGTGAATTTGAAAAGAAATATGAAATACAGATTACCGATAGAGAGATGGCAATTTTGGGACTAAAGTCAGGAGTATATGACGAAGTAGGACAGGGAAAAGTAAGAAAACGATGGGAAACCAAGGCGACTATTTATTTTCCACAATATATCAAAGTAACTGAGGTAACAGGAGACGTTTATTATCAAGCACCATTTTATCCACCTTTTGCCAATGGATTATTTTATCAAATGGGCAGCATAGAAAATAATAGCACAAGAGTGATTAGGATAAGCATAGAAGTAAATAAATAACATACTATATATAGTATACAAAAAAAGAGAAGTGAATATAATAGGAAAGCCAGAATTTTTTGGCTTTTTTTTGTTTGAGGAATATAATAGTAACACGACCAACCATTTAGTTTTTTGATATCACATCATGGTTACAAAAAAAAATGATAGAGAGTATTTACTCACTATGCTCACAGCACTCGAATGAAAACGAGCAGCAGCAGCAGGACTCAAAGTCTTGGTAGAAAAGAATGTAGTAAATGAAGATCAGATTATGCAACTCTTGCATACATTTTTGGATGTGATTTACGAAACACAAGCTAAATCAGATCTCAGTAATTTAAAAAAATATATGAAAAAATAATATATTTTATTACTTCTAATCTACTCACATGGCACCTATAGAACTACAAAAATCACTAGAGACAGCTAATGAAAAAGACAACAACAAGGAGTTATTTTCCGATAAAGATCTTACAGCATTTACTGATCTTATAGCAACAAAAGAGGATTTTGATGTGTTGGTAAAATGATTTGAAGACGAAAAAACCATCAAGGAAATACAAGGAATAAAGGGACTCAAAGAGAGTGTAGATGCTTTTATAAAAACCAAGGCAGGATTAGCAGATATTTTTGGAAAAAAATATGAAGAAATGACTGATAATAAAGACATATACGAAGTATGTGTACTTGGAGCAATACTCAGTAAAGGAAAAGTAGAAAAAGCTAATTATCAAACATTGGCAAAAGAATATTATGAGAGCATATCGACAAAAAAAGTGGAAGCCAAAGAGATAGGTAAACCAAATATCGAAGGAACATATCTTACAGCATCTTCAGACATGAAGACAGAAACGATTACCAAGATAGAAAACACAACAAAAATAGAAGCAGGAAAAAATATTACAGAAGCATCTGTAAGTGTTTCTGCAGGTGCAGATTTAAGAAAAATGGATGAAACAAAAGCAAAAGATATGTATGATGAGAAAATAAAAACATTGGAAAGCGAAGCAGAAAGATTCACAAATACCAGCAACAAAAAACAAGTGACGGATATAGTCGCTGAGTTGAAGAAGTCGGAAAATATAGACAATATAAGCAAAGACAAAACAGAGCAAAAGGGTAATCGTTATCTTGTCGGAGCAAGAATCGCTGAAGGATTTATCAAAGCATTGGACAAACTGACACTGACTCCAGAACCAACATTGAAATTGAAAATCGATTGGGAAAATTGTATTATAGGAAAATCTACAAGCAATGGAGATATCGAAACAGATAGATTTGTTAATATGAATTTGAGCATGACTGTAGTGACAAGTGCTACAGAACAAAAGCCAAATATAATCGTAAATAAACCAAGTGTAACCACAACAGACAACAATGGAACATGATGATCAGATGAAACTAGAGGAAATGGAACAAATACGGGAAAAGGACCAGACGGAAATGGATATAATGTAGGTACCTTTTGAGAAAAAGAAAGAACAACACAAATAGTGAAAGAAACCAAAGAATCTGCAGAGACATTACAACTCAGACAAGATATTGCAGACCATTTCACCTTCAAAACATGACCAATCACAGCACAAGACGTGAGTGATGTCATACAAGACACCAAAGACAAAAATAAATATACGGTAAGCATAAAAGGATACTCTGATATCATCGTAAGTTATATAGGAGAAAACATAGAGATAGCAAAAGGGATAGCAAAAAAATGATTACTCAAATGGGATATCAAAGAAGCAAAAAGTGTGAAAATAGATAGAATAAGTAAGGATCGTAGTAAGATTACAAAAGACATCACGATAGACTTCAATGCTGCGAAATCAAAAGAGTATATCAACAGCAAGCTCTCTGAAACAACTACAGGAGATCAAGGAAAATATGAAGTGAAAAATGATACTGATGTCACAGAAAGTAATGTTAAAGTCCAATACACCAACGATAAGATTTTGAAACCAAATGAGAAAAACGAAGCTATCATGGACAATATCACGCTTTCTTTGGATGCTAACTATATGATAAACAAGGGTAAAGATCAAAGTATCCCTTTAGAACGACAGAAAGCTCAATGAGATAAAGACAAGGTAAATTGCATTAAACCATACAAGATAGATGATGAAACAACAAAGATAACATATTATGGTAGAACTTTATGAGGAACAAAAGATCCAAGTATAACTATTATAAATAATATCATCAAGATACAAGAAGAAGCAAATGGAAACATAAGCAAAGCACCGATATTCAATGAATATATCAATCTTAGTAAACAGAATAGGACATTCGAAGAATACAGTAAAAAAGTGATGCTCCAATATGATACACCCAAAGTCACAAGTATAGAAAATCAATTCTGAAATACTGCAGCGGTAGAATACAAAAACGACAAATACAATATAACCACGACTTTCGACATCCCAGGCAAAAAAGCATTGACCCTAACATTACCTATTACCTATATTCCAGGATCAGCTACAAACCAGAACACTTCTAGCGTACAATACGGAAATAAACCAGAACTCAGCTGGACAGATGAATTCAATAAGATAGATAAAGGAATAGTGATGATAGATGGTATAGTCTATGATATAGGAGTAGCAAACCAACAACAAAAAAACATACCAAACATCTATTTCCGTCACATAGAAGAGAAAACACTAATAAACGCCAAAGAATGGACCAAGCCATACAAGATAGAATCCAATAGCTTCTGAATAAAGAATGTAAATGAACAAGTACAATGATACGATAAGGTGAATGCATGATTTGGTAACTGTGAATTCGGCCTATTAAGTGTCAAAGACAACAAATGGTCAGATCCAATTACGTATTTCAAAGACGTAAACGTAGGACAAGTAAAAGATGGAAATCTCACCCTTCTCAAAGGGACGAAAATAGGAACTATGTATTTTGATCAGCATGGAAAATTTTTAGAGTACAAGACCAATGATCAACAGATGACATTCGACAAACAGACTAACAAAGTTGATCTTGCAGAAAACACTCCTATCGGAGTCAAAGAGCCTTTGGGAAAATCAGGAAAAAACCTATTGATCAAACAAACCATGAATGGTACAATACTCAATGTAGATATATTAAATCCTGATGACGCGTATATAGGAAAGAAAACAGGGACAGAATTTGTAAAGACACAAGATCCAGAAAAAGCTAAAGACATGGATAATTACTTCTATACTTCAGCAGAAACCAAACTGATGATAGGAGAAAGTAGAATAGCAGTATATGAAGGACTCAAAAAAATATCATCTGAAGATATAGAGAAAAAAAGCAGAAATTTGTTCAATTACGTGACAGAGGTCGACAAAACACCAAATAAGGTGCTCGGTCCTGACTGGAAAGGTGTATTTGCATATCAGCTTATCAAGGCAAATGGTGAATATCCAGCGCAATATATATATTGTAAAGTAAATAACAAAAACATTACCTTATGTAATGCTGACGGTGAACAACTTGACCAACAAAAGATATTTTTGGAAGCAAACGATGACTATTACAATATAAAAATCAATGATAACCAGAAAGAATTTACTATCGTAGGAAAAAATAATGAGAAGCAGAGCAAAATGCCAGTATTGAATATTAGTACCAACAAAGAATATGACAAATATGCGTGAGACCTAAAAAGAGAACGTCACTGTGGATATCGATCCGCAAAAAAAGATGACGAAAACTCTTATCAATTCATGGGAGATAAGTACACATCATTTGACGTGAATATCAAAGGAGAAAAAGTAGAAGGAAAAGATAAAATCGAAGATCTGAGCACATTTTCTCTCATAAATGAAAACGAAGAAGGATTCTGATCATATAATGATTTCTTCATCACAGAACATCAGAAAACTCTATGAATAGACGAGAAAACATATCAAGAAGTATTTTCGAAGGTAATACAGGAAAAAGAAACAAACAAAGACAATCTGGTAAAAGTAAAATACAAGAAAGGAGATAAATTCTATTATATGCCAATGAATTTGGAAGTCATTAAAAAATGAGGAAAAACAACTTTTGATATGACACCATCAAAAGGATGGGAAGAAGCAATCAAAGAAACAGAAAAGAGATTAGAGAATCTTGTCAAAGCATATAGCGTCTTCTTAGAACAAGATATCAGCACAGTAAAAGAAGCAAAAGGAGATATAATTCAAGGATGGTATTTGGTGAAACCTACAGCTGAAAATAGAAATAAATATTTCAAAGATCCATCTCAAAACACAGAAATGGTACTCAAAACAAACAATAAAACAGGTGATATATATCAGGAAGAGAAATTGGTATTTAATCCACAAAAAGAAACGCTAGACAAAAAAGAGATAACCATAAACAAGATAAAGTATTCATTATCTATAAAGACAGACAGCAAAATGTGATATAGAATTGTTGTCCACAAAGGCGAAGCAGAAAAATAAAAAAACATAAAGAAAAGAGAATAAGCAGTCGCAATAGCGGTTGCTTTTTTTTGTTAAATCGGTATTTACTAGTTGTTTAATTCACTATCTTATTATGAAAGTAAAAATCCCTCTTATCACCAATGCGCTCTGTGTGGATGCCTCATGTACGGGAAATCCAGGACCTATGGAATACAGGGCAGTAGAACTCCATACATGGAAAGAGATTTTTCATTCTCCTATTTATCGCACAGGGACTAATAATCTCGGAGAGTTTTTGGCTATTTATGATGCTATCAGATATATAGAAGAAAGAGAAAAACATAAAAGAGTACCGAAATATGAATGCATCTTCTCAGATTCTGAAACAGCTATTGCACGGATGAAGTCCAAAAAAATCAAAACAACACTCATCTATACCAAAGAAACAAAAGAGCTATTGACGAAGGTACAAGAAGCAATCACTCGGATCAAAACTCACGATTTTACTATACCTATTCGTAAACGAGAAACAGAAATACGAGGAGAAATACCTGCAGATTTTGACAGAAAATAAATTCACATACAATTAAGGATGAAGAATTTAAAAAAATACATATATTCTTAATAGGCGCAGCCCTTAATATCCGCCACAGGCGGGATTAATTCTTAATTTTTATTTAAATAGTTGAACATATGTTACTCAACGACAAATTCAGATATATCTGACTAGATTTTGAAACTACAGGACTTGATATCACAAAAGATGAGCCTATACAAATAGGGATCATAGAATTTGATGGACAAGGAAATATTATTGGCGAATACAAATCACTCATCAAGCCCAATAAAAAAACGGATGAATTGAAACACATTGTCTGATTTATTACCGGACTTTCCATCAGTGAGTTGGAAACTGCTCCGATAAGAGAAAAGGTCGAAGAAGAAATAACACATTTTTTTGGAGAACATTCAATTATTATCTGACACAATATCAAATTTGATCTCGATTTTTTGCATAAATTTTTCCCCACACTCACCTACTATACCTCTATCGATACTATGCCACTTGCGCAAACAATAGTGCATTATGCACCAAGTTATGCATTAGAGGTATTGATAGAAAACTTAAAATCGGACAAATTATTCAATACGATATTTAGTGAGGAAAATCACGGAGAAGAAAAATCACATGATGCATTTTTTGATACCAAAAATAGCAACAAATTATTTATCTATTTTGTAAAATATTTATATGAACTTATAAAATCCTATCCAAATCTTAGACACATTATCAACCAGACAGAGGGAATTTGGAAAGAAATAATAGAATTAGATAACCATGAAGAAATACCTCAAACCACCATAAATTTTCCTCCATTAGAAAGAATAATGGGAGGACATACAAGCATGTCCAAAACAGCTGAAGGAATAGATACCAACGATTTAGAAAACCAGAAAAAATATTATATCGGTAATATACCTATCAAAGATTTTCTTATGTCTTTGGCTGCAAATAAAAACGTAATCTTAGCATTTCAAAACATCCAGAAATTAGACATTGCCAAAGCTGTACTCAACGATATGGGAATCAAGAATATTGGCTTCACAAAAGAAGATCAAATGATAAATCAGGAAGCGTTTCAAAAATTTCTGAATAAATGATCATTTAGTCAGGATGAATGTCTTTTTATCATAAAATATGTTTCACATCTCAGAAGATGATTAGGAGTTTTGCATTTAAATAACCAATCCGATTATAGGATATATTATTATATCAAAGACACAAGAAATCAAATCAAATATCCTATCATTTTGACTACTCATCACGGATTATTTACTAGTATGCAAGACAATGAAGATACGTATAAGGAGTATGATATATGTTTTTTTGATACAGAACAACGATACAAAAGCTACAACTTTTTTCTTTCTAGTCCCTGTGATCTGTATTATACTTTGAATATCTTGGAGTCATTTGTCTATCAACAACAAGTAGATAATCAAATCCAATGAATCACCAGTGAATCAAATGAATTACAAGAATTCGTAAATACCTTTCAAGTGTATATATGAGTATTGTTTAATGAAAGTACCAAGCTGTTTATAAAAACAGAAAGTACTATGGTCCAACATGACCCTATCCGAGAACACGGAGATTTTTATCAGAGCAATCTTTTGTGGAAACAAGTATTGGAAAAGAAAGAGGGACTCAAATCGATACTTTCAGAAGAAAAATATAGCACAATAGAAAAACATATAGCTCACATCCAAAAAGTATTTGATAGTGTAATACAGGTGTTTAAAAAAATGTACGGTAATGGAGAATTCTATTTCACCTACGGTGAAGCTCAGAAATTTACGGACTGGAAAGAATTTACTGATGTATTTAAAAACAAAGTAATGTTTCTTTCAAATACTAACATACAATTGACTCCCTTGACAAAGGGGGATTTACAACAAACCACAAAAACCCAAAGCATAAAAACAGTTCCTCCAATAGTAGATAAACTGGTAACATATATCGTCGATGAAATAAAAAAATCACCCGAAAATATTTCATATTTCATCTTCTCACCCAAAAAAGATGAATCGAAAAAAATATTTGAAGATTTATGCAAAAACGATATAAACAAACAAGCCACATTACTCGTAGAGAATATCACGGGTGGTATAGGAAAAAATATATTTAAAGCAAAACAAACAAAAAATAAAATCATGATCTGATGATACAACTTTATTTTGTTCCTTTTCGCCAACAAAGTTCCACTCAAAGAAATTATCCTCTTCAATGCAAGAGGACCGAGTGAACAATACATTATAGACGACATAAAATGGTATAATATTGCAAACTAAGGAGCAAGCCAGGTTTCCTTTATGTCTTCACTTTCCATACATTTTTAATCAAGGAATACTATATGAAAGATAAACGGATACAAACCATCAAATTTATCATTTTAGTAGGGGTTTTTTACGCATTCTTAGCGTTCAATATTTTTAACATAGGAAAAAAGCTGGTTCCAAGTACAAAAGACTATGTAAATAGCAATATACCACAAACGAATCAAAATATAGAAGATATATATTTAGAAACAGGTGGGAGTGGTACCACAACCACACAAGGGCAAACAGGACATTTTGCTGCAAGCAACGGAACAGATCGAGAAAATGTGTGTAATACGCTAGATATGTGCAACAAAATAGAGTTCAATGGAAACTTTAATGATACAGAAAAATATACATATACAAAAATCATAAACAAAATCATACAATTTATCGATGACAATAGCAACGAAAACCAACAAATGCAGGATGTAATAAGCACCATAAACATCAATAAGGGAAATGGAAATAGAAGATGATATGCAACTCACGATACAGTCATATTAAATCTCTGATCAGTACAATCCACAAAAGAATTTATTAACCTTTCGACGCATGAATTGGGACATATCACTGATTTGTGATATATTCAATGATCATCGCCAAAAATGGACAAAAACTACACTGAATTTGGTAAAGCGGTATTTGCTATCGACGATCTTTCCTTATGATTCTATAAACTTTCACGAGACAAAGAAACCATCAGAAAATCAACGGCAAAGAAAAAAAACTTTTGTAGTGGATACGGAATGAGTGATCCGTTTGAAGATTTTGCAGAATGCTTTAATCTCTATATAAATCACAATAGCTTCTTTAAACAACTAGGCAAAACAGATACCACACTCAAAAACAAATATAATTTCATCGCAAGTATATTTAATGGAGCATACATCAGTTCAAACAGCCAAGATTTAATGTTAATAAAAGACAATACCAGCCGAAGACCACGAGATAGCACAAAAATATCAAATTAAAAATTAATGATTAATGATAAATAATGTATGAATCATTTAATTACGAACTATTGTAATATACAATAGCTTACATCAAGACAAAACACAACATTATTCATTTTTAATTATTCATTATGTTTTTATGCCAATACTGATAACATGAGCCGTTCTAACCATATTTTGAATACTCTCTATATATAGTGTAAGTATTTATGAATCATTTTCGCTTACCGTAGCTTTGATAGCAAAAGGAACATGGCATACTGATCCCTCCAACTATTTCTATTTTTTCAAACAATTGAGAAATATAGCATTAGCATTTGTTATAGCAGCGGTAGTATACGCCATTCCGATAAAGTTTTTCCAAAAAAACAAAAGTATTACCATCATGGCAATCATTTTGATGGTACTCCAAATATTGGTGTTTATACCAGGAGTAGGAACTGTGCTCAATGGAGCAAGAGGATGGATCAATCTTCCACTTATTGGAAGTATGCAGCCAGCAGAATTTTTTAAGTTGTGATATGTACTGTTTCTCTGATGATGGTTGATGAGAAAACGCGAAAAAATAGAAACCAAAGAATTTTTTATTTCATTTATCATAATAAACGCATTCCTCTTTTTTATCTTTTTATTGATTCCCGATCTAGGAACAGTAATGATTCTAGGTATCGTAGGATTGATAATGTGTCGATATGCATGAGCAAAGATAAAACATATTCTTGCGATTTTATTTTGATGATTAATCGCAGGTATTGTATTGGGAAGTATAGCAGGTATGGTAAGTACTAGATTCGCTTATATTCAAAAAAGATTTACCTACTTCATCAGTTCAAGCGTAGATCCACAAGCAAAACAAATTTGACGGCAAAACGAACAAGCATTACTAGCTATCGGCGGTGGTGGTTTTCTCGGAAAATGATATGGGAAATGATTACAGAAATTTTGATTTATTCCGGAAGCACAAAGTGATTTCGTATTCGCAGCATTTTCAGAAGAGATAGGCTTTGTAGGAAATATGATATTGTTGGCACTCTATATCTATATCGCATATTATTTTCTTACACATCTCCGCCATGTCAAAGACGAACACAAAAAGATGATAGGAATAGGAATTCTTTCGTTAATTATTATCCAAGCATTTGTAAATATCTGAGTAAATATAAAAATATTACCAAACACGTGACTTACACTTCCATTCGTCAGTTATGGATGAACGGCGCTAATGGTCAATTTTATAGAAATAGTACTCCTGTACAAAATTTTACAAAAAAATAGATAAATGAAAATCGAGAAAGACAAAAACAATTTACTGACCATCTTCAATGAAAACATCCCGCAAACCAAAGAATATACCTATCATGTGAGCGGATACCCATTTTCTGATTTTGATAAATGAATTATCGTCTTACACAAAAAACAGTGGAAAATCATCAGTCTCAAAAATCTCGGAGACAATATGGCTGTTGTATATATGAAAAATAATACATGAGAAATAATACATAAGAAATTGAGTTGAATAAATAAAGCTATGAGCTTATTTCAATGATTTGATGAAGAAACAGGAAAAAAATATTATTTTATTCCATGACTTGGAGAAGTTCAACAAAAAGAAAAAAACACCATATTGAAAAAACTATGAACAACATATACCATAGAAAAAACAACAAAATGAATGATAGTATCAGGAATAGAAGACGATACGAATGAAAATGATATTTTGTGATATTTTTTGGGATTATTGTTGATATACGGGAAATGGGAAATAAAGGGTAAAGAACTCAATTCTATCAAAATACAGATTCCACTCTCTGGACAACATCTTGCACATGAAGAAAGTTTGGACGTAAAAATACATATATTACAACAAAAGGGTATTTTTCTAAAAGCAGATAAGCTAATAAACAAAAATGGAATGGTCTATCAGATAAGCACCAACGATTATGAACTACTCGAAATCTTCGCACAATGGTACGAACCTGTTGAAAAGTTTGAGAAAATCACTAAACGTGAGTTCACGCAAGAGATGAAAATGAGCTTGATAGAGTTTATCAAAACAAACACAGAAATTCCACAAGAGGGAAAGACTGAAGTTTTGAAACAAATAACAGAATGAACAATAAAATTACTAACCAAGTAAATTCGTTTAGAAAGTAGGAATTGAAAATTAGTAATTATTATGGGGCGTTGGTGTAGTGGTTAACATAGCGGTCTTCGGAACCGTTGTCAGGGGTTCGATCCCCTTACGCCCTGAAGTAAAAAAGAAAAAAATCAACAGCACATTTAGGTTTACTTCATGAAATATAAATGATAATAGAAACTCTGATGCTTTGTCTGGTGTTACTTATATGTCCATATTTTCCGTGGATACTGACACCTACTTCATATGCGATAGGAGGTACCTTGCTTGTACAAAACGTTAATCTACGATTACTTTCAGCTATATACATAATCTTCGCAACAAGTTCAGTGATAATGCTACGATTTATAGAGTGATATATCATAAAAAAAATAGAAATCTATCAGGAAAAAGTACATCATAAAGATTTTCTTTCTCATCGATGAAAAAAAATAAAGACATATATGGAAAATATGAGAAGTGGTCACAAGACTTGGACCAATTTCAAAAAACAACTTGCATCTGAACAAGGACAACGCACACTATTTATCTTAGCAATTATAGGATTCATGCCAACAATCCCCGACGCAGTAACTGTTGCCCTCCTCCAAAAAAGACTTAAATTTTGATATTTTATATTGGCAGCCATCATAGGAAAATGTATCCAATTTCTTCCATTCGTTGTGTTAGGAAAATGAATTCTGATATATTTCAAATTATAACCTTCATAAAAAAAACCTACGATACGTCAGGTTTTTTTATTTGGTTGACTTTTCTATAGAAATATTTATAAGATAGGTATTTTATCTCTTGCAAAATAAAATATGTTGAGAACTATATACAAGGATCAAGAAGGAGAGAGATGAGAAGAAGAGAAAACAAGAGAACAGAACCAAACCATCAGAAAAATAGGAAATGATGAAATAGAAAATTTATTTATACCAATCAATACGTGATGAGGAAGAAATATTGCTGATGTCCTCAAAGAGATAGTACAATATGTCCACAAATTATTGAAAAAAGTAAGATTTGAAAATGAGTACTTAGATAAACATTTTGGTAAGTTATCTGCAAGAGAGCTTTTATCTAGAGGGAAAACATTTTATATGAATCCTTGTCTTGATTTCGTACTAGTAACTATAGAATGACTCAAAAGAACATGAATGGAAAATATACAGTTTATTGCAGAAGAACTAAAATGCCCAGGAGACTCATTTAAAGTTCATTTTGGAATAGAGATTGAATACCAAACAAAAAAATATTATATAGATTATAGAGGAAAAAATGATGTGTTTTTAGGAGAAGGAAATTTTAGAAGTAAATATGAGGATAAAGGAGAAAAAATAATCAATAGTATCAGAGTAAATGCAAAAGACATATCAGTAGACGATAATATTTATTCACTTATGGAAAAATGAATTATAAAATTCAAAAAATTTAACAGCTCATGATTGGAACAGCTAACGGAAAAGATAAAGAAACATAATGTTCCAGAACAACGACAACACAACTTAGCAGGAGTAAAAAACATAGAAGAAGCCGAAATATTCCTAGAAGATAATGAATAATGCAGATATAAATGAAACAATTAAACAAAAAAAAAGATTATGGAACACGCATGGATTGATAACAAGGCAAGAGCTATCGTTGTAGATAAGCTAGGTGTGGATGAAAATGAAGTTACGCCTGAGGCTAGTTTCACACACGATTTAGGTGCTGATTCTCTTGATACAGTCGAACTCGGGATGGAGTTTGAAAAAGAATTCGACATTACAATAAATGATGACGAATGGGAGAAAATTAATACATTCAATGAGGCCGTAGTACTCATTGAAGGAAAACTCAATAAAAGTTGACAACAAATGAAAATCTGAGCGAGGTGTATTTCACCTCCGCTTTTTTTTATTCGCTAAGCATACCCGTTTTCCAATCCTCTACAATCTTGTGAAGATACATAATATTATGCAATGAAAGAAGTATGCCTCACAGCATCTCTTTTTCTTTTATAAGATGATGGAGATACGCTTTGGTAAAATTTTTACACGTATAACAGCCACAATCATCCGTAAGTGGAGTAAAATCTTTGGTATATTTTGCATTGGTAATTTTGACATTTCCACCCGTAGCAAATGCCTGGCCATGCCTACCTAGTCTCGTAGGCAACACACAATCAAACATATCGAAACCTTCTTCAATAGCATGGGTAATATCTTCAGGAGTTCCTACACCCATCAAATATCTAGGTTTGTCTTGAGGTAATTTAGAAGCAGTAAATGAGACAACTTCACGGATAAGCTCCTTAGATTCTCAAACACTCACGCCTCCGACAGCGATTCCGTCTCGCGCATAGTCAGAAAGAAAATCTACCGACTGTTGTCTAAGATCCAAATGGGTTCATCATTGTACTATAGGAAATAATACTCCACGCACATCATCATATTTTGGTTTGAGATGATCGAATGCTCTCTTAGCTCGACGATGCGTCATCTGCATATGTTGTTCAATAGTTTTTTTGTCCGCACCAGAAGGTGAACAAACATCAAGAACCATCATAATATCTGATCACAGATTACATTGGATATCGACGACTCATTCGGGAGTAAACATATGTTTGGATCCATCATAAGGAGAACGAAATTTTACGCCATCCTCAGTCAGTTTCATTTTCACTTCGTGACTTCATCATGCATCATGCATCAAGCTTCAAGCATCTTGTTTTCACAGTCATAAGGAAAACACCTGGAAACCACCACTATCAGTCAGGATAAGTTTATCCCAGTGTTCAAAAGTATGTAATCCTCAAGCCTCTTGTATTAGCTCATCACCGGGGCGCAAATATAAATGGAAGGTATTCGCCAAGATAAGTTTAATCTCGGGCAAATCTCAGATATATTTGGGATCTTTGAGCATATCCAAAACAATTCACTTTATCGTCGCCTTAGTTCCCACAGGCATAAAAACCGGCGTTGTCAAGGTGATTCCGTTGAGCGTTATCTGTCAAACTCTTGCATTTCACTTTTGTTTGAGTATCTTAAAATCAAGTTTAGACATAGAAATTTTGCTAGAATAAAAGTGAAGAACTTATAGGATTATAGTACAAAATTTCAACATCGTTTCGTCGTTTAATCGTTTCGTCATTACATCATGATTGATCAAATCAAATCAGCACTCGCCAAGTATTGTAAACCAGAGGAAAAGAAGGGTCTGTTTTTTTCACTTTTTGACATTAATGGAAAACTTCTTGCTTCTCACGGAGCAGTAGAAACAGACAAAAATATAAACCAATTTACTGACCTCATCTACAACGGTTTGCTTGCCAAACAAGAACATCTTACCAAGACCGTTGTGATAGATATCATTCAATCATATATCCAAGAAACCGACGTCAATAAATTACTTTCTTTGCCAACAAAAGACTACGGAGTTTTTCTCGTAAACAATGAAACCAAAAAATCTTGAGCAATTTTGCCAAACACCAAAGGCGTCAACGACATCAAATCAGCACTCACGCTCATCAAACAAAAATATGGCATCAGTGGTAATGTCAGTATGTATAGTTTCAGAACAGAAAGAATTACAATAGGACTGTAAATCTTTAGTCATATTACAAAAATCATGAACACTATTCCAGATACTATATCCAAAGAATATTGTTTTTTTTGTGATAAAAAAAAATTTAACAAAAAAACAGTATTAGATGAAAATGATTTATTTTATGTAAGACGAGATGATTTTCCAGTATCAAATGGTCATGCAGAAGTAATTTCTAAAAAACATATTGAATCATTCTTTGAATTAAATGACAATGAGGTCATTCAATTATTTGATTTACTCAAAAAAGCAAAAGATATTATTCAAAAAAAACATAATCCAGACGCTTTTAATATAGGAATAAACGAAGGTAAAGAGGCATGAAGAAGTGTTCATCATCTCCATATTCATCTTATTCCAAGATACAAAGGCGACATAGAAAATCCTAGAGGTGGCGTAAGAAACATTATTCCAGGAAAAGGAAATTATTAAATTTATAATTTTTTAATAATACAAAATATATGAATAAATTCATCAAAAAGAAAGTAACGCTTCTAATAATCATTATGATTATTTTTGGTATTGTTATCATATATAAATGAGTAACCACTTACCACGCACACGACACTTTTGAAGGCTATTGCACACGAAGATGATTGATAGTTTCCAGTACAGGAAGTGATTCTGGGTATTGTAAAAATCCAAACACAAAGAAAGAATTCAAGATTGTCCTCTTCAAAGGAAGACGATTTCTAAATGGAGATCTGCCTTGTGGATTTTTATGTTTCTAAAATTACTCACGCCAGATGCACGCCACGAGATAGTGAGCGATATCTAGATGAAGGATTAAAATGAAACGAGTCGAAATGGGGACCCAGGAGTACTCCTGGGGTTTGAGACGAGTTGGTAGTAAATGCATCCACAAAATAAATATCCAGAGTATTGCATCTGGCTAGAGTTTTTTGTTTCCTTTTTGGATCGATGCCAAAAAGGGAATCTCCGAAGGATTTTTATATAAATATATATAATAATTGACTTATTATAGAAAATACATATATAATATAAAAAACAAAACAAATGATAATTCCAAAGGTATTTAAAAACAACATCGGACTACCTTGGTGTTTTTATTACCTAGGAGTCGCCGAATATTTATTACAAGAAGCACACAGGCAATATAAAAACAATGAGTGTCTATGGAATATCGACGAGAAAATCCAAGAAATTCAGGTATATATTACTATAGCCATAGAAATGTATGCAGGAGAAGACAAAACACAGAGTCAAAAAAAGGGGTTTGGTAAAAAAAAACGGGTAATCAAAGCCAATTTGGACAGACTCAAAGTAAAGGCTACAAAAAAGAAACAAGAAAAAACTCTGGGATAGTGTATCAGCTATTCCTTTTTTTATAGCAGAAAAACTAGTAATTGACTTAAAAAATAAAATATATATAGTATATATAATTTTACTTACAAAAAAGTACAATATGAATGATAATATTTCGTATGGCCCGCATCTATTCCCTGGATGACCAGAACTATATATCAGAAGAAACAATAGTGACCTCACAATAAAAGAAACTCATGAAAGAATAAAGCAGACGTTAATAGAATGATTCAATAATCATAATCCCGATAACATCATCTCACAAATAACAGAAAATATGAGCTTAGATTCTGAAAGTAATGTTAATCTCAGTTTTATGAATTATGGGGATACTGAATTGGTATATTTGGCAAGCATAGGTGAAAAAGCAAAAATAGCTACATTAATAAATCAACCACATACACCCTTGGGAAAAGTGAAAGAAGAATTTGATAATTTAAAAAGAATGGTAGAAATAGATCCTCGCTTCGTGGTGAAACCTTTCGCTCATTTCATGAAAGAAAAAATGGGACACGAATTTTATGTTTCTGAATATATTGATAATGCCTACTGCATAGCACATAATGATGAACATGGTGTCTACAATCCTCTGCCACGATATCATTTCGAGAAATTTACAAAAGAGATCAGCAGCAAAATACATAAAGTTATGATAGCACTACTTGTTAATTATTACGATGAAGAAAGAGGTAGATGATTAGCTGAAACACAATTATCTGGTAATGATTTTCTAATGACTAGAAATATGGAGATCAAAATGATTGGTGCAAGAAAATATCTGAAGATGTCGTTTGAAGAATATCTTGATCGTTTAAAAAAAGAGTTCATTGTAGGGACAAACCATACAGAATGAACTATAGCAAAAGGAATTCTAATTAATCATAAATCAAAGAGGCCGATGACTCCAGAAGAAATAGAAAAAGGAATTGAACTATGATTAGAACTAAGAAAAACACAGTAATAAAAAATAATTATATACTGATTTTATACTGAGACGCTGAAAAAATATGAAACTTTATGAAGGTTTTTTAATGTCGAAGTTATCCTAGTCACTACAGAAATATAAACTTTAAACAAAGTGAGAAAGTGTAATATTTCTAAAGCGGTTTAGTATTTCAATAGTAGGCATCTTTATGCACATACAAACATTCCCATATCTACAACAAATTTTTTTATTTATGATGTATGATAGAGACATACTTCATAATTATTTTACGATTTTCTTATAGATAACATAGGAGTAAACGACAGGAATAATAGCTCATAAAATAATGACTGAAAAAAATATAGGAAACATCGCATTTCATAGAAAAGCAGTGATGATACAAACAAGTCCAGCACCACCAAAAGTCCAAGCTCATAAGGCATGAGTTTTATCCCATACTTCTTCATTAGCTAATGTTCGAGGCGTTCTGATACCTACGAAATAATTGCTTTTTACATGCTTCATCGCCATTCAAAGGACAAAAAACAAAACACCCATTCATCAGGACATAAAAGGAATGATAGATATACCTGGATGAAGAATGATATAGAAAATAATTGCGTAAAAATAAGCAAAAAACAAAAGAAGAATCATCTGCATCCATTCCCAAGCAGTAGCAAATTCTTTGTATCTCTCCTTTTTCGGATCAAGTTTAGGAATGAAGAAGAAAAGAATCAAAAGGAAGGTAGAGATACAAGGAAGCAGAAGAACGCTTCCCAATCTAGAACCATATCCATTGACTTCTCATCTAGCGTTTCGATGCATAGGGACATGCAAAGGAAGTCTGTCGTACATCCACCATCAAAGAAGTAACATAGCAAGCACGATAATGATTTTTCCTAAAAGAAATCGATTTTTTTTACTAAGACTAAAATGCTTCATGAAAGAAAATAATGATGTAAACTGTTTTTTGACAAATATATATTTACGATTATAATTATAATAATAAATATTTTTATCATATTCACAATGAATACATGACAGAAGACAAACTACTAACAAATAGGGAAGAAGAAGTAAAACCATGAAGACAAGCAGAAACACAAGAAGAAATAAAAAACACACTTGAAGATGAATACTACGGAACATTTGACGATGGAAATCATCCAGGGCAATATGATATTTACGAAGCAAAAGATCTAGAAGAACAAATAAAAATGTACAAATTAAAAACAACCCAACAAGAAAAAAAAACAGATGAAGAAATAATTTTGGGTGAAAATGATTTTCTCGTAGAAGATAGTATAGATGCAGAGATATTTGCACGATTGGAAGACAACCAGCAAAAACTACCTTGGGATATGATATTAGAGAAGTTAAGAAACTATCAAACGCTATCTTGTGAAATATGAAGAAGACCAAAAGAGAAATGAGGCTGATGGAGTACTGCAGTCTGACCAGCACTATGATTTGAATCTGTAGGACTTGGAGAAATTTTTACAATGAAAAAAGAAAAATTAGAAGGAAATATTGTATTATATCTAACATTCAAAACCACCAATAGTAAACCATTAACCATAAGTGTATCAGCGAAATTAGTGGAATTTCCCGATACAGAAAAATGAGCCATGATAAATACATGAATTGTTTTTACCAAAAAACTCAATGGAAAAGAATTTGAACAAGAAAAAAAAATATAAAAACACAATCTGATTTCTCTCTATGGACAAAACATACATAATTACGAAAAAAGACAAAACTAGACTTGACTTTGATTTTAGAATTCATATAATATTAAATACACCAATAACGGAAAGCATGAATACATTAGCGATTATTATCGTTATGTGGACATTCTTTATCGCTACGGATCAGGTAAAAATATCGGAAACAACAAATTTTGGATATACTGTACAAAACAGTGAAGCCATCTTACAAGATCATGACGTAACAATCGTGAACACCAAAGAAAGCAAAACCATGTTTGTGAGGCTCAATATGCCCACACCGATTCAAGCCAAATCTTTGCGCATAGATAAAGAACTACCCGCTACTTGAATGGGGGCCACAGATAGAGGTCCCAAAACAATCAATAGATTGTAATCTATCAACCAGAAAACATTAACTAGCCCGGTAATTTTTGCCGGGCTTAACCTTTATCTGAAAAAACGTGTCTCGGGTCATTTCGACGAATATAATGAGAAGAAATCTACGCCTTAATATCAATTTTTCTCGCTACCGCTAGGAACTAAATAATTATTATATTTTTTTATATAAAAATATATTTGGTTTCCCCTTTTTATCTTTAATAACTTCATACGGCTTGTGTAAAGCAAATTGGAATGAGTTAGAAATTATTATCGAAGTTGGATGTACATTTTTGAAAATTCGTGATTCAATCTCTGCCATCTGGGTAGGAAGAAGATAGGTGTAAATGTAGTCGTAATGTTTGAGGTTAGCCTGAGAAAAATTTTTCTTATAAAGGTTTAGTTTAGTATATCATAAAACGAGATTAATCAGCTTCCCATAGAGATACGGAAAGCGTTGGAGTTCGTACCCATCACATTGCAATCCAAAGGTCTCAGAGAAAAATCTCATCGCCTTTCCATCACCACATCACAAGTCCACCAGCTTTTTTCAACGAACTAACTGCAGATTATTTTTCATCAAACGGATATGCCTATTAAAAGAGGGGACATACATCGCGGACTTATCTTTTTTAAACATAAAAAGGAGCAATCCGTAGATCACTCGTCATGAAAAAAACACAATAGCAACAAGTAATAATGAAAGAACGATTTGTTTACCTATCATATATATAATCTAGTTAAAAACTAATAGTGAATAACAAATGAATTGTAGATCCATTAACTATAGCTATTTACAATAGTTCATAAGATAATAAATGCCGACACTATTCACTTTTCACTAATTATTTATGATGCGGATTGTGGACAACAACACCCTTTCCTCTACTTGTTCGTTCTCCTCGTTTTACTTTGAGTAATACTCTATATTGTCGTGAATATTGTGCTACACTGAAAATAGTTGTCGTTACGATATAGAGACCTACACCAGTCTGCATACTGTAAACGAATGAACCGATCATAATCACCAAAAAGTAATTCATAAATCACATCATTTTTCCCATATCAGGAGTATTCTGTCCAGGAACATTTGGCGTTTCAGGTTTAGCAATAGTAGTAAGTTTTGTCTGAAGAAAAGTAAATATTCAAGCCACGATAGCGAGGACAATATTTTTGGTTCACAAAAGATTGATACCGAAGAGATGAGTATTGATAGCTCCACTTGTAAGTGCGTTTGATTGGATATAACGAGCACCGAAACTATTGAAAAAACTATATAACCATTCTGGTGGTATCGTAGCAGCAGCCATATGTCTGATGACATAATACAATCCGATAAAAACTGGGATTTGAATAAGCATCATCAAGCATCATTTGAATGCTCATTTACCATCAGTCTTGAACACCTTCATCGTCTCTGCAGACAACTTTTTGGGATCATCTTTATATTTTTCCTGGATTTCATTGAGCTTAGGTTGAAGTGCTCCCATACCTTTTTGCATATCATTACCCGCAAGTGATTGTTTGATCATAAGCAATCTAATAGTAATCGTCAACAATATGATAGCGACACCCAAGTTTCCACCAAATATAGCCAAAAATATCGCCAAGATATTGAAAATCGGACGATACAAAATCTCTGTAAACAACATTCCTAACATAATGTAATTTTATATAATAAAATTTTTAGACATAAGATATGAGTAGTAAGACACAAGACAATAAACAAAAAAAGTTTTGATACTTGATACTTAATACTCGCTACTAAATTTATACCATCATAACTTCATCAGATTTATTTTTTACAAGCTCATCGATTTTATCATTCATTGATTTTACTAACGTATCGATTTCTTTTTCATTTCTCTTACTTTCATCTTCACCTATTTCCTTTGCATCAAAAATAGCTTTGTTATCTTTCATAGCATCTTGTCTTGCCATTCTAATACGTCATTTCACTTCTTCACCCATACCCTTTACTTGTTTAGCAATTTCTGCTCTTCTCTCTTGAGTCAACGCAGGAATTCTAACAATAATATAACTTCCTTCGTTTTGTGGAGTCAATCAAGCACCAGCATCATAAATAGCTTTTTCTACATGTTTAAGTTCGTTTTTATCTCGTGGCTCTATTTTTATAGTTTGTGCATCCATGATGGTCACGTGAGCAATTTGAGGAACCTTCATGGGTCCATATGATGCTTCTACCGTAATATTTTCTACTAAACCAGCTGAAGCTCTTCCGACTTGTAAAGCTTTGAGTTCTCCTACCAAAAATTGAATAGCCTTGTCCATTTGTTGACGATGTGGTGTCAAATCCATAAGTTTTTTTACGTTACAAAGTAAATCAGAAAATATAATAACAAATCAGTTCGAATTTGCAATAACAATCAAACTAAAGTCTCCATTGCAATTTCAAAAGATATCATTAGTATATAATAGTTATATAAAGCGTTCTCGCTCTTCATATGTCCTTCAGGTGTGTACTCGGACTAATCAAGAGTGACCTGGATTAAACACATTCGCCAAATAGCGAATTTACCTGCTCAAGCGGGGGACACGGTACGAAGAATCATGAGAGCTTTTTTTTATTAAGAAAAAACCCAACGCCATATACCATTTTATTAATTTTCCAACAAAAAAATGACAACATTTCAAGATCTCTGAATTGGAGAAAAAACATTAGCTGCACTAACGAAAAAATGATTCGTTACGCCATCTCCGATCCAAGAAAAAGTTATTCCTCTTCTTCTTCAAGGAGAAAAAAACGTGATAGGACAAGCAGCAACCGGTACGGGAAAAACTGCAGCTTTTGGTATTCCTTTGATCGAAAAACTTACCCCAGGTGGTAAAGTACAGGCACTTATTCTTGCACCTACGAGAGAACTCGCGACACAAATCGCAGAAGAGATAGATTCACTTCAAGGAAATAAAGGACTCAAAGTCATGGCAATCTACGGAAAACAATCGTATGAAATCCAACACAGAGCACTCAAAAGAGGAATTGACATTCTCGTAGGGACACCAGGAAGAATAATGGATCATCTTGGACGCAAAACATTGGATCTGAAAGACATTTCTTATTTCATTCTCGACGAAGCAGATGAGATGTTGGATATGGGATTTATTGACGATATCCAAACTATTTTCAAAGAAACAAATCCTGAGAAAAAAGTTTTGTTATTTTCTGCGACAATGCCCAAAGAAGTCTTACAAATAGCAAAAAAATATATAGGCGAATATGAATTAGTAGAAGCAAAAAGTACAGATACAACGTGAGAAAATACTGATCAAGCATATTTTGAAGTAAACGAAAGAGATAAATTTGAGTTACTTCGCAGAATCATGGATACAGAAGCGTGATTTTATGGTATCATTTTTTGTCACACAAAAGCTGACGTAGATGGATTAGTTTCCAAGTTAAATGATGAGTGATATAGCGCAGAAGGTCTTCACGGTGATCTCGCACAAAAACAAAGAGAACATTTTCTCCAACGTTTCAAAGACAAAAAAGTAAATATTTTGGTGGCGACAGATATCGCAGCGAGAGGAATAGACGTCAATGATGTGACACATGTTATCAATTATGCGATTCCACAAAATGCAGAAAGATATACACATAGAATAGGAAGGACAGGAAGAGCAGGAAAGGAATGAACAGCGATTACCTTCATCACACCCAAAGAATATAGCAAAATGTCCTATATCAAAAAGGTAAATAAAGTCGATATCAAAAAGGGAGTTATTCCAGACATCAAGTGAGTAATTGAAAAGAAAAAAAACAAATTGAACGAAAGCATTCAGGGTGTTCTTGAAAAAGATAGCCACAAAAATTATATAGAGATAGCTGACAAACTGATAGAAAACAGCAATCCTCGTGATGTAGTTGCAGCACTTTTGAAGATGCATTACGAAAGCGATTTCGATCAAAGCAAATATCGTGATATTACAGAACAAACCAGAGAAAACAGATTTGCAAGCAAATCAGGGACAGGAGGACAAACAAGACTATTTGTAGCATTAGGAAGAAGAGAAGGATATACGGGACGTTCACTTTTGGAAATGATTACCAAAGAATCTGGAGTAGAATGAAGAGATATTGATGATTTGAAAATGATGGACGATTTTTCGTTTATCAGTGTATCACCAAGCAACGCAGAGAAAATAACTGGTGCCTTTGAAAACAAGACTATCAATGGAAAAAAATCAATCATCAATAGGGCAAAAGAAAGTGACTGAGGAGGAGAGAGATGAGGAAGAAGGCCAGCAGATAGATGACCAAGAAGAGAGTGATCTAGTTTTTCAAGAAAAGATTTCTGAGATAGGCCAGCCTACCCTAGAAGAGAAGGTATTTCTACTGGTTCAAGCTATCCAAAAAGAGAATGATCTAGTTACCCTAAAAAGGAATTCGGTGACTCGTCAACGTATGTGGGTAAAAAAGATTTTTGAGATAAAAAATCATATTGACCGAAAAGAGAGTTTGGACCCAAGAAAGAATTTTGAGCTAAAAGAGACTTTTGAACAAAGAAAATTTTTGGAGATTCATCCAAAGATGCGAAAAAGAAAAGTTTTGGAGATTACCCACCAAGAAAATCATTTAAGAAATAATAAAAACACCAAAAGAAAAAAGGCATGTATTAGACATGTCTTTTTTTCGAATAAATTATTGCAAGCAAACCAAAAATAAATACCGCCGATGAAATACCAGTACCAATAGAAAATATCCTGATAGCTATAGCTTCAAAAAAACCCACAGGAAAAAAAGATATTAACATACTTGATGCATCAAATGACCAATTACCCTGAGGAAAAAATATGCTATGAAAAAGGTTAAAGGTGGCTTCAAAATGTATAAACGATACCGAAACAATCAAAAAAAACAGTATCATGGAGAACAGCGAACCTCGAAATAATCATCTGACAATAAGACGAAACTTTCTTTGAAAAGCAAAGACAAATAAAACCGACAAAAAAATAACACCAGTTATAATCTCAATAAGATAAGCAAGACAAAAAAGCTTTTTAACGTCTTCCATATGGCTTTTTTCAGCGAGAGAAAAATCAGAATCTAAAGAATTTTTTCCTTGGATAAACATATATACATTTTGCACATATTTAGAGGATAATTCCGAATTAACAATTCATTGATGTATCATATATTCAGTATAAAAACCAGAAGAAAAAGAATAATAGACCAATGGGCTGAGCAACAAAAGAAAAAAAAGTGATCCACTAAATAATGGAAGCAGAAAATGGTATATAAAACGTCTATAAGAAAAAGTAATCATGTGAAGAGTATAAATATCCAAAAACAATAAAAAATATCAGGTGTTTCAATGAAAAAATAGTATAAAAAGCTACAGGCAAAACACAAGAAGTAAACACATAAATCTTCAACAAAAAAATTGCAATAATTTTAGAAATGAAAAAAAACGCAGAATAAAATCTTTTTTTGAGAAAGAAAATAAAAATATTATTGTTTTGAGATTTTGATATTTCTTTGTTTAACGTAAGCAAGGGTTTTGAGTAATGTTTCATGTACTAAACATCATTGATATTTCGGACAAGGAGCACAGACTTCTTTCACCCTTTCTTCACTATTTGATCAATTTATGATTCAACCACCTGGATGATTACTCTCGTAAAACAATACGCTTCCATCAGCAACATTTGAAGTTCTAAATTTACGTTCACAGTCATCAAAAGTAGTATTGCCAGGATGAAAAAATCAGTTTAGAAGAGCATTACTTGTCATATCTATATATTTTCATTAAATAAAAATTCGTACCAAGATACGATAAAAAGATTATAAACATTTTTAATATAAAGTAAATAAAAATTGGTAAATCTTTTCAATTGAAAATTTATAATAGATAAATACACTACAAAAACCAAATGAAGAATTAAGAATGAAGGAGTAAGGAGTAAACAAAACATTCATAAATTCCTTAATAGACAATGCTCTTAATTTTTAATAAGCGAAGCTCTTAATTTTTAATATATTAGTTTATTCCGTATGTCTCTCGCAAACAAATATCGTCCACAAACTTTCGATACTATTATCGGACAAAATCATATTACGGAAATTCTTAAGGCGCAGATGAGTTCAAACAAGGAGATGCACCATAATTATCTCTTATTCTGACCTAGAGGTACAGGAAAAACAACCGCTGCAAGAATCTTGGCCAAAGCGATTAATTGTTTGGATCTCCAAGATGGAAATCCTTGCAATAAATGTTTCAACTGTACAACTATCAATGAAGGCAAAACATTGGATTATGTAGAAATAGACGCCGCTTCACATACCGGAGTAGATAATATCAGAGAAGAAATTTTGGACAAAGCAGCCTATCCACCAGCAAACTTGAAAAAAAAAATCTACGTAATAGATGAGGTACATATGTTGAGTAAAGGAGCATTCAATGCTCTTTTGAAAACCATTGAAGAACCAAGGGACAATGTATGTTTTATCCTTGCAACGACAGAAATTCAAAAAGTTCCTGAAACAATTGTTTCACGCTGTCAGGTATTTAATTTCAAAAAGGTAGACAAAAAAGAAATAGGAAAATTTCTCAAAAGCATCTGTGAGCAAGAAGGACTCACAGCAAGTGATGAAGCAATAGAATTGATTGCCAAAATTTCAGAAGGATGTGTACGTGACGCAGTAAAATATATAGATCAAGTGAGTGTTTTGGGAAATATAGATGAACAGCATATTACAAAGTTTCTCGGAGTTGCATCAGAGACATTGATCAAAGATTTTCTTGGTCTCATAAAAGCAGGCGACGCACAAATAATATTTGAAAAAATTGATGCTATTCACCATCAAGGCATAGATTTACATAGCTTTGCAAAACAAACATTAATGTACATTGATCAAATCTTTCTTGAAGATATAAATTTTTCTACCATAATATCTGAAACATTCACCGATATTATCGGAAACATTAGATATTATCCTTATCCTACGATTATCTACAAAGTCGCGATTCATAAACATTTAACTAAATCTGAAAATAAACAATGATAGATACAGAAAACAAAGAAGAAAACGAAGGGGGATTTACTGATATTCTCACCAATCTCATAGAAAAGATTGAAAAACCATCAATCAAAAATAGCCTCAAAGATAGCCTCATAATAAACAAAATTACGAGCGAGGGAGTATATTTCATCACTATAAGCAAAGTGGCGCAGCTCATTTTTAGTAATAAAGAAAATATGAGATATATCGAAGAAAAACTCAGTGAGGTTATGGAAAAATCAGTAGCAATACACGTAACCTTTGAGAACAAAGAAAATTATTTCAACAGAAAGTTAGGCATAGAAAAATAAATATTCTCCAAATGTTTATAAAAAGCTCATTTTTGCACCTATTTTTTTTAATATTCTTGTGACTGAACTATTTTATTTTGATCAGCAAGTAAATTAGCTAGTCTTTGAAAAGAACCAGAATATTCTTGTATATAAGGATTTTTTATATGAGGAGGCAATATAGCCCAAAAAAAGCGAGCATGGAGTTTTCTTGTAGATCAATCCTCAAGTTCCAGAATAATAAAGCTTTTCTCATCAATAATATCTTCATCGATATTTTTTACGGTAAGTAGAACATCATAAGCACGTTCAAAATCTTCAAAAAAAAGTTGTATATCTAAAGCACTATTTTTGTTTTTGAGTTCTTTTACAAAAATATGTCAAAAACTTGGTGAATAAAAATCCATAGCATAGGATGAAGGAGTTTTATGTACTGAAGCAAGCTGATCTGAAGTATTTTCAGAGTTTTTTTTGATACGAGTATCTATATCATCCTTTTCTATATTGGAAATATTTGTCAAAACAAGATATCAAGTACCAAATTTTCTCTTCATATTATTTTTAAATATTCACTTTCATTTTGACATAAAAATTCATGATACAAGAGATAAAAAAGAGAAGAAAAGAAATCAAATGAAAACTGGAGTATATAACTACTTTTCAATAGTAACTGACGTACCAAAAACATCAAGAAATGTTTGTACATTACCTATCACATCATAGGGATCTTCAAATTTAGAGGTAAGATCAACATGAATACAACTCCAAAAAATTTCGACAGGAAGATCATATTCATTAAGACCATTTTTTACAATCAAAGGACAACCAGGATGATTTTTTTTGATAATAGCTTTTTTAGAAATTTCTAACTGAGGAAGAAAGGTACTAATATATTTTTCATTGATATACTTACTATATTTTTCAGGAGTATTTTGATACTCAGCTCATTTAAGCTTTTCTTTCCATTCTTGAATCACACGTTTTCTAATAGCAATAGGTCAGAATTTATTAGTAAATTTCACCAAAAACTCTCAATCTTGTTTTTGTCTATCCACCATAGGTGGTAGATGTGGTGTGGTAAGAAACTTATGGTATATATCAAATTTTCAACGAGTGCGTTGACTATCAAAACTAAGTGAACCCTTACCAGGTCATTTAGAATTATTTCACATATATAAAAAATATAAAATAAATGTTTGCTACATATAGTTATTTTATGAAATAAGTCAATACAACTAAGCAAGATAAGCTTTGACTATTCTGATAGTAACATCAGAAAAATTACCTCTTAGAATACAAATGAATTAAAAAAATCAAATTAGAGTTGGGTATCGTATAAAGATATAATTTTCAATCTAAACCAAAAGTATACTATCTCATTTTCTGGAAATAAAATTCTATAAAAATTATTAATATTTTGTGAAAAGATTAAAAAATTATATCTTATGTGATGATAATATTGTGTGGTATTATTGAGCAGGTATCGCTACTTTTTGTTGCAGTAGTTCCTCTAATTCTTTTTTAAGCTCTGCTAATACCAATTTTGATGATACATCATTGATCATATTATTTAATTGTTTTGCTTCAATGATATTGTTTTGCTTTTGGTCTATAGCTTTATCCAAAGATGTTATAGTGTTCATGATAATAGTATAATAAATGTATAAAAAAATTTAGAAATTTTTTTGTTAATGTTTTGTATAAGATTATATCTCTAGTAAAATATTTTGTAGCACCTGATATACCCTATCCACAGATGGCTTAAAAACTTTTTCATTTATACTATGTGGATGTTTTATGGTAGGTCAGATAGATACAGATTGCACTCCATTTCATAGTTTACCTACAATAGCTCAACATTCCAATCAAGCATGATAGGCAACTACCTTAACTGGTCTTTTGAGTACATCTTCATAATGTTTTTTGGTTAATTGTACCAAACGATCATCTGGATTTTGATATCGTCCAGGATACATCGATCTAGTAGATATTTCTCAATTGATGGTGCTATATTTGTCCCTTAATGTATCAATCAACAAATGTAATTTTTCATTGTCAGATGATCTAGGAGCATAAGTAAGATGCAGACAAGAATCTGATATTTGAATCATTCAAAGATTGATAGACGTCTCGACCAAATCAGGTGTTTGTTCATTCATTTTGATCACTCCGACAGGTATATCCAATAAAGTAGAAATAAAAGTGATATAGTCGTTGATCGCAGAGGTAGTAGTATCAATTGGATTAATTGAATGAGAAAGGGAATCAGCATCATATGTTTTTTTATAATTTTGGGTATAATCTCCGATATGTCTTTCAAATTTTTCTTGGTCTTGGATAGCCAATATCGCTCTACATTCTGTAGGTATTGCATTGTCTGCTTGTCATCAAGAAAGCTCTATAAGCTGTAAGCCGTCACCATAAGAATCTATAACTTCTAATAGTGCAATGATAGCGTTTCATCTATTGAGATGTATATCTACACCAGAGTGTCATCATTGTAATCAAGTAATTGCTACTTCATAGGTTTGATACTTTGTATTTTCAAAAGTAATGGTGCAGAGACAATCTACGCGAGCTCATCATGCAGAACTAATACAAATTTCTCATTCATCCTCTGTATCTAAATTGATAAGATATTTTCCAGACAAAAGCGAAGTATCAAAATGTAATGCTCATGTCAATCATCTCTCTTCATCCACAGTAAAAAACAATTCTAAATTTGGATGTGGACGCTCTACAATCGAAAGCATCATAGCGATAGCGATTCCATTATCAGCTCACAAGGTAGTGTCTTTTGCCTTCAACCAATCTTCTTCTTCATAGATATGTAAGGGATCTTTAGTAAAATCATGATTACTTGTAGGAGACTTTACACAGACCATATCCATATGTGCTTGTAATATAACTATCGGTTTATTTTCATATCATGGTGTAGCTGGTACATAAAGTACAAGATTTCAGATAGCATCTGTTCTATACGATAAATTATTTTGATGAGCTCGATCAATCAACCATTCACGGATAAATTTTTCATTACCTGATGCTCTAGGTACGGTTACAATCTGTGAAAAATAGTCTAGAATTTTTGTTGTCATAGGTATTGGGGTTATATATAAAATTTAATTATCAAATATGTTTATAATAGATCAAAGCGTTATTTTTGTAGAATGCTTGGACAATGTTGTGCAGTTTTTAAAAATTTCTTTAAATAAATACAAACCATGTCAGGTATCGTTGGATTGATAAATATCAAACAAACTTTGATCAAAATATTTAAGAAGCTCGCTTTGATGATGTATAAACAAAGTGTGTAATTGTCTGATGTCTGGTGTCTGTAAAACCTGGATAGCATGCAAAAAATCCAATGTAGTTTTAGAAACAATGGTGTGTAATTTTTTTGAATTGAAAAATACAGTCTCATGGTACATTTCTGGATTTCATGTAGTTGTGTACATGGTAAAAAATTACAGATTAAAATTTTTTAATACGATAAAGTGATACTTAATGAGGTAAGTGTTTTGTTGTCCGGACAAAGTTTATATTTGTAGTCGAAAAAAAAACTCTATATCGCTATAGGTTTTTTGTAATTATGTTAAGTGTAATATTTTTTATGTACTACCACCTCAAGACAAATCAAAAAACCCCCCACAAAAATAGTGGTTCCAGCAGTTTGATCTAAAAGTAGAGATAGTGATAATCATAATTATAAGACGACTAAATAATATAAACCAAAGAAATTATAGTAATGTAAAAATAAAAATCAATGTTTTTTTTATTTTAATTTTTTTATCTAAGATATGCTTTGACTATTCTGATATTAAAATGAAAGGTTTTTACTTCTTCAAAGACAAATACATCACTATATAACTGACGCAATATATCCACCTGCCATGTCATCATTTCTAAAAACATTACAAATTTTTCTGGCTTCAAGCCAATTATTTGATCTAACATAATTCTATAATAATCCAATCCATCATCACCGCCGACAAAAGCAGGTTTTGGTTCCCATTTTTTTACATTATCAGATACATTAGCTTCAAATGTTTCTTCGGGTATATACGGTAAATTAGCCACAAGAACAATGTTTCCATTGTTCCATTGTTCCATCGTTCCATCGTTCAAAAAATCGAGCAAATCTGATTGAAAAAAATCTACCTTTCATGAAAAATCAGTAATTAATTTTTGATAATTCCTTTTGGCAACCTCCAGTGCATTAGTAAAATAGTCTGAAAAAACAGCATGAGCAAAATAGTTGGGATTTTGTAATAACACAGAAATTCACAGAACTCCACATCCCGTTCAAATATCCAGAAGAAGGTTATCTCACTTTTCACTTTCCACTTTTCACTTTCCACTGATAAATTCGGTCACCGCAGTTATCATATATTCTGTTTCTGGTCTAGGAATAAGTGTCGCTTCATTGACAAAAAATTCATGACCAAAAAAATCTACATGACCAAGAATATATTCCAGTGGCTTTTTATCTTCAATATATGACTTGTAAGCAACAAGCACTTTTTGTATAATTTCATCAGATAGCTCCTGGTCAGTATTGGTCCACAATTCTTCTCTCGAACACGCCAAAAAAGCACAAAGAAATTTTTGAAGAACAAATTTTTCTGTAAGATCAACACGTCACAATAACGCTCAAAGTTTCATAAGTATCTTTATAATAATAAAATAAATATATGAATACTAAATTTGTCAAAACAAAAGCTATACATCATATTTTGCCAGAATTCCACAAACTGCTTTTAGAGATTGAAAAACAGCCGCTGATTTCTAGAATAATACCAGGAAGAATATCCAGACAACAAAAATGATCGTCTGAATTCCACTTCAAAATATCTTACAATACAACAAGCGGTATCAAATGTATTATGAGCAAAGGTGCAACCGCACAAGAACTCTTTATTGTCTGCAACGAAAAAGATACCGAAGAAATTATAAAATCACTGAATAGTTTTATCGTTTAGTCGTATCTTCCGTGAATATAGTTCGACCAATCATCACAAGTATCTTATTAGTATATGTACGAATCCGGATCATAAATACAATTTTTTCACAAAAAAAAATAAAAATTTGAATAACTCTCAAAGTATTTGGACTCGCCATCATTATCGTAGGATCGCTCTTCGCATATACCTATCTACTTTGATATATCGGACAAAAGAATTTAGCGTTAACCAATGTAATCGACAGTAAAACATTATTAATATTTGTAGGATATTGCACAATATTTGTAATTTTCGTAACAATTTTCTTTAGAAATCGATATAAAAGAATTGTTCAAATACTTTTAATCTGATCATTATTTTTTATAGCGCTCGCATACGGAGGATTCCTTGCATGAATAAACACACTAATTCTCTATTATTTAGTTTCTGCCTATGCAGAAGAATACATGAAATATTCTGCAAGCAATAATATGTTCCTCGCAGAAAAAGAAACGAACGAAAGTAATTTAATTTTTTTCTGTATCTTAGTCGGATTGTGATTTAGTGCTATAGAAAATATATTGTATATAATAAATACTATAATGAACAACCAAAATATAAATATAATGAACATGTTGATCGGTAGAGGATTAGTGAGTACATTGATTCATATCGTCTCTACGAGTTTGATTGCATTCATTATGATCAAAACAAAAAAAACAAACAGCATTATTATACCCGTAATCCTAGGTATCATTGGAGGCTTTTGACTCCACAGCGCATATAATATAAGTTTGCAGTATAATCTCAGCTACATAACCATTCCGATGGTTATTCTCGCATTTTTCTTGATGACCTATTTAACGTTTCAGTCGGATATAATATACAGTTCATCAACCAAATAAGTTCCTTATCCACAACAGTGGGGAAATATAATGAAAAATTATTGAGTTGACGACTATATATTCTTCAATCAAAATCATTCTTTCAAAAAAAGAAGAATATATAAACAACAATAAAATATAATTCACTGATTTTATTCGATGACCTATTATTATGGAACAATCTTCTATGTCCTTCAAAGAACTTGCAGAAAAATTAGATTTATTTGATCAAGAACGTAGATGGACCAATCTCAGTCCCGAAGATTTAGCAAAATCAATTATGCTTGAATGAGCAGAACTTTTAGAATATTTTCAATGGGACACCACATTGAGAAACAAATGAAGTATTCCCATGGAAAAAAATATGGAAGAGATGGGATACGAAGCAGCTGATATATTAATTTATTTAATGAAGTTTTGTCGTGAAACACAGATAGATATTATAAATATAACACTTAAAAAATTAGAAAAACTTAAAAAAAAATATCCTGTAGGATATAATACAACAAATGATGATAAGCCAAATCATGAAGCGTATATTAAAATAAAGAAAGCATATAGAGAAAACAAATAATACTCAGATAAAAAATGATATACTAAAAATATAAGTAAAAATATAACCAAATATATAGAAATAGTTATTTTCTTGCTCATCTTAACACCTGCATAAGATCTTCTTCTTTACCACCAGAACAATATACAGACTTTAATAGTGATAATAATTCTTGAACTCAAAGTTTACACTCATGTTCGATACGTTGTTTGATAAGCAAATAAGATTCAAATTCCTTAGCATTTTGATAAGCCTGAACTGCATTATAAGCAATCATATAATAATATTATAAGATAAAAACTTTTTGGCTTTAAAAAAAATCCACCCATAAATGGGGGACCTGTGTTTTTTTGGAAACCTCCACCAAGATAATTTTAATCACCAAAAAAACAAGTGAAATGACGTTTTTTTGGATGATTAAATCATACCGACGATTTTAGATACTTCAATTTTAAGTATAATAAAATTTTGGATATTTCTAAAACAGTCACGTATAAAGTTCAGGATGGTAATATTAATATATTATAAAAAGAAATAATACTTGACATATATAAGCAAATATATAATGTAGTGTTAATTTTTATTAATGTACAAAAAAAATGCAGAACATAAATACAGCAGATACAAGAACATTAGAAAGCTTAAGAATACATATGGGAAGCTATTCAAATGAGATAATCGACAATATTCTTACTCTAGAAAAAGATGTGAATCTCTGAATGACAGAAGAAATAACAGAAATAATTAAATGACATATTATCAGCTTCTTAGAACAAAAAGCAGCAATAACATACGAGTATGCTGAAGGAGATGCAAATGGTGATACATATCATTTTGAAAACAGAAAAAAATATAGAGAAAATATAGGAAAAGTTATAGAGTTGGTAATAAAAAGACAAGATATGGTAGAGAAAAAAAACAATCAAGTACAAATAATAGAAGACAATTTAACAAAAGTATTGGTAGAAAATAATAAATAGTATAGCATTTATCTTGATACAGATATCTCACATGTCATTAAAGAAACAAGAAGAGAATCCAATAGAAGCAAATATGGATGTATTTCAAAGTGAGATTAGTCAAATACAGAACCTAATTAATCTGAAAATATATACCGATCCATTGCGTATAGAAGAAAAAATAAAAGAATTGAAATTAAAGTACGAATCAGGGATATTGTGGCTATTGAGATCATGATGATTTGATGAAGATATAATGGACGAACAACAAGTAATAATAATGAGTAATTAGAATATAATTCAATAATACATAAAAGAATCTGAGATAAAATCAGGTTTTTTTTAATTTTTGGTATACAGAAAAAACTACCCGGCTAAGGTAGTTTTTAATAGTATTAAAAAGAGATAAAGACATGGTCGGGTAGTAGGTATTAAGTTCATTATAGGTTAGAATGGTGGTCTATCCCCACCTTCCGGTAGGGATACCTTGTTACGACTTAACCCCAGTCATCGGTTCTCTCCT
>Ga0194052_1000163_pt1 | contig 47383 bp, 44 predicted proteins | sample SepL226m_MetaG_FD_160117 | JGI IMG/M metagenome (GOLD analysis project Ga0194052, IMG submission 160117) | Anoxic zone freshwater microbial communities from boreal shield lake in IISD Experimental Lakes Area, Ontario, Canada - Sep2016-L227-6m | ecosystem: Environmental > Aquatic > Freshwater >...
GTTCAGTTATTTTAACAATTAATGCAAATGCTTCATCTATTATTTATGTTAACGGGAAGGAAGAAAATGAAAAAATATTAAAAGTTGATGGCGGATATTTTGACATGTGTGAAGTACAAATGAAAGCCGGCGACAATGTAGTTATGATAAAGCTAATGCAACAGAAAGCCGGCGGAAATTTCTTACTGGGTATATTAGAACCATCACAGGCAGAGACCCAGGAGGCTGCTGCTGGAAGAATATCGCCTTCTATTGCGAATTATGATGAGATGAATCATGAATTAACAGTGCAAACAGATGATAAACGTTCAGGATTATTAATGATACGTCCTGATGTCAAAGTAGAAATATTGACACCGGGTTGGAATAAAGTGATAGAAAAGACTGCTCCACGTGGTGAGAATATTATATTCAATACAAAAGATTTATCTGATGGTATTTTTGAATTGCGTTGCACATCAACTGATCTTGAGGGAATGCCTGTGCGGGCATATATGATGTGGTATAAAGGCAATCCGGTAGATACTGCTAAAAAAATCCTTGCTTCTGTTGTTGTACAACCGATAACTGATATTGATAATCGCAAGAATCTAATAGTTCAAATATTAAATGATCGTTTAGGAACTGACTTAACAAAGGTAAAACCAGATACATGGCTATCAGTTTACAATACATTCATGGAGTATGAAGAGTTAGTTATGGATGAAAGTGGCAAGAATGGATCTGAACGCAGTTCAGGATTTGTAAGGTTGGCATATATTGACGAAACTGATGGTTCACCCCAGTTTTGTCGTGCGTATTTACCGCCTGATTATGATAAAAAGAAAAAATATCCCATGGTGGTGATGCTACATGGCAGAAGCGATGATTTTCCTACTTATATAAAATGGGCAGGGGTAGATCAGCGACATGATGGTCTGGCAGAAAAATATAACTGTATTGTAATATGCCCGCATGCGCGCGGCAATAGCTGGTATCGCGGCATAGGCGATAATGATGTAACACAATGTATTGATATGGCTATTAATAATTTACCAATTGATGAATCAAGGATATATTTAAAAGGTTATTCAATGGGTGGAGCAGGGGTATGGTATTATGGCTCCCGACATCCTGAGAAATTCGCTGCAATCATTCCATTCTTTGGCGGTTACGATTTTCGATTCCAAATGTCTGATGATGCTATAAAGGAATTAACTCCCAAGGCACAATTTCGCCGTGAACGCTTGAGTTATATCGGTCAAATTGAAGCATTGAATAACACACCGGTTTTCGCCAGTCATGGTGATGCAGATACTACTGTGCCAGTTGATTATTCGCGCTATACTGTCAAATTAATGCAAACCTGGGGATATAATATTCGGTATTGGGAACATCCGGGTGAGGGTCATGGCGGCCTATATGAAGAACCGGTGAATAAATGGATATTTGAACAAAAGAAAATAATTGATCCTAAAAAGGTAAGAATCCGCAGTGCGTCATTGCGATATGCGCAGGCTCAATGGGTCACAATTAATCAACGCAAAGATCCTTATGGATTTATGCGTGCTGAAGTTGAAGTTATATCTCCTAATTATATCAAAGTATTAACTGAAAATGTTTTACAAATCACCCTTGCACCACCGGCATCTATTGTACAGGCAACAAAATTAATTAAAGTTGTTTGGAATGATGAAGTAAGAATAGTAATGCCAGAGAATGGCAGGATTATACTTTCTGAAAAAGATTATAAACCGACAGGTATTGTAAAAACTTCTGAAACTGAAGGTCCGGCAAATGATATATACTGTACCTCGTTTGCGGTAGTTGTAGGTACTCAATCGAATGACCCGTTAATGAATGCTGCAATTTCAGCATCAGCCAAACGTTTTGCTGTCTGGTGGGATGAAAGATTTCACACACCACTACGAATATATAAAGATACTGAAATAGATGATTTTTCAAAAGCAGACTATTCCCTGATAATATTTGGCTGGATTGGTGAAAATCTGCTGGCAAAAGATATGCAGTCGAAAGTTCCATTAACAGTAAACAGCAATTTTATAACGATTGATACCGGTAAAATACGCATACATGACGCCGGTGTTCAAATGATTTATCCAAATCCTTTTAATCCTTACCGCTATGTTTTAATACGCGCTGGCTCATCGCCTCTGGGTATGGCAATGACTGATTTTACGGTAAATGACTCTGATTTCTCGGTTGTTGATTCAAGAAATATGGATATTTCGAAAAATGGCGGATTTTTCGATGTTATTAATGGCAGAAATAGCGGTGATATTATTGCTTGTGGATATTTTGATAATAATTGGAAATACCAGGAGAAGAATACAGAGAAAGATAATCAACCTGTGTTAGCACCGTTATTCAATTGGAATTTTCCGATATATGCGACTATACCGCATAGAGATGAATTTTATTTATCTGAATTAATGGAAAAATCTGCTGATGGTGCAGGTAACGAAATATTACGCGACAGTTCATTCAAGTCTGACAGGTTGATTGTATGGAAAAATAAATATGATAAAGGTATATCTTTCCCGGGCAAGTATTGGCTGCCGAAAAGGCCTGCTGTTTTAGAATACAATATCGCTGATGGTGGATATAACCGTTTACGTGCAGTTATAGGATTAGATTTTGCAGCAAAAACTGCTGGCAATTCTCCTGCCGCAGAAAAAGTTGCATTTGAAGTTGAGGGTGATGGCATTATACTTTATACTTCAGATCAATTTGGTCGCGAATCAGGCGCAAAGAGCATAAATGTTGATATTACTGGAGTGAAAACATTAAAATTGAGAGTGAAATATGCCATAATGCCAGCTGCAAACTTGCGTGCTATAAATTGGGCAGACATTAAATTAACTCGATAATTTAATGTCTCGCTCATTATGATGAAGTTTGCTATGAATGCAATTTTGCTGCTGGTTATTTCAAATGTTATATGAATTATCTTAGCGATATTTTTAGTATTTAAGCCATAAAAAAATCCCCCCGATTAACGAGGGGATTTTATTTTTATGTTATTTCATCATCTGTAATATTTGCTGAGGAGCCTGGTTTGCCTGGGTTAACATAGCCTGTGCTGATTGCATTAAAATTTGTGTCTTGGTGAAGTTCACCATTTCAGATGCCATATCAGTGTCGCGAATTGCAGATTCTGATGCTGACAGGTTTTCTTTAGCAACGGACAAGCTGGTCAAGTTGCTTTCTAAATTGTTTTTCTGGAATGCTCCAAGGTGCACTCTCAATCCATTTACTTTCTTCATTGCATCATCGATTTGCTGCAATATTTGTGTGGTATTTCCACTTGTTAAATCGATTATACTTCCAGTAGCTTGACCTGTTGACCGTGTTGGAGTCGCGGTAAATCCGGTTTTTGAATCCGCTGATGCTTTATCGCTTAATACAACTACACTGGCATTTCCACTCTGGTCCGCAACGGCCTTCTGGCGTATGGTAAGGAAAGTATTATCTGCAGGATTGGCATTGACATTACCATACTGGTCTGTAGCAACTGCTTCAATATTTCCTGCATCATTTAACGATGCATTAATATTGGTTATGGCATGGGAAAGGGTATCGCCTGTTGTTGCATTTAAGGATGCAGTAACTGCCTTACTGGTGCCAGTTGCATTAGTGTAGATAACAGTCACATTCTCTGTTTGACCAATTGATATTGCAGAATATGCTTTGCTGCCTATCGAAGAAGCATTGCGGGCACTGGCAAGACCAAGTGAAGAAACATGCATATCAGCAGTAAGTGAAACGCCATCATATCCGCTTGCAGGCAATTCAAATGTTGCTGTTTGTCCAGAATTTGATCCAACTTGAAATGTTTTGTTGCTGATATTCTGGGTTCCAAGTAGCTTAACACCGGCGAATTCAGTTTGGTCCGCAATGCGATTAATGGAATTCATAGCCTGGGCAACTTGTGCCTGGTCAGCACTTAAACTTGCAGCATTTCCATTTACGTTGGCAGCATGGACAGTCAAATCACGCATTTGACGAAGCTGAGTCTCGATTTCATTTAATGATGCTTCAGTGGTCTTTATCATATTTATCCCGTCTTGAGTATTACGGGATGCTTGTTGAATACCTGAGATTTGTGTACGCAGGTTTTCACTGATAACCAGACCAGCAGCATCGTCAGATGCAGAGTTGATGCGAAGCCCTGAGCTTAATTTGTCAATGGACTTCGATAATGCTTCATCATTGCTCGCTAAAAAGCGGTGCGCGGACATTGCACTGATGTTTTGATTGATTCGTAGCGACATGTGTCTTCCTCCCCCCTATTAAACGTTAGGGTGACGTCGTCAACATCAATTTCATCCGTGACAATAATCTTATCGACTTACTTTTAAGTAATCTTTAGTGCAATGGTAATTATTTTTAAAATTTAATTTTTAGAAGATTTAATGATGACTTATTTTAGATTATTATTAATCTGACGAAGAGCTTCATAAGTAGCAATTGACACTGAGTTGGCTAAATTTAAAGAACGCACTTTATCTGTCATCATAGGTATTTGTACTAATTTTGAAGGATATTTTTCCAGCAACTCATCTGATAAGCCTTTACTCTCTGATCCGAATACTAAAGCATCGCCAGGTTTAAATGTGATTTCAAAAAATGATTGTTGTGCGGCTGTGGTGAAAAGATAAAAATTAGGCTGCGAGTTGCTGTCGTACCATTCAATAAAATTGATATAGCGGTGAATGTTCACTTCATCCCAATAATCAACACCGGCGCGACGCAACGCACGATCATGAAGTCTAAAGCCTAATTGTCCGACGAGATTAAATTGAGAGCCAGTAGCCGCGCATAACCGTGCGATATTACCGGTATTTGGTGGTATCTCAGGTTCTATCAGTACTACCTGCAAAGCCGGATTTGGCCAATTAAATGGCAAATCAAATCTGCGGTGATGGTGTTCAGACTGCATTAATTATCCCACGAGAAAACAGCCGTTAGCATCGCCTGTGGATTTGTTCGCAAAGTTGTATATATATCCATACAATCAGTCGGGTTAAGCGGTTCTCCGATTAATTTATCCAACGGCAGTAATCCACGTCTTTGCATGCTTAATACGGTGTTATAATCTTGCGGATTATCGTTTCTTGGTACCAGAATGGTTGCTTCCTGTCGGAAAATCTCTTGATAATTCAAGGTAAATTCATCCTTGAATGAACCTTGCAGAATTAATCGTGGTGTTTCGCGCAGTGTAATATCCCATTCAGGTTCAATTAAAAGTCGTGCTGACTGCGGCAATACTGCTGGTGCGCCAGTAGAATCTATAACAACGTTTGCGCCATCGCCAATCAATGGATGGGCAGTATCATAGATGCTTCCTTCTACCTGGAAAGCGTTTATTCCCAAAGATTTCGCTAATTCAACGCGCTTCTCAGATAAGTCAAATGCAAATAAATCAGCACCGGTAGATTTAACACATAATGAAGAGCACATTCCAATTGGACCAAGTCCTATTACCGCGACTTTTTCATCAGGTTGAATTTTTGCTAAACGCATGCCATGATAAGGGATAGCCGCCAGTTTTGTAAGTGCTGCTGATTTTAAGTTTACTGTTTCCGGGACGAGATAAACTTTATCAACCGGACGAATAGCATACTCTGTATGTCCACCCCACATTAAATGGATATCAGCTTCCATTGCACCATTATGGAATACAACAGTACCAACCGGTATCGCAGCATCAGCAGGTGCGATTATTGTTCCCAATGCTGAATATCCGGGTATAAATGGCATATCTTCTGAACCGGGTTGCCCTTGTGCCATACATCGCAATTCAGTGCCAGGACTGATAGCTGTGTAGATATTTTTAATTAGTACTTGACCTGGCAGCAAGTCCGGTATATTTATTTCACTTAATTCAATAGTATTTAGTCCGGTAACTTTTAAAGCTTTAGTTTTCATTAATCATCAAACCCCACATAAGTTATTGAAGATTCAGATTTTTTTGTTTCTGTATCAGTATCAGTATCAGTATTATCTATATTATTTCTTGGTGTTTCATCATTTTCCTTGTGTTCAGCCATCCAGACTTTATGTTTTGCAGCATTATCGAATTCATTTATTAATTGCATACTTGCGAGATGATATATAGCTGTAAATGTAATAAGGCATTTTATAATCATAGCAATTAATAGAAAAACTATTACCCAAACAACCTGTGCTGTTTGTGAGGTTGCGACATTATCTATCCAGCGTTGTGAAACTTTATTATCTATAAAATCCTGCCTGTTTAATAAATAAACAATATCATTTGCCAACATCCAGAAATAGAAAATAAATAATGTACGCATTGCCCATATTCGCGCCCATTGCTTTAATTCCAGTAAAAACCATCCTATTATCATCATTGGCACGATTGCAGCCATACGACAGAAATATTCATTTAAAGAGGCATTACGAACAAATTCTGAATTAACGATTTCATTAACACTGTGAAAATCTTTTATTACAATAGCTAAACCATAAAGTCCGTAGGATATTAGCATGATGGTAATTAACATGACTGTCGTGGGGATTGGAAATTCAAAAGGATGAGCATATACAGCAGGAAGAGTAGTTCCAACAGAAACATCAATAGGGTTTAATATATCAACATATTCTTCATTACGTGGTGTTCCGGCACAACCGATAGTTGCACAATGCGTACTGTCATCCCAGCATTTGAAATGATGAGCAGTACCACATGCCGTACAAATTACAACATTTCCGCCGATTTCTATTATTTGTTTGCAATATGGGCAAATTCTTCGTGCTGTGATTGGTTTGTCCAAGTTTTTCTCCGGACATCCGTTGCTGTAATTTAATCTAATACTTATTATTCCGTATATTACGCAATTTTTCTAAGTATTTCTACTATTTTTTAATTTTCTTATTTGCTTTTTGGTCCCAAATATGAGTTGACCAGGTAACAACGCCAATAATAGCAAAATCAGGAGTATTTTGTTTGACATTTATCGGTTTGTATATTGGATTAAATGGCACCAGCCAGTATTCATTATTCTCAATCTGCCATTTTTTAACAGTAACTTCTTCGCCAAGTCGGGCAATAACTATCTGACCGGATGCCGCATGTGATTGTTCTCTTATACCAATCACGTCTCCCGGCATTAAATAAGGCCACATGCTATCGCCAACCATAGTCAGGCTGTAATCTGTATTATCAGCTAACCCGGGTGGTACTTCATGATAATTATCAGCATGTGCCGCGGCTAAACGCCAATTACCTCCGGGTGCTGCCCCTATGACTGGCACTTTAATAGCGTTTTCATCACCACGTCCGGGAGTAAATGAGTTCAACTCGGTATATCCGGCAGCAGCAAGCAATGGCTGTGGATCAATTTGCAAACCACTTGCAAATTGTAATAATTTTGCCATTCCCGGTACCTGTCCCAGGCACATATTGCTGATATAGCCCGGACTTATACCGCTGCGTTTTGCCGCCTCACGTTGCGAAATGCCAAGTGAGATTAAACTCGCAGATATTAATTGAGCAAATTTTTCAGATACTGCCATAATATTAAGTAAATTTTAACATTATTATCAAGAAAAATACACCCCCCAGATTAATAATTTGTTTTTAGTACTAAAAATAGTTGCAAAATAGTTGCAAAATAAAGCTGATATAGGTAATATTTGCTTATGATAGATGTGAAAAGAACAGGTACTTATTTAGATAAAATTTTAGCGGATACGGCAGAATTATTATTATCGCGCAATGATTTAATGATTGCCCCACCTAATAATATTCCTGTTGCGCGAGGATTTGGAAATGCTTTGTCTCAATATGGCATTTCTTTAATTGCTGAGGTAAAGAAAGCTTCTCCTTCTAAAGGTGTAATTTGTGATAATTTCGACCCCCAGGAAATCGCTATAAAATATGAAAAAGCCGGTGCCCGAGCGATTTCTGTATTAACGGATGAAAAATATTTTCAAGGGAAATTAGAATATCTGCAATTGGTTCGTGATGTTTGCACATTGCCATTAATCAGGAAAGACTTTATTATTCATCCATCTCAAATATTTGAGGCTGTGGGAATTGCCGACGCAATATTATTAATTGTAGCGGCATTAGAAAAAGAACAATTGCGCGATTATTACCAGATTGCAACACAATGTGGATTAGATGTTTTAACAGAAGTTCATAATATGGAAGAATTGGAAATTGCTATTGATATCAATGTCCCAATAATTGGCATTAATAATCGTAACTTGCATACATTTAATGTTGATTTACAACACACTTTTGATTTGCTTCCCTATATTCCAAATAATAAAACCATTGTCAGTGAAAGCGGTATAAATAACCGTTTACAAGTGCAGAGATTGCTTGATGAAGGTGTGGATGCAATATTAGTTGGAGAATCATTAGTTGCAAGCGGAGATATTGAAAGTAAGGCAGCTGAATTACTGCTGAGATAGCCAATATATCACATCGAGAGTATAATAAAGTTTATGAATATAACCAGAAAACCAGAATCTGATATTGTGGTTAAAAGGAAAGCCATTTTAGTTGTGGCTGTTTTTTCTCTTTTTGGATATATTTTAGAAATGGGTCCAATTGGGCATGCATGGCAATTAGCTGTATTGGGCTTTGGCTATACTTTGCCGGTACTTGGATTTTTGCCATATTTTGCATTAACTTTGTCGGCTGCGATAGGATTACGAATAACTGAATATGAATATCGCAATACTGAAGATGAAAAAGATAAAGAAATAAACATGACTCCCGAGGGGGAAGGTGTCAGAGAAAAAATAGCTGTAAGACCGGATTTGCATCAGTTGCGGATGATTATTGCTGCATTGGGTGGTTATGTTATTTTACGCGCAATCAGCAATTTCTTTTTATCAGTAATGTATCCATCAGTTTATATTACTTCATTATTTAATGCTTTTGAGTTTGGATTTTATTACACTTTGTTCAGCTGGTTTGTACTTTGGCAATTCATGCGCTGGTTTGCTTTATTGCGAAAATGGGGACGTTTATATCAGGAATTAGTTGGCGCAGATATAAATAAGTTTCTTTCAATAGTTATTTGTGGCGTAGTTGTTTTTTCGATGTATCGCAATTTTATGAATGGTTTTTCAATTAACATTGTAGATATGTTAAATATAGTGATAATGATTTCCGTTGCAGGAATTGCTTATTTGGTTTGGCATTCACGGCCATATAGACTGAGAAAGACTTTAGTTAATATTGGTTGGGTTATGTTGTTAGTTACGATATTAACAATATTTCTTGTTCCGGCAGAAAGATTATTAATAAGGTGAAAAAATGGAAAATACAAATGCAGTCGTTTTGTTATCAGGTGGTTTAGATAGTGCGACAGCAGCAGTAATAGCAAAATCACAAGGTTATAACCTGTATGGTTTAACAATAGCATACGGTCAAAGGCATTTGCGTGAAGTTGAATCGGCTAAAGTATTGGCGAATGCTTTGGGCATGGTTCAGCATAGAATAGTTGATATTTCATTGCGCGAAATAGGCGGCAGTGCGTTAACAGATGATATTCCGGTGCCGATAAACCGCAGCGACAATGAAATATCAACCGGAATTCCAATAACGTATGTTCCAGCGCGAAATACGATATTTTTATCCGTTGCCCTTGGATATGCTGAAGTGGTTGATGCAAATGTGATAGTAGCCGGAATGAATCAGGTTGATTACAGTGGATATCCTGACTGCAGGTCAGAATATTTGAATGCTTTTGAGAAGATGGCAAATTTAGCCACAAAAGCCGGTGTGGAAAATGATATTAAATATAAAATCTATACGCCGCTGATTGATATGAAAAAGGCAGAAATAATCGCTTCTGGATTAAAACTTTCCCTGGACTATTCCCTGACTTGGAGCTGTTATAACGGGGGAGAGTTTGCTTGCGGCAAATGCGATTCATGTAAAATAAGATTAGCAGGTTTTGCTGAAAATGGTACGAAGGACCCTGTAATTTATGAAAATTTATAATCTTTATTTACATGTATTGGTGATGTTAATCATATCTGGTTGTGGCGGTGGAAATAAAACTATTATTAATATTCCTCCTCAACCGGTAACGAATGTTCCTGTTGGCTGGTTTACTACTATAACTCCAGCTTATCCAAATTCAGGTGATGCTTTTTCACTTGATCAGCAAATCCCTAATAATTTATATCCAATAACTGTTGCATATAAAAATGAATCTACAAAAACAATTTCTGGGTTAAAAACAATTGAAGAAGAAGGGGAAGACGCAATTAGGTGTTTGAATGTCGCAGATCCTCGAGTTTCTATATTAAGTAGGGTAAATACTAATCCTATTGTATCAATCCGATTTGTCGATAGTATAACTTATGGAACAGTAGATAAAGTTTTAGGCTTAACAACAGTTGTTGGCACTGTAAACGCACCGGTTTTTGATATTCAAATAGCTTTGATTGACCCAATTTCGGGTCATCCATTAATGCAGGATTGGGAAATAAGGCGAGTATTAACTCATGAGATTGGTCATGTATTAGGTTTGGGACATTCAATGACGAATACTAAAGATTTAATGTATCCTCAATCACAGAAAGATCAGGGTACAACTTTTACGACATACTTAACTCTTGGTGACGCATTAACATTATGGGTAAAGTTAAACGCGAAATCCATAAATTGGGTACCATCGAGACCGGCAGTAACAATTGCTGCTCCATTAATCAGGCAAGGTAGCAAATATTCAGCTCCTCAAAATGCCCGAGTGATAGATATTTACACACGTTAGGCTACAGCCATTGATTAAAACGCGAAAATAGTATATTTTTTGTTTGGCACAAATTGTATAAAGAAGAGATATGACAATAATATTGGAAAGCTGGCCGCGGAAATTATATCAACCGACATCTGAAAAGATTTATTTCAGATATCGAATATATGGTGAATTTCCACCTTTGCCTGCTTTTTCATCAGCTGAATATCGTTCTGCGGGATTATTTAAAGGTGTTAAATTATTCCGTTATGACCAGCATAACGAAACGCAAATGGCAGAATTGCGCAGTGGTGATGTTTGGGAAAAATCCATTGGCAGAAATCCTGCTTTAGATGCTCGCATCTTAATGGCGCAAGAATGTTTAGAGTTAAAAGCAGATTTTGCTGATCAGCCTAATTTAGATTATCTTCGTGACACTGTCGGTTTAATAATGTTCCTGTTAGAAAATGGCGGATGCGCTGTATATGATTATTTGGCAAATCGCTGGTGGGATGCTTTATCATGGCGGCGTGATATTTTTTCCCAACCTTTTTCTCCCCGAATATATTTAAACATCGCCAGGCAAATAAATGGTGATAAAACAACTTTATTAACTTCAGGATTGGCAATATTCGCTCGTCAGGAAATAAAGGTTATAGATATTGCAAATAGTGAAGTTAATAACGCAATAGATATTATTTATAAATTGGCTGATGCTTTAGCTGCAGGCGCAATATTGCAGGATGGTCAGGAAATTCGTACGAAAACTTTGGCAAGAACACTTATATGTAATATCGCTACAATTGATAAAAAACAAATATGTGTCATAAATTGGTGACAAAAAGGGAGAAATTGAATGGGTTTCGGTAATATGAACCAGATGAAAATGCTGCAGGAAATGCAGAAAAAAATGATGAAAGCACAGGAAGAACTTGAAACCGATCGTGTTGAAGGTTCATCTGGTGGTGGAATGGTGGTTGTGGTTGCTGACGGTCATGGCAATGTTAAAAGCATTAAAATTAAGCCTGAAGTTGTAGACCAGGATGATGTAGAAATGCTTGAAGATCTTGTTTTAGCTGCCGTGAATGAAGCTATTGAAGCCTCATCTGCACTGCGCGAATCAAAAATGGCTGCAGTTACAGGTGGTTTAAATTTGCCAGGTATGGGCGGAAAGCTGCCGAGATTTTAAAATGTTTATGTATTGGTTAGGCAGGAGTTTCTGTAAGTTATTCCTGATTATAGTTGGCAAAATGAAAGTAATTGGGCGGGAAAATGTCCCGCTTACCGGTGGAGTAATGATTGCGGGAAACCATGTATCATATCTCGACCCTCCTCTTGTTGGGTCTGGTTGTCCCAGAATGATATATTTTATGGCAGAGATTGGTTTATTTAAGAATTGGCTTTTCGGACGCATGATGTATAGCTGGGGTGCATTCCCTGTAAATCGAGGTGGTGTTGACCGGCAGGCAATGAAAAAAGCTGAAGAACTGTTGCGTGAAGGCAAGGCAGTCAGCATGTTTATTGAAGGCACAAGAAGCAGAAGTGGTATGTTGCAGGAACCACAGGATGGTGTAGCAATGCTTGCAGTACGTGCAAGAGTGCCTATAGTGCCGGTGGCATGTATTGGAACTGATATTGTTATGCCGGTTAATTCTAAGAAAATAAAATTTCATCAGATAACGGTTGTTTATGGTAAACCTATTTATTTTGATGTGCCGGATGGTGTCAAGCCAGACCGCGCATTTTATCATGATATTGCAGTAAGAACAGCACGGGAAATAGCACGAATGTTACGAGAAAATGGAGCAGGGGACAGAGTACCGGCAGACTATTTAGAAGAGTAGGACAACATTAATAAATGGAAGATTTGATTGATAAAACCAGTAATAAAACAGATGATAATGGACAAGATATCCTATTATCTGCTGATTTTATTCGCAAATTACAGCAGCTTTCGGTAGTTATAAACAAATCGTTTGCTGGTAAAATGCGTGGTGAACGACGCAGCCTGCGTCGTGGCAGTTCAGTTGAGTTTGCTGATTTTAGGAATTACGTTTTTGGCGATGATTTGCGGTATGTCGACTGGAACGCATACGCGAGATTAGAAAAATTATTCATAAAATTATTTATCGAAGAAGATGATGTAACTATTCATTTACTGCTGGACACCAGTTCTTCCATGGATTTTGGCACACCTACAAAACTTCATTATGGTAAACAAATTTGTGCGGCACTCGGTTATATTGCTTTATGTAAATATGATCGGGTATGTGTTACTGCAATAACCAATAACACTGGTCCACGTATACAGAATATACGTGGTCGCGGAAAAGCACAGTTGTTGTTCAGTTGGCTGCAGAACCTTACTCCAAATGGCAGCACAGATATAGGGAAAGCTTTAAAAGAATATGCTGCAACCGCTAAGTCTGTCGGTCCGATATTATTAATATCTGATTGCATGTCTAATGATGTTGATTTAGGTTTAAAAGCACTCACCGGACGTCGTTTCGCACCATCTGTTATGCAGTTATTATCCCGTGAGGAAATTATGCCAACTTATGCAGGTGATTTGAAACTGGTAGACAGTGAAACTGGTATCATAAAAGAAATTACTGTTACACCAGGCTTGCTTAAGAAATACCAGAATAAGTTGCACGGTTATTTAGAATATTTGCAGGGAATATGTAATAAATACGGAATTAATTACTTGAATGCTGTAACTGATTCTCCGGTAGACGATTTAATTTTACATACATTCAGACAGCGTGGAATGTTGGATTAATATGAGTGAAGTAATAATCGAATTAGAAAATTTATCTTATTCAATAGCAGACAGAGAAATATTGAAAAATGTTTCTCTGACTATATATGAAGGTGAGATATTTGCTGTTGTTGGACTGTCAGGCACTGGTAAAACAACATTATTGCGATTAATTACCGGCTTAATAAAACCAACCGCTGGTAAGTTATTTGTAATGGGAAAAGATATCACCAAATATAAAGAAAAAGAATTGAATATTATGCGGCAGAAATTAGGATTAGTATTCCAATACGGCGCATTATTTGATTCTTTGACAGTTGAAGAGAATGTAGGTTTTCATTTATGCGAACACACATTTATGAAAGATAATGATATAAGAGTAATTGTGGCGGAGCGATTACGGGAAGTTGGAATGCCGGGAATTGAAAAAATGCTACCGTCTGTGTTGTCAGGTGGTATGCAGAAAAGGGTAGGCATTGCTCGTGCATTAGTCAGCAAACCATCGATATTATTATATGATGAACCGACAAGTGGTCTTGACCCGGTAATAGCTGCCGCTATTGATGAATTAATTGTATCATTACGGGATAATCTGGGAGTTACCGAAATTATTGTTTCGCATGATGTCCCTGATATTTTACATTTATCAAATCGTGCAGCAATGTTATATGAAGGGAAATTACTATTCTGTGGTAATGCAGATGAATTTATGCAAAGTGATGATCCTGTCGTACGGCAATTTGTTAATGGCTCGACAGATGGTCCGATACACGTGGTATAATTTATAAAAAAAGGGTGATACGATGGGTAATAAGGGAAATGAATTTAAAGTTGGCGTCATGTTTATTACTGGCATAGCGTTGCTGGTTTTAGTTATCGCAACTATAAACAAATATGGTCAGGAAAAAGGGAAATATGCTTTTGAAATTCGTTTCACTCAAGCACAAGGGATTTTAGTTGGTGCCCAAGTTCGTGTGTCTGGTATTTCTGTAGGCAGAGTTTTAAGTGTAAGAGTAGACCCAGAGACAAACCTTGCGTTAGTCAGGGTAATAATTCCTACTAATGTTATATTAGGAAGAAATTATCATTACGCTGTAAATATGGGTGCTTTAGTCGGCGAAAGATATGTTGAAATTATACCTACTACCAAAATTGATAAAGAAGTGAAACCTGATGACATAGTTAATGGATACAGTCCGCCGGTAATGGATGATTTATTGGTAGCGACTGGGAAGTTATTAACTAAACTAAATGAAACGACAACAAATTTAAATGCAATCATAGGTGATAAATCATTACAAACTTCCTTGAAATTAGCAATTCATGACTTGCAGCAAACTGCAAATGCATCTGCGTCTTTTACAAGGGAAATGCAGATAATTTTGGCTCGTAATGGTGGTGCCATTGAGGCTACCTTACGTAATCTTGAAAGTACAACAGAAACAGCGAGTGCTTTTGCAAAAGATGCACGCGAATTAGTTGCTACCCATAAAGGTGATGTTGCTGAAATGATTGCAAATTTAAAGCGTACAACCGGTGATGCTGCTGAATTTGCCAGCGTTTTATCTCAATTTATGAAAGATAACCGTGACCAGTTTCAAGAAGCAGTGTTAGATTTACGTAAAACCACATCGTCAGCAGCAGAATTTTCAAAAGGTCTGAATGAAGTATTAAATAAAAATTCGAACGATTTAACTGAAACTATTGGAAATTTGAAGAAAACTACTGTCGCATCTGCTGAATTAGCAGGTGGACTAAATAGTCTATTGAAAGATCACCGCGAAGACATGAATGTTTTAATGAAAGATATTAAAACAAGTGCTTCAAATGCCAGTGAGATTACTACAACTTTAAATAAAATGATTAAGGATAATCAAGGTGATTTGTCCGCATCTATAACAGAATTGCGAACAACTACTAAATCGGCAGCAGAATTTGCAAACGGTTTGAATAAGATATTAGCTGATAATCAAGCTGATATCCAGGGTATGATAACCGGAATTAAAAAAACTACTGAGAATTCTGCTTCACTGGTTGCTAATCTTGATACGATTGTAAAAAAGCAAGGTCCATCTCTGGACTCTATTATCTCTGATATGGTTGTTATTGCTTCCGATATGAAAAAATTAAGCGAAACAATCACACCGCAATTAACTAATACTAAAATAATCCCGAATCTTGATGAAGCTACAAAAAATGTGGTGTTATTATCAAAAAGATTAGACAATGCTGCTGCATCAATTGAAAGTTTGGCTGCTGATAAAGATATTCAACAATCATTGCGTGATTCTGTTGGCAATGTTAAAAAAGCTGGCGATGATTTGCAGAAAATGATGGCAGAGGCACGTAATTCGATGGCTATATTACCAGAAGTGGCTACGAATATTAAGGATATTTCAGCTAATATAAAGTTGGCAACTGCAGATATTAAAAGCGCAGCCAATGATTTGCCTGGTATATCCCAACCATTCAAAGCAATTGCGTCAGAGTCCGCAAATAACATGCTGGATATCTCACGTTCACTGAAAGTGGCAAGCAGTGATGTTACTATAGCAGCGCGTCAGTTGGCTAAAATGGGTACATTTTTAGATAAGTTGCACATGGAGCCAGAGGGAAGATTATATCGTATGAAATACAGTTTGGGTTCTTCATCAAAGAATCGCGCAGATCTCGGAGTGAAGCTATATTCTCAAGATTTAATGTTATTTTCTCAGATCACTGATGTCGGAGAAAAGAACCTGTTGACATTTGAATTTGGTAATAAATTAACCAACCGAACCTGGTTACGTTATGGTTTAGTCGAAGGTAAATTCGGTGGAGGAGTTGAATATAATCCAACCAAAAATACCAGGCTATCCTTTGACGCATATGATCCAGCTGATTTACGTGGCCGTGTTGCTTTTGATGTCCGCATGAAACCATTTGCCGATCAATGGTGGTTATCAATTAAAGCATTCGATTTAGGCGATAATAGTAAACGCAATTATGGCGCGGGTATAATGTATCGTCCATAATTACTCTTGCCTAAATTGTGCTATAATTGTATTCTTTACGAAATACGAGTGAGGGTGAATGCCTGTTAAAATATATTCCAATCGTGTGCTGACATTAGCCTCGATGTTAAATGGAAAGTACCCGAAATATATGTTGCCAGTACTGCGTTTGGCAGATACAATAATTGGATTAGATAAAATCGATTATTATTATCAACAAGGGGCAAAAGGTGATTCTTATTACTTTTTTTCTCGTGTATTAGATGCTTTTGAAGTAAAATTGAATGTGTCAGATTCTGATTTATTAAAATTGCAGGGATCTGAATCATTAATTATAACTTCAAATCATCCACATGGAATGATGGATGGTGTCATCATAGGCGCATTATTAGCACGTGCAAAGATAAACTATAAGTTTCTGGCAAATTTTCTGTTGCATCAAATGCCGGCAGCACGTGATTATGTCATACCAGTTGATCCATTCGGTGGTACAAAGGCGAAAGAAAAAAATACTCGTCCTTTATTGGAAGCATTGCGATTTACTCGTGGAGATGGCAAATTAGCGATTTTTCCGGCAGGCGAAGTTGCGCATTGGACCAGTTTTAAAGATAAGAAAGCTATTGAATCACCATGGATAACAAATGTAGGCGGTATAATACGAGCAGCAAAAGTTGATGTAGTACCGGTTTTTATTGAAGGTGGAAATAGCAATTTTTTCAATTTTGCTGGATTAATTAATCCAATATTTAGGACATTTTTATTAATGCATGAAACCTTGCGATTGCATGGTACAACAATTAATGTAAGAATTGGCGACAAAGTGCCATACGAAACAATAAAAAGTTTTACAGAAGACGATAAACTGGCCAGTTATTTAAGAGAAAAAACTATATCACTGGCTGATAATGCGGAGAAATAATACGTGATTAACAAAGAATATACGATTCCAGTAGCTGATCCAAAACCGATTTCAGAATTAATATCTGAAATACAGAATCTGCCAATAGATGCTAAAATGGTTGATTCAGGTGGATTTGTTGTATATCTTTCAAAAGCTGAGCAAATACCATCTATTATGCATGAAGTTGGAAGGCAACGTGAAACAGCTTTTCGCAGTGTTGGTGAAGGTACCGGTAAGTCACTTGATCTGGATGAGTATGATGATTATTATTATCACCTATTGTTGTGGAATCATGATGCTAATGAACTGGTAGGTGGTTACCGTTTAGGTCCTGCTGATGAGATAATCGAAAAACATGGCATCAAAGGACTATATACCAGTACTTTATTTAATTTTGATGAAAAGCTGACCAGTATGATAAATCCTTCTGTTGAATTAGGGCGTTCATTCATACGGCAGGAATATCAGCGTAATTACAGTCCCTTAATGCTATTATGGAAAGGTATCGGGCAATTTGTTGTTCGTAATCCGAAGTATCGCAACCTGTTTGGACCTGTAAGCATTTCGAATAGCTATGATACGACATCAAAAGAGATGATGGTATCATTTTTAGAAGCAAATCATCTTAATGAAAATTTAGCTGGTAATGTATCACCTCGCAATCCAATGACTTTTTGCGCGTCAGTAGGTAGCGAATGTCTTGAGTCATGCCTTTCTGGTGTAAAGACATTGGAAGAATTAGACAAATTGATTAAAGAAAGAGAAGGGGGGATACGAAGTATTCCTATTCTGGTAAAACAATATCTGCAAATGGGTGGTAAAATGCTCGGGTTTAATATTGACCCGGATTTTAATGATTCATTAGATGCTATGGTATTAGTAGACCTTGCTACAACTGAGCCGCGTCTTCTAAGGAGATATTTTGGTAATGAAGGTACTATTTCATTCCTCAAATATCATGGCGTGGAAACGAAAGAATAATTAATGTTACTTGTTATAAATCCTAAAATTTTATATATAATTTCATTTTTTCAATATGCTTTAATAGGGTTAGTGTTAGCAATGCCATTAGGACCTGTGGGCGCGATGTGTATGCAGCGCACTTTAGCCCGCGGTAAATGGGCAGGATTGCTGGTTGGTTTAGGGGCGGCATCTGCTGATGCCTTATGTGCTTTTATCGCTGCATCTTCTTCAACATATTTTGGTGATTTTTTCAAAAGATATGAAGTTCAGGCGTTGTGTGTTACATTTTTATTGATTATTGGTGCTGCTATTAAAATGTGGCATAACAAACCAAAAACAGAAAAAACACCGCATAATCCTATTCGTTCAGCGTTATTTTCATATGTTGTCACGTTTGTCATGGTTGCTGGCAATCCTTTCACCATTTTAGGCAGCGCAGCCTTGCTTCTTCTTTTTCACATGGAAAAAATAAAGAATCAAACTGATGGAATTTTATTGTTAAGTGGTATCTTTACCGGCTCAATGTCATGGTGGCTCTTATTATCAATGACAGTCGCATTCATTGGCCACCGGTTATCAGAAGAAACACAAATTGTTATAAATCGTATTCTTTCTGTAGTATTCTTTGGATTTGGTATCTTTGCTTTATTTTACGGTATGATAAAAATGTAATGTGGAATAATTAAACAGAGGTAATTTTATTTGCGTATTTTAGTTGTATATCTATTATTTTTAATAGGATCTTTAATTTTTGCGCAAAATGAATTACGTATTGGTCTTAAATTAAATCAACCTATCATCTATATATCTTCAAACTATCCAATAGAAGTTAGCAATGCTGATGAGAAAAAAACAATTCTTGTTGATACTGAAATAACCTTAACATGTGCATATTTAAAAGAGGGTATAGCAGTATCAGAAAAAGAAGGAAAACTATTATTTATTAGTAAATCCCCGGTATCACTTACCCCTAAACCACCAGTAGATTCAACTGATACAGCGTTTACTTCAATTTATGTAGATGATATTAAGAATGCCCGTCAATATCGGGGCTATATGGAAGTTGATTTTACCCCGGTAGCGTTAAATATTATTAATATCGTGGGTGAAGAAGATTACTTGCGTGGTGTTGTCAGAGCAGAAATGAATGGCAGTTATCCATTAGAAGCGTTAAAAGCACAAGCTGTGGCGGCGCGAACTTATGCAGAACGTAGTCGTGGTAAAATGAAAGCTTTGGGATTTGATATGGATGACACGACTCGTTTTCAAGTGTATGGCGGCATGAAAATGGAAGATAATACTGTTAATAAAGCAATAGAAGCTACAACAGGAATGACTTTAACATACAAGAATCAACTTGCCGATACTGTATTTAGCAGCAATTGTGGTGGTTGGACCGAATCTGCCAATTGCGCCTGGGGGAATAATGTTCCTTATCTCCAGTCAGTATCTGACATGGTTTTTGAAAGAAATGCGGATAAAGAATCTACTTCATACTGGACAGATTTTTGTACTAATTTTAAATTGTCATTTTGTTTGCAGCCGAAATATGAGCGTGTAGAAAATTATCGTTGGACCAAAATAATAACAAGAGAAGAACTGGAAAAAAACCTGCCTGTTGAATATCAAGTAGGTAAAATTACTGATGTTTTAATTACTGAACGTGGAAATTCAGGCAGGATTACTAAATTAACATTAAAAAGCATTGACAAAGCTATAGTTATTGATAGAGAAAGTAATATAAGGCGCGCATTTGGAGGTTTGAAATCATCATGTTTTGTAATAGATTGTTACCGTGATGAATCAGGCATACCGGTGGTATTTATCCTTCGTGGCGCAGGATATGGTCATGGGGTAGGGATGTGCCAAACCGGTGCGGCAGGCAGGGCAGATGCCGGATGGGGATTTGAGAAAATATTAAAATTTTATTATCCCGGTACTACACTGCGAAAAATTGACAAATAATTAACCCAACTCAGCTTTAAGTTTATCGAAATCTTCTCTTAAAGCATTTAAATCATTCCTTAATGTTTCTACAACTGCTTCCAGTGCGGCTATACGGTCTGATGGTCTGATAATTGACTCTGGTATATCAGTACCTGCTAACATTTCGGCTGGCGGGTCACCTGCTAATAAATGCATGTATCTATTTTCGCGTCTGCCTGGTTGTTTCGGTAATTTAATTACTAAAGGAAATTCTCTGCTTGCCATTGATTGCAGAATAGTATCTACTTCAGAAAGCTCCATATTTTCATTAAATCTTTCTGTACGTGTCCTTAATTCTCCACCAGTTTGCGGACCACGCAGCATTAATTCACACAAGATTGCCAATTCTTTAGAGTTTATTTTATATCCTTCTTCAAAATAATGTTGATATTTTGGAACTCTGCCATCACCTAATCGAACTCGAACAAGGCCACGTTCTTTCAATGAATCCAACGCATCGCCAACAATACCGCTTTGATACTCGACTACAGGTTCACGATTTGACTTCTGGTTGCATGCATTTACAAGTGCATTCAATGTTAACGGGTAATATTCTGGTGTTGTTACAGATTTCTCTGCCAATGATGCTAATACTCTTACCTCAGTTTCATTTAATAAGCCGAACATTTTTTCTCCTTTTTAACAGCATTTATATCTGTAATTGATAATATTTTTGTAAAAACATATTTTTTTCATGTAATTATTGTAATATACCATTGTTTGTGGCATAATAATTTATGTATTAATCAATCGCAAAGAGTTGAATAAGAATGACAGAATATAGCAGCAATGAAGAACAACTAAATACTCAACATCGTTATACGCATGATTCGCCTGTAAATAATACCGGTACAACCGATATTAATGCAAGTAAATCCGAAAATATGCAGGATTATATTAACTGTGCAATTGCCATTAGAGCAGCCATGGCGCAACTCCGATTATACCCGCCACAAAGTGCGACGGTTAGATTAGCATTAAATGATGCAATTTCATTTATGAATGAATTGTGGTCTAAGGCAAAAGAATTGTTGATTACAAACAATGGTAGTGATATCGGTGTTAATGGTTTAGGTTTGCCACGACAATCAGCACGAATGCTTTCCGATATGCAGCGGATTATGAATGATGCCGGTATTACTGCTATTGCGTATAAGGCAGGTGTTACTGAAAGTGAAGTTGAGAATTTTTTAGTATGCCTTGGTACATATAATTCTGATTTAGACAATACGCCTTTTAATTACGTTGTTGAAAAGTTAAATTTGCAACATATTGAAGTGGCTATGAAAGGTCATGCAAAATCAATAGCTGAATTAAGCGAAGCGGCAACTGTTTTAGCAAGCGGGAAATCAGTTGTTTCTGATACTGTCGCAAAAAGTGGTGAAACTGGAGACAATAGCGCATTGAATGATACAGAAGATGCAATGGAGTTAGAAAGTTTAAATCAAGCTGATTGGGAAATCTACTTAAAGCAATATGTAAGCAGTGCCCCAATAGTTCGCCGCAAGATATTAGCAGCTTTGGCAAGATGGTTGGATAGTCATTTTGAAGAATTAACTAATGAGGACGCAAAAAGAATTGATCCGTTTATTACCGAGGTAATATTACAAGAACCAGACACGACTGTAGTTACAGAAGCTATTGGAATTCTTGCACATAGAATGCAGGATTTAATAGATGAAGGTACTTTAGACAAAGCTTTGGAATTGGTAAAACCTGTAAAAGAAAAATTAGAAAAGTCTGAATCACCTGAATTGCGTTCTGATTATTCAAAAGTAGTAGATCAATTATCTACACATGTAAATCTGCTTGAATTAGCACAAAATTCAAATAATTCATCTGAAGATTTTACTCATGCGTCAAATGTAATTGATGCACTTGGGAAAAAATCATATAAAATGATTGTTGATTTTTTGACAAATAATAATAATATGCAGGAAAGGGCTATTTTATTAGAGTTTATCAGATCGATTTTACCGACGCATTTGCCAGAATTATACCTTGAATTGCGTAAGCCCCAGATATGGTACGTTTATCGAACTTTACTTGAAATATTAAATGGTTATATTAGTGAAAGCCAATTATCGGTTGTTAGCGAAAAAGTAGAACATCCCGATTATCGAGTTCGTGAACAAGCACTTATTACTGCTGTTACAGCATCTGGTGAAAATGCTCAATTATATATTATGCGTGGATTAAAAGATGAAAACGCGACTGTACGTGCTCGTGCTGCATCTTTAATAGGTGTTAATCCGCAGCCAGAACTACTTGATTACCTGATAAAGATTTTGTCAGGCAAATCAGGTCGAAACGAAACTGAAGAAGTATTGATGGCAACATGCTTATCTTTACGATTTTTTAATTGTGATGAAGCACGCGATTTGTTATTGAAAATATTATATCCACCATTTTTAAGTCCATTCCGAAAAATTTCAAATGAAGTACGAAGTGTTGCTGTTGTAGCATTAGCTAATAGCATTGATAAACCTGAAGTTGAAGCTGCTTTGAAAAAAGCAGCAAATGATTCGAATATCCTTGTACGCCAAAATGCTAAACAAGCATTGGTAGGCCGATAGTATAATTGGCTCTTGTATTTCTACAAGAGCCAATTCTGCATAGTTATAAATTAATCATCTCCACCAATACCACCTAAAATATCACCTAACCACGATCCTTTTTTCTTGCGATTATTATTAATACCGTGGTCTGAACTATGTGAATCATATTTTTGGTTTTTACGGTCATGCTCATCGTAATCATCATGGTCATCATGGTCATGGTAAGGCTTTTCTATCCGTCGTGATTGTTGCATTGGTTCAGGTTGGTCTGATACTACATTTTGACGAATAGGTACTTCAGTTGACTTTGTTTCAATATCAAGTAATTTATCCAACTCACCTCGGTCAAGCCAAATTCCTTTACAACTTGGACAGATGTCTATTTCTATTCCTGAGCGGTCAATTGTGCGAAGTTTATCTCCGCAGACTGGGCATATCATTGTTGTCTCCTTATTTGAAATTTATGTTGATGAACGTAATAGCTGAATTCGTAAATAACTAAATATATTATTTACTCAGATTGTAATTGGTGTTTTTTTAATGTTTTCAGATTTAATATTTTGGAGGTTGGAAGATATTTGTTTTAATATACTTGCTGATCAAAGGTTTGTATGTAAAACATTGGTTTGATTTTTCGTTATGTATCTGGTTTGTATATATTAATTCTGATGTTGAAACATCGCAGTAATCATCGTAATCAATTTGCTCAATGCATATAGATGTAGATTCAGTATGGGTATGAAAAGAGACACCAATACAAATCGTATTTATTATCAATATGAATGTAAAAATTAAGTTTATATAAAGTTTTATAATTGTATAGTTTTTCATTTTCTTAAACTAATATATTATCTTTTAACAAGATTTGTCAATAAACAATTCACCCGCAAGTTAAATGCAGGATTTGAAGAGATGATGTCTAAATATAATGGTGATGAGAAAAGGTATTGAAATAAATGGGGCATTGAATTTAATAAAACCGCCAGGATTAACATCACATGATGTTGTGTATCGAGTCAGACGGTTGACTGGTATACGCAAAGTAGGGCATACCGGTACTTTGGATCCAGCCGCAGCAGGGGTATTGCCATTAATGTGTGGACATTCGACACGTTTAGTGGAATATTTGGATAATGGCTGGAAATCATATCGTGCTGAGATATTATTAGGGATAAATACAGATACAGACGATTCAGAAGGCGATATCGTGACTTGCGGTGATGCTTCTAAAATTACAGAGGCAGATTGCATTAAAGCTGCTTCAACAATGATTGGTGAAATTGACCAATGTCCGCCTAATCATTCCGCTGTATGGATAAATGGAGTACGTGCTTATGATTTAGCTCGTAAAGGTCGAGATTTCGCAGCATTATCACGCAAAGTTCAAGTCAAATCCATTGTTTCAACATCATTTACCTCTGGTAAATATCCGCGTTGGGTAGTCGATATTACCTGTGGACGCGGTACCTATATACGCAGTATAGCTCGTGATTTAGGAGATAAATTGGGAGTAGGCGGGACATTGGCATTTTTATTGCGTACCAGCGTTGGGGGATTCACCCTTGCGACTGCTATGAGTATTGAAGAGCTTGGCGAGATGTGGCGTGAAAAAGGTATTGAATGTGTAATGTCTCCTGATATTGGACTTGATATTTTTCCTTCAGTAGAGATTTCACCTGATGTGAGATGGCGTTGGACACATGGTGCACCAATAACGGTAGAACCAGAAGAAGGGACATTTAAAGTCTATATTTCAGGAGAGTTCGCTGGGTTAGCACGAGTTAAAGACCATAAATCAACACCAATTGTTAATATGATGCCAAGCACATCTCGAATTGATGTGGATATTTAGTAATGTCACGATTACTTTTTATTTTAGCGATATTTATAATAGTTAATCATGCATTTGCAGCAAGTGATACAAAAATGATGCTGATGCTTGGCTGTCTGCAAATGGAAGATAAAAATTATCAAGAAGCTGCACAATTATTTGAACAAGTTGATATTGTTAATTATGATAATTATGAATTATGGAAAATGGCATACAACTGCGCAGTAATGCAAAAAGATTATAAACGCGCTCGATTTGCAGCTTTACAATTATTTATGATTGATTCTAATGCTATCACGCGATGGTATAATTTATATGAAACTGCCGATAAGATTAATGATGAAAAAATAACAAATATTTCTGTAATTGGCATGAATTATTGTTTTCCGGATAATATTAATTTATATGATAAAATAGTGAAATATTATCAAAGTATTAACGACAAAGATAATTTAAAAATATTTGAAAAAAAGAAATATTTTTGGTTATCACCTTCAACTTTTAGCTCAAAATATTCTATTCAAGGCAAATTAGCTAATGATGATGAATTAATAAATCTATCCGCTGTTGATTATAGAGCAAACCAGGCGTTATCAGCGCGTTATTGGAATACTGGTAAGTTTGATAAAGCAATAGAATATGCTTATCTTGCATATAAAGTTTTCCCCGGTCGAGAAGATAATGTCATTTCATTATCTTCAATGTTGGCAATGGCAGGCAGATTGCAAGAATCAGCAGATATTATGAAAAGTGCCTCTTCATTCGGGTATCTTGAAGTTGAGTATGCTCATGGTTATTTAGCGTATGCTTTAGGTAGATACAAAGATTCTGCTGATTCATTCCGCAGATTGCGAAACCGGGATATTCTAAATTTAGAATATTGTATTCATGAGGGTGGGGCAGCAATGGCAGCCGGTGACGATATCCAGGCATACAATACTTTAAAGGTATCAACAGCACTATATAAAGATATCAACCTTGATTTTTTGTATATAAGTATTTTGTTGAAAATGAAAAAATATGAAGATGCTTATACATATATAAAAGATGCGTCTGAAACCTGGGGAGATAATCTGGTACTTAAATTATTGAAAGTAAATATTTTATTAAAATTAAAAAAATATAGTGAAGCTTCAGATGAAGGAATCAAATTGGTGGGAAAAGCTCCTGAATTATCAGGAATATTGTATTATTGCGGAATGGTTGCTGTAAGAGATAATAACCTGCCGATTGTTGAGAAGTGCGCAAAACAATTAGTTGAATTATCAGACGACGAAAATGATAATGTTATTTTAGCTCTTCATTTATTTACTGTAACCGAAATGATACAACAAGCAAGAATAGTTATAGGGAAAATATTAGCAGATAAAAATATTTTAAATCCGAAAAAGTATGATTTTATTTGCAAAATAGCAGAAATTGCAAGCGGGTGCGGAATGTGGAATGAAGCAATTATGGCTGGTAATGAACTAATAAAAATTAACCCAAATGACGCACAGGGATACATATTTATTGGTGTTGCATGCGAACAATTAAATAGAATGAATGAAGCAAGTGGATATTATAGGAAGGCAGAAAATCTCAACATTGGCAGGCAGGAAGTCACTACATTATTAAACTATTATGCAAAGACAGGCAGTTTTGATGATGCATTGCGGGTATATAAAGCAAAAGTCAGTGATAACATTAATGAAGATTATTATGTAACGATGGGTGATTATATGTTGGGGAATGGAGATGCGAAAGGTGCAGAAAACTGTTGGATGATGGCATCATTGAAATATCCAGATAGTGATTCCATCAGATCAAAGTTGCGTTTATACAATTTACACATAAATGAAAAAAATATAAATGCTTCAGTAATTGAGAAAGATAAAGATATTTTGAAAGATTGTTATATAAAATGGAAAAAGCAGCAAATGGATAAAAACATTACTGCTTTGAAGAAGAATAGTATTCCTTTTAACGATGATGATTTAACGAAACTGCTGAATCTTCAATTAGTTTCGCAAGAATATTCAGCATTATTAAAGTGATTCGTAAGTTTGACCATCTGCTGTAACACCTGAATTTGCGGGTGATACCTTTCCATCCGCGGAACTATATGACCAGTTTGCTGATGGATTAGCTGTTGGTAATGCAGTCGTGTCAGCGGTAGTTATTGACGATGACACTAAAAGGTTTCGTGGAATAGTAGTTCCATTAATACCACCTTGATAAGCTAAATACGGTCCTTTATTTGTACCAGGTATGACACCGCTTGATGATACCGATCCTGGTGGATTAGATCCTTCCGCTGCAACTAAACCAGCTAAAGTGGCTGGATATTCACCTGTATCAGATTTAATTTTTCTAATGCTTCTCTAAGTCTATTTAAGTTCGCTATCATTGCGGACTCTTTTGCACGTCGACTATAAATTGCTAACTTGGGTATTTCGATTAAAGCAGGAATGGCAATGATTACAATTAAAATCATTTATTCAATCAATGTAAAACCGGATTTGCGATTAATCCGGGAATTTATATTTTACCACCCTTTTGTTAATGTGACGTATATTGTTCCTTATTTTACATTTAATGTAATATGTTTTCCATTAAATCTTTGATTTTTATGAATAAACTTCATATTGAAACTTATTTTCTCTATTTTTTTATGAATTTTTGTTTATTTATGTTGAATATTTATTTTTTTTATAGCTTTCGGCAGGAATTTCATACTCTGATATAAAATATGGTATAATGAGCAAAGCTATATTTTGTAAGTATAATAAGCTTATTACTGTGGAGGTTTTATCATGACGCTACGTCAGGTTTTATCAGTATTAGTCGCAGCAGCCTGCCTTGTCGTTGCGCTGGTCGGTTGTAACGGACCAGCACCGGGTTTAAACCCAACTCTCACTGTACAGGTAGCTGGCAGTGATAAATGGTCGAATATTGAAGCAGGAAGTACAGTTCCATTAACGAGTACTTCTAAAACTGCAGATAATGATGTTGTTATAAAGACAATATGGTCTGCTTCGCCTGCTCTTGGGAAAATGTTAGTCGATGCACCAGTAGCTATGAATAATGCCTGGGTGGCGCCATCAGTTATATTACCTACAAATGTTGATATAATTTTACATGTAGAAACAAAAATGGGTGGTAAAACTGACATGATTGTTCATCTTGTTGTTGTACCACGAGGCAATCTGCCAATTTACGAATTTTCAGCAGCATTATTTGCCGGCGGTACTGCGAATGTTAAAGAAGGAACATTAATTCAATTAGATGGTGTTGTAAAAGTCAATAATGTTATAATCAGCGACCCGACTGATGTTGCTAATTATGATAATTCAATAAAATATGAATGGGCAGGTATATATAGTAATACTGAAGTATTTGATCATCCAAATATTAAGAATCCAAAGTATACAGCACCAACTTTAGCCATTGATCCGCAAAGTGGCAATAAAATACCAGAAACCCATTATTTAAAAGTTACTGTAACAACAAAAGATGGCTATTCATCAACAAACAACATTGTTGTAAATGTAATTCCATAGCATAATTTAATTTCGGGGTGCAGGTTAAAATCTGCACCCTATTTTTTTGTTTAGAGGAGATTAAAATGCCATTAGTAGACATGCCTGTTAATCAATTAAAAGAGTATCAAGGCAGAAATCCGCGTCCAGTGGATTTTGATGAGTTTTGGGATAAGTCAATCGCTGAAATGAAAGCTATTGACTCACAAGTAGAGTTAATTCCACATAACATGGATGCTCCCTTTGCTGAATGTTTTGATATGTATTTCACCGGGGTTGGTGGGGCAAGAGTGCATGCGAAATATTTACGACCAAAGAATGTCGCTAAACCACATCCTGCAGTTTTACAATTTCATGGTTATTCTGGAAATTGTGGCGACTGGTCCGACAAGTTAGCTTATGTCGCTCGCGGCTATTCAGTTGCAGCTTTGGATTGTCGTGGTCAAGGTGGATTATCAGAAGATGTTGGCGGTGCAAAGGGGAATACCCATAGCGGACATATCATTCGTGGTTTAGATGATTCTCCTGAGAAATTATTATTTCGTTCTATATATCTTGATACTGCACAAATGGCAAATATTGTTATGGATTTTGAAGAAGTTGATGAAACTCGTGTTGGTGCAACTGGCGGGTCGCAGGGTGGGGGATTAACACTTGCATGTGCATCTTTAGAGCCACGCATTAAATTAGTCGCTCCGGTATTTCCTTTTTTATGCGATTATTTGCGGGTATGGGAAATGGATTTAGACGTAGCAGCTTATGATGAATTGCGTAGATATTTCCGTTTATTTGACCCATTACACAAACGGAAGGATGAAGTTTTTTATCGTTTAGGATATATCGATAACCAGCATTTAGCGTCACGAATCCGCGGTAAAGTATTGATGTTCACAGGATTAATGGATACTATTTGTCCACCATCAACTCAATTTGCAGCATATAACAAAATTACTTCTGAAAAAGATGTTATTTTTTATCCAGATTTTGGTCATGAAGGCTTGCCTGGATCAAGCGATATAATTTATAACTTCATGGGTGGGTTATAAAGTTATAATACGAAAAAAACCTTCGCTGTAAAGCGAAGGTTTTTTCATGTTATAATTTCAAGTGGAAACTACTAATTTCTAATACCTTGAATTGGAGCCGGTATTCTACCGCCACGGTGTATAAAAGCAGAAGAATCCATTTTGCTGACAGCCATTACAGGGCCAGTGCCAAGTAATCCGCCAAATTCTACCATATCACCAATATTTTTCCCCGGCACTGGTATAATTCGTACACCCGTTGTTTTATTGTTAATCACACCTATTGCTGCTTCGTCCGCTATGATGCCTGCAATCGTTTCTGCGGGTGTTTCTCCGGGAACTGCCACCATGTCCAACCCGACAGAACATACGGCCGTCATAGCCTCTAATTTCTCAATACTTAATGCGCCATCCAGCACCGCGTCAATCATGCCGGCATCTTCACTTACAGGTATAAATGCGCCGCTTAAACCACCAACATAAGATGATGCCATCAAGCCGCCTTTTTTTACGGCATCATTAAGTAAAGCTAATGCTGCAGTGCTTCCTGCCGCGCCGCAGCGCTGTAATCCCATTTCTTCAAGAATCTGTCCAACGCTATCTCCAACTGCTGGGGTGGGAGCAAGTGATATATCAACAATTCCAAATGGAACATTAAGTCGTCGTGATGCTTCCTGTGCAACTAACTGACCCATGCGAGTAATTTTAAATGCCGTTTTCTTGATAGTTTCAGCTAATTCACCAAAGTCAGCATTTGGAATTTTCGATATTGCACTCTTAACTACTCCAGGTCCGCTGACACCTACATTAATTACACATTCCGGTTCACCTATTCCATGAAAAGCTCCTGCCATAAATGGATTATCTTCGACAGCGTTTGCGAATACTACTAATTTAGCACACCCTATTCCATTTTTCTTGGATGTCATTTCGGCTGTTTTTTTAATTATTTCACCCATTTGTCTCACTGCATCCATATTTATGCCTGCGCGTGTGCTGGCAATATTTATAGATGAACAAACACGCTTGGTAGTTGATAATGCAGATGGAATAGATTTTATCAATATAGCATCACTGGCGGTGCATCCTTTATGAACAAGAGCGGAAAAACCGCCAATAAAATTTACTCCAGCTTCTTCTGCCGCTTCATCTAAGATTTGTGCAAATGCTGTGTAATCATCTTCACCGGAAGCAGCAGCAATTTGTGATATTGGGGTAACAGAGATTCTTTTGTTTATAATTGGGATGCCAAACTCGCTTTGAATTTCATTTGCAATTGGTACAAGATTTTGTGCGCATCTTAATATTTTTTCACGAATCTTGTGAAGTGACACCTTAACGCTGCTATCAGCACAATCTAATAATGATATACCCATGGTGATTGTTCGAATATCCAGAGATTCCGATTCAATCATATTTATAGTCTCAATAATTTCAAAAGGATTAATTAACGGCATTATTTATTCACCAGTCTTTTCAGGTTTTGCTCCTATAGCGGGTAATCGCATGAATGGCAGATTGATTTTTACTGCTGTTACATCTTTCAATGCTGTCATGGCATAGGCTGGTAATGAAAGGTCAAGGTTAGGGTCTAAAATAAATTCAGGCGGCATTTGCCATAACCCATTATTAATTTTCATTTCGACACTGACCCTGTCTGTTAAAAGTTTATCAAAATCAGGTTGTTCAAAGTCATCATGCGACCATGATGGACGCAGGTAATCATTAAATAACGGTGCCACACCTTCCCATGACGGATCAAGGGCATTTAGAGGACCTATGACCATCCATTGGGTCATCGTTCGAGTGCGGGTCATTTCGGGACTCATGGAATGTTCGCGAGGAATGATTTGAAAACCAGCAACGTTACCATGTCGGGCCAATGAAATGCAAATAACACCATTGTGGTTAGCTCGTAATCTGCCGGCATCTGCATATTGCGAACCATTAAATCTTCCAATTCCAGCTACAGGTTTTAGTACCTGGCCAATTATTTTACTTTTATCATCCCAATTGACTCTAATTAATCCGCCAAAACGATTATCAAAAGTAAAACTGCGGGGATAATCTATCGGTTGAAGCGACCTGATTACTAATACATCCCCTTTTTGGGGGATATAATCAGGTGATATGCGTACAATATCATTATTTTGTTCCAGATATACAGGGCTGCCAAGGATAGGTGAGTAGTGACCGCCGAAAATTCCAGTACTGCTTTGTACGTCAGTGAATATTGCGGCATATTCAGATAAAAATGATACACTTTTCTGAGCTTTTTTATTCGAATCCTGCATCATTTCGGCAGGCTCAATTGAAAATACAATACCGCTTCCATCTATTGGGCGTGTACCAGTTTTAATATGAATTGCATTTACTGCGGTAGCGGCTACAGATGATTGTCGTGACCACCGGCTTGCTGTATACGAGTTTTCAGATACTTTTTCTGTATATTTTATGACATGACCCAGTGATTTCCATGTTTTTCCGCAATCTTCTGAAGCTGAGATTTCTCCATTTGCATCATTAACAATCCTGACACGAAAAATTTCAATTTTTTCAGTGTTTTGGAACTCTGCCACATCTTTATTCGGTCCATGACTATGTATTTGTGAATCATCTTCAAAAGTCTGCGTAAATGCTAATGGGGTTGCCAATAGCAATATTATGATATGTAGTTTATTCATTTTAAAAACCTGTTCTTATTAGAAAAATTCCACGAATTATAAATGAAGAAAAAAGAATGAAATATATCAAATCTTCTGTATCTTTGGTTTCTTTGCCAAACCGATAAGCCAAATTTCCATAAATAGAACCAAGAATGATGAATACCAGGATAATTAAATAATTTTTAGCATATTGTGCATTAAATTCAGATTTTAGATAAGCGGAATTAGTATTTAACAAGATGCCAAGAAAACCAGTGTATGTGCATATAAAAAGATGATTAAGTTTAGGATTAATAGCAGTTAAGATAAGCCATGCCATAAATCCTGCTAAAGCTGATACAAAATATATAGTAGTATTTGGACCGAATACAATATTCATAATCGCTAATATCGTAAGACCAAATATAATAGATGTTACAATATATGGTTCTTTATGAATTTCTATTTTGTTATCTTCGGCTACCTGGATACCATTATCAATATCATCTGGTTCCAACTTAAATTGTTCCGTCATCTTTGTTCCAGTCTAATTTAATTTTAATTTCAAATAACCTTCCCCATGGTAAGGTTACTTTAAAGTTGCTTGTATATGGGAGTTTATAAACTTTACAAACTTCTAACCATAATTTCTGCATCACAGCATCAACTTCCTGCTGTAAAGCTTCTGTATGTTCACCGCTTTGATAAATTGATGCACCTAATTCATTCGCTTTTTTGACAATCCAGGGACGAACTATTGATTGATAAAGTATATCATCTAATAACCGTGTTTGTATTAAATCAGCAAGTTTTCTTTCATCATATACTGGCAGCATACTTATTATTGAATGTGCCAGTGCTGATCCTACTGTATTTCCAGCAGTATTCCATCCTGCATAGCTTATACATTGACGCAATTTGATGTTTTGCAGAAATTTATCTGCAAGATGCGGATCGCCACCGTTACAATATGCTGTGTCAGCAATGATATAGTTTCCTCTTATTTCATCAAAATGCCGGTAATTTTTATTAGGATATTTTCTTAATGCCTCATACCACGTTGGACGAGAAATATTTACAGATTCAAAAATATCTTGTTGTGGATCATCAAAAGTATTGATATATAGTGGTATGCCGGTTGGACTGATATTTGCGTTGATTAATTTCAAATGTCGACTGATTGTTTCTCTTAAAGGTACATCTTCAAATAAAGCTGGCAGAAGAGCAGATTTTTCATCGGTATAAATAGGCAAAACATTAAGCTGCATGTTGTTTTTTTCTGCAATTGATCGCGCCAATAAAACCTGACCGGCTTCATCAGTACCAGCATATATCACCCATTTTTCTGGTGATGCTATCTCTTCTGCACGTTTTTTAAGTTTCACCTGTTCAGTCACATGCAACCCGAATGGAGCAGTATCTTCTTGGGCCAATGCAAGAAAATCTATTACATCGTCGCATAGTAGTTCTACCGCGGCCATATTAATAGCATGATTTCTCCGTCTGGCATGCAGATATTTGTCTAAAATGGTTTTGGGTATTTTAGCTTTTAATGCTGGCAATTCTCTTTTAGCTTCTTCATCATTCAGTCTTTCTGCTTTATCGCGTAATATGCAATATTCAAAGATATCGCGTCCTGCCTGTCGTGTTGTATCATCAGTGCTGGTGATTGTTAACCGCATGATTACGCTGAACATATATATCTTTATTTGCGGATTTTTCTTTTTTATATCAATCAGCACTTTTAATCTGTTAATTGCAACTTCGTTATCTATTCCAGGTAAACGCGATGCCACTAATCCACCGTATGCCAGCATATCAGCGGAAACGATTAACACATCCGCGTTATGTGCATTATTTATCAGCCATTTTGATATAGCGTCTGGATTCCCAGGTCTGGTGAAATGACCTAACATATTTAATGGTGGTGTGCTGATGTTTATATTCGCTACATTTGCAAGCATAATCGGGCAATCGTAATTAACCGGTCGATCATCTAATGGTATATATAGATATCTCATTCTTTATTCTCCGCTGTTGTTTTTATGGTTTCCATTATTTTCTGGAATATCTGCCCTAAAACAGCTTCTGCCATAAATTTTGGAACATTAGGTCCAATACCAGATGGTATTTCATATTCAATATTTAATGAAAGCAAGGTGATGTCATTTTCGTTTACAGCCTTCCAATTTCCGGTAAATTCAGCCAGGTCTCCACCATTTGCATTGAAGTTAACAGTATGGTCTGTTATTTGCGAAACTTCTTGCCAGCATAACGTCGCAAGTCCGGGTATATCTAACTTTCGGGTGTAATATAAAAAGTCTTTTTCTTGTTTGTAATCATAAATATGCATGAAAGTATATAGGTCAGCCATTTTACGAATATCAGATAAGATATGCCATAATTTTTCAAGGTCACTATTTACGACGATTGTTTTGTTAAAAGAGGACATGGTTAGTCTATTTTACCGGTATGGTATACATGTGTCGAATTTTCGTATTTTTTATATTTCTTCATACATCATTCGAGGTGTTAATTCTGTAAAATCAGCACTGTTTACTAAATGACGCCTGATATCCATACACAGGTGGCATGCACCGGCATATCTATCTTCTGGCTGATAGTTATATTCCTTTATTGCAAATTCTAAAAGACCGACATTTCCACTTTTACATAAAATATTTAAAACCGGTTTTTCATCAATTGAAAATTCTTTTTGCCATTTATACAAATCATGTGCATCTCCTAATGAAATTCCTGTACAACTGCTTGGTATAATGTTGCCATATAAATCATAATGACCATTTTCGGAATGCATTAATTCATATTCGCAATTATCTTTCATGCATTGTGAGAGAGGGTATGTTGGCAGCCATGGCTGCGTTTTGTAACCGGCACGTCCACCAGGTACTAACTGCCCGCCATATTCTGCCGCGTAAATCGCATGTTTTTGTCCGCTTCTGGTACAATATTCATCAAAAGAAATTGTATCTTGAATTCCCAGGTATTGTAATTGCTGCAAGAAATCCGGCAACCATATAAAAGTACCGCCTCTGCCAAAAATTTTATTGCTTAGTTTTATCAGACTGACAGTTTTATTTACAGGTATGTATTCCGCATGTTGCGGAGAAGCGCTGATTAACAAACAATTTAAACCTGCTTCTTTTAACTGATTCAACATATCTGATGCGCTATCATCATCTTTATACCAGTGTGCATTTGTTTCTACATAATCAATTGAAAAACCATATGAATTAATAATTTTTACAGATTCTAATAATAAAGAGAAATTTAGAAATGCTTCTCCGCCAGCAAGATGAAAAGCGCGTGGTGTTACACCGCATTTTAAAGTTCCGCTGCAAATAGCATCTACCAGTTCTGGTGTTGCCCAGCCTTTCCAGTTTGGTGAACAGCAATACAGGCAATGGCGACATCGACTTGTGCATTTGTATGACAATATTATCCCGGCAGATTTAAGTGGCTTCGGCATTATGGCAATTCACAACAGAATTTATAACTGCCAGAGCAGACATTAACTTTAACGTAGTTATTATCTGGTGTGCACATTACTGTTCTTCCACTTTCGCGAATAGTATCAATTTTATTTGTTGGCAGATATACATTTGCAGTACAATTTGCCGGAATATTAATTGATAGTTCAAATTTACTGCCTTCACGCTGCCATGATGATTTTATTTCACCATAAATGCTATTGTGGCTTGCTGCTGCCCAGGTTAAATCACCGGCAGGATTTGGACGAATAATTATATTTTTAAAACCGGGATATTGCGGATCGGGATTAATTCCTGCTAAATCTTTTATAAACCAGTCTGCAATTGAGCCGAACATAATATGGTTATGTGAAGAACTGGTATCCCAGCATTCCCATAATGTTGTAGCACCCTGAGTGAACCAGTATCCCCAACTTGGAAAGTCGCGTTGATTCGCAATTTTATATGCCAAATCAACTTGATTATGTGCCGTTAATGATGTGAGCAGGTATTTAGTTCCCAAGATGCCGGTATCAAGATGATCATTAAATTGATGAACAGCTTCTATCAGTTGATTTGCGGCAATTTCTTTTTTTTCACCATCTGCTAATTGCTGATAAATTGCCGTACCCAATGCGGTTTGGTCAGCAGGATTGTATTTATTATTTTTACTATCAAAAAATTCACGATGATACGCCAGCTTGATATCTTCAGCCAGTTGATAATATTTTGCAGCATCTTCTGTTTTGTTTAATAATTCTGCTGTTTTAGCAACAACTATGGTATCAATATAGACATAACCGGTGGTTGCTATATCGCGGTTTGACATTCTTCCTTCAACTGGCGGGCACCAGTCGCCAAGGCCAAATGCTGCGATGCCATTGGTAGATGAACGACGTGCATATTCTACATATCGCTTCATTCCATCATAATGATTACTTAAGGATAAGGTATCGCCAGTGTATAAATATAGGTACCATGGAATCAATACATACGCGCTATCCCATGCTGGACCATTACCCCAGTTGTATCCCCAATTGCTGGTAGGTACTATTCCTGGTAATTGACCACTGCGACGTTGTTCATCAGACATATCATTCAGCCATTTTTCATAAGCGCGTATTCCATCAAAATTCAGCAATCCCATTTCACAGGCTAACTGTGCATCACCCATCCATCCATTTTTTTCACGATGCGGGCAATCTGTTGGTAATCCCATAAAATTACTGAGATAACTTCGGCGTGCAGCTTCCTGAATTTGATTGAATAACTCGTTAGAACAACTGAAATCACCGGCAGAATTGAAATCTGTCGAGATAGAAATGGCTGTAATATTATCGATTGTTAATTTACCGGGGAAACCGGTAATTTCAATATATTGAAAGCCATGATAGGTAAATCGCGGTTCCCATATTTCTTCACCATCGCCTTTGAGAATGTATTTATCAGTCTGAAATTCTCCATTAGTAACGAAGAAATCGATATTGCTTCGGTCAAGGTTGCCATCTTCTGCCTTTTTTTCTGAATACCGAATTTTTACTTCAGTTCCGGCTTCACCACTTACTTTTAATTTTACCCATCCAGCTATATTTTTTGCCAAATGACAGATATATTTGCCGGATTCAATTTCATTTATTAAAACCGGTTTATACTCTCCGGTTCTTCGAATTGGCATAATTGATTGCGCTGTAAGTTTCCCCCCGGGTTCAGCGCAGATGAAACAATATTCCCATTCTTTGTCATCACAACTTGCACTTGACCAATTAATTATCTCTTTTCGGGCATCATAAAATTCACCATGTCTCAGCGAATTGAAGATAATTGGCCCAAAGGATGCTTTCCAACTATTATCACTGATGATCAGTTCCTCAGTGCCATCAGAAAATGTAAGATGCAATTGTGCGATCATTTTCGGTGTATCGCGCCAGGTTGAATATTCAAAGTTCCATGCGTCGTGAGAATGAATGTTATACCATCCATTTCCAAGTATTGCGCCGATAACATTTTCACCTTGATTTAATGAATCTTTTATGTCATAGGCAGTATATAGGACAGACTTATCGTACCTGGTAAATGCAGGATTTAACCTTTCATCACCGGCTAACTGTCCATTTATATAGAATTCGCTGAAACCGATACCACTGCAATATAATTTTGCCTGGATGATGGTTTTATTTAGATCAAATGATTTTCGTAAATATGGTGCAGGCAGGTAACTGCAATCAGTATTTGCTGGTAAGTTTGGCTTGCTTATCCATTTAGCAGTCCAATCGTCTTCATTTAGTAATGCTGTCTCAAAATAGGTTGATTCACTGGAAATTAAATTAGAAGTTTCATCCCAAACTTGTACCATCCAGTAATATCTTTTATTGGAGAGAAGTTCCTGTCCTGCGTATAAAATTGCATTACTGTAATTACTTGAGATCTTTCCACTATCCCAGATATCAGCATTACCTTTACTCAAGTTCTCATGTGTAGTTGCAATAATGATGCGGTAAGCACTTTGCATTGCGCCGCGTCTGTCAGTTTGCATTTCCCAGCTAAATCGCGGGGTTTTGTTTTCGATGAAAATAGGTTTTACTGTATATTCACAGCGTAAGTTTGTAATTTTCATTTTGATTGCCTGCTTTTATATTTTATTTCCGGGTTAACTCTTGAATACCATTTGCACCTGCTACTATCACCATTTTCGCAATATCAAGAAATAATCCATGATCGACTATTCCTATTCGATTATTTAACAATTGTGAAAGTTTATGAGTATCTACAATAGGTCCGAAGTCTGAATCTAATATGAAGTGGTTTTCATCTGATAAAAATATGCTGTTATCATTATTTCTGCGAATAGAAACTTTTGCTCCCAATGATTGCAGGTAATCTCGTTGGCATTCCCAATTAAATTGAATTACCTCTACCGGAAGGCGGAATTTAGTACCGAGTGCTGGTGATAATTTACTTTCGTCTACTACGATTATTTCATATTTTGTCGCTTGCGCGACTATTTTCTCGCGAAGCAACGCTCCACCGCCACCTTTTATTACATCTAAATTCGGGTCTACTTCATCTGCGCCATCAATTGTAATATCAATAACTGGGTTATCAGAAAGATTTGTTAATGGAATATTTAATCGCAATGCTTCTTCATTAATAAACTTTGAACAAGCGATTCCTTTTACATCAGGTAATTTCCCCGCTTCAATTAGTGCTGCTATTTTTCGTACAGCAAATATAGCGGTGCTGCCATGCCCTAAACCTACTGTCATACCTGGTTTTATGAAATCTACTGCGCGTTCTCCGGCTATCTTCTTAAACTCTGCAAATCTATCTGTCATTATATATCTCCCGCGCGTAGAATACGTTAAATACTGTTAAATTTCAAGGGGATTAACAAAAAAAGCTGGGAATTATTTCATTCTCAGCTTTAAATTAATATTAATTATAATCCAAGTCGTTTTTTACAATCTTCCAACATTTCTTTTGTACGGGTTGCGCCACTGCGGGTTACACCTATAGCTCGTACTTGCAGCAATGCATCCAAGTCGCGAATACCGCCAGCAGCTTTTACCTGAACGTAATCTGGTGCGTATTTTCGCATAAGTGTTAAATCTTCAATTGTTGCACCACTGGTTCCGTAACCGGTTGAAGTTTTAACCCAATCGCATCTCAATTCACCACAGATTTCACACAAAGCAATTTTCTGGTCATCATTCAAGTAACAATTTTCAAAAATTACTTTTACTTTTTGGCCAGCTTGATGAACTGTATCAGTAACTACCCGAATATCATCGCGAACATAGCTCCAGTTGCCGCTTAAAACAGCACTGATATTTACTACCATATCCAGTTCTTCACCGCCATCTGCCAAAGCTTGTTTTGCTTCTGCTAATTTAATGGCAGTGGTATGCCCGCCATGAGGGAATCCAATGGTGGTACTGGCACGGACGTTGCTGCCGCGTAGTATTTCAGCACAACGTTTTAAGTAATATGGCAGAATACAAACGCTTGCAGTATCGTATTCTAAGGCTAATTGGCATCCCGCTTCAAGCTGTTCTGCCGTTAATGACGGATTGAGCAATGAGTGATCAATCATTTTTGCAATGTCAAGGTAAGTGTAGTTCATTTGTCCCCCTTATTTTTTAATGCATCGCTATCTAACATCCCGCAGCTAATAGTCAGGTTGTCAGTTTTACCTAATGTCATGCGGAACTGATATGTATCGCCACGGTATAAAGTTTCTTCATACCATAATGCGCCACCATTTGTTATATGTCCTGTAGCTGTCACTAATAATCCGGCTGTTCCTTCGTTTATTTGTAACAGCCATGCATCGTCGCCAATAATATTTACAGCTCGGATTACTTCATCTGCGCCTGATATTTGCAAGTTATATTTATCAGTCCAAATAGCGTAAAGCGAATTTTCCGCTGTTATTGCAGTCAAGTCAGGAGAAAGCTCTTTTGAAATCCAGCGTTTTTCTAAAATTACTGGAGTGTTTCCTGCAAAACGTAAACGTGATAATTCGAACATATCACCGCTAATGACTTCTCTGGCAGCTTTGCAGGCGTTATTATGTTCAACAGTTAAAAAATGCAATACTTTTGTAGATGGGGTATAACCTGCTGAAACAGCTTTTTCTGTAAAACTTACAAGAGATCGCAAATCATAATCCATTAAAGTGCTGCGTACAAATGTGCCAACACCTTTGCGAAACTCTAATAAACCTTCTGCAACTAATGCAGATAATGCTTTATTAGCTGTGGTTCGACTAATTTTGAACTGTTCAGCAACTTCACGTTCTGTCATGAATTTAGAGCCGGCTTCAAAATCACCTCGGTTTATTAACTCGCGTAATTCATCATTTAGTTGTAAGTATATGGGATCTCTGATAATCATAGTTGTACGGTGGCTAAGCCACGGCAAGATAATACTGATATTTTTAGTTCATGTAAAGAGAAAATAATAGGAAAATGTAAATTAAATCAAAATATATCTTATTTGGTGACTTCTTAATTAATATTGACGAATAATGGTTTAAATAAGGAAAAATAATTTAGAAAATTATTTATTTGCTTTTAATTTATAAGGTATCATTTTTTATTTTAAATTGTTGCTGTTTAGTTTGTTTCTAACTGACAACAGTCATGGAATACTGCTATAATAATTCAATTCTATTGGGGGAAAAGCAAAATGGAAATTACATTTTTAGGTACCGGCAATGCGTTTGCACCTGGTCGCAGTTGGGCGGCTATGCTTGTAAACAGACATATTTTGCTTGATGCTGGGCCAGCGGTATTAATGAATATGAAAAAAATGGGTTTTGATTTAACTGACATTACTCATATCTTTATTACTCATTTTCATGGTGATCATTTCTTAGGACTTCCTTTTCTTTTTCTGGAATATAATTTCATGTCAAAGACAGATAAGCCGCTTTGGATAACTGGTCCTGCAGGTATTGAAGAAAAAGCACGTAAAGCACTTGAATTGGCGTATCCAGATGTTTCACCACGCGGATTTGGAAGGCCTGTTAATTTTGTTGAAGTTCATCCTGGTGAATTGTTAGAAAGCGGTGGTGTATATTTCACTGTAGAAAGAATGCTTCACGGTGGTGAATATTTAGAAGCATTTGGTTACAATATAAAGTTGTCAGATATGAATATTGCCTATACCGGCGATACAGCTATGTGTGATAATATATATGACCTGATTAGCGATGCAGATTTATGTGTTTTAGATGCTTGCACAGAAGAAATATCCCGGGTGCATCTTGGAATTAATGATTTGCGTGAAATTGTAAAACGAAAAAAGCCAGGTGCTCGAATAATTATGAGTCATTTAGATAAATTAGACGTTATCTTTTGGGATGATAAATCAATATTTATTCCATCTGATGGTCAGACATTCGTATTTGAACGATGAAGGGTTGAACATCCATTGAATACTTTAGAATTAAGGTTGCACCAGCGTGAACGTGAATTGCAGGCTGTATTAAATGTTACTCATGCAATGCAATCCCATGTTAATCTTGATGAGTTAATAAATATAGCTGTATTAACTGCAATGTCTACAGTTAATGCTGATGCTGGTTCTCTATTACTACATGATATAAAGCGAAATAAATTAGTGTTTAAATTTGTTGCAGGACCATCAAAAAACACATTAACCGGTATGGAAATAGATGATGAACGCGGAATAGCTGGTGAAGTATTCCATACCGGAATTGCGAGAATTTCTCCTGATGTTACTGCTGAAAAAAGTTATTTACGTGATATTGATGATGCAACACATTATAAAACTAAATCAATGATAACAGTTCCATTACAGGCAGGAACTGAATCTGCGCCAATTGGAGTTATGCAGATATTAAATAAAATAGAGGACGATTTTGACCATGATGATTTGGGAGTATTAGAAATCTTAGCAACTCAAGTTGCAGCAGCTATAATAAATGCTCAGTTAAATGAAAAAGCACGTGCTGCAACAATAGTTGATTTAATGGGACAGATTAGTCACGATATAAAAAATCTGCTTACTCCGGTTTCAATGAGCGGACAAACATTGAGAATGATGATGGATCAATTTGTCGAATCGGTTAATAATGTTTTCAATTCACCTCCAGATGCAAAATTAGCACATTTGCCTGAAATAGAATTAATGATTAAACAGATATATGATGATGCATGCCAGATGCTTGATATTTTAGATGAAAGTGCAAATATAGCTCAGCAAAGAACTAAAGAAATCGCTGATTGTATGAAAGGAATTACCGCGCAGTTAAACTTAACTGATACCGATTTGAATGAATTGATAGCCAGTGTCTGCAGAGTATTACAGGTTGTTGGTGACCAAAACGGAGTTGATCTTATACATGAACGTATTAAAATGCCTGTAGTTAGTATTGATAATAATCGAGTATATAATGCAATTTATAATTTAGTAAATAATGCTATCGGAGCTACTCCAAGTGGTGGAACTGTAATAGTAAGGCCTATTTATCTTCCTGAAGAAAATTATTTCGCTATTCAAGTGCAGGATAGCGGTCAGGGAATGTCACAAGAAAAGGCTGATATATTATTTACAGGTAAAGTTAGGAGTACTAAACCTGGCGGTACCGGATTAGGTACTACAGTAGTAAAAAATGTTATTGATGCACATAAAGGGATATTGACTGTAAAATCCAAAGAAGGCGAAGGAACTGTTATTACTGCAAAAATACCATTGAAAGCTGGTCACAAATGGGTGTGATTTGTGAAATGTTTTATTCTCAGGAATTGGTGTCAGCAGAATTTGAATATCGTAGAAACAGATTTGTAGCAATAGTTGAAATAAATGGCAATTCTATCGAAGCACATATTCCTACCACCAGTAGAATGAAAGAATTGTTATATCCCAGAGCAAAAGTATATCTTTCATACAACCCGGGCATAAACAGATCTACTCAATACGATTTGAAAGCTGTTGTATATAATGAAATTTTAGTGTCAATTGATTCTGGAGTACCAAATAAGATTTTACGAAATGCTTTGGAAAATCATTGTATTGCAAAATTAGCAGACTGGTCATTAGATAAATGCGAAGTAACTTATGGGAAAAGCCGGCTTGATTTCCGTTTGATAAATGGTGAAAAAATAATGTATATTGAAGCAAAATCAGTTACTTTAGTTAATGATTGTATAGCATTATTTCCAGATGCTCCAACATCACGCGGCACTCGTCATTTATACGAATTGATAGATGCAGTTAAAAATGGATCTCAGGCGACAGTGATATTCATTATACAACGGGAAGATGCAGTTTATTTTTCACCAAACAAGATTACTGATCGATTATTTGCTGATACCCTTAAACAAGCTTATCAAGCTGGAGTTGAGATATTACCATTAAAATGCCGCGTAACAACAAGAAGTATTAATATAATTGGAGAAGTGCCGGTTAACTGGTAATTAATTTATAGAAGTCATCAGGAGTTACTTCTTCAAGGCTGTCTACAATAAAATGCGCTGCCGACAGTGCTTCTCGTGAGTGATTTATTGTTACTCCAATGGCCTTCATTCCGGCGGATAATGCTGCTTGGACACCAGCTACTGCATCCTCAATAACTACACATTGTGAAGGTTCAATACCGACTCGCTTTGCTGCTATCAGGAAAACCTGCGGGTCTGGTTTTCCGCGAACAACATCGATTGCTGTTGCCATTCCGTCAAAATATGGCATTAATTTCAAGTCAGTTAATACTAACTCAACATTTTCTGGAGCAGTTGAAGTGCCTAAAGCTATTTTAAATCCAGCTTTTTTTAAAGCTGGTATTAGTTTAATTACTCCCGGCAAAGCTGATACATTACCACGGATAATATTTCTAAATAGTTCTTCTTTTCGGTTTGATAATTTATCACATTCACTTTGTGATAATTTATGTCCTAATAATAGTGGGAAGATATCGTTATTATGCATCCCGAAAATGAATTTGAATCGTTCGCGAGACATTTCATATCCGATCTCTTTACCCATTTGTACAAATGATAGATAGTGACCTTCTGTCGTGTCTACGATAACTCCATCCATATCGAAAATTACAGCCATATCTTTTACTTTTGTCATTTTTTCTCCTGCTGTAAAAAATCAATAATATGCCGTATATTTTCACGCGCTAATGTAATCATAGATTCATCTTTTTCTTTATATTGGGGATTTGAATTTAAAAAGTTAAGTAATGATTCTGATAAATGATCATCTATTTTTGCAGCTTTAATGATTGCTTTATCAGCAAAATCTTGTACTTTCGGGTCATAAATTATTCCAAAAGCCGGTGTACCGGAAATTACTGATAATATCAGAGTATGTAAACGCATAGAAATAACAGCATTACACTTCGAAATGATTACAATTGCTTCACTTGGGGTAGGGGTAATATCTACTACTACACCACCGGTTTCGTTTTGCATTATGTGACTAATTTCAGAATCCATTGTTGGCTGCATGGGAAGATATACAGGATATATACTGGAATCTTCTTTTATTGCATTAATAAGTTGTCTAACAGCCGTTTCACCTGCACTTAACCATGGACGCATAGATATACAAACTATTTTTTTATTTGAAGGGATATTTCTATTTATCCAATCTTCAACACGAGGTGAGTTGTCTGGTTCAAGCAGCAATGCTAAATCTGCGGTAATTGAAGTAGGCTTTTTCACCCCAATTTCATTTAATAATTTAGCAGATTGTTCATCACGAACAGTTATAGATTCAGCCTTATTGAAATAATGAGCAGTTAATTTTTTGATTAGATTTCGATTTAACGGACCAACACCTTGCGCAATTAATATGTATGGTAATTTAACACACCTTGCCATAGCAAGCAATCCGAAATAATACAACGGCGACATCATACTTGTGACATCTTGAATAAGGCTACCGCCCCCAAATAAAAAAAGATTTGATTTATGCATTAATGAAAATATTGATGCGATATCAGTTCTTTTTATTGCTGTAATACCATGCAACAATCTCGTTTTATCAGGATTTGCGGATAACGCGGCAATCTCAACACCAGGTAAAGCATCACGCAAACCTTTTATAAGACCTGCTAATACTGCTTCATCGCCTAAATTATCAAAGCCATAATATCCGCCGATAAGAATCCTGAACATTACACAGCCTCTGTTTTCTTTGTGTTCCACATTCCAAATATCCAGGCTATGATAATGCCGATAACAATACCGAGTGCAAGGCCGTTAACTGTTCTTAACAAAGACATTAATAGCGGTGTATGAGCGTGGCAATAAGTATTTAAAATATCGCTTAATCCAATAGCACCGCCAATCATTAGAATTGATGATAACGCTTTTTTCTTTTGCATAGCTGCAGCAATAGCCATTATCATTAATGGATGACCTAATAAAAATTCTTTAGTACGCGGTCGTGCTACCATCCATTGATCCAGCAGCATACGTGCATATTTTTCGCTTGATGATACGCCAACGCCGGATTCGTTGCCACTTCGTAATATTACAACAGCAACAATAGCTAAAGCGATGACTGCTACCACAGACCAGCCTACTAACATCGGTTGCGCCATGATACATTTAACTTTATCATTCATGCGTTGAATCATTGCTTCTATTGTTTCATTTTCGGATGCTGGACCTCCTAACGCAATTAATGATGCAAATAAAAGCAATGGACCGACTAAAGTTGCCTTTGATCCGATAAATTGTCCGACTTTTACGATAAAAGTGGTTTCTGCCATAGTTGCCGCAATTAATAAACCACCACATAATGTAATTATAGATGCGACAATAAGAAGTTTTACGGATTGAAAAATGGGGTTTTTAAAATCAGAGTTATTAGTTGCACGATATATCCAGATTAGTGCAAGAAGCGGATAGCAAATACCTGCTATTAATCCAAATATTACTCTACCAATTTCTGGTTTAACAAGAGATAAACCTAATGCGCCAATGATTCCAATAATTAAAAATGTCCAACCGTAATTGATATATTTACTGTTAATTTCATAAGGGATAATGGTGAAAATTGTCAGTAATAATGCAGCACCAGCGGCCATAAATAATAACGCCAGGACCTCCCATGGTAATGTAAGCGGCATGAAGGGATGTGCCGGTTGTTTATCATTAATTGTAAAACCAGCTTCACGGATACTGCTTGCTATGGTCGATATATAATTTATTATGGCATTTTCAGGAGTCGAGTATGATTCTGATTGTGGGAACGGTGGCAGATGTACATATAAAGCACGAATATTTCGATCTTTAACAGCCAGAGTATATCTTTGCAATATCATGTCTGATGGATTTGATGCGATTTCTTCACGGGTTGCACTATGAACACGGATTAACTCACCATTTAATGCTGCACCTAAAACTTCATCGCCTTTTTGTTTTCCAAATTCTACTGAACCATACATTAATCTTACTTCAGGTGATTGTAAAACTTGTGCAAGTTCTTTTATTTTAGATTGATAACCGGGAAGTATAGTACCATCAAAAATAACTAATCCCCGCCAATTAGATTCATTAGCAGGCGGTAATGATGATGCAACTAATTCGAGATGATTTTTCAGTGAATCTTGTCCCGGCCAACCTTCAGCTTTTACTCTTGGAACTACTCGCATACCAATAGAATTTATCATTTCAGCACGATAAGGGTTAATACCCAACCCTAATTCCTGTACAGTATCCTTATCTCCGCGAATTTGTATAAAAGTATCAAAAATATGCAGGCTGTCTGCTGGATATATCTTTCGCAACGAGTCTTGCAAGCGATTACGTACTCCCGGGGTAAATACTGTAATACTTATTGAAGGGTCATTTTTATCCCATTTCGCCATATCTTTTCGTGGATTATCGGTAAAAAATGACCATGCTCTTGTACCGGAAATTGAAATTTCTCCAGAGTCATCCAGCGATTTTAAGGTATCTTCAGTTAACGCAACAGAGGTTGCACCTGCATTGTGAAGCATTGAAAGAGTATCTTTTACAGTTAAACCACTGGAACCGGCAAGTGATACAACTTCATCATATTCAAGAACTATATCTACCGCTTTGTTATGTTGTTCGACTCGAATTCGCATGTATAAAGCAAAAGCCGCCGCCATCATTCCAATAATTATTAAAATTATACAAAATTTTTGGAGTAACCTGGTATTTCGTTTTACAGACATTATTATTCCTTTTCCTGACAGTTTATGTATGCATATTATAGCGATACCGACGGAAATTAGGAAGAGTTCCTTGTGAATAAGTGATTTATTCATTTGTTAATGCATATACAATTCACTTTATGCCATTAAATAATATTTTCTGGTATAATAACTTCGACATGACAAGATATGAAAAAAAACCAGTTGTCGCCATTGTTGGGCGTCCTAATGTGGGGAAATCTACATTATTCAATCGACTTAGCGGTCGAAAAATTGCGATTGTTGAACAAACACCGTGTTTGTTCAACAATCG
>Ga0194052_1000165_pt1 | contig 47042 bp, 39 predicted proteins | sample SepL226m_MetaG_FD_160117 | JGI IMG/M metagenome (GOLD analysis project Ga0194052, IMG submission 160117) | Anoxic zone freshwater microbial communities from boreal shield lake in IISD Experimental Lakes Area, Ontario, Canada - Sep2016-L227-6m | ecosystem: Environmental > Aquatic > Freshwater >...
GACTGGTACAGCGCGAGGCTGAAGACCTCGTCCCAGAGCATCGTGTCTACCTCGTTGGCCAGCGCACGCGCCTTGACCGGATCCAACTCGTCGAGCACCTGCTCCACCTTGGCGTCGATCTCCGGTGAGGAGATCTTGCCGAAGTTGCTCTCCGCCCCCGTGGTGAAGATCTGGTTGAGGCAGCACAGTGAGAACGCGTCACCCACCCAGGAGAACTGGGTGATGTCGAAGTCGCCGACGTTGACGTAGTTGGTGAAGAAGCCGTTGGCCGCCTTGACGTCCAGTTCCAGCTTCACCCCGATCTGCGCCAGGCTGTTCTGCGCCACCTGTGCCATCTGCCGGCCGGGCGCGGAGTCGTAGAGCACATCGCGGATCACCAGCTGGCGGCCGTCCTTCTCCCGCACCGCACCGTTGAGCTTCCAGCCCAGCGCGTCGAGTTCGGCCTTCGCCTTCTCCGGGTCGAAGGCGACGACCGCGCTGTTGTCCTGGTAGCCCTCCTGGCCGGCGACGAAGATGTGGTTGCCCAGCGGCGTCGGCTTGTCCACCAGGCCGCGCAGATTCACGTTGACGATCGCCTGACGGTCAATGCCTTTGGCGATGGCCTGGCGCAGCGCCTTGTCGGCCAGGATCGACCCCGGCGCACCGTTGAACGTCATATGTGTCCAACTCGGGCCGGGCGCACGGCGGATCCCGATGTCGGGATCTCGTTCGACGGTCTTGAGTTCGTCCAGCGACGCGATGCCGGTGGCGTCGATGGTCTTGTTCAACAGCGCGGGGATGCGCCCGGCATCATCGAGGACGATGAAGGTGATCGAGTCGAGAAGCGGCGGCGTTCCCCACCAGTTCGGGTTGCGGCTCAACGTGATCCGCTGCGCGGTGCGATCCACCGCGGTGACCATGAAGGGCCCGGCCGACGGTCCCGGCTTGTCGAGCTGGCCCTTGTTGAACATCTCGGGACTGCCGGTCATGCTCTTGGGCAGCAGCATGGTGTTGCCGGCGAACATGCCGCGCCACTCCGGGTAGTGCTGGGCGAAGGTCATGACGGCCTGACGGTCGTCGGAACCGCGGGTCACCGAGGCCACCCGGTCGGAGCCGTTGGGCGAGGCGATCGCGAACGCCTTGTCCTTGCCGCTGGTCGCGTTGATCTGCGCGGCAATGTCCTCCCAGGTGATGGGTGTGCCATCCGACCACGTCGCCTTCGGGTTGATGGTGTAGGTCACCACCTGCGGGTCGGTCTTGGTCAGTTCCACATTCGTGAAGTAGTCGGTGTTGACCTTCATCGAGCCGTCCGCGGCGATGACGAATGCACGCGGCATCGTGGGGCGGAGCATGGAGGCGGTGTCGGCCTCGTTGCCGTCGATGTTCAGGGTGTTGAAGTTCGACGGCAGGGCGCTCAATCCGAGCCGCAGATTCCCGCCCCGCTGCAGAGTCGCGGGGTCCTGCGGGTTGATGTCGCTGGCCGAACCGAGTTGGCCGCTGTTACCTGAGGCCGACGGTTCGCCGCGCTTCCCCGACGAGCAGCCGGTCACCACCAGGGCAGCCATTACGAGGGTGGTGGTCAGGGCCAGGGCCGCCGTGCGGCGGATCGCGTGAGTCACCCGGTCGATGCTAGACCGGCGAAGACGGGTCCGGCCGGGGGATCGCGGCCAGCAGTGTGCGGGTGTACTCGTCACGAGGATGGTCGAATACCGCATCGCCGTCGCCGTACTCGACGATGCGGCCCCGGTGCATGACAGCCACCCGATGTGCCAGGTGCTTGACCACCGACAGGTCGTGGGAGACGAAGAGGTAGGAAAGGTTGAACTCCTGCTGCAGATCCAGCAGAAGGTTGATGATGCCGGCCTGGATGGAGACGTCGAGTGCCGAGACCGGCTCGTCGAGGGCGAGGATCTTGGGCTGCAGCGCCAGCGCGCGGGCGATGCCGATCCGCTGCTTCTGCCCTCCGGAGAACTCCGACGGGTAGCGGGTGGCGTCGGCGCGGCGCAGTCCGACCACCTCCAGCAGTTCGGCGACGCGGGCGTCGGTGGCCGTCTTGTCGACGCCGCCGGCCTGCAGGGGCTCGGCCAGGATGTCGAACACCGGCAGTCGGGGGTCCAGTGCGGCCACCGGGTCCTGGAACACCACCTGCACCTCGCCGCGCAACTCGCGGCGATCCGCGGCGCCCAGTGTTGCGACATCGCGGCCCAGCACTTCGATCGAGCCGGACTGCGGGGCGCGCAGCTCGAGGATCTCGTGCAGCGTGGTCGATTTGCCCGACCCGGACTCGCCGACGATGCCCAGGGTGCGGCCCTGCTCGAGTTCGAAGCTGACGCCGTCGACCGCACGCACCTCGCCGACGGTGCGGCGGAACACCACCCCCTTGGTCAGTGCGTATGTCTTGGTCAGGTCGCGCACCCGGATCACCACCTCGCGCGGCCCGTCGTCCTCGGTGTGCGGCGCTTCGGTGGCCACGCCGAAGATCTCCGCGGCGCTGCGCCCGGCGACCTGATCGGTGCGGATGCACGCGGCCTCGTGGCCGGCCGCGACGGTCCGCAGCGCGGGTTCGGCGGCGCGGCAGTCGTCGATCGCCAGCGGGCAGCGCGGTGCGAACGGGCAGCCCGGCGGCAGCGACACCAGCGACGGCGGCGCGCCGGCGATCGGCACCAGCCGCGATCCGCGGGCGGCGTCGAGTCGCGGGACGGAGCCGAGCAGCCCGGCGGTGTAGGGCATCCGGCGGTCGGCGTACAGCTCGGCGACCCCGGCGGTTTCGACGGCGCGGCCGGCGTACATCACCAGCGCCCGGTCGGCGAACTCGGCGACCACCCCGAGGTCGTGGGTGATGATCAGTACGCCGGCGCCGGTGACGTCGCGGGCGGTCTTGAGCACCTCGAGGATCTGCGCCTGCACGGTGACGTCGAGCGCGGTGGTGGGCTCGTCGCAGATGATGAGATCGGGATCGCAGGAGATCGCGATCGCGATGACCACCCGCTGCCGTTCGCCGCCGGACAGCTCGTGGGGGAATGCCCGCGCGCGCTGCTGCGGCGCGGCGATGCCCACCAGTTCGAGTAACTCCACCGCGCGGCGCCGCGCCTGATCCCTGCTCACGTCGTGGTGGTGGATCCGGATGGCCTCGGCGATCTGATCGCCGACGGTGTAGACCGGCGTCAGCGCCGACATCGGGTCCTGGAACACCGTGCCGATACGCGCTCCGCGGATGCGCGACATCTCCGCGTCGGACATCCCGAGCAACTCTGCGCCGTCGAGGCGCACCGAACCGGACACGGTCGCGTACTCCGGCAGCAGCCCGATCACCGCCATCGCCGCCGCGGACTTTCCCGAACCCGACTCACCGACCATCGCCACCACTTCGCGTGGCGCCACCGAGTAGCTCAGTTCACGCACCGCGCGCAGGTCCCCGCCGTCGGTGGGGAAGGTGACGGCGAGGTCGGTGACCTGCAGAAGTGAACCGCTCACCGGCGGATCCGCAGGCTCGTGCTGCCCGGGTCGAGAGCGTCGCGCAGCCCGTCGCCGATCACGTTGGCGCACATGATGATCAGCACGAGCACGCCGGCGGGGAAGAGGAACACCCAGGGGAACGTCGTCGCCGAACTGGTGCCGTCGGCGATCAGCGTTCCCAGTGACACGTCCGGCGGCTGAACACCGAAGCCGAGGAAGCTCAGACCGGTCTCCGCCAGGATCGCCACGCCGACGTTCAGCGCGGTGTCGATGATCAGGATCGAGGCGACGTTGGGCAGGATGTGGCGGGCGATGATCCGCCTGCTCGGCACGCCCATGTACCGCGCCGCCTGAACGTACTCACGGTCCCGCAGGCTCATCGTCAGACCGCGCACCATTCGTGAGGAGATCATCCAGCTGAACGCGGCCAGCAGCACGATCAGCGTCAAGATGTTGGCCGAGTTCTTGGTTCGGGGTGTGGTGATCGCGATGAGAATGAAACTGGGCACCACCAGCAGCAGATCCACCAGCCACATCAGTGCGCGATCCCGCCAGCCGCCGAAGTATCCGGCGATCGAGCCGACCGTCGCGGCGATGAACGCCGAAATGGCCGCCACGCAGACGCCGATCAGAAGGGACTTCTGCATGCCGCGCAGTACCAGCGCGAGGATGTCCTGGCCGATGGCGTTGGTCCCGAACCAGTGGTCCAGGGTCGGTGGCGACTGCAACGCGTAGTAGTCCAGGTCGGTGTGCGAATAGGGCAGCAGCGGCGGAATCACGTAGCACCCGATGAACATCGCGATCAGCAGGGCCAGTGCCGCCACCGCAAGGCGGTTGCGCAGGAACCGGCGCAGCACCAGGGTGCGCCGCGAGACGAATGGTTGCGACTCAGCCGCGTTGCGCACCGTCATGTCACCCGCACCCGCGGATCGAGGATCGCGTAGATGACATCGGAGAGCAGGCCGGCCAGCAGTACCACCGCGCCGGAGAACACCGTGATCGCGGCGATGATGTTGGTGTCCTGGGTGGCGATGCCCTGCACCACCCATTCGCCCATCCCGTGCCAGCCGAAGATCTTCTCGACGAACACCGCACCGGTGACCAGGCCGGCCACGCTGTAGGCGAACAGCGTCGCCATCGGGATCAGCGCCGTGCGCAACCCGTGTTTGAGCAGAGCTTGGCGCCGGGTCAGCCCCTTGGCGCGTGCGGTGCGGATGAAGTCCTGACCGAGGACGTCGAGCATGGCGTTGCGCTGGTATCGGCTGTACCCGGCGATCGCCATCAACGCGAGCGTGGCCGTCGGCAGGACCAGGTGCTGTATCCGGTCGACGAATCGCGCCCATCCGCCGGTGATCACGTCCGGTGACGTCTCTCCGGTGTACTGGAAGAAGTCCACGCCCAGGACCGAGTTCACCCGCAGTGCGCCGAGGATGAGCAGATTGGCCAGGACGAACGTGGGCGTGCTGATGATCAGCAGCGAGAGCACGGTGACCACCCGGTCGGATAACCGGTACTGCCGGATCGCGCCCCACGCGCCGACGACGACACCGATCACCGTGCCGAGTACGGATCCGATCAGCAGCAGTCGCAGGCTCACGCCGATGCGCCGCCACAATTCGGCCGACACCGGCTGACCGGTGACCGTCGTGCCGAAGTCGCCGCGCACCGCCCCGGATACCCAGTGCGCGTATCGCAGCGGCACCGGCTTGTCGAGATCGAGTTCGGCCGCTTTGGCGTCGATGACAGCCTGCGGCGGCCGCGGGTTGCGCTGCAGCAGGCTGTTGAGCGGAGTGAACGTGTACGACGTCAGCGTGAACGTCAGGAATGACGCCAGCGCCAGCAGCACCAGGTAGTTCAGCAGCCGCCGCGCCAGGAAGCGGATCACCAGGACAGGGTAGGGCCCGGGCGGCCTTCGGATCAGGCTGATTCCCGCCGATGACCCCGGGCGGGGATGCCGCTAGCATGCTGCCCGTGAGTGTGACCGACCAATATCTGGCCAACAACGCCGAGTACGCGAAGACCTTCAAAGGGCCGCTGCCGCTGCCGCCGAGCAAGCACGTCGCCGTGGTGGCCTGCATGGACGCCCGGATGAACGTCTACGGAATCCTCGGGCTGAACGAAGGCGAGGCGCACGTCATCCGCAACGCCGGCGGAGTGGTGACCGACGACGAGATCCGCTCGCTGGCGATCAGCCAGCGCCTGCTGGGCACCCGCGAGATCATCCTGATCCACCACACCGACTGCGGCATGCTCACCTTCACCGACGACGACTTCAAGCGCGACATCGCGGCCGAGACCGGCATCAAGCCGGAGTGGGCCGCGGAGTCCTTCCCCGATATCGAGGAAGACGTCCGGCAGTCGCTGCGCCGCATCGAGGCCAGTCCGTTCGTCACCAAGCACACCTCGCTGCGCGGGTTCGTCTTCGACGTCGCGACCGGAAAGCTCGACGAAGTCACCGTGTAGTTGACATCGATTCCCCGTTGGTGGGTAAATAACTTAACTCAGATAATTCTGGTTAAACCGACCAACATTACGAGGAATCAATGGCCGAGCCCACGACACCGACCCTCGCGCAGCATCCGGTGGCCGGACAGTACGAACTGAGTCATCTGCGCTCGCTGGAAGCCGAGGCGATCCACATCATCCGCGAGGTGGCCGCCGAATTCGAGCGTCCGGTGCTGCTGTTCTCCGGCGGCAAGGACTCGATCGTCATGCTGCACCTGGCCATCAAGGCCTTCGCGCCGGCCCGTCTGCCCTTTCCGGTCATGCACGTCGACACCGGGCACAACTTCGACGAGGTGATCACCACCCGCGACGAACTCGTCGCGCGCCACGGCCTGCGACTGGTGGTCGCCAGCGTCCAGGACGACATCGACGCCGGGCGGGTGGTGGACAACGGACCCTCGCGCAACCCGTTGCAGACCGTGACACTGCTGCGTGCCATCGGTGAGAACCGCTTCGACGCCGCGTTCGGCGGGGCGCGTCGCGACGAGGAGAAGGCCCGCGCCAAGGAGCGGGTGTTCAGCTTCCGCGACGAGTTCGGCCAGTGGGACCCCAAGGCCCAACGGCCCGAACTGTGGAACCTCTACAACGGACGGCACCGCAAGGGCGAGCACATCCGCGTCTTCCCGCTGTCGAACTGGACCGAATACGACATCTGGGCCTACATCGGCGCCGAGGACATCGCGCTGCCCGGCATCTACTACTCCCACCGCCGGCCCGTGTTCCGCCGCGACGGCATGCTGCTCGCCGTCCACGAGTTCATGGCGCCGCTGCCCGGCGAGGAGGTGTTCGAGACCTCGGTGAGATTCCGCACCGTCGGTGACGTCACCTGCACCGGCTGTGTGGAGTCGACGGCGGTGACCGTCGAGGAGGTGATCGCCGAGACCGCGGTGTCGCGGCTCACCGAACGCGGCGCGACCCGCGCCGATGACCGGATCTCCGAGGCCGGCATGGAGGACCGCAAGCGGGAGGGTTATTTCTGATGAGCGCTTGCGCGAAGAAGCGAGGACTCTGATGGCGACTCTGTTGCGTCTGGCCACCGCCGGTTCGGTGGACGACGGAAAGTCGACGCTGATCGGCCGGCTGCTGTACGACTCCAAGGCCGTCATGGAGGATCAGCTCGCCGCCGTCGAGCGCACGTCACGCGAACGCGGCAACGACTACACCGATCTGGCGCTGGTGACCGACGGGTTGCGTTCCGAACGCGAGCAGGGCATCACCATCGACGTCGCCTATCGCTACTTCGCCACGGCCAAGCGGAAATTCATCATCGCCGACACCCCGGGCCATCTGCAGTACACCCGCAACATGGTGACCGGCACCTCCACCGCGCAACTGGTGATCGTCCTCGTCGATGCGCGGCACGGACTGCTCGAGCAGTCCCGCCGGCACGCGTTCCTCGCCTCGCTGCTCGGCGTCCAGCACGTCGTACTGGCGGTCAACAAGATGGACCTGGTCGACTGGGACGCCGAACGCTTCAACTGGATCCGCGAGGAGTTCCACGCGTTCGCCGCACGTCTGGACATCCACGACGTCACGACCATTCCGATGTCGGCACTGAACGGCGACAACGTCGTCACCAAATCGGACAAGGCTCCGTGGTACGACGGTCCGCCGTTGCTGAGCCATCTCGAGGACGTCTACATCGCCGGTGACCGCAACCTCGTCGACGTCCGGTTCCCGGTGCAGTACGTCATCCGCCCGCAGACCCGCGATCACGCCGACCACCGCAGTTACGCCGGCACCGTCTCCAGTGGCATCCTGCGGCCGGGTGACGAGGTGGTGGTGCTGCCCAGCGGCAAGACCAGTCGCGTCACCACCATCGACGGTCCGAACGGCGCTGTGGCCGAGGCGTTCCCGCCGATGGCGGTCTCGGTCAGCCTGGCCGACGACATCGACATCTCGCGCGGCGACATGCTGGCCCGGCCGCAGAACCAGCCCGTCGCCAGCACCGACTTCGACGCCATGGTGTGCTGGATGGCCGACGACGCGGCGCTGGAACCCGGACGCGACTACGTCATCAAACAGACCACGCGCACCACGCGGGCGCGGGTGACCGCGTTGGACTACCGGCTCGACGTCAACACCCTGCACCGCGACAAGAGTGCGACCGCGCTCAAACTCAACGAACTCGGCCGGGTCAGCCTGCGCACCCAGGTGCCGCTGCTACTCGACGAGTACACCCGTAACTCCGCCACCGGATCCTTCATCCTGATCGACCCGGACACCAACGTCACCGTCGCCGCCGGAATGGTGCGCGACACCGCACCGGCGGCCACGCGGACGGCGACACCGAACACCGTGCGGCACGCCTCGCTCGTCACCGCCGGCGAGCGGCTGACCAAGGGCCGCACACTGTGGTTCACCGGGTTGTCCGGGTCGGGCAAGTCCTCGGTGGCGGTGCTGGCCGAGCAGATGCTGCTCGAGCACGGCACACCGGCCTACATCCTCGACGGGGACAACCTGCGGCACGGTCTGAACGCAGACCTGGGCTTCTCGATGGCCGACCGGGCGGAGAACCTGCGCCGGCTGGCCCACGTCGCCACCCTGATGGCCGACGCCGGCCTGATCGTCCTGGTGCCGGCGATCAGCCCGCTGGAGGAACACCGCGAACTGGCCCGGAAGGTGCACACCGACGCCGGCATCGAATTCTTCGAGGTCTTCGTCGACACTCCCCTGGAGGACTGCGAACGCCGCGACCCCAAGGGGCTCTACGCCAAGGCGCGCCGCGGCGAGATCACCCACTTCACCGGGATCGACAGCCCGTATCAGCGGCCCAAGAACCCCGACTTGAGACTGACGCCGGACTTCAGCGCCGCCGAACTCGCCCAGCAGGTGATCGACCTGCTCGAGTCGCACCCGTGAACGATCACGAACTGGCGGCCGCGCTGGCCACCGAGGCCGGGCTTCTATTGCTCGGTGTGCGCGCCGAGTTGGCCGATGCCGAGGCCGAGGAGCGCAAACGCCAGGGCGACAAGCGGTCTCACGATTACCTGATGGCGGCGTTGGCGGCAGCCCGGCCCGGTGACGCGGTGCTCTCCGAAGAGGGGGCCGATGATCCGGTGCGGCTGGGCGCCCAGCGGGTCTGGATCGTCGACCCGCTCGACGGCACCCGGGAGTTCTCCGAACCCGGCCGCGAGGACTGGGCGGTGCACGTCGCGCTGTGGTGCGAGGGCGAACTCGCCGCCGGCGCGGTGGCGCTGCCGGCCCAGGGCGTCACGCTGGCGACGCCGACGGTGCCCGCTCCGGCGGCGTGGCCGGGTGCCCCCCGGGTCGTGGTGTCGCGCACCCGCCCGCCTGCGGTCGCCCAGCGGGTTCGCCAGCAGCTCGGCGCCAGCCTGGTCGAACTCGGATCGGCCGGCGCCAAGGTCGCCGCGGTGGTTCAGGGCCGCGCCGACGTCTACGTCCACGCCGGCGGGCAGTACGAATGGGACTCGGCCGCGCCGGTGGCGGTGGCCCGGGCCGCGGGGCTGCACACCTCCCGGATCGACGGCACCCCGCTGCGCTACAACCAGGCCGACCCGCTGCTTCCTGACCTGGTCGTTTGCCGCGCTGAGCTGGCAGAACGGGTGCTCGACGCGGTGCGCTGAGCCCCGGCCCGCTCAGCAGAATACAGGGGGACTTCTCAGTTTCCTCTCAGGTGTGCTACCGTCACAGGCGGAACACGGAAAGGTGGTCGGGACGTGCGCCGCGCGATTGGTCCGATTGTCACGACAGGGGTCGCCATAGTGGTGGCCGGTGTCGTCGTGGCCAATCCCATCGTCGTCGCGCCGCGTACCGACGTCCAGATCCCGGCGGTGAAGCTCTCCGGTAGCAGCGACGCCACCGGCAGCATGCTCGATCAGGCGTTCCTCGACGCGATCGCCCCCGGCCCCTCGGACTCGGCCAACCCGTTCACCGCCCTCAAAGAACTGATCTCCTCGCTGGCCGCCAACGCCACGTCCCTGGGCAGGAACGCGATCGTGAACGCGTTCGTGGCCGGTGTGACGGCGGTGTCCGAGCCGGAGTTGACGGCCTCTGCACTGCCGTACGCCTCCGACGGCACGCCCGGCGCGGTCACCCTCGCGCCGCCGCCGGACTTCGCCGGCATGGCCGCGCTGGCCGCGACGGCCGGCCTCGACCCCGCTGCGATCGCGAACGGTCTGCTCACCGGAGCCGCCGACATCTCCTCGGCCGTCGATCCGACTCATGTCACCAACGCGATCGGCGCCGCCGTCGACCAGATCGCCTCGTCGGTGGTCAGTGACGCCGGCTACGTCGGGCATCAGCTGATCGCCGCCGCCTACGCCGCCGGTGCCGCGGTCGCCTCCGAACCGGCGATGATCGTTGCGACGCTGCAGTCCCTGGTAAAGGGCGACATCAAGGGCGCCCTGCAGACCGCGGTCGCCGCTGCCACCGCCCCGCTGCGCCCGACCGGAATAGTCATCAACGCGTTCGTCACGGTGGTGCAGTCGCATCTGACCGAACTCGTCACCGGTGTGCCCACCATCGACATCCCGTCCGCACCGGCCGCCAATCCGCTGGCATCGCTGGCCGCGCCGGATTCCGCGCCTGCCGGCGCCGGGGACCGCGGCGTCCGTGTGGCCACCGGGACCGCCGGCGACACCTCCGCCGCCGAGCCGGTCGTCGCCGACACGACGCTCCTGCAACCGGCGCCCTCGGTGGACCTCTCCTCGATCGCGCGTGGGCTGGCGGGCCTCGGCGCGCAGGGCCGCACAGCTCCCGCCGCCGCAGCCGCCGCCGCGGAAAGCGACGCTGCAGGCACGACGACGCCGGCCGCCACGCCCGCCGCGCCCCGAGTGGTGGCGCGCGATTCGGTGAAGCCCTCCCGCGACGGCGGGCACGCCAACGCCGGCCGCGGTGTTCGCGGCTCCGCGGCTGCCAACTGATCCGTCGGTGGCAGAATCCGCGTCATGCGGATGTCGGCGAAGGCGGAATACGCGGTGCGGGCGATGGCCCAACTCGCGACGGCACCGCCCGGCGCGCTGACCAAGACCGACGACCTGGCCAAATCCCAGGGCATCCCGCCGCAATTCCTCGTCGACATCCTCTCGGATCTCCGGGCCGACCGATTGGTGCGCAGCCACCGCGGACGTGACGGCGGCTACGAACTGGCCCGCCCGGCCGATCAGATCAACATCGCCGATGTGCTGCGCTGTATCGACGGCCCGCTGGCCAGCGTCCGCGACATCGGACTGGGCGACCTCGACTACACCGGCGCGACCACGTCGCTGGCCGACGTGTGGCGCGCACTGCGCGCCAGCATGCGCTCGGTGCTGGAGGGCACCAGTCTGGCCGACGTTGCCGCCGGAACGCTGCCCGACCACGTGCGTGAACTGGCGCGAGACTACGTCTCCCAGGAGGACCACCGCGGCCGGCGCAGTTCATGACCGCCGAACGCACCCACGTCGAGATCCTCGGCAGCATCGGACCCAACTGGTTCGCCTCGGTGATGGGCACCGGGATCGTCGCCAATGCCGCGGCGACTCTCCCGGTGGCGGTGCCCGGTCTGCGGACCTTCGCCGGCGTCGTCTGGGTGATCGCCGCCGCCCTGCTCGCGGTTCTGCTCGTCGTGGTCGGCGGCCACTGGTTGCGGCACCCGACGTCGGCCCGCGGTCACGCCCGCAACCCGCAGATGGTGCATTTCTACGGCGCCGCCCCGATGGCGCTGATCACCGTCGCGGTGGGTGCGGTGCTGCTCGGCGGTGACATCGTCGGTGAGCGGACGGCCATCACCATGGCCTGGATGCTGTGGGCGGCCGGAACCGTGGGCGGGCTGTTCACGGCGGTCAGCATTCCGTTCCTGATGTTCACCCAGTTCGACGTCGAACCGGACGCCGCATTCGGCGGCTGGCTGATGCCGGTGGTCCCGCCCATGGTCTCTGCTGCCGCGGGGGCGCTTCTGGTGCCGTACGCACCGGCAGGCGCATTGCGGACGACCTTGTTCTACGGGTGTTACGCCATGTTCGGCATGTCGCTGCTGGCCGCGTTCATCATCATCACCATGATCTGGAGCCGGCTGGCGCTGTACGGCACATCGGGTACGGCGCGCGTCCCGACGCTGTGGATCGTGCTGGGGCCGCTCGGCCAGTCCGTCACCGCCGCGGGACTTCTCGGCACGAATGCGGCTCTCGCCGTCGAACCGGAACTGGCAGACGTCTTCAACTCTCTGGCAGTCGTCTACGGCGTTCCGGTGTGGGGCTTCGCGGTGCTGTGGATCGCACTCGCCACTGCGCTGACGGTCCGGACGATGCGCCGCGGAATGCCGTTCGCGCTGACGTGGTGGAGTCTGACCTTCCCGCTGGGCACCTTCGTCACCGGCACCACCCAACTCGCCGTGCACACCGGACTACCCGCCTTCGAGGTCGTGGCCGTCATCGCCTACTGCGGACTGCTGCTGTCGTGGGCCCTGGTCACCGTGCGGACCGTGGGCGGCAGCGTTCGCGGGAATCTGATCGGCCCGCAGCCGCCGGCCGCCCCTGTCCGCGCCCGCAAGGAGCCGGTGCGGTAGTTCGCCCTCGCGTGCCACAATCACGACGACAGGAGGCACGACGTGCAAGTTGGCATGACCATGCCGGTGATGGAGCCCGACCTCGACGCCTCCGTCCTTCGCCGGTGGGCGACGATGATCGACGAGGGCCCGTTCTCGTCGCTGTGCTGGGGTGAGCGGGTCGCCTTCGGCAACCCCGAAGCGGTGACGCTGCTCGGCGCGCTGGCCGCATGGACGCAACGCGTGCCGCTGATCACCACGGTCGTGGTGCCGCAGCTGCACGATCCGGTGCTGCTGGCCAAGTCGCTGGCGACCGGCGACATGCTCAGCGGCGGCCGGCTGACCGTCGGGGTCGGGGTCGGCGGCCGCGAGGAGGACTACCGGGCCGTCGCCGCCGATCCGTCCACCCAGACCATTCGGGGGCTGGCCGAGCGGGTGGCCATCATGAAGAAGGTGTGGGCGGGGGAGAAGATCACCGATTCGGTGGTCGAAGTCGGACCGCGGCCGGTGCACGACGGCGGCCCGCGCCTTCTGGTCGGCACCATCGGTCCCAAGACGTTGCGCAGCGCGGCCGGATGGGCCGACGGGCTGGCCGGGATCACCCTGGATCTCGACACCGCCAAACAGAACGAACTGTTCGAGGTGGGTCGCGACGCGTGGCAGCAGGCCGGAAAACCGCCGCCGCATCTGGCGACCTCGTTCTGGTTCGCCCTCGGCGACGCCGAGGCCGCCCGCGCCCAGATCCATCGGCACCTGCGCCACTACATGAACTGGATTCCGGTCGAGTTCGTCGACGCGATGGCGCCGAGCACCGGCTGGGCCGGCACCGAAGATCAGCTCGCCGAGACTCTGGCCCGCTTCGCCGAGATCGGAACGAGCGAGATTCACCTCATCCCGACCAGCTCCGACGTCGGGCAGCTGCGCGCCGCTGCCGACGTGGTCGCCGACCTCGCATTGGACACCGCCTCATGAGTCAGCCGTACGGCAACTACCAGATCGAGATCTACTTCCAGGGGCTCTCCGGTGTGCTGCCGAGCCTGCCGATGTCCTTCGCCGAGTTGGAGTCACGCGCAGAGCAGGCGCTGCCGCCGTCGGTGTGGTCCTACGTCGCCGGCGGCGCCGGCGACGAGCTCACCCAGCGCACCAACGCCACCGCGTTCGCCGACTGGGGTCTGATCCCGCGGATGCTGGTGGGCGCCACCCAGCGCGACCTCTCCGTCGAACTGTGGGGCCGGCGTTGGCCGACACCGGTGTTCATGGCGCCGATCGGTGTCATCGGACTGTGCACACCGGATCACCACGGTGACCTCGCAGCGGCGCGCGCAGCCGCCAGCACCGGGGTGCCGATGTGCGTGTCCACCCTCACCATGGATCCGCTGGAGGACGTCGCCACCGAATTCGGTGACACGCCAGGCTTTTTCCAGCTCTACACGCCCACTGATCGGGATCTCGCCGAGAATCTCGTCCACCGCGCCGAGGCCGCCGGGTACGCCGGCATCGTCGTCACCCTGGACACCTGGATTCCTGGCTGGCGCCCGCGGGATCTGTCGACGGCCAATTTCCCGCAGTTGCGCGGCCTGTGTCTGGCCAATTACATCAGCGATCCGAACTTCCGCTCCAAGGTCGACGCCGACCTGTCCGATCCGCGCAACGCGGTGCCGCACTGGGTCAGTGTCTTCGGCAACTCGCTGACGTGGAGCGACCTGCCGTGGTTGCGGTCGATCACCTCGCTGCCGCTGATCCTCAAAGGCATCTGTCATCCCGACGACGCGCGTCGCGCGATCGACGCCGGCGTGGACGGCATCTACTGCTCCAACCACGGCGGCCGGCAGGCCAACGGCGGATTGCCGGCGATCGACTGCCTGCCCGGCGTGGTCGACGCGTGCGGGGACGTCCCGGTGTTGTTCGACTCGGGCATCCGCTCGGGTGCCGACGTCGTCAAGGCGCTCGCGATGGGTGCTCGCGCGGTGGGAGTCGGTCGGCCCTATGCCTACGGCGCCGCACTGGCCGGCACCGACGGCATCGTGCACGTGCTGCGCTCGATCCTCGCCGAGGCCGATCTCATCATGGCGATCGACGGCTACCCGAACCTCAAGGACCTCACCCGTGACGCACTGCGGCGGGTGGGCGGCCGCTGATGAGCGATCCGTCCATTGGCGATCCCTCCACCAGGGTCTCCCGGCTGAGTGAACGTCAGCGGATGGATCGCGCCGATCTCGACGCGGTTCTGGACGCCACTCCGCTCGCCGTTGTCGCGTTCGTCCGTGACAGCCATCCGGTCGCCCTGCCGATCGGCTTCGCCCGGCTCGGCGACGAGGTGGTGATCCACGGCTCCACCGGCTCACCGTGGCTGTGCACACTGGCCACCGGAGTGCCGGCGTCGGTGTGCGTGACCCTGCTCGACGGGGTCCTCGTCGCACGCAGCGGTTTCGAGTCGTCGTTCCACTACCGCAGCGCGGTGCTCTTCGGCGGCTTCACCGTCATCGGTGACGACGAGAAAGACGACTATCTGCGGGAGCTCACGGATTCGTTCATTCCCGGACGCACCGCGGAGTTGCGGGCGAGCAGCACCAGGGAACTCGCGGCCACCCAGGTGCTCGCGATCGCCATCGGTGCGGACAACTGGTCGGTGAAGGTCGCCGACGGCTGGCCCGAGGACGATCCCGAGGACGTCGCGTCAGGTGTGTGGGCGGGCGTGATTCCGATCGAAACCCGCTACCGGCCACCATTGCGGGCCCCGGACTGCGACGAAGGTGTCCCGGTACCGGCGTCGGTGCGCGGGATGACCGGTCTCAGCGGCGCCTGAGCCAGTTCAGCGGCGCGAAAACCTTGCGCATCACCCGGCGGAAGTCCTCGGGGAACGTCTCGTCCTCGCCGTACTCTGCGGGGTTGGACTGCCGCAGGCGCTCGTCGGGATCCGGCTCATCACTGCGGTGCGACATCGCCTACCCCAAACCCCGTTCGATGGTGCCCCCGGCAGGATTCGAACCTGCGGCCTTCTGCTCCGGAGGCAGACGCTCTATCCCCTGAGCTACGGGGGCGCACGTGCGATGCTGCGCCGTCGGGCGAGGTCAGCCTAACGCATAGGATTAATCCCCGTGACCCCCGCCGACCTCGCCGATCTGCTGCGCAGCACCGCTGATGCGGTGCTGGCCGAGCACGGCCTCGACGCGGCCGCGCTGCCGGCGGAAGTCACCGTGGAACGCCCGCGCAACCCCGATCACGGCGACTACGCCACCAACGTCGCCCTGCAGGTCGCCAAGAAAGCCGGAGCCGATCCTCGTGAACTCGCGGGCTGGCTGGCCGAGGCGCTCTGCGACGCCGACGGCATCGCCTCGGCCGAGGTCGCCGGACCCGGTTTCGTCAACCTCCGCCTCGACGCGAGCGCCCAGGGCGTCATCGTGGCGAACATCCTCACCGCCGCCGGACGCTACGGACATGCGGCGACTCTTGCCGGACGCACCATCAACCTCGAGTTCGTCTCGGCCAACCCGACCGGTCCGATCCACATCGGCGGCACCCGGTGGGCCGCGGTGGGTGACGCACTGGGCCGGCTGCTGAGCACCCAGGGTGCGTCAGTGGTGCGCGAGTACTACTTCAACGACCACGGCACGCAGATCGACCGGTTCGTCAATTCGCTGATCGCCGCCGCCAAGGGCGAGCCTGCGCCGCAAGACGGCTACGCCGGGGCCTACATCTCCGATATCGCCGCACAGGTGCTCGCCAAGGCCCCCGACGCGCTGAGCCTTGCGGACGAAGAGCAGCGCGAGACGTTCAGGGCGATCGGCGTCGAGTTGATGTTCGGCCATATCAAGGAATCCCTGCATGAGTTCGGTACGGACTTCGACGTGTACACCCACGAGGACTCGATGCACACCAGTGGGCGGGTCGACGAGGCGATCGCGCAGTTGCGCCGCACCGGCGCCATCTACGAGAAAGACGGCGCGACGTGGTTGCGCACCACCGAGTTCGGCGACGACAAGGACCGCGTCGTCATCAAGAGTGACGGTCAGCCCGCCTACATCGCCGGTGATCTCGCCTACTATCTCGACAAGCGGCAGCGCGGATTCGACCTGTGCATCTACATGCTCGGCGCCGACCATCACGGCTACATCGCCCGGCTCAAGGCCGCCGCCGCCGCGCTCGGTGACGACCCGGACACCGTAGAGGTGCTGATCGGTCAGATGGTCAACCTGGTCCGCGACGGGGCACCGGTGCGAATGAGCAAGCGGGCAGGCACCGTCATCACCCTCGACGATCTCGTCGAGGCGATCGGTGTGGACGCCGCGCGCTACGCGCTGATCCGCTCCTCGGTGGACAGCCCGATCGACATCGATCTGGCGCTGTGGTCATCGGCGTCGGCGGAGAACCCGGTGTACTACGTGCAGTACGCACACGCGCGGTTGTGCGCGCTGGCCCGCAACGCCGCCGACCTCGGCGTCACCGCCGACGCCGCCAACCTCGATCTGCTCACGCACGACAAAGAGGGCACGCTGATCCGCAATCTCGGTGAGTTCCCCCGGGTACTGGCATCCGCGGCGGCACTGCGCGAACCCCACCGGGTGTGTCGCTACCTCGAGGACCTCGCCGGGGACTATCACCGGTTCTACGACGCCTGCCGGGTGCTGCCCCAGGGCGACGAGGCGCCGGGCGATCTGCACAGCGCCCGGCTGGCGCTCTGTGAAGCGACCCGGCAGGTCATCGGTAACGGCCTGGAGATCCTGGGCGTCAGCGCACCGGAGCGAATGTGAACGTCCACCCCGCTGGTCCGCGGCACGCCGAGGCGATCCACCACGGCACCACACCGCCGCGTCCGCGTGACACCGCCGCCGTGATGGCGCTCGCGCCGAACGTCTGGCCGCGCAATGCCGTTCGCTCCGCCGACGGGGTGGTGCGCATCGCCGGTGTGAGCGTGACCGACCTCGCCGCGCAGTACGGCACGCCGCTGTTCGTCGTCGACGAGGACGACTTCCGCGGCCGCTGCCGCGAGATGGCGGCCGCCTTCGGTGGGGGAGTGAACGTTCACTACGCGGCCAAGGCTTTCCTGTGCGGGGAGATCGCGCGCTGGGTCGCGCAGGAGGGACTCTCCCTGGACGTGGCCAGCGGCGGCGAACTGGCCGTCGCCCTGCACGCCGGCTTCCCGCCGGAGCGCATCGCCCTGCACGGAAACAACAAGTCGCGCACCGAACTCCTCGACGCCGTCAAGGCCGGGGTGGGCTGCGTGGTGCTGGACTCGCTGACCGAGATCGAACGCCTCGACGAAGTGGCGGCCGACGCCGGCATGGTGCAGGACGTCATGGTCCGCGTCACCGTCGGCGTTGAGGCGCACACCCACGAGTACATCGCCACCGCGCATGAGGATCAGAAGTTCGGACTCTCGCTGGCCGGCGGTGACGCCATGGAGGCGGTGCGCCGGGTGTTCGCGGCGGCCAACCTTCGACTGGTCGGACTGCACAGCCATATCGGTTCGCAGATCTTCGACGTCGGCGGCTTCGAAGTGGCAGCCCACCGGGTGATCGGTCTGCTGCGCGATGTGGTGGCGGAATTCGGGGTGGACAAGACCGCGCAGATCGCCTGCGTCGACCTCGGCGGCGGACTGGGCATCTCCTACCTGCCCTCCGACGACCCACCGCCGGTGGCGGACCTGGCGGCCAAGCTGAGTGCGATCGTGGCCAAGGAGTCGGCGGCCGTCGGGCTTCCGGTTCCGCGCCTGCTGGTCGAACCCGGCCGGGCGATCGTCGGGCCGGGCACCGTCACCCTCTATGAGGTCGGCACCGTGAAGGACGTCGCGATCGGCGCCGGTGCGCAGCGCCGCTACATCAGCGTCGACGGCGGGATGAGCGACAACATCCGCACCTCGCTCTACGGTGCCGAGTACGACGTCCGGCTCGTCTCACGCGCCAGTGACGCGGAACCCACGCTCGCACGCGTGGTCGGAAAGCACTGCGAGACCGGTGACATCGTGGTGCGTGAGGCCTGGGTGCCCGCCGATGTCACACCCGGTGACCTGCTGGCGGTCGCGGCCACCGGCGCCTACTGCTACTCGATGTCGAGTCGCTACAACCTGATCGGCCGTCCCGCGGTGGTGGCCGTCCGCGACGGGCAGGCGAGGGTCATCCTTCGCCGGGAGACCGTCGAGGATCTGCTCAGTCTGGAGGTCACGTGATGGAGAAGCCGATCGGTGTCGCCGTGCTGGGACTGGGCAATGTCGGACGCGAGGTGGTGCGCATCATCGCCGACAGTGCGGCCGATCTCGCCGCGCGCATCGGCGCGCCGCTGGAACTGCGGGGTGCGGCGGTGCGGCGGGTGACAGACGATCGCTGTGTGCCGACGTCGCTTCTGACCGACAACCCCGAGGAGCTGGTGTCCCGTGAGGACGTCGACATCGTCGTGGAACTGATGGGGCCCGTCGAGCCGGCCCGCAAGGCGATCCTGACCGCGCTCGAGCACGGCAAGTCCGTGGTGACCGCGAACAAGGCGCTGCTGTCGCAGTCCACCGGTGAACTCGCCGAAGCCGCCGAGCGTGCCCATGTCGATCTCTACTTCGAGGCCGCAGTCGCCGGCGCCATCCCGGTGATCCGTCCGCTGATCCAGTCGCTGGCCGGTGACACCGTGCTGCGGGTGGCCGGCATCGTCAACGGCACCACCAACTACATCCTCTCCGAGATGGCCTCCACCGGAGCCGACTACGCCGGCGCACTGGCCGATGCGAGCGCGCTCGGCTACGCCGAGGCCGACCCCACCGCCGATGTGGAGGGGTACGACGCGGCGGCAAAGGCCGCGATCCTGGCCTCGATCGCCTTCCACACCCGCGTGACCGCCGACGACGTCTACCGCGAGGGCATCACGAAGGTGGGCCCCGAGGACTTCGCGGCAGCCAAGGCGCTCGGTTGCACCATCAAGCTGCTGGCCATCTGTGAGCGGATCACCGGAACCGATGGCGCGCAACGGGTCTCGGCGCGGGTCTACCCGGCGCTGGTTCCACTCGAGCACCCGCTGGCCACCGTCAACGGTGCGTTCAACGCGGTGGTGGTCGAGGCCGAGGCCGCGGGCCGGCTTATGTTCTACGGCCAGGGCGCCGGCGGCAACCCCACCGCGTCGGCGGTCATGGGCGATGTGGTGATGGCCGCGCGCAACCGGGTACAGGGCGGCCGCGGCCCACGCGAGTCGAAGTACGCCGAACTTCCCATCGCGCCCATCGGCATGATCCCCACGCGCTACTACGTCAGCATGACCGTCACCGACCGTCCCGGCGTGCTGGCCGCGGTGGCCACCGAGTTCGGCAAGCGTGAGGTCAGCATCGCCGAGTTGCGGCAGGAGGGCCTCGTCGGTGAGGACGCCCGCATCGTCGTCGTCACCCACCGCGCCACCGATGCTGCGCTGTCGGAGACAGTCAAAGCGCTCGCCGGACTCGACGTGGTGAAGACGGTCAACAGCGTGCTGCGACTGGAGGGCACCTCGGAATGAGGCACACCCCATGGCCCGGCCTCATCGAGGCGTACCGCGACCGCCTGCCGATGGCCGCCGACTGGACGCCGGTCACCCTGCTCGAAGGCGGGACGCCGCTGGTGTTCGCCCAGCGCCTGTCCGAGATGACCGGCTGCACCGTGCATCTCAAGGTCGAAGGCCTCAACCCGACCGGCTCGTTCAAGGACCGCGGCATGACCATGGCGGTCACCGAGGCGGTGGCGCGCGGGCAGAAGGCCGTGCTGTGCGCCTCCACCGGCAACACCTCGGCATCGGCGGCCGCCTACGCCGCACGTGCGGGCATCACCTGCGCGGTGCTGATCCCGCAGGGCAAGATCGCGATGGGCAAGCTGGCGCAGGCCGTCATGCACGGTGCGAAGATCATCCAGATCGACGGCAACTTCGACGACTGCCTGGAGCTTGCCCGCAAGCTCACCGCCGACTACCCGACCATCTCGCTGGTCAACAGTGTCAACCCGGTACGCATCGAGGGGCAGAAGACCGCGGCGTTCGAGATCGTCGACGCACTCGGCACCGCGCCGGACGTCCACGCCCTGCCGGTCGGCAACGCGGGCAACATCACCGCGTACTGGAAGGGCTACACCGAGTACCACCGCGACGGGCTCACGCGTGCGCTGCCGCGGATGCTGGGCACCCAGGCTGCCGGCGCGGCCCCGCTCGTGCTCGGCAAGCCCGTGGCCAAGCCCGAGACGCTGGCCACCGCGATCCGCATCGGTGCGCCCGCGTCCTGGGACGGGGCGGTCAACGCCCGCGAGGAGTCGGGCGGACGGTTCCTCGCGGCCACCGACGACGAACTGCTGGCGGCATACCGGCTGCTGGCCCATGACGAAGGCGTCTTCGTCGAGCCGGCGTCGGCCGCCGGCGTCGCAGGCCTGCTCAAGGCCGTCGAGGACGGCTGGGTCGCGGCGGGCTCGACGGTGGTCTGCACCGTCACCGGCCACGGTCTCAAAGATCCCGACACCGCTCTGCGCGACGTACCCGCCGTCACTGCGGTTCCCGTCGACACAGGCGCCGTCGTCGCCGCGCTGGGTCTGGTCTAGATGGGGCCGGTGTAGTGCTCAGGCTGGCGCCGGGACTGACGGCGAGTGCGGTGGTGGCGGCCTCCAGCGCCAACCTCGGGCCCGGCTTCGACAGTCTCGGTGTGGCACTGAGTCGCTACGACGAACTGGTGGTCCAGACCGCCACCGCCGATGTGCGCGTCGAGATCACCGGCGAGGGCGCCGGTGATCTCCCGAACGATGCGGACAACCTCGTCGCCCGGGCGCTCCTGCGCGCACTGGAGGCCGCGGGCGCCACGGCGCCGGGTCTGATCCTGCACTGCCGCAACGCGATTCCGCACTCACGGGGTCTGGGGTCGTCGGCCTCGGCGGTGGTGATCGGAATGGCGGCTGCCAACGGCCTGCTTGCGCAGACCGATCTCGATCCGCTCAGTGACGAACAGCTGATTCAGCTGTCCTCTGAATTCGACGGGCATCCGGACAACACCTCGGCGGCGGTTCTCGGCGGTGCGGTGGTGTCATGGACGGACTTCGACACCGATCCGCCGTCGTATGCGGCGACCCGGTTACGGCTGCATCCCGACATCCGGATGTTCGCCGCCATCCCGGACGTCAAGTCGTCCACCGCCGAGACGCGCGTGCTGTTGCCCGACCACGTGCCGCACACCGACGCACGGTTCAACATCAGCAGGGCGGCGTTACTGGTCGTGGCCCTCACCGAGCGGCCCGAACTGCTCATGGTCGCCACCGAGGACGTCCTGCACCAGCCACAGCGGGCCGTCGCGATGCCGTCCTCGGCGCAGCTCCTCGGCGCGCTGCGGTCACACGGGGTGCCGGCGGTGCTGTCCGGGGCCGGTCCCGCGGTCCTGGCGCTCACCGCCGCCGCGGCACTTCCGGCCGAAGCCCGCGATGCCGCCGCTGAGCTGGGCTTTGCCGTGGAACAGATGACCCCCGGCGAGCCGGTGCGGTGGGACTCCGGCGTACCGGCGCGCGCGCAGTAAGCGGGCCTTTCTTGCTTCGATTCGGCGGGGCGGCTATCCTCGGGAGTGTCCAGCAACCGCGGCAATTCGAAGCCGCGCTGAAACAAGGACCATCACCGAATCCTTCGTTCGATCAACAGCAGCGGACTGATGTCCAGCCATCTGCCTGCCGATGAGACTTGGTGACTCCACACTGGGCGCCCAGCGCAACCCGCTGAGCGCAACACCCGGCGAGGCGGAAAGTCCCGGCGGGGTAAGAAAGGAAATCCGTGACCGATACGGACCTCATCACGGCTGACGACGCCTCCACCTCCACCGCCGGCGACGGCGGCTCGCTGGCCACCATGGTGCTGCCCGAGCTGCGCGCACTGGCCAACCAGGTGGGCGTGAAGGGCACCTCCGGGATGCGCAAGAACGAACTCATCGCGGCGATCCGGGAGAACCAGAACGGCGGCACACCCGCCGCAGCCGTCAACGGGGGCGCAGAATCCACCGGCGAATCCACCGACAGAACCACCGACAGCGGCCGCGAACCTGCCGAATCCCAGCAGAACCGCGGCGAGAACAGGGACCAGAACCGGGATCGCAACCGCGGTCAGGAGCAGGGCTCAGATCGCGGGGGACAGGACCGCGGCCCCGACCGCGACGACGACGGCGATGGCCGAGGTGGCCGTCGCGGCCGCCGGTTCCGGGACCGTCGCCGGCGCGGCGACCGCCCCGGTGGTGACGGCGGTCCCGACACCGAACTGCGCGAGGACGACGTCGTCCAGCCGGTCGCCGGCATCCTCGACGTGCTCGACAACTACGCCTTCGTGCGCACCTCCGGCTATCTCGCCGGACCCAACGACGTCTACGTGTCGATGAACATGGTGCGCAAGAACGGTCTGCGCCGCGGCGACGCCGTCACCGGTGCGGTGCGTGTGCCCCGCGAGGGTGAGTCGGCCAACCAGCGCCAGAAGTTCAATCCGCTGGTGCGCCTCGACAGCGTCAACGGCGGCCCGGTCGAGGCCGCCCGGAACCGCCCCGAGTTCGGCAAGCTGACGCCGCTGTATCCGAACCAGCGGCTGCGCCTGGAGACAAACCCCGAGAAACTGACCACCCGCATCATCGACTTGATCATGCCGATCGGTAAGGGGCAGCGAGCGCTGATCGTGTCGCCGCCGAAGGCAGGCAAGACGACGATCATGCAGGACATCGCCAACGCGATCACCAAGAACAACCCCGAATGCCACCTGATGGTGGTGCTCGTCGACGAGCGCCCCGAAGAGGTCACCGACATGCAACGCTCGGTCAAGGGTGAGGTCATCGCCTCGACCTTCGACCGGCCGCCGTCTGACCACACCCAGGCCGCCGAGCTCGCCATCGAGCGGGCCAAGCGTCTCGTGGAGCAGGGCAAGGACGTCGTCGTCCTGCTCGACTCGATCACCCGCCTGGGCCGCGCCTACAACAACGCCTCTCCGGCGTCGGGGCGCATCCTCTCCGGCGGTGTCGACTCCACCGCGCTGTACCCGCCGAAGCGATTCCTCGGCGCCGCCCGTAACATCGAGGACGGCGGCTCACTCACCATCATCGCCACCGCGATGGTGGAGACCGGCTCGACCGGCGACACGGTGATCTTCGAGGAGTTCAAAGGCACCGGCAACGCCGAGCTCAAACTGGATCGCAAGATCGCCGAGCGCCGCGTATTCCCGGCCGTCGACGTCAACCCGTCGGGTACCCGCAAGGACGAGTTGCTGCTGTCGGCCGACGAGTTCGCCATCGTGCACAAGCTGCGCCGGGTGCTCTCCGGACTGGACTCGCATCAGGCGATCGACCTGCTGATGAGCCAGTTGCGCAAGACCAAGACCAACTACGAGTTCCTGGTCCAGGTCTCCAAGACCGCTCCCGGTGCGGGCGACGCCGACTAACGGCACTGATGTTCAAGGGCAACAAGGCGAGTCTGCCGAGCAAGCCCTGCGCACGGTGTGAGCGTCCGATGACCTGGCGTAAACGCTGGGCAAAGAACTGGGACGACGTCAAATACTGTTCGGAGCGCTGTCGCCGGGAGGCCCGCTGAACACCGGCCGGCCCTGATATGGCCGACACCGTCCAGCAGTTGTTGCGTGAGCTCGTCACCAACACCGGCATCGCGATCACATACGAGGACCGCGTGTGGACGTGGGCCGAGCACCTCGACGAGGCCGCCGGTCAGGCCGCCGCGCTGATAGCCATGGCCGACCCGACCCGGCCTCTGCACGTCGGAACACTGCTCGGCAACACCCCGCACATGCTCACCGCGATGGCCGCAGCCGGACTCGGCGGGTACGTGCTCTGCGGGGTCAACAACACCCGCCGCGGCACCGCACTGGCTCGCGACATCACCAAGGCCGACTGCCAGATCCTGCTCACCGATGCGCACCACCGCGGTCTGCTCGCCGGATTGGACCTGCCCGGGGTGCGGGTGATCGACGTCGACGCCGACGACTGGGCCCAGAGGCCGGCCGGCACCGGTGAACTCACCCCGCACCGCGAAGTGACGCCGACCGACATCTTCATGCTGATCTTCACCTCCGGGACCAGCGGCGAGCCCAAAGCGGTGCGTGTCACGCACATGATGGTGCCGTTCTCCGGAGTGGCTCTGGTGCAACGCTTCTCGATCACCAGCGACGACGTCTGCTACCTGTCGATGCCGCTGTTTCACTCGAACGCGTTGATGGCCGGATGGGCCGTGGCGCTGTCGTCGGGAGCGGCCATGGCGCCCGCCACCTTCTCCGCATCGCGACTGCTCGACGATCTGCGACGCTATGGCGCCACCTACATGAACTACGTGGGCAAGCCGCTGGCCTACGTGCTGGCCACCCCCGAGCGTCCCGACGATCACGACAACCCGCTGCGGGTGGCCTTCGGCAACGAGGCCGCCGAACGCGACATCGCCGAATTCAGCCGCCGCTTCGGCGCCACCGTGTGGGACGGATTCGGATCCACCGAGGGCGCGGTGATCATCACCCGCGACGGTGACTGCCCACCCGGTTCGGTCGGCCGGGGTTTCCCCGGCGTGGCGATCTACGACCCCGAGACCCTGACTGAATGCGCCGTGGCGCAATTCGACGCCTCGGGTACGTTGGCCAACCCGCAGGAGGCGATCGGCGAGATCGTCAACACCACCGGCGCCGGGTTGTTCAGCGGTTACTACAACGACGACGGCGCCACCGGCGAGCGACTGCGACACGGGATGTACTGGTCGGGCGATCTGGCCTACCGGGATGCCGACGGGTGGATCTATCTGGCCGGGCGCAGCGGCGACTGGTTGCGGGTGGACGGTGAGAACCTCGCGTGCGCACCCATCGAACGGATCGTGGCGCGCTGCGAGCCGGTGAGCCGGGTCGCGGTGTACGCCGTGCCCGACGAGACGGTGGGCGACGCCGTGATGGCGGCGCTGGTCCTGCGCGACGGCGCGACGCTGACCCCGGCCCGGTTCGGCGAGTTCCTCGCCGCCCAACCCGACCTCTCGCCCAATGCCTGGCCCCGCTACGTCTGGATCGCCGACGATCTACCGATCACCGCCACCAACAAGATCATCAAGCGGGAACTGCGCGAGCGCGGCACCGCCGTCGAGGGCGGTGCGCTGTGGACCCGGGACCCCCGCGGCCGCGAGTACTCGCCGGACATCACCGCGCCGGCGCGCTGAACCTAAGATCCGGCAGGTTGACCGGCGGCGTCACCGCTGGCCGGGGACCGCGTCCCCGGCGGGATGCTCGTCGTTCCCTTGACAGGGAGGTCAACCGGCAGGGCGTCAGTGCGCCGGCGTCGGCTGCACCCACCGGGTACCCCATTGCGCCGGCGTTCACACCGGCGCGTTTGGGCTGGTGGGGGCGAAACTGGCATACTTGGGGCCATGAAGACCGGCATTCACCCCGCCTACGTCGAGACCACCGTGCTCTGCGGCTGCGGCAACAGCTTCACCACCCGCAGCACCAAGGAGAGCGGCCACATCACCGTGGAAGTCTGCTCGCAGTGCCACCCCTTCTACACGGGCAAGCAGAAGATCCTCGACAGCGGCGGCCGCGTGGCCCGCTTCGAGAAGCGCTACGGCAAGCGGGCGGCCAAGCCGACCGACGCCGAGACCTCCGACAGCTAGCTTTCTCTCCGACGCCCGTTGCTCGCCGTCCGCGGCGGGCCCGGGCGTCGGCCTGTATCTGATGCACGACGGTGTCCGGCATAAGGAGCGGCGATGACCCAGGGCGCGCCCGCGGACGCGATCGAGGCCATGCTGTCCGAACACGCCGAACTGGAACGACAGCTCTCTGATCCGGAACTGCACAGCGACGCCGCCAACGCCCGGCGGGTCGGGCGGCGGTTCTCCCAACTCGCCCCCATCGCCGCGACCTACCGCAAGCTGGCGGCCGCGCGCGGCGACCTGCAGGCCGCCCGCGAACTCGCCGACGACGACGCGTCGTTCGCCGAGGAGGTCACCGAACTCGAGGGCCGCGTCGCCGAACTGGACGACCAGCTGACCGACATGCTCGCGCCGCGCGATCCGCACGACGCCGATGACATCGTGCTGGAGGTCAAGAGCGGCGAGGGCGGCGAGGAATCCGCGCTCTTCGCCGCCGACCTGGCCCGGATGTACATCCGCTACGCCGAACGCCACGGGTGGACGGTGACGGTCCTCGACGAGACGTTCTCCGATCTCGGCGGCTACAAGGAGGCCACCATCTCGATCGCCTCCAAGGGCGACTCGGCCGACGGCGTATGGGCACGGCTGAAATGGGAGGGCGGCGTGCACCGCGTCCAGCGCGTGCCGGTCACCGAGTCGCAGGGGCGCGTGCACACCTCCGCGGCCGGGGTGCTGGTGTACCCCGAACCCGAAGAGGTCGAGGCCGTCGCGATCGACGAGTCCGATCTCCGCATCGACGTCTACCGCTCCTCGGGCAAGGGCGGGCAGGGTGTCAACACCACCGACTCGGCGGTGCGCATCACGCACCTGCCGACCGGCATCGTCGTCACGTGCCAGAACGAACGCTCCCAGTTGCAGAACAAGGCCCGGGCCATGCAGGTGCTGGCCGCGCGCCTGCAGGCACTCGCCGAGGAGCAGGCGCAGGCTGACGCGTCCGCCGACCGGGCCAGCCAGATCCGCACCGTGGACCGCTCCGAGCGCATCCGCACCTACAACTTCCCGGAGAACCGGATCGCCGACCACCGGATCAACTTCAAGGCACACAACCTCGACCAGGTTCTCGACGGTGATCTCGACGCACTGCTCGACGCCCTCGCGGCCGCCGACAAACAGGCCCGCCTGCAGCAGAAGCCATGAGCATGCTGCGCGAGGCCATCACCAGCGCCGCGGCCAGGCTCGCCGAGGCCGGCATCGACTCCGCGCGCGCCGACGCCGAGCTGCTGGCCGCACACGCGGCCGGAACCAGCCGCGGCCGGCTCGCGCTTCTCGACGTCGCCGACGATGCGTTCCTCGATGCGTTCCTCGACCGATTCGGCGACGCCGTCGCGCAGCGGGTGCGGCGGATCCCGCTGCAGCACATCACCGGAACCGCCGCCTTCGGCCCGGTCGAACTGCAGGTCGGTCCCGGAGTGTTCATCCCGCGGCCGGAAACCGAGTCGCTGCTGGAGTGGGCGCTGGCACAGAGCCTGCCCGCCGATGCGGTGATCGTCGATCTGTGCACCGGATCCGGTGCGCTGGCCATCGCGTTGGCCACAGCGCTGGCCGCCGAACGGCCCGATGCCCGGGTGATCGCGGTGGACGACGACCCATGCGCACTGGACTACGCGCGGCGCAACGCGTCGGCGACCCGGGTGCGGCTCATCCAGGCCGACGTCACCGACCCTGGGTTGCTGCCCGAACTCATCGGTACCGTGGATCTCGTGGTCGCCAACCCGCCCTACATTCCGGCCGGTGCGCAGCTCGAACCCGAAGTCGGCCAGCACGATCCGCCGCACGCACTGTACGGCGGCGCCGACGGCATGGCGGTGATCGCACCCATCGCCGTTCGTGCCGCGGACTTGCTGCGCCCGGGGGGACTGCTCGCCGTCGAGCATGACGACACCACCTCGCAGGCGACGGTGGGCGTCATCACCGCGACGGGCGCCTTCGATGACATCACCGCGCACCGGGACATGGCGGGCCGGCCGCGCTTCGTCACCGCACGCCGGAATGCACGCCGATGACGCAGTTCCTCGACTGCCGCAACCCCGACGCCCGGTCCGAGGCGATCGCCGCCGCGGCCGCGGCGGTCAAGAGCGGGGGACTGGTGGTGCTTCCCACCGACACCGTCTACGGCATCGGCGCCGACGCGTTCGACGCCAGTGCGGTGGCCGCGCTGCTGGCCGCCAAGGGCCGCGGGCGCGATATGCCGGTCGGAGTGCTGGTCGGGTCGTGGCACACCATCGAGGGACTCGTGTACACCATGCCCGAGTCCGCACGCGAACTGATCCGCGCCTTCTGGCCGGGCGCGTTGAGCCTGGTGGTGCAGCAGGCGCCGTCCCTGCAGTGGGACCTCGGGGACGCGCGCGGAACGGTGATGCTGCGGATGCCGCTGCACCCGGTGGCCATCGATCTGCTGCGCGAGACCGGCCCGATGGCCGTCTCGAGCGCCAACGTCTCCGGCCGGCCGGCGGCCTCCACCGCCGAGGAGGCCCGCACCCAACTCGGCGACAGCGTGGACGTCTATCTCGACGGCGGCACGGCACCGCAGCAGGCTGCGTCGACGATCCTCGACCTCACCGGCTCCACGCCGCTCATCACGCGCGAGGGTCCGGTGAGCGCCGCGGCGATCGCGGAGGTGCTCGGCGTCGACGCCGAGACGCTCACCTCGTGAGTGCCGACCGGTACCGTTTGGGCTGATGATCGTCGATCACATGCTCGGGCTGTCCGACCGTGGCGCGGGCGTGCCGTTGCGGGAGCTCGCGCTGGTCGGCCTGACCGCCGCGATCGTCACCTACTTCGCCACCGGGGGCGTTCGGCTGCTGGCGTTCCGGGTCGGCGCGGTGGCCTACCCCCGCGAGCGTGACGTCCATCGCCGCCCCACCGCGCGGATGGGCGGGCTGGCGATGTACCTCGGCGTGGTCTTCGCCGTGTTCACCGCTTCTCAGCTGCCCGCGTTGACCCGCGGCTTCGTCTACTCCTCGGGCATGCCCGCGGTGGTCATCGCGGGCGGGCTGGTGCTGGCGGTCGGACTGATCGACGACCGCTGGGGCCTGGACGCACTGACCAAGTTCGCCGGGCAGATCACCGCCGCCAGCGTGCTGGTCACCATGGGCGTGGCATGGAGCGTCCTGTACATCCCGTTCGGCGGGATCGGCACCATCGTGCTCGACCAGGCCAGCTCGATCCTGCTGACGCTCGCGCTGACCGTCGCGGTGGTCAACGCGATGAACTTCGTCGACGGGCTCGACGGTCTGGCCGCCGGCCTGGGACTCATCACCGCCATGGCGATCTGCATCTTCTCGGTCGGTCTGCTGCGCGATCACGGCGGCGACGTGCTGTTCTATCCGCCCGCGGTGATCTCCGTCGTATTGGCCGGTGCCTGTCTGGGATTCCTGCCGCACAATTTCCATCCGGCCCGGATCTTCATGGGTGACTCGGGCTCCATGCTGGTCGGCCTGATGCTGGCCGCCGCGACGACGACGGCGGCGGGACCCATCTCGCAGAGCGCCTACGGTGCCCGCGACGTCTTCGCGCTGCTCTCGCCGTTCCTGTTGGTGGTCGCGGTGGTCTTCGTGCCCGCCCTGGACATGCTGCTGGCGATCGTGCGCCGCACCCGCGCCGGGCGCAGCCCGTTCAGTCCCGACAAGATGCACCTGCATCACCGACTGCTGCAGATCGGCCACTCGCACCGGCGCGCGGTGCTGCTGATCTATCTGTGGGTGGGCCTGGTCGCCCTCGGTGCGGCCAGCACCATCTTCTTCGACCCCCGCTACACCGGGGCGGTGATGCTGGCGGCGATCGCGGTGGCCATCGTCGTGACCGTGATCCCGTTGATCCGCGGCGGTGCACCGGCCGGCGCAACCGAGGACGAGGCCGATCTGACGTTGCTGGCCGACACCGTCGGAAGCGGCCGTCACGAGCGCCCCTACGACGGGGAGTAGTAGGCTTGTTTATGCCCGTTTACCCTGTGGTACCGTGCCGATGCGTGGGCCTTCGGGCGAGTCGACCACGCGATTAAGAGCGCAGAGATTGTGGGTGAAAGTGTGACGACGCCAGCGCCGGATGCGCCGTTGGTGTTCCCCTCCGTCACGTTTCGCCCACTGCTCCTTCTCGGGGTCTGCGGTGTCCTCTCCGTCGTGGCGATCGGACTGTCCGCCTGGGCCGGCCACGTCATGTTCGGCGTCTTCTTCGGCATCGGGCTGGGCCTGGGCCTCATCAATGCGCTGCTCGTGCAGCGCTCCGTCGCCTCGATCACCGCTGACCCGCACCCGGTCAAGCGCAAGATGGCCGTCAACTCGGCCACCCGGCTGCTCATCATCACCACCATCGGCCTGGCCATCGCGTTCGCCTTCCGCCCGCTGGGCCTCGGCGTGGTGTTCGGTCTGGCGCTGTTCCAGGTGGTGCTGGTGTTGAGCACGGCCCTTCCGGTATGGAAGAAGATCCGCACGGGTGACCCCGAGATTTCCTCTATTCCCGCCTCAATTCCCGCCGAGATACCCAAGGATTGAGCACCATGACCGAACAGATCCTCGCCGAGGGCGCCATCGAGGTCGGCCATCACACCACGGCCACCTGGCTCGGTATGACGGTGAACACCGACACCGTGTACGCGACCGCGGTTGCCGCCGCGATCACGCTGGCCCTGGCGTTCTTCCTGCGCGCGAAGGTCACCTCGACCGGCGTCCCGGGCGGAGTGCAGCTGTTCTGGGAGGCCATCACAATCCAGATGCGCGGTCAGATCGAGCAGGCGATCGGGATGAAGATCGCCCCGTTCGTGCTGCCCCTGGCGGTGGCGCTCTTCGTGTTCATCCTCATCGCCAACTGGATCTCGGTGTTACCGGTCCAGTACGGCACAGCCGCCGGCGGAACCCATGAGCTCCTCAAACCGCCGGCCTCGGATATCAACTTCGTGCTGGCCCTGGCGCTGTTCGTATTCCTCTGCTACCACGCCGCGGGCGTCTGGCGCCGCGGCATCATCGGCCATCCGATCAAGGTCCTCAAGGGCCACGTGGCGTTCCTCGCGCCCATCAACATCGTCGAGGAGATCGCCAAGCCGATCTCGCTGTCGCTGCGACTCTTCGGCAACATCTTCGCCGGCGGCATCATGGTCGCGCTGATCGCGCTCTTCCCGCCCTACATCATGTGGGCGCCCAATGCGATCTGGAAGACCTTCGACCTCTTCGTCGGCCTCATCCAGGCGTTCATCTTCGCCCTGCTGACAATTCTGTACTTCAGCCAGTCCATGGAACTGGATGAGGAGCACCACTAGCTCGACCACCACTAGCGCACCACAGGCTCTGGTAGACCCCTACCAGTCATCAAGGAGGAAAGTAATGGCAGACCCACAAATCGTTGCCGGCGCGCTGATCGGCGGCGGACTGATCCTGGGCGGCGGCGCCATCGGCGCGGGCATCGGCGACGGTATCGCCGGCAACGCGCTGATCTCGGGCATCGCCCGTCAGCCCGAGGCACAGGGCCGGCTGTTCACCCCGTTCTTCATCACCGTCGGTCTGGTGGAAGCGGCCTACTTCATCAACCTGGCATTCATGGCGCTCTTCGTGTTCGCCACGCCCGGCGCCTCCTAACCAACGATGGTCTCAGCAATCCGAGAAGCCGGCGTCACGCTGCTGGCGGCGGCGCAGGAGGGTGGCGGCACCAGCAACTTCCTCATCCCCAACGGCACCTTCTTCTTCGTGCTGGCCATCTTCCTGATCGTCCTGGGGGTGATCGGCACGTTCGTCGTGCCGCCGGTGCAGAAGGTGCTCGGCGAGCGCGAACGGATGATCGCCAAGACCGCTGAGGACAATCGCACCGCCGCCGAGCAGGAGGCCGCCGCCAACGCCGACTACGACAGGGAGCTGGCAGCCGGACGCGCCGAGGCCGCCGCAATCCGCGACGAGGCCCGAACCGAGGGCCGCGCGGTGATCGACGCCAAGCGCGGTGTCGCCGGCGAGGAGGTGGCGGGCACTCTCGCGCAGGCCGGTGAGGAACTCAAGCTGAGCAGCGAGGCCATCGCCGGGGATCTGCGTTCCTCGGTGGAGTCGCTGTCTGCCACGCTCGCCAACCGCGTGCTGGGCGTTCCGGTTTCGGGTGCAGAGGCCTCGGGACGGTAATCCATGTCAACCTTCATCGGACAGCTCGTCGGCTTCGTGGTCCTCATCGCCATCATCTACAAGTTCATGGTGCCGCCGGTGCGCAGGCTGATGGCCAACCAGAAGCAAGCGGTGCGCGATCAGCTCGACGAGAGCGCCAAGGCCGCCCGGCGCCTTGCCGAGGCAGACCAGCACCACGCCCAGCGGGTCGCGGAGGGCAAAGCCGACGCGCGTCGGGTGGTCGAGGAGGCCCGCGCGGACTCGGTGCGCATCGCCGAGGCGCTGCGCAGCCAGGCCGACGTCGAGGCTGACCGGATCAAGGTTCAAGGCGGCCAGCAGGTTTCGCTGCTGCGCGCCCAGCTGATCCGCCAGCTCCGCGGGGAACTGGGCAGTGAGTCGGTGGCGCGCGCGGGTGAGCGTATCCGCGCCTACGTCGCCGATCCGGCGGCGCGGGCCGGCACGGTCGACCGCTTCCTAGACGAACTGGAGTCGATGGCGCCGGCCGCGTTCGCCGCCGAGATCGGTCCATCTGACCTCCGGTCGGCCAGCCGCGATGCCCAGGCCGCCGTGGTGGCGCGCTTCGACTCGGTGGCCGGTTCATTGGGCGCCGATCAGCTTTCCACGCTCTCCGATGACCTCGCATCGGTGGCAAGGCTGCTGCTGCGCGAGCCCATCCTGGCGCGTCACCTCGCCGAGGCCAGCGGCCAGACCGACGCCAAGAAAGCGCTCCTGCAACAACTTCTCGGCGGCAAGGTGGGCGCAGCGGCCCTGGACCTGCTGGATGCGGCCGTCTCGATCCGCTGGTCGACGACGGCGGATTTCGTGGACTCCGTCGAACATCTCGCACGGCTGAGCCTGATGGTCCGCGCCGAGCGCGAGAATCAGGCCGAGGAGGTCGCCGAACAGCTGTTCCGGTTCAGCCGGGTTCTGGAGTCGCAGCCTCAGCTCAACACCCTGCTCAGTGACTTCTCCGCCCCGGCCGACGGGCGGGTGTCGCTGCTGCGCAGTGTGCTCGGCTCCGGCGCCGGCGACACCGCGGGCGCGCTGCTGGCCCAGACCGTGGAGCTGCTGCGCGGTCAGCGTGCCGACGACGCGGTGGCCCAGCTCGCGGAGCTGGCGATCACCCGGCGCGGTGAACTCGTCGCCGAGGTGAGTGCGGCCGCCGATCTGACCGAGTCGCAGCGCACCAGGCTCACCGCAGTGCTGGCCCGCATCTACCACCATCCTGTTTCGATTCAGCTAAATGTCGATCCCGCGCTGCTCGGCGGTCTTGCCGTCACCGTCGGCGACGAGGTGATCGACGGCACGCTGTCAGCCCGGCTGACCGCTGCCGAGAACAAGTTGCCCGACTAGTCACCACCGATAAAGAGGAAGACGAAAAGCCATGGCAGAGTTGACAATCTCCGCTAACGATATCGAAGGCGCGATCGCGAGCTATGTCTCGAGCTTCGAGGCGGGAACGGGTCGGGAGGAGATCGGCTACGTCATCGACGCCGGCGACGGTATCGCCCACGTCGAGGGCCTGCCCTCGGTGATGACCCAGGAACTGCTGGCGTTCGAGGGCGGTGTGCTCGGTGTCGCCCTGAACCTCGACGAGCACAGCGTCGGCGCGGTCATCCTCGGTGACTTCGAGAAGATCGAGCAGGGCCAGCAGGTCAAGCGCACCGGTCAGGTGCTCTCGGTGCCGGTCGGTGACGGGTTCCTCGGTCGCGTGGTCAACCCGCTGGGTGTGCCGATCGACGGCCGCGGCGACGTGGCCTCGTCGAAGACGCGTGCGCTGGAACTGCAGGCGCCGTCGGTGGTGGAGCGCAAGGGCGTCAACGAGCCGTTGCAGACCGGTATCAAGGCGATCGACGCCATGACCCCGATCGGCCGCGGTCAGCGCCAGCTGATCATCGGCGACCGCAAGACCGGCAAGACCGCGGTGTGCGTCGACACCATCCTCAACCAGAAGGAGGCCTGGGAGACCGGCGATCCGAAGAAGCAGGTCCGCTGCGTCTACGTCGCCATCGGCCAGAAGGGCACCACCATCGCCAGCGTGCGTCGCGCGCTGGAAGAGGGCGGCGCCATGGAGTACACCACGATCGTCGCCGCGCCCGCCTCCGATGCCGCCGGCTTCAAGTGGCTGGCGCCCTACACCGGTTCGGCAATCGCCCAGGAGTGGATGTACGACGGCAAGCACGTGCTGATCGTGTTCGACGACCTGACCAAGCAGGCCGAGGCCTACCGCGCGATCTCGCTGCTGCTGCGCCGCCCGCCGGGCCGCGAGGCCTATCCCGGCGACGTGTTCTACCTACACTCCCGGCTGCTCGAACGGTGCGCGAAGCTCTCCGACGAACTCGGCGGCGGCTCGATGACCGGACTGCCGATCATCGAGACCAAGGCCAACGACATCTCGGCCTACATCCCGACCAACGTCATCTCGATCACCGACGGCCAGGTGTTCCTGGAGACCGACCTGTTCAACCAGGGTGTGCGTCCGGCCATCAACGTCGGCGTCTCGGTGTCCCGCGTCGGTGGCGCCGCCCAGATCAAGGCGATGAAGGAGGTGGCCGGCTCGCTGCGCCTGGATCTGTCCCAGTACCGCGAGCTGGAGGCCTTCGCGGCATTCGCCTCCGACCTCGACGAGGCCTCCAAGGCACAGCTGGAGCGCGGTGCGCGGCTGGTGGAGCTGCTCAAGCAGCCGCAGTACTCGCCGATGTCCGTCGAGGACCAGGTGGTGGCGATCTTCCTCGGCACCAAGGGCCACCTCGACTCGGTGCCGGTGGCCGACGTCGGCCGCTTCGAGGCCGAGTTCCTCGAACACATCAAGGCCGCGCACCCGGAGGTGCTCACAGACATCCGCGAGAGCCAGAAGCTCAGCGACGAGGCCCAGGACAAGCTGGACAGGCTCGTCGCCGACTTCAAGAAGGGCTTCGCCACCTCTGACGGAAGCTCGGTGGTTCCCGACGCCCACGTCCCTGCGATGGACGAGGAAGACGTGGAGAAGGAAGCCGTCCAGGTCCGCAAGCCGGCTCCGAAGAAGAGGTAGCGCGGTTACATGGCAGCGACACTTCGCGAACTACGCGGTCGAATCCGCTCCGCCGGGGCGATCAAGAAGATCACCAAGGCACAGGAGCTGATCGCCACGTCGCGGATCGCCAAGGCGCAGGCGCGGGTCGAGGCGGCACGACCGTACTCAGGCGAGATCACCCACATGCTGACCAACCTCGCGGCGGAGTCGGCCCTGGATCACCCGCTGCTGGTGGCCCGGGCGAATCCCAAGCGGGCCGCGGTGCTGGTGGTGTCCTCGGACCGCGGGCTGTGCGGGGCCTACAACGCCAATGTGCTCCGTCGCTCCGAGGAACTGATATCGCTGTTGCGCTCAGAAGGCAAGCAGCCCGTCCTCTACGTGGTCGGCCGCAAAGCGCTGGGCTACTTCAGCTTCCGCAACTGGGCCATCAGCGGCTCGTGGACCGGGTTCTCCGAGCAGCCGACCTATGAGAGAGCCCAGGAGATCGCCGACACCCTGGTCGAGGCCTTCCTGGCCGGTGAGGACGACGAGGACGGCAAGCCCGGCGCCGACGGGGTTCTGGGCGTCGATGAACTGCACATCGTCTTCACCGAGTTCAAGTCGATGCTGACGCAGAACGCCGAGGCGCGCCGGATCGCGCCGATGGAGGTTGAGTACGTCGGTGAGGACACCGGTCCGCACACCCTGTTCTCCTTCGAACCCGACGCCACGACGCTGTTCGAATCGCTGCTGCCGCGGTACGTGGCGACCCGGATCTTCTCCGCACTGCTGGAGGCGGCGGCCTCGGAGTCCGCGTCGCGGCGCCGGGCCATGAAGGCCGCCTCCGACAACGCCGACGACCTCATCAAGATCCTCACCCTGATGGCCAACCGGGAACGTCAGGCGCAGATCACCCAGGAGATCAGCGAAATCGTCGGCGGCGCAAACGCGCTCGCGGACGCCGTCAAGTAAACGAAAGCGAAGAGAAATGACTGTCACCGCTGAGAAGAACACCTCCGGCCGCGTGGTCCGGGTGACCGGCCCTGTCGTCGACGTCGAGTTTCCCCGCGGCGAGGTGCCGGAGCTGTTCAACGCTCTGCACACCGACATCACCTTCGGGGAGATGGCCAAGACGCTGACCCTCGAGGTGGCACAGCACCTGGGTGACAACCTGGTGCGCACCATCTCCATGCAGCCCACCGACGGACTGGTGCGCGGCAGCGAGGTGACCGACACCGGCGCCTCCATCTCGGTGCCGGTCGGCGACGGCGTCAAGGGGCACGTGTTCAACGCCCTCGGCGCTTGCCTCGACGAGCCCGGCTACGGCAAGGACTTCGAGCACTGGTCGATCCACCGCAAGCCGCCGCCCTTCGACGAACTCGAGCCCCGCACCGAGATGCTCGAGACCGGCCTGAAGGTCGTCGACCTGCTCACGCCGTATGTGCGCGGCGGCAAGATCGCCCTGTTCGGCGGCGCCGGCGTGGGCAAGACCGTGCTCATCCAGGAGATGATCAACCGCATCGCCCGCAACTTCGGCGGCACCTCGGTGTTCGCCGGTGTGGGGGAGCGCACCCGCGAGGGTAACGACCTCTGGGTGGAACTCCGCGATGCCAACGTGCTCAAGGACACCGCACTGGTCTTCGGCCAGATGGACGAGCCGCCGGGCACCCGCATGCGCGTCGCGCTGTCGGCGCTGACCATGGCGGAGTACTTCCGCGACGAGCAGCAGCAGGACGTGCTGCTGTTCATCGACAACATCTTCCGCTTCACCCAGGCCGGTTCGGAGGTCTCCACACTGCTCGGCCGTATGCCGTCGGCCGTGGGCTACCAGCCGACGCTGGCTGATGAGATGGGCGAGCTCCAGGAGCGCATCACCTCCACGCGCGGCCGCTCCATCACCTCCATGCAGGCCGTGTACGTGCCCGCCGACGACTACACCGACCCGGCGCCGGCGACCACCTTCGCCCACCTCGATGCCACCACCGAGCTCTCGCGCGCGGTGTTCTCCAAGGGCATCTTCCCGGCGGTGGATCCGCTGGCGTCCAGCTCGACGATCCTGCACCCGAGCGTGGTGGGTGAGGAGCACTACCGCGTCGCCCAAGAGGTGATCCGAATCCTGCAGCGCTACAAGGACCTACAGGACATCATCGCGATCCTCGGTATCGACGAGCTCTCCGAGGAGGACAAGCAGCTGGTCTACCGGGCGCGCCGTATCGAGCGCTTCCTGAGCCAGAATATGATGGCGGCCGAGCAGTTCACCGGCCAGCCCGGCTCCACGGTCCCGCTCAAGGAGACCGTCGAGGCGTTCGACAAGCTCTGCAAGGGCGACTTCGATCACCTTCCCGAGCAGGCTTTCTTCCTCATCGGCGGTCTCGACGACCTCGCTAAGAAGGCCGAGAGCCTCGGCGCGAAGCTCTAGAGGCCAGAGACGTAGAGAGAAGGGGACATGGCCGAATTGGACGTCGACATCGTCGCCGTCGAACGCAAGATCTGGTCGGGCAAGGCCAGCTTCCTGTTCACCCGCACCACCTCCGGTGAGATCGGCATCCTGCCGAACCACATCCCGCTGGTGGCGCAACTGGTCGACGACGCGATGGTGCGCGTCGAACGGGAGGGCGAGGACGATCTGCGTATCGCCGTCGACGGCGGCTATCTGTCGGTGACCGAGGCCGGTGTGACGATCCTGGCCGAGTCCGCGGAGTTCGCCTCGGAGATCGACGCCGACGGCGCTACGAGCGACGCCGCCTCCGATGACCCTCAGATCGCGGCCCGGGGCAGGGCCCGGCTTCGGGCACTGGGCCAACTCGACTGACAGGCCGGTATGAGCGCGTCGACAGTGATCAAGGACGCGCTTCTCATTGCCCTGCTGATCGCCGTGCTGGTGATGGGCTATCGGCTGTGGAACATGCGCCAGGGCGGAACCGCGGCGGTGCTGCGCGACACTCCGGCGTCCGGCTGGCACGGCTGGCGGCACGGAGTCATCCGCTACCGCGGTGACGAGGCCAGGTTCTACCGGCTGTCGAGCATTCGGCTGTGGCCGGACCGGCGGTTGAGCCGGCGTGGCTGCGAGATCGTCGCCCGCAGAGCTCCGCGAAGCGACGAGATCGACATCATGACCGAGGCGACGACCGTCCTCGACTTGATCGACTCCAGTGGGGAGACTCCCCGGACCTACGAACTGGCACTGGACGGCGGAGCGCTGACGGCGTTCCTGTCCTGGGTCGAGTCGCGGCCCTCGCCGCGGGCGCGCCGCCGGGCCAACTGACGCCGCGCCAACTGGTTAAGGGCCCTCGTTTTCGTGATCTTTCGCGGCCATCCCGCCGCCCGGCCGCCACAACACGTCGCCGCCGGGATTGGCCACCCGGCACAGGATGAACAGCAGATCCGACAGCCGGTTCAGGTAGCGGGCCGGCAGCATGCTCATCGAGTCGGGATAGGCGTTCACCGCGATCCAGGCCGAGCGTTCCGCACGCCGGGTCACCGTGCGCGCGACGTGCAGCAGCGCCGACAGCGGTGTGCCGCCGGGCAGGATGAACGAGTTCAGCGGCGTCAGCGACGCGTTGAACTCGTCGCACCATGTCTCCAGCCGCTCGATGTATCCCTCGGTGATGCGCAGCGGCGGATGTTCCGGGTTCTCCACCACCGGGGTGGACAGATCCGCCCCGGCGTCGAACAGGTCGTTCTGGATCTGGGTGAGAACTGCGCGCATCGGCTCGTCCGGACTGCCCAACGCCACCGCGACTCCCAGGGCCGCGTTGGCCTCGTCGCAGTCGGCGTAGGCGATCAGCCGCGGGTCACCCTTGGAGACCCTGGAGAAATCACTCAGGCCGGACGTCCCGTCATCGCCGGTGCGGGTATAGATGCGGGTCAGATGCACTCCCATGAGTGCAACGGTACGCGCCCCGCGGTCAACTAAACTCATGGCTGTGGGCGAGCGTTTCCTGGTGACCGGGGGCAACCGGTTATCCGGCGAGGTCGCCGTCACCGGTGCCAAGAACAGCGTGCTGAAACTGATGGCGGCAAGCCTGCTCGCCGAGGGCACCACCACCATCACCAACTGCCCCGACATCCTCGACGTGCCGTTGATGGCCGAGGTGCTGCGCGGGCTGGGTGCCAACGTCGAACTGGACGGCTCGACGGTCCGCATCACCTCACCCGACGAGCCGAAGTACGAGGCGGACTTCGCCGCGGTCCGGCAGTTCCGCGCTTCGGTCTGCGTGCTCGGTCCGCTCGTCGGTCGCTGCAAGCGCGCGCGGGTGGCGCTCCCCGGCGGCGATGCGATCGGCTCGCGCCCGTTGGACATGCACCAGTCCGGGCTGCGTCAGCTCGGCGCGCACTGCGCGATCGAGCACGGCTGTGTGGTCGCCTCCGCCGACCACCTTCGCGGAGCCGAGATCCAGTTGGAGTTCCCCTCGGTCGGCGCGACGGAGAACATCCTCATGGCCGCGGTGCTCGCCGAGGGCGTGACGACCATTCACAACGCCGCGCGCGAGCCCGACGTCGTCGATCTGTGCGAGATGCTCAATCAGATGGGCGCGCAGATCGAAGGCGCGGGCACCCCGACGCTGACCATCACCGGAGTGCCCAGGCTGCATCCCACCGAGCACCGCGTCATCGGCGACCGGATCGTCGCGGCCACATGGGGCATCGCCGCGGTCATGACGCGCGGTGACATCTCGGTCAGCGGGGTGGACCCGGCGCACCTGCAACTGGTCCTGCACAAACTGCACGACGTCGGCGCCACGGTCACCCAGTCCGATGACGGCTTCCGGGTGGTCCAGTACGACCGGCCCAAGGCCTGCAATGTGGCCACACTTCCGTTCCCCGGGTTCCCGACCGACCTGCAGCCGATGGCGATCGCGCTGGCCGCCATCGCCGACGGCACGTCGATGATCACCGAGAACGTCTTCGAGGCGCGGTTCCGCTTCGTCGAGGAGATGATCCGGCTGGGCGCCGACGCCCGCACCGACGGCCATCACGCGGTGGTCCGGGGGATCCCGCAGCTCTCCAGCGCGCCGGTGTGGTCCTCCGACATCCGGGCGGGCGCGGGCCTGGTGCTGGCCGGCCTGGTGGCCGACGGGGAGACCGAGGTCCACGACGTGTTCCACATCGACCGCGGCTACCCGATGTTCGTCGAGGACCTCCTGAGTCTGGGCGCGGAAATAGAACGAGTACACTGAGCGTTACAACGGCAGCGCTCCGGAACCCGCCCGGTTTCCACCGGAGGCACGGAAGCACCCGTTGACCCGTTACACAAGGTGAAGTACGCTGGCAGGGTTGCCCTGCTCGCGGGCTTTTCGCGGGTGTGTTGTTTGAGAACTCAATAGTGTGTTTGGTGGTTTTTGTTTGTTGTTTGTTTTTTGCCGTGTTTTGGTTCCCCCGGATTGGGATGCGGTTGTTTGTGCCAGATTTGGTTTCTGGTTTGTGGTCAGATTTTTCTGGACTGGTTTTTGTTTGGAGAGTTTGATCCTGGCTCAGGACGAACGCTGGCGGCGTGCTTAACACATGCAAGTCGAACGGTAAGGCCCTTCGGGGTACACGAGTGGCGAACGGGTGAGTAACACGTGGGTGATCTGCCCTGCACTTCGGGATAAGCCTGGGAAACTGGGTCTAATACCGGATATGACCATTGTCTGCATGGATGGTGGTGGAAAGCTTTTGCGGTGTGGGATGGGCCCGCGGCCTATCAGCTTGTTGGTGGGGTGATGGCCTACCAAGGCGACGACGGGTAGCCGGCCTGAGAGGGTGTCCGGCCACACTGGGACTGAGATACGGCCCAGACTCCTACGGGAGGCAGCAGTGGGGAATATTGCACAATGGGCGCAAGCCTGATGCAGCGACGCCGCGTGGGGGATGACGGCCTTCGGGTTGTAAACCTCTTTCAGCTCTGACGAAGCGCAAGTGACGGTAGGAGCAGAAGAAGGACCGGCCAACTACGTGCCAGCAGCCGCGGTAATACGTAGGGTCCGAGCGTTGTCCGGAATTACTGGGCGTAAAGAGCTCGTAGGTGGTTTGTCGCGTTGTTCGTGAAATCTCACAACTCAATTGTGAGCGTGCGGGCGATACGGGCAGACTGGAGTACTGCAGGGGAGACTGGAATTCCTGGTGTAGCGGTGGAATGCGCAGATATCAGGAGGAACACCGGTGGCGAAGGCGGGTCTCTGGGCAGTAACTGACGCTGAGGAGCGAAAGCGTGGGGAGCGAACAGGATTAGATACCCTGGTAGTCCACGCCGTAAACGGTGGGTACTAGGTGTGGGTTTCCTTCCTTGGGATCCGTGCCGTAGCTAACGCATTAAGTACCCCGCCTGGGGAGTACGGCCGCAAGGCTAAAACTCAAAGAAATTGACGGGGGCCCGCACAAGCGGCGGAGCATGTGGATTAATTCGATGCAACGCGAAGAACCTTACCTGGGTTTGACATGCACAGGACGACGGCAGAGATGTCGTTTCCCTTGTGGCCTGTGTGCAGGTGGTGCATGGCTGTCGTCAGCTCGTGTCGTGAGATGTTGGGTTAAGTCCCGCAACGAGCGCAACCCTTGTCTCATGTTGCCAGCACGTAATGGTGGGGACTCGTGAGAGACTGCCGGGGTCAACTCGGAGGAAGGTGGGGATGACGTCAAGTCATCATGCCCCTTATGTCCAGGGCTTCACACATGCTACAATGGCCGGTACAAAGGGCTGCGAAGCCGTGAGGTGGAGCGAATCCTTTAAAGCCGGTCTCAGTTCGGATCGGGGTCTGCAACTCGACCCCGTGAAGTCGGAGTCGCTAGTAATCGCAGATCAGCAACGCTGCGGTGAATACGTTCCCGGGCCTTGTACACACCGCCCGTCACGTCATGAAAGTCGGTAACACCCGAAGCCCGTGGCCTAACCCGTAAGGGAGGGAGCGGTCGAAGGTGGGATCGGCGATTGGGACGAAGTCGTAACAAGGTAGCCGTACCGGAAGGTGCGGCTGGATCACCTCCTTTCTAAGGAGCACCACGAGACTTATGCCCCGCCCACGCCTGTGGGAGTTTCGGTGAGCTGAGCGATTCGTTGGATGGGCCGCATCTGTAGTGGGTGTGGTTCTGGTGCACGACAAACAGTGCCGGTTTCGGGGATCGAGAGATCGAGGGCCGGCGGGCTGCCAGACACACTATTGGGCTTTGAGGCAACACGCCTGTTGTTCTTTCCCTGTGGGGGAAGAGGTGTGGTTGTCGCCCCGCTTGGTGGTGGGGTGTGGTGTTTGATTTGTGGATAGTGGTTGCGAGCATCGAGCGAGCAGGGCTTTATGTCTTGGTCGTTTTTGATGTGCAATTTTTCCAAAATTGGTTTGTAGAAACTCATGTTGTAAGTGTGTAAGGGCGCATGGTGGATGCCTTGGCACTGGGAGCCGATGAAGGACGTGGGAGGCTGCGATATGCCTCGGGGAGCTGTCAACCGAGCGTGGATCCGAGGATTTCCGAATGGGGAAACCCGGCACGAGTGATGTCGTGTCACCCCGCACTGAATACATAGGTGTGTGGGAGGGAACGCGGGGAAGTGAAACATCTCAGTACCCGTAGGAAGAGAAAACAAAAGTGATTCCGTTAGTAGTGGCGAGCGAACGCGGAGGATGGCTAAACCGCGCGCATGTGATACCCGGCAGGGGTTGTGTGTGTGGTGTTGTGGGGCGTGTCTTCTCAAGTCTGCCGGCTTGGGCGTCAGTGAGAAAAGAGCGTGTTAGTCGAAGTGGCCTGGGATGGTCTGCCGTAGACGGTGAGAGCCCGGTAGGTGAAAACACGTTCTCTGTCGTGACATGTTCCCGAGTAGCAGCGGGCCCGTGAAATCTGCTGTGAATCTGCCGGGACCATCCGGTAAGCCTGAATACTTCCCAGTGACCGATAGCGGATCAGTACCGTGAGGGAATGGTGAAAAGTACCCCGGGAGGGGAGTGAAAAAGTACCTGAAACCGTGTGCCTACAATCCGTCAGAGCCCTCGACTTTGTTGTGGGGTGATGGCGTGCCTTTTGAAGAATGAGCCTGCGAGTCAGGGACATGTCGCGAGGTTAACCCGGGTGGGGTAGCCGTAGCGAAAGCGAGTCTGAATAGGGCGTATCCATCCCGTAGGGGGTGGTGTAGTGGTGTGTTCTGGACCCGAAGCGGAGTGATCTACCCATGGCCAGGGTGAAGCGCGGGTAAGACCGCGTGGAGGCCCGAACCCACTTAGGTTGAAGACTGAGGGGATGAGTTGTGGGTAGGGGTGAAAGGCCAATCAAACTCCGTGATAGCTGGTTCTCCCCGAAATGCATTTAGGTGCAGCGTCGCGTGTTTCTTACCGGAGGTAGAGCTACTGGATGGCCGATGGGCCCCACAGGGTTACTGACGTCAGCCAAACTCCGAATGCCGGTAAGTCCAAGAGCGTGGCAGTGAGACGGCGGGGGATAAGCTCCGTGCGTCGAGAGGGAAACAGCCCAGATCGCCGGCTAAGGCCCCTAAGCGTGTGCTAAGTGGAAAAGGATGTGCAGTCGCCCAGACAACCAGGAGGTTGGCTTAGAAGCAGCCACCCTTGAAAGAGTGCGTAATAGCTCACTGGTCAAGTGATTGTGCGCCGATAATGTAGCGGGGCTCAAGCACACCGCCGAAGCCGCGGCAACGAACTTGTTCGTTGGGTAGGGGAGCGTCCTGCATCCGGTGAAGCCACAGAGTGATCTAGTGGTGGAGGGTGTGGGAGTGAGAATGCAGGCATGAGTAGCGATAAGGCAAGTGAGAACCTTGCCCGCCGAAAGACCAAGGGTTCCTGGGGCAGGCCAGTCCGCCCAGGGTGAGTCGGGACCTAAGGCGAGGCCGACAGGCGTAGTCGATGGACAACGGGTTGATATTCCCGTACCCGTGTGTGGGCGCCCCTGACGAATCCATTGTGCTAACCACCCAAAACCGTTCTAACCGAGCCCTTTTAGGGTGAGGGTGAGCGGGGCTGCGTGGGACCCCGGTGGGTAGTAGTCAAGCGATGGGGTGACGCAGGAAGGTAGCCGTACCAGTCAGTGGTAATACTGGGGCAAGCCCGTAGGGCGACATCTAGGTAAATCCGGATGTCACAAGCCTAAGAGGTGATGCATAGCCGTTTGAGGTGAATTCGGTGATCCTGTGCTGCCAAGAAAAGCCTCTAGCGAGCACACACACGGCCCGTACCCCAAACCGACACAGGTGGTCAGGTAGAGAATACCGAGGCGTACGAGTGAACTATGGTTAAGGAACTCGGCAAAATACCCCCGTAACTTCGGGAGAAGGGGGACCCCTTACCGTCATGGCCCTCGCGGCCGGCAGCGGTGGGGGGTGGCACAAACCAGTGAGAAGCGACTGTTTACTAAAAACACAGGTCCGTGCGAAGTCGCAAGACGAGGTATACGGACTGACGCCTGCCCGGTGCTGGAAGGTTAAGAGGACCTGTCAACCCGTAAGGGTGAAGCGGAGAATTTAAGCCCCAGTAAACGGCGGTGGTAACTATAACCATCCTAAGGTAGCGAAATTCCTTGTCGGGTAAGTTCCGACCTGCACGAATGGCGTAACGACTTCTCAACTGTCTCAACCATAGACTCGGCGAAATTGCACTACGAGTAAAGATGCTCGTTACGCGCGGCAGGACGAAAAGACCCCGGGACCTTCACTACAGCTTGGTATTGGCGTTCGATACGGTTTGTGTAGGATAGGTGGGAGACTGTGAAGCATTCACGCCAGTGAGTGTGGAGTCGTTGTTGAAATACCACTCTGATCGTATTGGACTTCTAACTTCGAACCGTGAAACCGGTTCAGGGACAGTGCCTGGTGGGTAGTTTAACTGGGGCGGTTGCCTCCTAAAAAGTAACGGAGGCGCCCAAAGGTTCCCTCAACCTGGACGGCAATCAGGTGTCGAGTGCAAGTGCACAAGGGAGCTTGACTGCGAGACGTACATGTCAAGCAGGGACGAAAGTCGGGACTAGTGATCCGGCACCCCCGAGTGGAAGGGGTGTCGCTCAACGGATAAAAGGTACCCCGGGGATAACAGGCTGATCTTCCCCAAGAGTCCATATCGACGGGATGGTTTGGCACCTCGATGTCGGCTCGTCGCATCCTGGGGCTGGAGCAGGTCCCAAGGGTTGGGCTGTTCGCCCATTAAAGCGGCACGCGAGCTGGGTTTAGAACGTCGTGAGACAGTTCGGTCTCTATCCGCCGCGCGCGTCAGAAGCTTGAGGAAAGCTGTCCCTAGTACGAGAGGACCGGGACGGACGAACCTCTGGTCCACCAGTTGTCCCACCAGGGGCACCGCTGGATAGCCACGTTCGGACAGGATAACCGCTGAAAGCATCTAAGCGGGAAACCTTCTCCAAGACCAGGCTTCTCACCCATCAAGTGGGATAAGGCCCCCCGCAGACCACGGGATCGATAGACCAGACCTGAAAGCGCAGCAATGCGTGCAGGGAACTGGCACTAACCGGCCGAAAACTTACAACAACAAACCTCGCAACCACACACAACCACAAACACACAACACCCACCCCACCACCAAAACACGGGGCCCACACAAAATTACATAAAGTTACGGCGGCCATAGCGGCAGGGAAACGCCCGGACCCATCCCGAACCCGGAAGCTAAGCCTGCCAGCGCCGATGATACTACCCAACAGGGTGGAAAAGTAGGACACCGCCGAACACACACCAAGCCCTGTGCCCCCCAACACAACCGGGGGGCACAGGCATATCTACACCCGGGCGGTGATCTTGGCCTCGAGGCCGAGAAGTGTCCGCTTGCGGTCCAGTCCGCCGGCATACCCGGTCATCGCGCCCGCAGCTCCGATCACGCGGTGGCACGGCACGATGATCGCGATGGGGTTGCGACCGTTGGCCAGACCCACCGCCCGCGAGGCGCCCGGCGCCCCGATCTGCTCGGCGATCTGCCCGTAGGAGCGGGTCTGCCCGTAGGGGATCGTCTGCAGCGCCGACCACACCCGGCGCTGGAACTCGGTGCCGATCAGGCTCATCTCGACATCGAATTCCGTGCCCGCGCCGGCGAAGTACGCGTCGAGCTGCTCGGCGACGTCGCCGAATGCGTCCGGGTCGGACTCCCAGCCGGAGCGGTCCGGTTCATGGGTCTGATCGGCCATCCGCAGGTGCATGAGGATGGACCCCACACCGGCCAGGGTCAGCGGGCCGACCGGACTGGGCAGGGTGCGGAACCGGATCTTCTGCATACGTCGACCCTGGCACGGCGGAGGCGGCTGCGCCAGTCGGGTCACGGTCCGCCCACCAGGCTGGCGATCTGCACCTTCGTGTCATAGCCGCGCAATCGCACCGGATTGCCCAGCCGCCAAAAGCGTTGCTCCCGTTCGGATGCCGCGGCGATGGTCTCGGCCGACGCCAGCGCACGACTCGGTTCGGAACGGGCGAGTTCGGCCAGCCGCGCGGCCTCATTCACCGGTTCGCCGATCACGGTGTATTCGAAGCGCTCCCGTGCACCCACGTTGCCGGCGACCACCTCGCCGGCGGCCACTCCGATGCGAGCCGGGCATTCCGGCACCTCGTTCTTCAGCCGCCGGGCGATCGTTCTGGTGGCAGCCAGGGCCTGTTCCTCCGGATTCGCCAGGGCGACCGGCGCCCCGAAGATCGCCAGTGTGGCGTCGCCCTCGAACTTGTTGACCAGGCCGCCGTGGCGGTCGACCTCCTCGATGATCACCGCGAAGAAGCGGTTCAACAGGTCGACGACCTCCTTGGGTGGCCGCGAGCTGACGAGCCTGGTGGATCCGATGACGTCGACGAACACCACGGCGACGTGGCGTTCCTCGCCTCCCAGCGTCGGCTGCGCCAGTTCGGCCGCCGCGGCGACCTCGCGACCGACGTGCCGGCCGAACAGATCCCGGACCCGTTCGCGCTCACGAAGGCCGGCGACCATCGAGTTGAACCCGCGTTGCAGCTCGCCGAGTTCAGTGCCGTC
>Ga0194052_1000167_pt1 | contig 46880 bp, 36 predicted proteins | sample SepL226m_MetaG_FD_160117 | JGI IMG/M metagenome (GOLD analysis project Ga0194052, IMG submission 160117) | Anoxic zone freshwater microbial communities from boreal shield lake in IISD Experimental Lakes Area, Ontario, Canada - Sep2016-L227-6m | ecosystem: Environmental > Aquatic > Freshwater >...
TCATACGCGTATTTTGCTTTACTGCGTAATCATACCACTTATGAAAGCCCTTTATGCCTCCATATTTTTCACTCAGATTGAACATTTTGTACTCCTTCGGAGTCCAAAATGTATCTGAACTTATTCAGATGTTGATAACATAACAAACAAAATCCCCCTCCAATCATGGAGAGGGATTTTTAATTACTAACGGGCTAACATTTGCGCTGCTGCGGTATAGCCATACTGCAGCAAGTAAGCTCGGGGGTTGGAAATAAACTTTAATTGTTCTTGAGTATAAGGCTTACCGATACTTGCCTTGTTAACCAGGTCAGTCAGCTGTTGGAGCTGTTGCTGGATCTGAGCTTCCGTTAGGATCACGATTGGCGGAGTCGCGGGCGGCTGGGGAGCAACCTGGGTGTTTGGAATGGTAGCGCCGGTGATGTTCTTGGTTAGGCCCAAGCTAGCCGGCGTGGCGCGATAGGAGACGGCCGACAAGCCGCAGAAAGCTTCGGGCAGAATATAGGTCAGCGTATAGCTCTGGGCCATAGTATAGCTGCTGGGCTGGTAGAAGAAGGTGATATTATAATTCTTGCCCAACGCCGTAGTGTCGGCCGGATAATAGCCGTGGGCGTTGCGATAGCTTTCCAGGGCTTGGCGGATGGATTGGATGGTGTTGAGATAATCGGCGCTTACGCCGCCGACCGTAATGCCCTTGTTCGGGTCGTCCCAACCCTTGTCCGGACCGGTGCACTTGCTGTCCTTGATGCAGCGCACCGACATGGCGCTGGTCTTGGGATCCAACAGCTGGTAAATGCCGGTCTCCTTGGACATCAGGCGGCGGCCGTAGGCATAATTGGCTCCGGGCGGATTGCTGTAACCGCTTTCCTTCGCTTCATCCCAGGCATAATCATAGACATTATCGCTAGACCAGTAAGAGCTGATAACCTTGTCCAAGCGGAAATTGGCATAGGCGCTGCCAGACCCCACCAGGCCATTGACGAAGTAATATCCGTTATTACCCTTTTCCAGATAGGCCAGGCTGGAACTGAGCTTGGCGTCAAAGCCGCTCAAGTCCAGGTCGCGCAGTAGCTTGCCGGTATCTTCGCAGTTCCTGTTAGTGATAATCTGCGCGATGGCGTCGCTCTGACGGCTGACATAACAGTCTGAAGCGGCATTGGCCAAAAACTTTTCCAAGACATTCCATTCAGCGATAGTCGGCAGATGCCAGCCGGCCGGACAGATGCCCTGGCGCGGTCCAGCCGGCACTATGCAGCGGCTATTCTGGTAGTCGGAGGCCGAATCACAGGCTAGCGGCAGCTGCATGGCTTCGTGCCATTGGTAGAGGCCGCCATAGGTCTTGCAGTGTTCCGTATTCTCGCTATGGCAATATTTCTCGATCAGCGCGTCATTGCCCTGATAATTGGGGATCCATTGGTTGTAACCGTCGGCCTTCTTCATGTCCGGTATCGGCAAGCCGATATTGAGATTGTCGCGCAGCCAGCATTGCGTGCCGATAATCACGCTTCGATAATTACCGCCCTGGTCGCGGGTGACTCCGTTCGCCGCGTAAGGCCCGCCTTCATATTTCACCACACCGCAATTGGCCGGTTCGCCACAACGTTCATATTTGGAAGCATCGCCTTGGCAACAAGCAGGCATGATATCACCGCAGGTACGGACATATTTCTGCATCAAGGGCTTCTCTTGACCGCAAATACCAGATTTCTGCCAATCTTTCCACGCGGTAGTGCCGCAAGAGTCTTTCTTGATACAGCGTACCGGCTTGAGCTCGGCATAATGACTCCAGCCGAGATTGGTATTCAGTTTAGTCAGGTTCCACTCATAATAGCCATTGCGCCCGCCAAAGAAATAACCATAGAGCAAAACGGCACCATGTAATTTCCCCACGGATTGCAAATACACTCCATTCTGATCGGTATTTTCCGCGCGGACGAAGCCTTGGCTGGTCCAAAATTCTACAGTATTATGCCCGGTATAGCCCAAGGCCGGCAAATCATTGTCGGTCAGCTTAGCCACGTCATCATTGCTGGGAATGGCCCAACCGACCGGACAGACTCCGCGAACCGCAGTGCTGCCGACCGGCGATTTCTGAGTCATGGCGTCGCTGATCAAGGTCAGAGGTATTTCTTGACTGTGATAGCTCTGCTTGGTAGCCGTCTCCCAATCATATCTATTTGCCGCTAAGTACCATTTAGCTTCAGAAGTCCAGAGGTCGCTCGCCATCCAGCATTTGCCATTGAGCTTGACCGTGGCATAATAGCCAGGCTGGGAATCCTCGCCCCCGGTGGCAACTCGGCCGTAGATATCTAAGGTGCCGCCCGCCGCTTTCAGCAGACCGCTGCAACTGGTCTTGGGGTCGCAGGTCTCCACCTTATAATTATCACCGACACAAGGCGCTCCGCCGCATGCGGCGTCGCAAGTACGATAGTAGCCTTGTTTGCCAGCGCCAACCTCGCCGCAATCGCCATAGGGCTTCCAGTCGGACCAGGTGCCGTCCTTGGGGGTACAGTCTAGGAAACAACGCACGCTAGCCAGGGAATTCTTGCTCTTATTCATCCGACCCACGCCGTCGCTGGAATTAACAGTCAACATTGAATCAGTACCTGTCTTGTCGTTTGGGCCAATTGGATCAGAATGCTTTTGGATGGCATAAGTCCAAGCATTAGTAGCGGAGCTCTGGTCCGCGGTGACAAAGCTGGCGGGCTGGCCATTGAACAGATAGGCTTCGAAGTCATCTTTGCCGGTCCATTGCATTTTGGCTCCGGCATTTAGGCAATCGTACTGATTGGAGCGATTGGCATTACAACTCTGCCCCGGCAGAGCCAGCGAATTGACAACGGTATCGACTTCTTTGGCGGTCGGGATATGGAAGCCGGCCGGGCAGATGCCCCGATGAGGCGTTTTGATCTGCGCCGAACAATCCTTGGTCGCGCACTCCGCCGGCAGATTCATAGCCTGCCACCAAGTATAGAGGCCGCCGTATTTAGGACAGTTCTTCTCATCATCGCCATTGCAAACCTTGCTGGCGACATTCGGCGTGTCTGATTTTTTCTGGAAGATACCGGAATTATAATTATTCTTTAGCAACCACGTATCCTTAATATTGACCGTAAGGTAATAGCCACCGTTGGGATCGTATTGGCCATTCAAATTATAGAAGCCGCCGGCTGATAATATTTTTTCAGGCGGCTTGCAATGATTTGCATTATCACAACCCCATCCCGAAGGGCATGTTTCTTTTTTTCTAATATCACAATTTATAGTTCTCGGTTTCATTGTGCAACTATCATAAAAATTAATTTCACCGCAATTAGCATCCTTGCTTATACAAGCGTCTTTATCAGATAAGCTTGAGCACTTTATGCACTTATTTACGACACATTTTTTACCTGTTGGACAGTCATACGGATAATTAAACGCATCTTTATTTGTCCCACATCTTAAATTCCTAATGCCGTATTCATCTTCAACAGCCCCCAAACCGCATTCATAGCCAAAATACTTGCAGTAATATTCATCCGATTTGGGCGGAGGACAGAGGCTGGATCGATTAAGCTCCGCAGCCCTCATAGCGTTATCAATATCAAAACAAGTGTCACTGGTATAAGTAGCATAACAAGCATTGTTCATGGCGGTATAAAAATCTAGGAAATTAGCATTATCTGGCAAATATTTCAAAGTTATAAAGAAAAGGTCTTCAACCGTATCTTCTCCAACGCCAGTAATCGTAGTTCCGTTTAATTCACCGCCTTCGCTCATCAAATAAGCCAAATGCGCTAAGACTGTTAAATTATTATAACGATCGGCAATTTTACAACCCCAATTTGAACTATTGTGAGTCAAAGGTTTGTCGCCTGAAGGGTTGGCATAATTATAGCCCTGCGCTGTCCAGACCATATCCCCTACTCTATAAAGTTTCTTTATAAATATGGTGAAAATTTCGGCATAAGCCTCATTAATAACCAACGATTCTCCATAATTAGATAATTCATTCGGACCTTGGTTATCCACAACGGCATGAGTGTATTCATGAGAAATTACATCTTGCCTAGTAGGCCCGAAACTGTCTAAGCCAACTCCTGTGTAAATACCACTCACCGGAATATAATATGCCGGGCCACCACCTTTTAAATCTGTTGTAATCTTAAAAAATGTATACACTGGCGAATAGGAAATCAAATCAGGTTGGGCTCTTTTATCAATAATTCCACCCAAATTATTAGCTCCGTCAATACCAAACTTATTTTTATAATAATCATATGCCCTTTTAACAGAGTCATAATTAGTGTTAACCTCGGTAAACAAAACTTCATTATCACCTTCAAATCTTCCCTTATATTTAGCATTAGAGGTATTATCTAAACATTTATCTATACTATCTTCATTATTACAAAAATAAATTCGCCTATTTAAAGCAAACACTACACCTTCATAACCATCAATCAACGATCCGTCCTTGGCGTTAATGAATAAGACTTTACGCATAGCCGAGTTACTCAGATCATGCACCGCCACTTCATAGGCTAAATAATTTTGATCAGCTGCATTATCATCAACATATTTTTTATTATATACATACAATGTCCCCTGCTCCGCTTCCGGGTCGGCCATTTTTAATAGGCTTGCGCCGATTTCAACCGCTTTTGCCTTAGCCTGGTCATTACTCAAGCTCGGCGCAGTATCTAAGTTGGTAATGGGAAGGATATTGCCGGTTGCGGATTTGACTTGCCCGCTCTTATTTTCATGGATTAAAAAGGCAGATGCATAAACCGGGACATTATTATACACGCGCTGGTAGCGCAGATGGACGTAACCTTGCTTGTCCGTTTCACTTTTATCTTTGACAACTTGTGCTGAGGCATTGTCCAAGCCAAAAGTTGAACCGTAATCATTAATAAATTGCATGGCAACATTATCCGCGCCTTTCACAGTCTGAGTCAAAGGAATGATCTTTGTTTTTGCCGATAAAGAAAGCAATCGCCCATCATTCTGATTAGCCATAAAAGATAAGCCCTGTGTGCGCAAAGAACTTAAGTTTTGCAGAACCGCATCAGTTGCCTTGACACTCGCCAGATTATCGTTAGCACTGGCGGTAATCTTAATCCCCGCGACTCGAGGCCGGGCCTTAGCCTGCTTAGCTAAAGACGCCTTGCCGATCACTTGGCCCGCCTTATCACCATTGACGGCAACTGGCAGAACATTTTTAACCGTTTGCTTGATGTCAACAGCGCGGGCAGCCTGGGCATTCATGAGCACAAAAAAAGCACCCGCCGCGATGGACGCCAGTGCTAACAAAAACAAAATCTTTTTCATAGATTCCTGAATTATATAATGATACATTAATTATACATCAGGAATAATATGCAAGCAAACAAAAAACCTAATTCAGCATCCAAAAAGCGTAATTCAAGATTGAGGCGAAGCTGACCCAGAGTAAATATGGCGCCAGGAGCCAAGCCGCCGTCTTATCTAAGCGGCTAAAATGAAAGATGGCAGCAAAAATCGCCAGCCATAGGGCTATAATCACATACAACGCCCAATAAGGGCTATGCGCTCCAAAAAAAACCAAAGACCAACAGACATTAAGGATTAATTGCGCCCAATACCAGCCTAGCGCCCGTCGCACACCGGCTTTCTTAAGGCCTAGACGCCAGATACGCCAAGCGGCGATAGCCATCAATAAAAATAATAGCGTCCAAACAGGGCCAAACAGCCAATTGGGCGGCGCAATAGATGGCCGCGCCAAAGCAGCATACCAGGTAGTAATAGCCGGCATAGTAGCGACGGAACCAACAGCCGAAGCGCCAAAGGTCAAACCAAGCACGGCAATCAATTTTATTAGAGACTGATTCTTTTTGATCATAATATAATTATAACATTTTACAGACAAATAAAAAAGGAGCGTTAAAACGCCCCTGCTGTAATTAATTTGTTAACTCGCTAATTTTTTCTTGCAACACTTTATTGATTGCATATTTTTCTACCGGCTGCGCTATGCCAGTCTTGAATATTGCTTTGATCCGGCTAATCTTAAGCCCGGTGGTATTTGCAATATCTGCCATTGAAATAGCACCCTGCCAACGAGAAAGCTTAAAAACATAGTCAGCTATCGGATGTTTTAGACCCTGAGCTTCGATTTCAAAGCTAACGTTTCTGCTCTCATCGACGGTTATTATCATTTGGACTGCCCCTGCCTCAAACCGCGCCTTTCATCCGTCAATTTATGGCAAATAAAATTATTCCGGTCGCCGTTACTGATACTCGCCTCCTTGTCATCACCATTACTTACTACGCAAACAACAACTGCGTGATTGTGATTACGAACGGGTTGCGGCACAACACAACCAGAAACAACGGAAGCAAACACCAAACAAAGAAAGACAACTTTAAACAAATATTTCATCATTAAGCCTTCAAAAAAATGAACTAAAAAACATGCTGAAAGTTAAGCATGTTTTTATGTATTTGTCAAGGCCTATTAATTATTTATTTATATTTTAAGGCTAATATAAGCTAATTTTATTGACGTAACAACTTGATCTCGACTATTTCCGAGAAAGAGCCCAGACGGGCCGGCGGCCCCCAGGTACCGCTGCCGCTGGTGGTGTAGAGATTAAAATTACCATAAGTGCTCAGGCCTTTATCTAACCCGCCGTAGACCAGCCAGGTAAAGTAATTATAGGGCCACAATTGTCCGCGATGAGTATGGCCGGCCAACATCAGGCTGATACCGGCCTGCTGGGCAGCCTTAACATCAACCGGAGAATGATAAAGTAAAAACTTAATCGGCTGAGTGCCGACAATAAGCTCAGGCAAGATGCGCGCCAAATAGCCTCTGACTTGCGTAACAGGATATCCGACGCCGATCAGAGAGATGCCGTCAATATTAACAGACTGATTATTTAGCACCGTAATATTTGGCGGCACGATTTTGGCTAAGGAATTCATCAAGCCGGCATAGATCTCGTGGTTACCTGATATATAATAAGTACCCTTGGGCGGCTTTAAGCCCCGCAGAGAGCTTAACAGCACCGGATAGTCCTGGCGCGTTCCGTCCACGAGATCGCCGGTAATCACCACCATGTCAGGCTTAAGCTTCTGCACTTTATTAACCAAGCGGTTGAGATAAAATGGCCCATTGACCGCTCCCAGATGTGCATCCGATATCTGGACTATCGTCTTGCCCTCCCACCCATAAGGCAAATGGGCAATATAAATATTTACCCTAGTGACTACCGGGAAGAATGAAGCGACTACTGCGCCCAGATACAAAATTAAGGCAATACCCCAAAAGACCGTACCTAAAGCAGGCAAATGGTATTTAATATACTTTCTGCTAGCTAAATACGCTAGCCACCCCAGCAGCAAACACCAGACAGCCGTACTAATCAGGCCCAGCCAAAACCAGGTCACGAGATACAAAAAGCGAGAAAAGAAATTGCTGCCGGTATGGCACCAAACAGTGCTTATCAATGTCATGACAACGGCAAACAAAGACAGGACAACACGGCTGCGTCGATTAATAAAACTGATATCAAAAAAACGGGAAGTCAGCCAAAATAGCAGCAGGTGCGCCCCTCCCAGGATAAGGCTTACGATTATTAAGGCAATGATACCAAACAGCACTTGCATAGCTTTTTTAATTTTGCCAATCCGCGCCTTGGCGAACCAGCTGTTCACCGGCAGTTTGCGGTTCTGCCATCAAGGCCTTGACTATTTTTTCCATACGCATACCTTGGGACCCTTTAACCAAAACCAAGTCATGCGGCTTGAGATGTATCTCTAGATATTCTATCACTTCCTGATGATTATTAAAGGCCTGGATCCGTTCTTCGGCCATCTCGGCTTTACGTGCGCCCATTCCATAGTAGTGAGCTTGCTTGCCGATATACAACAGCCGCGCCTTGGCAATGTCCGCGACTCTTTGTCCGATTTCACTGTGGCCTTTTTCACTCTCGCTGCCTAACTCCAACATATCACCCAACACCACCCACTTGGTGCAGATCGCCGGCTGCTTAATGCTATCCAAGACCTCCAAAGCGGCCAACGTGGATTGCGGAGCTGCATTATAGGTATCATCGATTATCATCGAGCCGTTTTTGCCGGCTATTAAGTGTAACCGCCCCTTGGGCGGCTCCATGGCACGCAAGGCCTCGCTGATTTCAATGCCATTGAGGCCGAAAGCGAAGCCGACCGCCGCACCAGCCAAGGCGGCATAGATAGTCGGATGGCCGATAACCGCCGGTATTAAAACTGGAATATATGAGTCTTTGTAATGTATCTTGAAATTTACTCCGCCGAGGCTAGCTGCTTCTTCGTCTTGAAAACGATAGATGATATTTTGCGCTCTAATCTCTGCCTCTTCGGCAAAGCCATAAGTCAGAACCTTATTCTTTGCACCCTCTACAATCTTGTCAGCCTCCGGAAAATCCAGGTTGATAATCGCATAGCCGGAACGATCCAGACCATTAAAGATCTTGGCTTTTTCTTCGCGCAGCTTGGCGGTTGTTCCAAATTGCTCCATATGAGAAGTCCCGACATAGGTCAAAACAGCCGCCTTGAGCTGAACAATCGACAGCAGATAGTCCATATCGCCTGGCTTATCGACGCCCATTTCCAATACCAACACTTCGGGATAATCCTTATCGATAAACATCAATAACTTAATGCCTTGTATCAAGACAGACAGCCAGCCAGCCCAAGAACGCCCCGGAGAGTTAAGTCCCAAGATAGTCAAAGGCAAGCCCAATTCGTTATTGTAATTACGAATACTGCCACGCACGGCATATTTAGCGCTCAACACGCGCACAATCGCCTCTTTGCTGCTGGTTTTGCCGATTGAACCGGTAACGCCCACTACCTCTGGGTCGTATTTCTTAATAACTCCTCGAGCTAACACCCTCAGCATCAGTTCTAATAATTTTCGCATATAGTTAAATTCAACATATACATCTAATTGACTTGACGATTCTTAGGTATCTGCCAATAACTGAACAGTGCCTGCATAATGTCGCGCGCTACCGGTACAGCCGTAGAGTCGGCATAAGTAATACCCTTAGGATTGGTAAAACGCACCAGCAAAACAAACTTGGGATTATCGGCAGGCGCAAAACAGATAAAGGTGTGATTAAAGGCATTATCCAAATAACCCCTGGCATTCTTCTTGGGAATCTGGCCGGTGCCGGTCTTGCCGGCGATATAATAACCAGGAATGCGCACATTCTTGCTGTGCCCCTCCTCCACCACATTAATCAACATGCCGGTTAACAGTTTAGAAGTCTTGCGCTCTATTATTTGGCGCGACGCCGCCGGCATAGTCACGGTAGCGGTGCCATCGGCATGCCGTATTTCCTTGACCACAAAGGGCTTGACCAACATACCGCCGTTGGCAATAGCGGCATAAGCGGTAATCAGCTGGATAGGCGTCGCAACGACAGAACCCTGGCCAAAAGAAGCGGTCGCCGCGGCAACTTCATTTATTTTTTTTTCTTTCAATTGGTTGATATCGCCTGGATACTCCCCTTGCAATTCGATTCCTGTTTTTTCACCAAAGCCGAATTTTTTCACATAATCGGCAAACACGGTAGGGCCGATTTGTTCCATAGCATAGATTGCGCCAGTATTGAGGGATTTCTCCAGCACGCCCTGCATTGTGGTGATGCCATGCCCGCCAAAGGTTTCTGCATCGGAATTGCTGATTGGCTTCGGCCAGCCCTTAATCATAATAAAACCCTTATCATCATAGGTGGTCTCTGGCGTCACCTTGCCTTCATTCAAAGCAGCTGCCATCGTAATAGCCTTAAAGACAGAGCCGGGCTCATAGGCATCAAAGATGGCCGGATTGTTATAATCGTTATAATTCTTGACCTGGTCATAATTGTTCGGATCAAAATCAGGGTAACTGGCCATACCGACAATCGCTCCCGAATTGGGCTCCATAATTATAACCGTACCGGAATCGGCCGCATACTTGCGCACAGCCGCCTTAATCTTCTCGGTAATCATGAACTGCACCGTCCGATCAATCGTCAGCACCAGATCATCGCCGTCAATTTTCGGCTTATACTCACGATTGGCGGTAATCTGGACGCCGCCGGCTCCCCGCTCTGACTTGACTTCGCCGAATTGGCCGAAAAGCTCGTCATCAAAGAACCCTTCCAATCCATATCGTCCATGTTGGCCATACTTGCCATTTACTTCCATCTGGTCAAAGGACACAAAGCCCAGCAGTTGAGAAGCTACATTATTTTCCGGGTATACACGAAACAATTCCTGTTCATAACCGATGCCCGGAAAATCAAGAGGACTTTTGCCGTCTGCATTAAGCCCGACTTTAGCCGAACGCATCCGTCCATTGAAGACAATCAGGTCATCAGACGTTAAATCCGGCGGCAACAGCCTAGGACCGACCAGCCATAAATGAAAAGCCTTAGCTATTTTTGGATCGACGCGTTTTTCCAATATCCGGTAAGTTTCATTTTTGTTGCTTAATTGCTCGCGATATTTAGCCAAGATTGCCTGCTTGCTTTCTTCGATCTTCTGGGTTCGCTTAGCCTCTTTGACCGTCACAAAAGTCGAGTCTTTTAAAAAGGCTTCATGAGCCATGCGAGCCTCCGCCGCGCGTTGGCTTTTTTCCGGCTCCGGCAAGCTATCGATATAAGCCAGGTCCTTATCAAGGCGGTCATTTTCTTCCAGTTTCAATTGCGCGTCAACTTGGGCTTCAACATAGGGTTTTTTAAAGAATTCGTACAAAGCATTGATTATTTTTTCCTGGTCCGCCATATCTCGCGGCACCGCATAGATAGCCACCATTTCTTTATTGCTGGAGATAGGGAACAAACCGCCGGTAGATTCGGCATTGCTATCTTGAAAATAAATTTTTCCGCGGACCGGCGCGATTGTACCGCCTGTTTGATGCTGGTCATTAGCCAAAGCCAGATAATGGCCATGTTTAAATATCTGAACATAAGCCAATTGGCATAAAATTACGGCGCATAGCAAAAAAACCATCGCCAATATGAATTGATAACGATGATCCTTCTTTAAAGTGCGTTTTTTGTGCTTAGCCAACCAAGCGCTCATATGCTGAATGCTTAGCCGTTTTTAGCTATCGTTTGGCTATCGGCGCGCCCAATCCAAGGTAAACCACATCTTGCGCATCTACCATGTTGAGCTTGGCGACTCTTTCCTTAAGCGAACTCATGCTTTTTAAAGAATCGGCCCGCGCTTCCAGTTGAGTATTGTCAGTAGCCAAAGAAGCGGCACGGCTTTTTAAATCGCGTAGCTCGAAGCCCTGTCCCGAACGGTCGATTACTCCGGCCAGATAATAGACTAGAGTGATTATCGACAATAGGACCAACAGGCCATTAACGGCTTTCAAATTAATTTTGATGTGACCCACTTCCATGCGCGGCTCGGCAAACGAACGGCGCAGAGAAGCCTCTCCTTGGACAATCGACATAAAATTAGATTGAGGGATTTATAAGGCAAAGAATTCCCTCTCAGTTCTTTGCAGCTTAACAAGCTTAAATTTTGACAGCAGCTCGCAACTTAGCGCTGCGCGACCTCGGATTCACTGCTATCTCCTCTTCGGAAGCCACTATCGGTTTTTTTGTCATGACCTCAAGCACAGCGCTGTGGGCGCAAGAGCAAACCATCTGGCGAGGAGGGCAAAGGCAATCTTTGCTTTCTTGGCGGAAGTAGTCTTTGACTATCCGATCCTCCAGGCTATGGAATGAAACAACCACTAGCCGTCCCCCGCTTTTTAAGATTCCTGCAGCTGCCTCGAGAGCCGTACGCAAGACTCTTAATTCCTCATTAGTGGCAATGCGCAAAGCCTGGAACGTACGAGTGGCAAAATGGATGCGTGCTTCGCGGCGATAACTGGCAGGCAATACTCTCTCTAAAAGCTTGACCAATTGGCCGCTGGTCGCAAACGGCTCCTGACGGCGCTGTTCTACTATCGCCTTGGCAATGCGCGGAGCAAAGCGTTCTTCTCCATACTCATACAGTATCCGCCGCAGTTCTGTTTCGGTGGCTTTGTTGACGATGCTTTTGGTGGTCTTACCATCATGGTCAAAGGACATATCCAACGGACCATCTTGGGCAAAAGAAAAACCTCGTTCAACATCAGCCAATTGCGCGCTGGACAACCCCAGGTCAAAGAAGACTGCGTCTGCCTTGGCCTCGGATCCGAACTCCTCGGCAAACAGTTCGGCAACCTGCGCGAAATTTCCTTGCTTCAAAACAATATTTTCCAAAGACAAGTCGTCTTTTAGGCGGCGGGCGTTAGCCAAAGCGAGTTCGTCAAGATCAATTGATAAAACCCTCCCTGTTTTACCAACTGACCTGGCTGCTGCCGCGGTATAACCCCCGCCACCTAAAGTACAATCAACGACGACTTTTCCTGGACCGATGTCGGCATAGTCCATCACTTCCTTTAACATGACCGGTACGTGCTGATACATATTATGCCCCTAATCCTTCTAGCGCTTCGGCAATAGTATTGGATTCTTTTTCTGTCGTTTTTTTATAAGTATTCCAAGAGGTCTCATCCCAAACTTCCAAACGGTTATATAGGCCGGCTACAATTGCTTTTTTCTTCAGGCCGGCAAAAACTCGCAAATATTCGGGCAAATTAATGCGTCCCTGCGTGTCAAAGTCTACATCCATGGCACCGGCCAAAAAATGGCGCGCCAAAGCGCGATCGTTGGCTTTGTTAAACGGCAGAGCAGCCATCCTGACAGCAATCTTCTCCCATTCTTTTTTGGTATAGATGAATAGACAATTATCCAAGCCCTTAGTGACTACCGCACCGCCCTTTAAGGCCGCACGAAACTTAGCCGGTATAGCTAACCTGCCTTTGTCATCCAGAGAATGGGAGTATTCGCCAATAAACATATATTCACCACTTTTTACCACTCATCACCCTATGTATACATTTTACCCCACTAGAGTTTAACCCGTCAACACCTCAGAGCCCGAAGAAACTTAAAAAAGGCCATATTTAGCGATAAAAAAAAGACCGAGATAGATTCTCGACCTTTTTATGGGCTATTTTTTTACTTATCCACAGGGCTCAAGAGCCTTTTGGCTTGCCAATGTTAGGCTCGGCAGTATATGCAGGCTCCACTATTTGCAGGCCTTGTATTGATAAAACTTGACCCGTTTGATCGGTTACAGGAATTCCCAGAGCATAAGCCAAAGCATTGGCAGTCACGATGCCAATCCGCAAGCTGGAGAAGTTACCCGCGCCGTTGGCGACACCGATGCTATTTAAATCCTTAAGGCCTAATTTATTTTTTTTCAAAAGTTTAACGACAGCCGGCAAGAGCTTTTCTCCTTGTTGGCGAAAAGCCTCGGTTGCGCTTTGGCCTATCAGATTGCCTTTGGCATCTATTAAAGATAAATCCACATGCAGATTGTCGGTTGTGTCGATGATTAATTTCATATAGGGCTATATTAGCATATAAACTGGATTTGTAAATTATGCGAAATGAATAAAAAAAACGGGTCCAGGATCCCTGCCTGCGCAGGGATAAAAAGAAAAAACGGGTCCAGGATCCCGGACGATCCGCCAGCTGGCGGACGGGATAAATATTAAAAAAGTCCCGAATTACTCGGGACTTTAATGCTAATTAACCGTAAACGCTTTGGTTAATACTAATTTTTTATCAAGATTGTCGGTGAGAGTCAAGGTGACTGAAGTCTGGCCGGCGCGGCTAAACCGCTGGAATACTTCCCGGCCATAACGCTTGTAGCCATCGGAAAATTCCCAAACAATAGACTTCATACCGATCATGGCGGTGTACGAGAGATTATCAACCGTAAAACGCGCATCGACTCCTACTCGAACCGGCAGATCGATGCCGACTTCGGCTCTGATCGGCAATAATAAATTATTATTCAGAGGACCGACAAAGCCTCCGTAAAACGAACACCCTATCAAACCGCAATCATCGGCACGATTCAAATTTGGCTGATAAACAACCGCATAAGGATCGTTGCGCCCCTTAATGCTAGCAATACTGGCATTATTCGGGTCATTGCCGTTCATATAATTACCATAGTTCAATAGCACTTGGACCGCGTCATAGCGAGATAGAGTTATCTTGTACCTAAAATAATTCATCCTGCCGGGATCCGGAGTCTGTATGTCATTAATCCGATAAAGCGAAGCAACGCCATTTATATAAACCATCGCCCAAGGACGCAAAGAATCCAGATTGGTTCTCGAACACCAGGAAGCTGGCAGATAAACAGTATAAATCAACGAATCAGGATTGTCAGTATTCTTAACACTCCAGGCAACGGCGGAATTATCATCAACTCCGATAACGTCCAATGGGCCTTCACGATTACAAGCCAGTATTGACAAGGCGCACAGGCAAAGAAAAAGCATTCGCCATTTCATGATATTTCTCCTATATATTAATAGATAATTTTTAATGTACTATTTTAAATTAAAAGACGGATTGCCAAAAATTGCAAGCCCCGTCGGCGCAGCAACCAAATAACTAAGTTGCTATGCCGACAGGACTTAGGCCGCCGCCTCTCTCTCGACCAATCCGCCTTGTCCGCGATAAGACATTAGCATCGCGCCGGCAATCTCATCCCAATCGAATTTGGAGGCTACACGCAATTTTGCGGCAACAGTTTTTTCTGCCGCTAACTCCGGCTCAGACAAGATGAAGCGCAATTTTTCACGCAGGTCATCAACGCTCTTGTTTTCAAAAATAAAGCCGGTATCGCCGATAGCTTCGAGATTTTCTGAGATACTAGAAACTAAAACCGGCACTCCCCTCGACATAGCCTCGAGCAACGCCAAGGACAAGCCTTCTGATTCGGACGGCTGGACAAACAATCGAGCGTTAGCATACAGCTCGGCTAAAGCAGAACCCGATTGGCGGCCGGTAAAAATAATCTTAGACGAATCGCCGGCCAACGCCTTAAGCTCATCGACATAGCGATCGGTAAAAGCACCATCACCCACGATCACCAAAGGCAATTTGTTTTCGGAAAGTTGATTATAAGCGGCAATCAAATGATGGACGCCTTTGTGCCGCACCAAGCGGCCGATATAGGCAATATATTGCCCTGGTTCCAAGCTCCAAGCTGATAATTCATCGGCCCCGACCGCATCATAATGGTTGGCGCCATTAGGGATATATAACGCTTCCAACCCATATTCAGCGCGGACATAGTCACGCATGGACTCCGTTACCACAACCACCTCATGCGAAAAATGACACATAAACTTTTCACCCAAACGCAAGAACCAACGGCTAAGGCCGTTCCATTTCTGATGCTCGTAATCACGGCTTTGCAAAGTAGAAACAATCCTGGTTTTAGGCGACAATAATCTAGGCAGCCAAATCACCAAGGCCGGACCGATGCTCTGGAAATGGATAACATCATACCGCTGCCAAACAGCATGGACTACCGCCAAGAAAGAGTGGCTGATAGCATCCAGATGCTTGGTTTTGATGCTTGGCAGGCTAACCAACTTGACTCCATTGTAATTGGTCAGTCCGGGAGCCGTGTAGTATGGGCGCGTATAAACTACCGCCTGCACTCCGCGTGCAGCGATTCTGACAGCCAAATCCTCGACGTAACGTTCAACGCCGCCGCTTGTGGCCGGAATGCCTTTTTGTCCGATAAAGGCGATAGTCATATTACTGGTAATATAATTATTAATTAGGTTTAACGGTCGATAGTAAAGCCAACGCTATAATTGGCCTGAGAGCTGGTACCGATAGCTTTGATGTCAACACGGCTGGCGGCAACGGCCGGCACCGGCAACACTTTAAAGAAGCGGCCGTTCTTGTCGGCAGTAGCGCGATATGAACGATCGGCAAAATTGACGATAACCTGCTCATTAGGCCAAAAGCCGGTTCCTCGAATGCCGATTTCGGCATAGACGGTAGCATGCGCCTTATCAACTGATAATGACACCGCTTCATTCACCAAAGCCTTTGGCGTAGCGCTGCCTGCTTTAGCGACAGCCAACAGATTCATATTGCTATCCAAAACTAAAATATTGGAATTATTAAAAACCACAACTTTTTCTCCCATATCAGTCATTACCGGATTGATACCCATCGCCCAAGAACCGTCTATCTTTAAGTCACGGTCTTCAAAAGCGCGCACAAACTGGAAGTTTCGCTGATTAAGCTTGGCCACGGTTGTGCCATTGGAGATATACAGATATTCACCATCACCGGACAAGGAAGCATCATAACCAAAACGGCTATCATGCTTAAGGCTCTTGTAGACATTGCCAGTCAAACTGATTTGCTGCAATGATTGGTCGTCCATGACATAAACCATGTTTGATTTGGCGTCATAGGCGACGCGGCGATTGGCGCTAGCGGTATTGACCAGCAATTGAGCCGATCTGACGACGGCGCGAAACTGGCGATCGAAAATTTCCAACTTGTCATTCTTGATGTTAAAAATAAATTTCCCATCAGACGAAAGGCGGATATTATATGGATTGGTATTATTGGTAACGGCGTAATTGTCAATCACCTGCAAATCCTCGCTCCAAATCTTGACGCCCTTGGAACCGATTGTTACAACATGGCCATTGGCGCGATCCAACCGGCCGAACCAATCCCAGTTAGTGCTGGCCACCTTGGTGACTAAAACAGGAGAATTGAAATCGGCTAAATTGTATTTATAAAGCACATTGCCGCTAGAAGCATAAGCGTATAGACGGCCGCCCTCTTCGTTCAAAATGATATCATTAAAAGTATTGGTCATCATGTCCGCTTCTTTCACCGGGTTGAACTTAATCAATGGCTCCAAGGCGCTGCCGTTAAGACGAAAGATTTCAGCCGAGCCGGTATTGGCAGTAGCCACATACAGCTGATAATTATATTCGAAAGCATCGCCGGCATAGTATGCGCCGGACTTGCTTAAGCCTTCTTGGCTACCCCAGATTAGAACTCCTACGACTGCCGCCATAGCGACCAAAGACAATTTGATTTTAGACATAAATATTTTTAAAATTGTTGCAGATAAATACTATAATAAAGCAAAACCTTAGCACAAAAGTCCAAATGTGTCAATGGGTCTGCCTTATGAGCTAAGAATTAAACAAAAAAAGAAAAAGGTCGTCACTAGACAACTTTTTTCTTTAATATTAGGAATATTTTAACTATGGCGCTAGCGGGTTTTACTGCGGCTATACAACCGGTACAAAGTAAAGGTTTCGTTAATATTGGCTATTTTGACGATTATTAGGTCAGAATCTTTCAATTTACGAGTATTTAAGTAGACCAAATCCGCATCCGACAACTTAAAATTATAATAATAAACAGGAATGCGGGCCGCCAGCTTGGCATAAATATTATTCATATTAATATCAGTCAAAAGACCGACAATCACCATTCTTTGCGGGAAAAACAGTTTATCTTGATAGCGAGTCACGATAACGCTATTAGCCGGCGTCAAATCCAAGACGCTTTTCCATTCTTGGCGTGAGGCCAATTGACGGCTAGCGCTATAAGCCAAACCTTCGTCCGAACCATAATAGACAAAAAATATGCTCCAGGCAGCGATTATAGCCACAGTCGACCAACGCAAAGCTGATCTGATGGCAGGCTTGTAGCCCAACTTAGCTGCACAAACAATCGCATAAGCGGCTAATGGGATCATGCCCAAATATAGCGGCAGCCAATATCTGGTATAAGAATTGCCGATGGTAAAGGAGTTAGGATCTGGATTGTCATAAAAAATCCAGCTGCCATAATAAAAAATCAGAATCGGTGCGATAATCAATAAACACAAAATATAAATCAATTGTCCGAAACGGCGACGGCGCCAATTAGCCAGCCAACAAGCAAAGCCCAAGACGGTCATAATAATCAGCCAAGGAAACATCTTCCAGAAATAATAATAACTCATCTTAAAGCTATGGTCGGGGCGAAAACCGAAAACAAAAATAGCCGAGTTAAGCTTCTCCAGATAATCACCGGCTTCTACTCGATTTTGCGCGATAGTCACCGGCGCCTTTACCACGCTGGCTACAGCCGCCCTGCCGGTTGACACAATAGCGCTAACCGACTTGTCCATATTAGGATAGCCCGATGCCAAAGGAGAATTATACAGTACCTGGTTCCAAAAAAAGACTGGCGAATAGGCCACTACGGCAAAAAATAAGAAAAAGATGAGCTTGACCAAACCGACTCGCCGCAAGTTAAATAGCCATAATACGATAAACAGAGGCGCTAGCCATAATAATTCCGAGGTGCGCGTCGCCACGGCCAAACCGATAAAAACACCGCTGACAGCAGACAACAGCCAGCCAAGATAAGGCCGAGACCTGCCAGTCTGGCTGAAATCGGGATAATCAGAAAAGCGCAAAGCAAGATATAACCCAATCAAAAAGAAAACAACAAAAGGCACGTTGTGGAAAAAACTATGGCTGGAAAAATAGATATAGACCGGAAAAAAAGCCAGAATAACTGTCGCCACGGCCGCCACTCTTCTGTCGAACAGCCGCGCCACCAACAAGAAAAAAAAGATTAGCCCGATAGCCGCTAAGACCGGCGTAATATAAGGCAAGGCTGCTGCGCCGAGGCCCTTGGCTATTGTGCCGTAAATAATAGGCAGGCCAAGAAAGCTAACCGGCTTGAGCAGCGCTCCATCACTGCGGAAGCTGCGCGGCATCACTATCCCCTGCCCCAACAAGTTGTATTTTTCCCAGAACATCAGCGTGCCGTTTTCGGCATATTGTTTGGCAAACAGATAATTGGCATTTTCATCAGGACTGATCCACTTTACAAAACCAGCGTCCTGCGTAGTATAATTATATGAAGCAGCCAACAAAAAAAAGCCGATGGCCAACAATGGCAGCCAAATCCATTCTGGACGGCGATAGAGCGTGGACAATAACCGATAAACTTGTTTCATAACCACTATTATAACAGCTTGAGCCAAAATTTCCTAGGCGTATTATAAAAGACCGAACACAAATTCGATCTTTTTAATTTTCGTTTTATCAGATTAGGCTTCTAGAGCGTTGACGCGCATCTGCAAACGCTTGATTTCTTTCTTGATTGACGCGATCTCTCCGGCCATCACAGCCAAATCTTCTTTGGCCATAGCCTCCAAACGAGACACTCTAGTACTTAAATCGCCTAACTCCGCCTTAATATCACGCAGTTCACCTCGTATATCGCTTAGCTCGTTATGGATATTAAGCAAGTCTTGATGAATAGGCGCGAATTTTTCATCAAATTTTTGTTCGAATTTGTCGTCTATCAATTGTTCGATGCCAGGCAACAAAACCTCCTCGGTGAACCGAGCCAAATCATCATAAGTTAAGGCTTTGTTATTATTTTCGGACATAGCGCAAGTTTATAACTAAATCATAACCCTTTCGTTATAATCACTAGTAATTATATACTACAGATAATTAACTTTCCAATGCGTTGACGCGCATCTGCAAACGTTTAATTTCTTTCTTGATTGACGCAATTTCTCCGGCCATCATCGACAAGTCTTCTTTGGCCATTTTTTCCAAACGGCTAACCCGCTCTCGCAAGTCATCCAAATCTCCCCTAACCGCCCTAAACTCACCACGAAATTCACTGCGCATGTCAGCCATTTCGCCTTTCAGCTCTGTTCGCAAATCAGCTATATCGCCTTTCAGTTCTGTTCGTAGATCAGCTATATCGCCTTTCAGTTCTGTTCGTAGATCAGCTATATCGCCTTTCAGTTCTGTCCGCACATCATTTATCATATGCTCGATTCCAGGAAACAAAACCTCCTCGGTAAACCGAGCCAAATCATCGTAGGTCAGAGCTGTATTATTTTCGGACATAAAGACAAAATTAATAATTGAATTATAGGCCATTACATGACAAATATCAAGAGAACAATCGCGCCAAAAATAGACAAAAAAACACCTCGTTCTGCCAAATGGCAAATCGGGGTGTTTTTATATATTTAGTGTTTGTGGTGGCTGGTATAGAGCGGCCTCTGGCCGGGGCGCTGCGTCTTGGGCTGGCTCCAGACAGACTTCTGCCCGAACTTTGACTTAGGACGATGCGGGGTGAATTCCAGCTGGGCTAATTCGATCAGCTTGATGCTCTTTTTGATCAAGCTTTCGATATTGCGGATTTCCTTGCCTTGATCAGGCGTGGCGAAAGAGATGGCCAGGCCGGTCTGCCCGGCGCGGCCGGTGCGGCCGATGCGGTGGACATAATCCTCAGGCGTGCTGGGCAGATCATAGTTGATAACCAAGGCAATGCCTTTGACATCGATGCCGCGGGCGGCGATATCGGTACCGATCAAGACGCGGAATTCTCCGCTCTTGAAGCCGTCCAAAGATTTGCGGCGCTGGATCAATGATAAATTGGAATGGATTTCAGCCGCCTTGATGCCCATAGCACGCACCTTGGCCGCGAGGGCCTTGGCGCCGTGCTTAGTACGGCTAAAGATGAGCACCGAACCTGTTGTGCGCTGCAGGATCTCCTTGACCTGGGCCAGCTTGTCTTCTTTCTTGATAACATACATTTCCTGCTCAACGCGCTCGACAGTGCTGCCCTGAGGGGCGACTTCGATGGTGACAGGCAGACGCATATGGATAGCGACCAGCTTGGCAATGCTCGGGGGCATAGTGGCAGAGAAGAGCAAGGTCTGGCGTTCGCGGGAGATCTGATTAATAATCTTGGTCACCTGAGGGGCGAAGCCCATGTCGAACATGGTATCAGCCTCATCCAAGACCAAGGCCTTGATGCGTTCCAAGCGGACGATCTTGCGGTCGGCCAGGTCGATCAAACGGCCGGGAGTCGCCACAATCACGTGCGGATCACGCTTAAGCGCCACGATCTGGCGGCCGGCGGATTCGCCGCCCATGACAACTGCCGTGCGTAAATCAAAGAATTTGCCGATTTTGCGGAGGCTTTCGTCTACCTGCAAGGCTAATTCTCGAGTCGGGACTAAGATTAAAATAGGGCCTTTAATCTGCTCCAGGCGCTCCAATAGAGGCAGGCCATAAGCAAAAGTCTTGCCGGTGCCGGTCTGGGCGATACCGATCATATCGGTACCGGCCAAAACATGCGGAATTGATTTTTTCTGGATCGGCGTCGGGGTCTTGAAGCCCAAACGGTCCAAAATTTGCACCATTTTTGCGCTCAAGCCAAGCCCGTTAAAGCCGTCGCTTTGTTTTTGTTGTTCGTTCATAAAAAAATGACCCGTTTTCAAGCGGACCATAGGTATCATCGCGAGATTCGAATCTGTATAAATTAGACTGTATTTATATCACATATACTAAAAAAAGTCAATAGCTAAGCCCTTTTCTTGAATACAGCCTCTAATTGTCAAATATTTCTGCAGCCAACACACATTAATTATAACATGGCTCATTTTTGAGTGCAAAATGTTCTTTTGTGCCCTGCAGCAAAAAACCTTCTTTTGTTAATAAAAGAGATCAAAACCTGAGTACTATATGCTCCTACAAATACAAATTACTACAAATGTACAAATCCGTACCTAGGCACGAAGTTCTTATTTGTAAATTTGTAGTAATTTGTATTTGCAGGAGCATGTCGCAAATTTAAATCATTAGACTCAAGTAGGGGCGTATTTAACTTAAAAAGACCTAAACTTGCGTGTTTTCTGATAAATGCTACCATATAGGCTATGCCCGCCTTATTACAAGTCAGCAACCTGGAAAAGTACTACGGACCGCAAAAAATCTTTGACGGCCTGACTTTTAGCGTTAATACCGGCCAAAAAATAGGCATTATCGGCCGCAACGGCGCCGGCAAATCCACCCTGTTCAAGATTATCCTAGGCCAGGAAACAGCTGATAACGGCACGGTCATGCTGGGGCCCGAGGCTCATTTGGGCTATCTGCGCCAGGAGGAAGACTGGCGGGCGGACGAAAGCGCCCTGGATTACCTATTGCGGGTCAGCGGACAAGAGGAATGGACGGTCAAGAAACTGGCCTCCGCCTTCGAGCTCAAGGGCGATGTCTTGAACCGCCCCGCCCTCAATCTGTCCGGCGGCTGGCGCATGCGCCTCAAATTATCAGGCATGCTGCTGCAACGGCCTAACCTCTTTCTATTAGACGAACCTACCAACTACCTGGACCTGAACACTCTCATCCTGCTGGAAAATTATCTTAAATCATATAAAGGCAGCTTTTTGATCATTTCCCACGACCGCGAATTCCTCAAGAAGACCTGCGAAGAAACTTTGGAAATCAATGCCGGCGGCTGCTATCATTATCCCGGCCCGCTAGAAGAATATCTGGCCTTCAAGGAATTGCGCCAACTGGGATTAATCAAGGCCAACGAAGGCCTGCAGCGGCAGCAAGAGCATCTGCGTGAATTCGCCGAACGCTTCCGCGCCAAGGCCTCCAAGGCCAAGCAAGCCCAAGCGGCCCTGCGCAAGATAGAAAAGCTGGAAGCCAAGCGCATTACTATCGAGCACCAGGCCGGCATCACCCGCATCGTCATTCCGCCGGTAGTCAAACGCAAAAGCATGGCGCTCAAGGTCAAGAATCTGACCGTCGGCTACGACAAACCGCTGGTCAGCCAGATCGTCTTCGAAATGCTGTTCGGCGAACGGCTGGTCGTCTTGGGCCAGAATGGCCAAGGCAAAACCACCCTGCTCAAAACCCTGGCCGACCTACTCCCGCCCTTGGCCGGATCATTCCATTGGTTTTCGGGCGGCAAGATCGCCTACCACGCGCAAGAGTCCATGGAAGTATTGAAGGGCGATGAACAAGTCGGCATCTACCTGCGGCGCCAAGCCTCGCCCGACGTCAAGACCGAAGCCGTTCTCAAGATGGCCAGCGACTTGCTCTTCAACGATCGCGACCTGAAGAAAACAATCGGCGTCTTATCAGGCGGTGAGAAATCACGCTTGCTGCTGGGCGGCATCCTGCTATCCAAGCCGGACATCCTGATCCTGGACGAACCGACCAGCCACTTGGATTTTGAAACAGTCGAAGCACTAGGCGTGGCGCTATCCAAATTTGCCGGTGCGATCATCTTTACCAGCCATGACCGCACCTTTACCAATCTATTGTCCACCGGCATGATCCAGATTGAAAAAGGCCTGGCCCGCCGCCGTTTCCAGGACTACGAAGATTATATTGCCGAACTGGAACTCACATTGGGCGCTAAACCGGAATCCAGCGAAGAGAAAACAGACTCCAACGGCCGCCAAATATATTTGGAGCAAAAAGCCAAACAAAAAAATCTGGCCCAACTAGAGAAAGAATTGGCTCGTCTCAACCAACAGCACGCCGAGCTGATGTTCTACTTCACCGACCACCCCACCAACTACACGGTCGACAAAGTGCGGCAGCTGGACGCGCTCAACGCCGCCATCAAAGAGGCTGAAGAACGCTGGCTCAATCAAGTAAATTAGAAAATACCTACTGGCAGGTTTGGACTTAAACATCGGTAATGTTAGAGAAGTGATAACTGGCCGTCTTGGCATCATTAGACAGTAACATCAAACTTATCTTTCTTTTTGATATAGCTGTTTTAGCACCAGAGAAAAATCTGGCAATCCAGCTATGTCAAAATCAAAGAGAGCTTCGTGAACTCTGACAAATCTTACCATTTTTTCTATAGGAATATTTGTCCTTCAACAGCACTCCGCCCGCCTCGCGTCGACGCAAGTCGAGGCGGGCCGACTCTCTTTGCTTTTGACGCTGGATTGAAACGATTTTCCATGGTGCTTAAACAGCCATATCGTAGCTTTGGGGGAAAATACAAAATACAATACAAACGATACAAAATAAAAACCGCCGACTAGGCGGTTTTTATTTACCTGAAATATTTATTTATGCGTTTGGCTTCCTATACATCAATTTAGTGCCTTCACCGATGGCTAGGGCCAAGACAAAGGCGGCTATGCCCCAACCATAATGCCAGCTGTGCATTTCGCCGAAGCCGAACAACCTGGCCGCGGGCGCAAAAGAAAAAATAACAACCTGCAATATCAAAGTGCCAACCAACAATAGCCAAACCGCTCGATTGGGCACCATAATCGTCTTGAAGATATTCTGTGTTTCCGAACGGCCAGAGAGGATAAAGGCGAGATTGACTGCCACCACGCAGATGAAGCCGACTAGGCGCGCCTCTTCCAGCGGCCAATGCGTGGCCGCCCATATATAGGCGCTGACACAGATAGCCGCAGCCGCCAAACCTCTGATCATCGCCTTGATGATAGTCCGCCGATCCAAGATCCGTTCGCTAGCCAGCCGCGGCCGTCGTTTCATGATCCCCTTTTCTTCCGGTTCCATCTCAAAAGCGATACTGCAAGCCGGGTCAATGATCAATTCCAAGAAAACAATATGCGCGGGCAACAAGGCTATCGGCATACCGGCCAAGAGCGGTATCAATGACAAACCGATAATCGGCAGATGCACGGCCAACAAATAGCTCATGGCCTTTTTCAGATTAATAAAAATCCGCCTGCCCATACGCACAGCCGCGACGATCGAGGCGAAATTATCATCCAATAACACCAATCCGGCGGCCTCGCGCGCCACATCGGTTCCTCGTTGCCCCATAGCAACGCCGATATGCGCCGCCTTGAGCGCCGGAGCATCATTCACGCCGTCACCGGTCATAGCCACCACTTCGCCATTGGCCTTGAGCGCTTTGACCAGCTTTAATTTTTGCGCCGGAGCCATCCGGGCAAAGATATTGATCACGGCGACCTTCTTTTTTAATTGCGCCGGGGCTAAACTCTCAACCTCTTCTCCCGTCAAAATACCGGTGGCAAAATCCAAACCCAATTCCGTGGCAATATGCGCCGCGGTCGCCGGATAGTCGCCGGTGATCATCACCACCCTGATACCAGCGCCATAACACTGGGCAATGGCCGCCTTCGCCTCGGGCCGTATCGGATCGGCCAAACCCAACAGTCCTAATAATTTGAAATCGTAATCATGCTGGCTCGTTGGCAATTGCTTAGCATCCCAATTTGCCCTGGCTACGGCCATCACCCGCCGGCCAGCTGCCGCCAAAAGTTGCACTTGTTTTAAAACCTGTTCGCTCTCCAGAGCACTTAGATGACACAAATCGATAATGGCTTCAGGCGCGCCTTTGGCCGCCACTACCGCTTGGCCGTCATCAGTTGTGCGCCAAGCACACGAAACTGCCAACAATTTCTCGACCAAGGGATATTCCTTGGCAAAGCTCCAACCAACCGGCTGGTCGGCCCCTGCCGGCAAAACTCGTTTGGCCAAAGCCCGCATCGCTTTTTCCATCGGGTCAAAGGGATCAGGCGGGCTTGCCAATACGGTATACTGCACCAATTCCTGGAAACTGGCCGGCATGGTTTGGCTGTCCTGATTAATGGCAAATCGTTGAGCGCCTATAGACAACTCCTCCACCGAAATTTTGTTCTGAGTCAAAGTGCCGGTCTTGTCCGTACAAAGCACCGTGGCCGCGCCCAACATTTCGATCGCCGACACCCGCCTAGCCAAGACCTTACGCTGGGATATTCGCCAAGCGCCCAAGGACAAAAAAACGGTCAGCACTACCGGCAACTCCTCTGGCAAAATCGAGATAGCCAATGTCAAACCGGACAAAATGCCATGCAGTAGATCCGCCTTGGCCAAAAGATAATAACTAAACACTATCAGACAAGCGGACACCGCCACTACGGCAAAGATCTTGACCAACTGCTTGGTCTCCCGCTGAATAAAGGTTTGCTCCGGTTGTAATATCTTGAGCGATACGCCGATCTTGCCCATTTCGGTCTGCGCGCCGATCTGCAGCACGCGCGCCATAGCCTGCCCTTTGACTGCCAAGGTGCCGCCAAAGACAAAATATTCATGGCGATTTTCCAGATCAGCCGCCGGCATATCCTTATCCAGCCAAGCGTGCTTGCTGACTGGCAATGATTCTCCGGTCAACATTGCTTCGTTTACATTAAAATTGGTTTCTTCCAATACCAAAGCATCGGCCGGTATGCGGTCGCCCTCAGCCAAGATTACCAAATCACCGATCACAACATCTCTGCCGGCAATCCGCATTTGTTGTCCGCCTCTAATAACCAAAGCGCGCGGACTGGACAGATTCTTGAGCGCTTGCAAAGTCTTCTCGGTCTTATTCTCTTGGACTATTTCGATAATAAAGACAAAAAAAATCGAGCCTATCATCAAGATAGCCTCGGCCCTGCTGCCCAAGATAAAATAAACTGTTCCGGCGGCCAATAACAAAAAAATCATCGGCTGCTTGAAGATATCCACCAAGATCCGCAAAAAATTCCGATTGTCGGCCGACGGCATTTCGTTCGGGCCATCCAGTGCCAAACGCTTGGCCGCCTGTGCGGCACTCAAGCCCTGGCGCAAAAAATCTTTTGGCATACATTATTAACCTTTTCCGAAAAATGTAATTTTTAAATCCTTAGCTTTCTGCAACTCATCCAAACAGTTGCCTATGGCATAACCATTCTCTTTTAATTCCAGCAAAAATTTCTCAATTGTTTCCAGTCCATAGACATCAGCCCTAAGGTTGCCCTTATCAACTAAAGAATTTAAAATTAAACCGTACCAAGGCATATATTTTCGGTGCGCCGACTCAATAATCAACCCGACATAGACATCTTGATTTACACCTATCGTTTTTCTGATATCCACAAGAATACAAGCAAAAAAACTATCATTAGGAATGACGATTTTGTACAGCAAGCGATCGAAAATAATCTGGTCTTTATTGATTTGATACTTCATGAACGTTATTTAAGCATCAACAGATATATACCCAAGATGATAAAAATAATTGAAAAGATATTAACAGCCCGCTGGTTGATCTTGGCTTTTTCGACCGTGCCAATCATCACCTTGGGGAAAGCGGCGCCGATAAAACCCTTAAGCAAAGCGCCCCAACCCAGCAGAGTGACCAAGCCATGCGCATCCCAAGTCCAGCTGTTGCTCATAGCCACAGTGGCCGCGCCGACAATCAACGATAGCATCGAGAAGATAAAGACCATGCCCTTGTCGCGCATATCGGCCAGCAGTTCGCCATAGAGCTTGCGATTGACTAGCAAGCTGCCGCACAAACCGACCAGCATCAAACCCCAAAATCTGGCCAAGAAGATAAAGATGTCCATAATATTTTTAATTAATTAGTCTTTTTATTATACCATAATTAGCCAAATATAAAACCGCCTCATTGCTTGAGACGGCTTATCTTTGTTATTTATTCAGAAACTTGGTCCACCCCGGCCAATCCGCGTAAAAAATTTCCATATTGCTGGGCAAGCGGCTATCGATAGTCCGATAACGTTTCCGATAGTCCAATACACCTGTGACATTGTGGGCCAGGCAGATAGCGCTGGCTTCCTGCCAGGTGGCGATAAATTCTTTCTTGACCGTGCCCAAGACCTGGTCCCAGCCGGGCCAAAGGTCTTTGTAGAACTGTCCGGGATTAGAAGGCCAGCCTTGATAATCTTTGTAACGCTGCTTATAGTCAATTTTGCCGTTCTTGATGCCGGCTTCCCTGACTTGTACAACGAAGATATCGTAAGGCAAATATTTGCCTAGAATCTCGGCCCAGACAGTCCATTGCTTCTTATATAGCTTATAAGGCGCTGAATGCCAACCGGGATGGTCTTTATACTTGGCGCTGTATTCTGCTACCGTCTTGATGCCGGCAGCCCTAACCTCTAACACAAAATCAGCAAACGGTAGATAGGCAACGGTAGCGAATAATTCACTCCATCCGGTCCAGCCCTCACGATAGAACTTTTCCGGATGAGAGGGCCAGCTAGGGTGCAGACGAGCCTCGATCAGATACTGGTCATAGCTCTTCACTCCGATTGCTTGCACCTCTTGCTTGAGCTGCTCCAAGTTCAAAAATTCCTCAAAGTCTTCTATCAAGAAATATCCCCAGCTCCGCCACTGACCGCGATAAGCAGCCGCGGCATTAGGCTGTGACGGCCAGCCGGCATGGCTGGCATAAGCCTCAATGTAATGTGCGTTAGACTTGATGCCTGCCGCTCTGACTTCCGCTTGCAATTGTTCATATGGCAAGAATTCCACTGCCGTCTCCGACAAGAACATCTTCCAGCCCGGCCATTCGTCACCGTAAGTCTGATCAGGTCTATAGGGCCAATCGCCGTGCTTCACCTGTTCTTCCAGATACTGCAGATTATGTCTAATGCCAGCCGCTCGGACTGCGATCTGCAATTCATCACAGCTCAGCAAATCCTGGCCGCCAAAGAACACTCGGGCTCCCGGATAATCCGCATAGACATCGTCCGGTGCGACCGGCAGTTGCCGGTCTTCCTTGTAACGCCGGCGATAATCATTCTTGTCCCTGATACCCAGGGCGATAGCGGCGGCCGAGGCCTCTTGCCAAGTGGCATAGAAGCCCATGCGGGCTAACCTAAGTATCTCGATGATATCAGTAAGCTCGTCGGAGAAATCAAAGAGGTAATTCGCTCCCGACACCGATAGTAGCGACCTGTCCGGGGCATTAAGAGTGTCAAAATATCTGACCTGCTCCAACATGCCTTGGATCATTAGGATGCGTTCACAGTTGGCTACGAAATCCAACACGACCACACGGCTCTTGTCTGCTTTGATGCGCAAGCCGCGGCCCAGTTGCTGGCGATAGACGATGCCCGAATCGGTGACTCGCAGAAAGACGACCATCTCCACATCCGGCACATCGATGCCTTCGTTGAACTTATCAACGCTGAGTATCAGATTGACCCGGCCATTACGGAAACGGCTCAGGTTCTCATCATTCTGGACTATCGTATTCTTGGAATGGAAAGTGACATAGGAACCCTTGTCCAATTGATGGGCCATAGTCCGCAGGTGATGGATATTCTCACAAAAGATGATACATTTCTTCTGCCAGTTGTCTGTGCGCTGCCTAATGATATCTAGCTGCTCCTCGCTGCGCTTCTTGATAAATAGCAGCTTGTTGACTTGATTGATCGAGATACGCCGCTTTTCCACGACTACTTCGCGGAACAAATCGGCTAAGACCTGTTTGTCCAGCTCGTCGCTCAAAACGTGATACTCGACCTTGGTCAGCCAGCCGTTGGCTATGCCTTCCTCAATTGTGATATTCACCGACTCTTCGCCGAACAATTGGCGTATATCCAGATTGTCCTGGCGATCCGGCGTACCGGTCATACCCAAGGAATAACGCGGAGCAAAATAATCCAGCACTTCCTTGAAGGTTGAAGCCTGGGCGTGATGCCCTTCATCGACCACAATAACGGCAAAGTGCTCTCGGTCGAACTCCTGATACCATTTCATGGGACTGTTCATCGACTGGAATGACCCGAAGACCACTTTGGCCATGCGGGCCTTATCCAGATTCTTGATCGAACCGAAAAAGTCCTCAAACTCCCAATCGTTTAGAGGGTCAAGGGTTTCCTTGTACTCCTCGTGCGCCTGCCGCAAGATATAATTGTCATGGCACAAGAACAAAATCTTGTCCTCGGCCTGCAATTCCAGGTCCAGCAAAGTCTGCAGCACAAAGGCGGAAACGACGGTCTTGCCCAATCCGGGCGCCATCACCATCAAGGCCCTACCTTTGGCCAGCAAATCCTGAAAAACCAGATCATGCGCTCGCTGTTGATACTCGTATAATGTCTTCAAACCTAAACTCCTTGTATTGTTAATTTACTATTTGGCCAGAAAATAACATTATTTTATGATTTTGTCAAGCTAGCATAATCCGAATCTACGAATGAATACCTCCCTAGCGGGAGGCAGGTACGAATCTACAAATAAATATACAAAAGAATGTCCGAAGGACTCAATACTTTTGACATTTGAGTTTTGACCCTCCTTCGCCCTGAAGAATACAGGGCTACGGGCGGGCATGCTTTTGAATTTTAATTTTATTTCCACCATATTTAGCCAGTATTAAACAAATATTAATGTATTGACAGATTATTAATCCGTGCTACTATAGTGTTATAAATACACTAAGCAATTCACATATGCCAAAACTAAGCAAAAATTTCAATATGGCCGCTATCGCTACCGATGTAGTGATGTTTACCGTGCACAATCAGCAGCTTAAGGTTCTGCTGATAGAGATGAAAAAAAAGCCCTTTGTGGGCTATTGGGCCACTCCCGGCGGCATGGTCAACCCCGAAGAATCGGTGGATGCCTCGGCCCAGCGCCATTTGTCCAACAAAGCCGGCATCAAAGACATCTATCTGGAGCAATTATACACTTTCGGCGATGTCGACCGCGACCCCTTCGGCCGCGTGGTGTCGGTGGCCTATTTCTCCCTGATTCCCGATGCCGACAAGTTCCAGATCAAAACCACCCATGATTATGCCGATATCAGCTGGCATAATGTAGACCATCTGCCCAAAATGGCCTATGACCACCGCCATATCATCAAAATGGCCCTGGATCGCCTGCGCGCCAAGCTGGAATATACCAACGTAGTCTACAGCCTGCTGCCCACCGACTTTACCCTGGCTGAAATGCAACAGGTTTATGAGGTAATATTAGGCAAAAATCTGGACAAACGGAACTTCCGCAAGAAGATTCTCTCCTTGAATATGGTCGAAAAGACCGGCAAGAAAACCGAAGGCACTGCCCACCGCCCAGCCGACCTCTACAAATTTACCAAAAAGTCCCCGCAAATAGTCCAGATTCTGTAAAAAAATTTAACTTTTGATAGTGTTCCAAATACACTCAATATAATCCTAATCCACCAAACATAATCCGAATCTACGAATGAATATACTAATCTACGAATTGGGGACGCGCACCATAAGCTTGGTATTATATTTGTAGATTCGTATATTCATTCGTAGATTCGCATTATCATGGACTTGACAAATCTCCCAAAATAGTGTACGGTGCGAAATCATTACAAATAGCTAACCTTAGCTTATTACAAGTTGGAAAGAGCGGTTCGACGATCGCCTTTCCTCCTTGCCCCAGTTGCTTAATTCCTAGGCCGCTGCGGTAAGGAAAGTTCATTAACAATCAATCATTAAAGAGGTGACAATCATGACCATCTTGAATCCTGACGGCTTCGCCTATGAAGTGGGACCATTGATCGGCTCGACTGAAAAGTTCAAGCTCTATCACTGCCCGCACTCCGGCTACAATGCCTGCATCTTGAAAATCGCAACTCTGCCCGAACACAACGGCATACTCGACCGCGAGGCCGACCTGCTGGACACTCTCAAAAAGGAAGCCGCCAAAGCGCAAGCGGAATTCTCCGCCCACGCCGAAAACGACAATGCCTTCTTGAACTATCAGCTGCAGTTTCCTAATCTCTTAGACAGCTTTATCGACCCTAACCAAGGCAAGCGCCGGATTAATATCCTGGATTTGTCCCTGGTGGCCGAAGAACTCCGCCAGCTCGTACCGCTCTCGCATATCATTAGCCGGGAAAAGCTACGGGTTGACCCGCGGACCAGCGCCTGGATCATGGGCAAGCTGCTCAAGCTCTTGGTCTTTACCCAAAGCCTGGGTATACACATCGGCAATCTTTGCCGTGACAATATCCTGATCAATCGAGAACAACACTATGTGATGATCTTCGATTGGAGCCAAGCCAAGATGAGCGATGATACGCTAAAGCCGGCAGAAGCCGCTATCGAAATCGGACAAGTGGCCCGCGAAATTACCCTGCTCTTAGGTGGCGATCCCATTAGCGGATTATTGCCTGACAGCGACCAGCTGACGGACAGCCGTTATGAAAACTATCTCAGGCATCTGGCCTGTTATGAAGAGACTGACGCCAGTGCGGCCCATCGTAAATTTTACGTACTGATCCGCGAACTCTGGCCCAATGAATTTTATCCCTATACAGCACACAAATTAACCGTTTTATAATTTATTCAGAAAAGGAAAACATCATGGGAGTGAGAACTCTAACTAACAAGGCCTACAAGGCTGTGGTATCACAAACAGCCCAGCGCGGATCAACTACCTACGTCGGCGAAGAACGCCGCAAAAAAGGCGAAGGCCTGCACCCGCTGGTCGACCCGGCCGGCTTCGGCACTATCAGATTTTCCAAAAGCAGAAAGAATGCCGTCGGTCCGTACTTCGTACTGAGCTGCGGTATTGCCATGCTTGAAGAAACCAGGCTGGACACCACCGGCTCAATGGGCAACAACGTATCCGTGGCCATGAAGGCACTGCCCAAGACTTACGATTTATTGGCCAGCGGCCCCAAAGCCGTGCTCGGACGCTATGACACGCAGATGATCACCAGTATTTTTGGAGATGCCATGGACGAATACATCCTTGACCGCTCACAAGCGGAGATGGATGAGAAGATTGCCGAACAGATGACGATGATGTATCCCGAAGGCGGCGGCTACGGCAACGGCGGCGAAGATCCCCAATACGGACTATTCGGCGCTGCTTACCTGACCAATGCAGAGATTAATAAGTACGGCCTCAAATATTATGACTTCACTATTACCGATGAGCCGTGCCGCGAATTTGTCACACTGGCCAATCTGAAGCGAGTTTTCGGCGATAATGTCATGGACAAAGTCAAAGAAAACGGCCATGAGATGAGCGAGGTATTCCTGCCCAGCACCAAAAAGATAATCCAAGACCTACAGAAGAACGCTCATGCTTTCTTGCTCGGAGTAGGGTTAGAAGGCTACACCAAAGATCAGTGGGAAGAGCTCTATGGAGCCGAATATGTCATCAACATCCCGATGGAGAATTCACGCACCGCCAAGATGCATCTGTTACCCGAACTCAAAGCAGCGATCATCGGACTGACCGAAGGAGTGCTCACTTTGCAGAACTTGGAAAACTACCTAGTAGAAGAAGCCAAGCTCAGTAAGGACGACGCAGCCGCTATCAAACGCGCTGTGGCCGGCATCCCGATCGGCGCCCAAGCGATCCTGCCGAATTTCGACAAGATCCCGCTGCGCGGAGCTACTTTTGCCATCAAAGATGATCTGGAAGCAATGACCGACACACCGTCGGCCAATGACACAGAATCATCCATGTGGTTATAGGAGCAAGCATGGCAGCCAAACAGATCTATCTAGTGACCGACCTCGGAGGCGGCGACGGCGGCAAAGGCGGCGTAATCCACAAATTATGCCACCACAAACATGCCCACACCGTAGTCAAGGTTGGCGGAGCTCAAGGCAGCCACGGTGTCCGCACCGGGTCCGGCCAGGCTTTCAACTTTAGCCAGTTCGGTTGCGGCACTTTCGAAGGAGTCAGGACGCATATCAGCAAGCTGATGGTTATCGAACCATACGCCCTGATGCACGAAGCCCAGAAGCTGATGTACGAATGGGGTATCAGAGACATCTATGACTATCTAACGATAGACCGAGACGCTCTCTGCATTACCCCCTTCCAAACCGTCGCTTCCCAGCTGATGGAGCTGGCCCGCAAGGACAAGCCCAAAGGCACAGTCGGCATCGGCACAGGCGTCACTATCCAGGACGAGGAGAATTATCCCGAGCTGGCAATCAGAGCCAAAGATCTGGCAAGTCCGGATCTCAAGGACAGGTTGCTAGTCCTGCAAACGATCAAGATGCGTGAACTGACCCCGATCATCGACCATGTCCAAGAACTTTGGACCGATGACCAGGACCAAGCCCGCGAGCTGATCGAGCTATTGGAAACTCCCAATCTGGTAGACCGCATAGCTGAAAGCTTTGCCCAGCTGAGCAAGTTGGCCAAGATCGTCGACGAACAATTCATGGTCGACAATATCTTGTCCAGAAACGGCACGATAGTAGTGGAAGGATCAAACGGAGTACTGACAGACAGATACTACGGCTTCCATCCGCACACTAGCAGCTTGCGCACTGTCCCTGACCAAACAATCAAGATACTGGACGGCCTGCACTACGACGGAGAAATCAAAAAGATAGGCGTTACGAGAGCCTATACTATCCGCCATGGCGCCGGCACTATGGTCACCGAGTCACCTCTACTGCTAGGCGAACTATTGCCAGGCAGTTCCAAAAACGACAACCGCTGGCAAGGCAAAGTCCGTGTCGGTCCGTTGGATCTGGTCGCTCTCCGTTATGCTATCAACGCTTGCGGCGGAGCCCAGAGCTTCCATGCCCTAGCCATCACTTGGCTGGACCAAATCATGAAAGCCGGCAGCTGGAGCTATTGCGACAGCTATAACAACGCTACCGACCCCGACTACTTTTCAGCCACTGGCGAAATCATCGTCAGCCATGGAAGCGGTACCGAGCAATACATACGCCAGGAAAGATTAGGACAGTTGCTAGCCAACTGCTCCCCTAACCTGGCTCGACTTGACGGCACCACTGTCCAACTGATGAAAAATTGCCCGAACGTCATCCAAGAAAAATTGAATGTGACCGTAGGTCTGACTACTGTCGGACCGACCGAACAAGAATGCTTTATCAAAATCTGAAATTAATTATTCACTATTTTTACAGAAACAGGAGAAATCATAATGAAAAAAGGTAAAGAAAAAACAGACGGAGCAACTATCACAGTTACACCAGACACCACAGCTACAGTTACCACAGCAGCGCCAATAGTTAACAATCTTGCTTGGAACGACCGCATCGGCAAATTCGCAGCAGCAGTCGGCAAAGACATCAATGAAGTAAACGCGGCCTTGGAATCCTTGGTCGGCGAACCGGTTGATGAAGCGCTCCAATATCTGGACAACGCCGAATCGACACCGGACAGCGATATCAAAGATGCCTTGAAGGAACTAAAAATACCTTCAGCCAAGATCAACATGCATCTCAAGCTGTTACGCAGCGAAAAGGCAGCAACCGACAATGGCGCAACAGTCACTGGCGGTGTCTCCCAAGCATCCTATTCTGTACTGCCGCAGCTTCCGGATGAAGCCTCATTCCTCGAAAGCTTGAAAATCGGCGGCATTTCCAAAGTCTCTCAAGCAGACATCCTGTCGGCAGTCGTAGCCGCTTTGGCCAATTCGGTCGATATCTACGATGTACCGGAAAAAATCCTGGTCAAAATGGAAGAATATGCCAAGACCTTGGATGAACCGGTAAAAGAAGATTATTATGAGATGGAAAAGATGATCACCAAACAAAAGTACGGTGATGTCCTGACCGCTCTTAATCTGACCAGCAATTATGTGACTGAGAAGAAGAAAAATGAATTACTAGGCAACCTAGACACAATACTCTGGCCAGCCTTACACAGCTTCCAATCCCAGTTATCAGCCTGGCAAGATTCCTGGGTTAAGAGTTTAAATAACCCAGGCATGATGGTGGCAATAATGACCGGTGGTATGAGTGGAGTCAAGATGCCAAGCGGCTTAATGGAAGCCCCTGATACAGCTTCAATCCGCGCAGCAGGCGAAGAAGTGATCAACAAGATCAACAAAATCTTTGCCGGTACCGGCATCCCCGTTGCTAGAGCACTGGCTCACAATGCTACCCGCATTATGGGACTACTCAACAACCCGAGCTTACCGGTCCAGATCAATGCACCTAACAAGGACGTCATGCTCAAGATGCTGGGTATCTCCGTCGGCGCCGAAATCGTCCGCACCGAGCAGAGCTTAAAGAGATACACCATGTCCATACTCCAATTGAATTCAATCGGACCGGACATCGAACACATGTATCTGTCATCATTGTGCCAGTTAGGCGCAACGATTGCCTGGGACAACTTTAACACCACACCCGGCACCCGTGCCGGCATCGGCGTTAATGTCAATCGCTACAAACAATAGAACGCAATGTTCTAAGTAATAAAAAACGGACACCATATCACATGGTTGTCCGTTTCTTTTTTATCCCTGCCCGCCAGCAGTCGGGTTGACTCCGGTAGGCTTGCCTCCCGTGAGGGAGGGATCCTGGATTAGTTTCATTCTGTTATTCTTTCTCGCAACTTAAAGTACAGACATTCCCGCCTTCCTTGTGTCATTCCCCGTCCCTAACGGGAGGCAGGCGCGAAGGCGGGAATCTAATCACTGGCAGTACATCACGACGTAGATTCCCGCCTTCGCGGGAATGGCATATCTAAATATTATAATAATACTTCATAATCGGAAAGACTTATTAGCGTTGGAAAATAGAAACAGAATGGAAAGATCCCTGCCTCCGCAGGGATAAATCGAAAAAAAGACCGCCCCGAAATTTATCGGGACGGTTGGTTTTAAACTTAGGGCAAGAATAGTTTCTTGATGAACAGCTTGCTGGCTAGCCAGCGGTACCCGGAATCGTAGAAGCTGCAATCAGCGTCGATGTGCTGCGAATTACGCGTACTAATACCCCCGCGTTCGGGATAGAGGCGTGAGTAGCCGTAATGCAGCAAGCGATACTGCAAGACATTGCGCTCCAACTGGGACAAGATGAACTGCTTGGCCGGCAATCGACAAATTTCCCTATCACCAGGCAATAGATAATTGGGCAACAGTTTATTGAACAAATCATTAATTGTCAACCAATCGCCGAACCAGGAACCGCTCAACAAGTGGGAAGCGCGAGAATTATCACCCAGATAAGTATCGACTTCTTCGAAGTCCTGCAACAGCCAGTTTGCGCCGTCGGCTTCCAGCCAGAAATCAATGACCGAAGCTTTAAGCTTGGACTTACGCAAGATGACAACCAGTGAATGGTGCAGATAATCACGCAAAGCGATATCCGTACCGGGCTTAAAGAATACTGCCAGGTCAAAATCGGAATTGGCATTGCTGTAGCCCAGAGACTGTGATCCGCAGATCAGCATCGCCAGCAACAAATGTTGCGACAATTGCTTGTCCGCCCGGATCATGGCCAAGATGCTGCCCAGCTGAAGCTGTTGGCGTTGGCCTATCTGTTCGAACAAGGCATGCTCATCGTCGACAGGGAACAAGCGGCCGCCACGGACCAGGCCGAAACGCGACCAGCGGTTCCGCAACATTTGCAGAGCCTCGACTACTTCCGGGGTATCATTTACTGCCAGCCGCACCAATTGCGATGCAAAGGCGTCAGCCATGGTTTGGGCATATTCCACATCCATCTTGGCTCTATCTTCCACCGCTATCCTCAGGCCGTTGATGGCCATGGATAACAAGATAGGACGTTCGCAAGTGTCCATAAACTCTTGCAGTTCCGTCACTTTGATGTGGCCGTTGTCCAGGTTAAAGGCGATATAGCCAGCGTAACGCTTGATCAGTTTCCCGATTTCCCGTTGCGCTTCCCAGACTGCTCGAGCCTCCGGCTTGCCGTTTGCCAGCCAGTACTCCTGGATATTGTAGATAACCGATAGGCTAACCGCTACCTCCAGATTCAGATTATCAAGCCACTGGCCGTCATGGATTACAGGAACAGCGAAGCTTTTCGGAGCCTGATATTCAGCGCGGATAATTGTTGCCAGATTAACTAACAATTTGTCACCGCTATTAGACATCAGTTCCAAATCATCAGCCTTCAGCTCGCCCAGATCAGAAATAACCATAATGGCATCAGCCAAACTATTGCGTAGGATTTCATCCTTGCTATCCATAATTAATGTGATGACCTGAACACAGTACAAAAGTCCTCTCAAGACCAAGAAAGGCGCCAGATGAGCCGCTTTGCAGACCATAGGCAATGGTCCAGTTCGCAATTCCGGCTCCGGGATGTCGCCATCCACAAAGCTGGCACGGATATCATGCTGTGACAGTAAACTAAACCAGGACTGCATATAGGCATCACAGAAGTGTCGCAGCGCCACAACCAGTTCGACTGAGCTAGTCCTCCATTGATCAAATGGAATCAATTCCAAGGGCAGATAGAGCACCAAGCGGCTATTGTAAGTATCGGCTAGCAGAAATTCAGCTAGTTGTTCGTACATGGCTATAGCACGGTCCGGCTTGACTAAACGCGCATCTATGGCATCAGACAGCTCCATATCTGCTGTACGCAAGGACGAATAGACCATGTTCATAATCCGGAACAAATCCAGACGGGACTTGGCTTTTTTATAGATTATCCGGTCACTAACGACCTGATCAGGCCAGACACTACCGTCATGCCATAGAGTTAAGAATTCGCTGCGATGGACCAAAATGTCCACGGCCGGAATAAACAAAACATTTTCTGAATCGACTTTCCCCATTGTTTTACCCTTTAAAATGTAATGAACTAATAATAATTGCCATAAATGTACAACAAATTAACCATTTTGTCAAGGTTTTGGCGCCTGCTGAATCCTTGACAAAATAAGGAACATATGATAGAAATTAGGTAAATATTAGTCGTTATTTACAATTTATTGGAGCAATCATGGAAACATTCATTTTTATTGTCGTCATTGTCGTTCTTATCTTTTGCGCTATCGGTTCGGAAGACGAGATGGCCTTCGGCGCATGCCTAGGCATAGCCGTAATATGCCTTATCTATCTCTTGATCCATATCTTTTCCGGTTGGAGCATCTTCACAGGCACGGAAACTTCCAGAAAAGACTCATCGCAAATCATAGAATATGTCAAAACTGGATATAATAATATAAAAATATTTTTTACTTAACATTTATTGGAGATCTCAATGAGCAAAGAAGAAGACACAGACATCATGAACTTAGCCAAAGCTTTTTTTCAGAAATATAAGCTTGATGATTCTGAAATCAGCAGCTTAAAGCCACACCCGCAAAAGTTTTTAGGAATTTTTCCAAAGGTCAATAATTGCCCGATTTGCGATTCGCCTATTAACTATTTCACAGTAGTTAACAGCAAAGGCGAATTTCCTCTAGCAACAATTAATCAAAGGAATATGAACAGAGGAGGCTTTCTTGAGAAACTACCAAGATTTGGCATCTGCCAAAAAATGCACTATATTTCTTTATACAAAGAATCTATATCTGCATATGGTGAAGGCGCAACCGTTAAAAGATCTGAAGTTTATACAAAAACAAACAAATCATTCAATTACAAAGAACAGCTTGCTTGCTGATTAATGTTACCGTATAATCCTCGAGTTGCCAGAAAGGCAAACCGAGGATTTTTTATTCTATTTTTATATTATTGGCAGTAGCCGGAATATCGTGACAAGTTATGATGTAGATTCCCGCCGGAGTCTATCCAATCTTTGGCGGGCAGAAATAAGACTAATAAAAAACGGGCATTAAAAAAAATCACACAAGCTAAAAATTCACAAAGCATAAAAAGCCACCCAAAAATAAGGTGGCTTTTAATTTTTAATTCGCCTTAGGGCTACCCCAACAATTCCTTCCTGAGATAGGCCTCTTTCTCGTCCGAGACATCATTGATGATCATAGCGAAGGCCCGCAGCTTAGTCAGCTTGATGACGGCTTCGCCGGCTGCCGGATTGTCCCGGTAGTGCTCCATGATTTCTCCTTCCGCTCCGCCGATATAGGCTTGAGCTTGAGCTAAATCCAATCGAAGCACGGCATCCTTCAGGGCATCACCCAAATCATAGACTAAGGCCAGCTCGTGGTTATTGGTCTCGCCCGGCCGCTGCCAATCACTGAGATAGGCTTGGCCGTCCTCGGCATATTTGATATTATCCAAATTGGCATTGCCATGGACGAAGGCATAATCATCATCGGCCAGCTGGCCCGCCTCGATGGCCGGACGGAAGATCTGCATCTTGGCCGACACCACCGCCTTGAGCCGTTCATCGCCGGTATCCTCCAGGATATTCTCGGAATTCTCCAGATAGCCGTCAAAGTTGTCAAAATAATCCTCGAAGACCAGCTGTTCCAGTTCGGTCTTGTCGGCGATCTTTTCCTCGCTCATAATCTCTTGGATCATCTCGGTGGCCCGCAGCTTGGTCTGTAGCTTGAGCAAGGTAGCCGCCATAGCGCTGCCCTCCGCCTCGCCGTAGCCTTCAAATTTCTTCGCCTGCTCTTGCGTCTTTTTCAAAATATACAGATCCCCTGCCGCCTGGTAGCGGTTGCCCTCTACCAGCCTGTCAGCCGAGATGGTTTCGCCGTCGGTAAATTTGTCCAGCTTCAGGTTGATGATGATCTCGCGGTTCAGCCAGCGCTCGGCTTCTTCTTGATTGGTCAGGTCCCAATTGATATAATCCTTGGCGCGGTTCGGATCATAGGCCTCATCGACTGGCGCAATGGTGCGCAGGCTCAGATTCTCTCCGCCGCGCGCTACCTCCAGGTCCAAAAAGCGATCGTTTTCGTTTTCTATATCGATCTCATTTATTTTTTCAACCGCTTGCTTTTCGATGCCTGCATCAGCTTTGCCCATTTCCAACTTATCAAAAACAGCCTTGGTCCTCTCCCACAATTTTTGTCCGTAGCCCGTCAGCTGTTCGGATGGATTGTTTTTCTGTTCGACCGGCGGGACTGCCTTTTGGTTGAAGCCGCCGAATTGTTCACTGGCCATATTGTTGCAATTTAAAAAGGAGGGTTATCTAACCCTCCTTCTATTATAGATTCAATCAACCTGCTTAGCAACTTTGCGTTGCTACAGTAGACCTAAGGCCTTTGACCTCCATGATGCGTCGGAGTGAATTTGCCAATTCTTCTCTGAGCGGTCCGTAGGCTCTTTCGACTCCCATACCGATCAAGCGATGTGTGACGACATCATATTTGAATGCCACCAATTCACCGTTCGGCAACTTGACTTTGATGAAAGAACTGTTGGCCGGCCGATTTACCACCAAGAAATCCGCAACATTCCTGAAATCCAGACCGGCATCTTGCAGAGCCTTGAACATCTCGCAAAGCGCTGCTTTGAGATTGTCTCTACCCAAAGCCGCTCGGTCGAGAGATAGGATACTGCCCCATTTCTGCATAATCAGCTTTTCTTTTTCTGCTTGTGATACTTTTTCGGCTTTTTTCAAGAAGCGGGCGCGTTTACCTTCCGCGTAGTGCAGTGGATCAGAATCAATCCCTCTGCCAAAATTGTAAACCGCAATCATTCCGCCAATAGCTAGAATAAGCAAACCCAAGACAATAACCAAAAACAATGGAAACATGATAAAACCTCTATAAATTTTGAATAATACTATTAAATACTTTATGACTCTATTATAGCACAAACTGCTAAAAAAGTCAATCTGTAGTTAAAATACCTTTATTTTAGCCAAAATAGTAAAAGCCGCCCCTGTGGTAGGGACGGCTGAGATTTAAGATTGTATTAATAGGAACAAGAAGCCAGCTAAGGACAGGGACAAAGAAACGATATATGCAGCAGTATGCGCTCGAGTGGCTAATGCTCCAGCTATAGCCAAGGCCATAGCAAGCATCATAAAGACGAAGCAGATTCCGCCAGTGGCCGTAATACCAAACAGGATAGCGATCAAGCCCGCCATACCCGCCAAAAAGGCAAACAAAGAAACAACCCTACGAACTACCGCATTGCGTTCGTTCATAACTATGGATATTATCAGGAATACGGCAGCCATAATCCAACAGAAGTAAAAAAACTTCAAAGTCATTGAGTCTTCGTAGATTAAGGTCGCTTCTTCCCACATAGCAATCACACCGCCGTTGGTACGCATGGCATAAAGATTCTTGCCCTTATAAACCCGCTGTGGGAGGCCGAAATTAAGAGCGTAATAATCCGGCTTATCTGGCACCCAAGAAAATTTATCACTTCCTTCAGGATAATGGTTCAACTTAGTAGCTATCACTTGCTCGTGCAGCGGAATCTTACAGACTGTCTGCGCTTCGATCATCTTGTCTTGGAGATTAGTCCAATTCAAAACCGTATTGTAAAGGTAAATATGATCTAACACAGAATCGACTGTAACATTGCGATAGATCTGCTTGACTCCTGCCGGCAGCCGCTGGTTACTGGCGTCGATAATCTGCAAAACGATATAGTGATCATCTTGCATCTCCACCCTTTTGCGGCCGAGTAGACCATATTTGTTATAGATTTCACCGCCCTTACCGTCTGCCCTGCTCTGGCTTAGGCCATGCGGAGGCAGTGGTTCTGTTGGATTCCTCAGTATTGGTGGTATTGACAACAAAGGATAGCAGGCCAGCAAAAACAAAGTGGTTAACAGGACAAAATAAAGCTTTTTCACGTAAAACTCCTAAATACTGATAAATGATTAATTGTTAATGTAAGGCCTAAATTATGGGATACTTTAGCATAAATGTCAAGTATAGGCCCAATTTTAGCCTATTTTGGCCAAATAAATACCGCCCCATAAGGAGGCGGTACAAGACTAATAGTCGTGCTGTTTTCTGGCCGTATAATTCGGCGCGTCTTTGATATTGTCTATATCGTGCGGATGCGATTCATTGCGAGCCGCATCGGTCAGGCGATAGAAATCGACTTTGGCCTGCAGTTCGCTGATATTGGCAGCGCCGAGATAGCCGAGACCGGAACGCAAACCGCCCAAAAGCTGGACAATCACCTGGGCCAGTTCGCCTTTGTATTCGACTTCGCCTTCGATGCCTTCCGGCACTACCTTGTCGAGAGCGACCTCGCCTTGGCCATAACGCTCACGCGAAGCCTTGTTGGCCAGCATCGCTCCCAGCGATCCCATGCCGCGATAGATCTTGACCGCCTTGTTGCCTCGGTAATATTTGATGCCGGGAGCTTCATCAGTTCCGGCTAAGAGCCGGCCCAGCATCACCGTGCTGGCTCCGAGAGCCAAGGCAATGGTAATGTCGCCGGAAAAGTTAATGCCGCCATCACCGCAGACTGTCGTATGGCTGCCGCGCAAGGCTTTGGCGCAATTGTAGATAGCCGTGGCTTGCGGACAGCCGATGCCGGCCTCGATTCTGGTAGTACAGATAGACCCGGGTCCTTGGCCCACACGGATGCAATCGGCTCCGGCCTTGGCTAGGCGCTTGGCTGAATCCCCTTCGGAGACATTGCCGGCCATAATCTCGAAATCAGGATATTCCCGCTTGATATGCCCGATGATGACTTCCATCCGGCGCGTATCGCCGTGAGCCGTATCAATGATCAGCAGATCCGCCTTGGCCTTGGCTAGCAACTCCAAACGTTCGCCGATATCATCACCGACTCCGATAGCAGCCGCCACTCGCAGGCGGCCGTCTTGATCGATCGTATAGCCATGCGAATCGTCTTTGACTATCCTCTCGACATCGGCATAAGTATAGATGCCGCGCAACTGCCCGGACGGACCGAGCACCGGCAGAATCTTCTTTTTGTTGCTGCTCATGATGTCATAAGCACCGGCAACATCGATATCGCCATCGGCGCTGAGGACATCGGCTGACATGATCTGCGCGATCGTCTGGCTCTTGTCGCGGCAAAAATCGAAATCATTGCGTGTCACAATGCCGATCACCTTGCGGTCGCCATCGACTACCGGGAAGCTGAAGAAGTCATACTCCTTCTTGGCTTTCATAGCCAAGACCGATTCGACGCTGCGGTCCGCCTGGATACAGATCGGATTGGTGATAAAGGCATTGAGATGAAACTTAACCTTGGTCACCTGGTCAGCCTGTTCCTTGGGCGTCAGATTCTTGTGGATGGCGCCCATGCCGCCCGCCTTGGCCATGGCGATGGCCATCTTGGCCTCCGTCACAGTATCCATGCACGATGACAAGATCGGTATACTTAGCCCGATTTTCTCGGTCAATTGCGTCGATAAATCCACGTTGTTGGGCAAGACCAACGAATAACCCGTCTTGAGACGGATATCGCCGAAGCTTAAGCCCAGGCCCAAGCGGTCCATCTTGGCAAAAAAACCATCAACTTTACTTCTTGCTTTCATGATTAATCCCCCTTTGGTTTAAAAGAACTTATATTTTAAATTATTGTAATACTACAGGATTTTGGCTATTTGTCAACCCCGAAAAGCTACACCTCGGGGCAAGCGCTATCTCAGGGCGAGCTCCGAAAAAAACTCAACTTCGCTATCTCGGGGCGAGTCCCATCAAACACAACTTCCCTACTTCAAGGCAGGCCTATCAATCTTGCTATTAGCAACAACTGCAATTTATGCCAAATAATAAGTTGTGAAAATAAGAATGATCAAATACTGGCCATAACCATTTGAGCTATACTTGTGCCGTCCACCGCAAATCCTTGAATTTAATTGACCCTATTGTATTTATTTGTTATTATTATATTAATTCTTCAAATAGAAATGACTTTAAAATTTTTATAATCTTACAAATTAATTCAAAACTATGCAAAACAGTTTTGTTAAAGTAGCACGCTTGCTTTTAGGCTCATCTTTTAGCCTAGCAATCGCCATACTTTGCATCGGCTTCACGGCACAAGCGCAAATCAACCCAAGCGCCGTACTAGCCAAGCCGGCTAATCTTACAAATACCAGCATCCAAAATGCCGTGACATTAACACCTGGAGTAGGCAACGGCTACATCCTTAACCCTAATTTAAAAAAACTCAAAGACCAGTGCTTACGAACAATGGGCTGCACCCAAGATAATGATTGTACTTTCTTTGACTGCATCCCAGGCGAACCAGATTGGCAAGCGTCTTTCCAAGGTACCTGCGTTAACAATAAATGTGAATGCAATTTTGATGTTGTACTCAATCAGACTCCATGCCCAGCCCTCACTCCCAGATGCTCTGTAATAGTCGGTCCGAGCGGAGATAACACTGGCACCAAATGCAATCAATGCAACGACGCCACTGACTGCGCCGGCAAACCTTCCGCATGCGTTGGGATAAACCTAGTTGACTACAACCCGCAATGTTTAGCGGGACGCTGCAACTATGGAACTACCTACACTCAATGCGCAGTCGCCTGCGCCGTTGTCGATGGCAAAGCAAAATGCGTCGATTGCGCTACCGACAGCCAATGCGTCAAAAAGGTTGATTCATGTGCGACTCCTTATGACAAACAAGGCTTTAAGGCTATCTGCAATAAAAACACTTGCATCAATATTCAATCCAGCCTCACTAACTGCGGCAAACAATTCTGCTATCAACAAGACGACAAAACAAATGCCATTTGCGTAGACTGTGTAACCGATGGCAATTGCAAGAGCACAGACGCCAAGAAATGCGCCGCTAACCGCAAAAGTTACGACACTTTCAATGTCAAATGCCAAAGCCAAAAGTGCGTCGCGACACTAGATAAGAATAATCCTTGTTTAGCCCCCAATCCTTATTGCCAAAATGGAGCTTGCGTTGAATGCCAATATAATACCGACTGCGCTTCCAAAATCACCAATGCGGCTTGCGATTCTGAAACTACCGGTACAAACTACTCCTTATCCAAAGCTGTCTGCACCAATGCCAAATGCAATATGGACAAGACAGGCACTCCATTAATCTGCCCTAAGTCCGGTACTCAACCGACCTATTGCCTGGATGCCGGCGGCAAGCTGAGCTGCGTCCAGTGCAAAACCGACGCACACTGCGCCTTTACAAATCCCAATTTTGTCTGCAACGGCAATGTCTTGGAAAGTTACAATGCCACTTGCCAAAAGAATAATCGCTGCAATGCGAAAGGCACTCTAAAAGGAACTACTGATTGCAACGCCTTAAAGCTAGACTGTATGGCCGACAAAGGAAGATGCGCCTGTTCAAAAGACAGTCAATGCTCCGGATTACCAGACAAGCTCTCCAAGTGTACTGACTCATATCACTATTCAAAATTTGACAAAATTTGCGACAAAACCAACAATTGCAATCATACCGAAATTAAAATGACCTGCGCTACAAATACGGTTTGCACCGATACGGCCGACGGAGCCAAATGCACAGCTTGTACCGAAGACGCCAATTGCACTTACATGGCAGGTCAATCCCAATATCAAAAAGTCTGCAACGACAAAACTTTGACTAGTTATACTTTTGCCTGCCAGAAAGATGACAAAGACCCAGCCGGCAACCGCTGCATCGCCAATCGCAGCGACAATCCTTGCGTCAATGGCTGTTACACAGACAACAAAGGCGTCAGCCGCTGCAAGGACTGCACCTCGTCTAGCGAATGCACAAACCCTCCTGTATCTTATTGCTCGACCAAAACATCAGGCACTTACTACAGCCCAGGCACTTGCTACAACGGGTCATGCTCCTACCAAGCTAAAACATTATCCTGCGGCAATGTACCAATCACATACAGCTGCAAGAATAACAACACCAGAACAATTAGCGGTCCATCCAATAGTTGCCAGCTCCAAGGCTCAAACATCTATTGCGTGCCTGACACGCGATTCGAAGAATGCGTCAATTGCAAAAGGGTCGGCGCTCAAATAGTTTGCCAATACTAAGATATAAAAATCCGCTCGGGTCGAGCGGATTTTTTGATATGAAAACGCTCCGACTTTGCGTCGGAGCGTTTGAGTTATGGCTTGCAATAAACAATGATCGTCCCTACATCTTTGCTGTTGATAATCTTATTATCACCATAATAAAAGGCATAAGAGCCGAGATAGAGCGGCATTTGCTTGTGCTCTAATGTATTGGTCTGCCAATCAACACCATCGTTGGTGCTAGTAGCCAGCAGAAATGTTGGGGGCTTAGTCCCCCATTGGCTATCAGGACCGCTAATCTCGACTTGTAAGCCAGCTAATTCTACTAACGCTTTGTCCGCCTTGGACAAGGTCATTAGTGAGCTATATTGATAGCCCTTGGCCGCCAAATCTTCTTCGGCGGTTAACACCGGCTTATTATCGACCGGCGCAACTGTAAAGGGCTCGGTTTTAGTATTGCAGAAAGTAAACAGGCCGATTGTGCCCATTATTAGGCAGGCTATCAAAAACAGCTTGCTGCTAAGAAAAACGGATATTTTCACTACAAAACTCCTTAAATTGTTACAAAAATGTACTATATTTTGCTTATTTGCATTAAATCACATAGTTTACAGATTGTCAATAGTTCGACCCTTTCGACAAGCTCAAGGCAGGCAGTTCACTACTAGGGAATATGTCCTAATATTAGCCATTTGGGCCTAATTTTAGTATGAAAACCGCCGGCAAAGCCGGCGGTTTCTATCTTGCCCGCTACGCGGGCTTAGGCATCAAGGGGTAACTTAGGCATTTCGACCTGATGATGTTGCTGGTTTTCAACGTATTGTTTCACTGTCAG
>Ga0194052_1000168_pt1 | contig 46733 bp, 36 predicted proteins | sample SepL226m_MetaG_FD_160117 | JGI IMG/M metagenome (GOLD analysis project Ga0194052, IMG submission 160117) | Anoxic zone freshwater microbial communities from boreal shield lake in IISD Experimental Lakes Area, Ontario, Canada - Sep2016-L227-6m | ecosystem: Environmental > Aquatic > Freshwater >...
AACATTTCTACAAATTCCCTATATGTATCTGGGTAATCGTAGCCGGCTATTAATACTTTATTAATATCAGAAGATGTCATGGGGTAATTGTAGCACAGGAGGAGCTAACCGACTACCCCGTTAAATTAATATATCAACATATAATGTTAACATTATTAATCACACCTATATTATACCACAAATAATTACTTATTAAAATAAGTTTTTGAAAAATTTAAATTATCCGGATTTTTTTGTAACAATCAAAAATTAAAATCAAATATACACGGTTGAAATGCGATATTATTCTGCCCCGCCCATCATCGCACCCATGCCCACCTCGCTGCCGTTGCCGGTATCATATCTGCGCGCATAGAGTTCCAGCATGTTGACCTGATTCCAGTTGGCACACGTTGCGGAATAAGAATAGTTGCCATAGTAAATATACACTTTGCCATTCCCACCCATCATGTAGAAGGGTTGAAAGGTGCTGCTGAAATTCGTGATTGCTGCGAAATCTGCCGCCGTCGAGCCGGAGAGGAATTGCTTCTGCATCGTGGCACCATAATTAACATTAATATACGAGTTAAAGCTCCAGGCGCCGCCGTTATTCTGATACACGGAGACGAGTTCCGTAGCGTCGGGGGTTGCGGGAGCCGTACGCGCAATATCTGTCGCGCAGCTCGAGCTGTTGATGCCCGCGATCCAGGCGATCAAGGCATTAGCGCTGCCCAAAGTTCGCATACGCAGGTAGCCGGACACCGCCCAGAATTTTGTAGGTGTCGTCACGGGCAAGGAACACCAGAGATACTGGAATCCTCCATTGGTGGCATAGTTATAGACCGCCGGGCCCGCGTAGCCGTTCGTGGTTGAATAGTACGCCATGTCCGCGTATTTATTATTCCAGCTTGTATCAAACATATCGATAGTCTGATTTTTCGGCGTCGCATAGTCGTTATACCCAAAGCGCGTCCAACCATTTTTGCCGTTCACCACAGTAACGGCGCCAGAAGGCCAATTATTGCCTGTGCCAGTTGTGGGTGTCGGGTTACCCGCCAAGCCGGAGATCAGATCGGATAAGTAGACGTAAATATACGGCGGGGTAACCGAATAAGCGACATGACCGTCAAGATAGGCCACAATAGCCCCATTGGAATGTCGCTTATCGATGTCTGTAGGGTAGATTAGAATGTTGCCAGCCGTGCTGGAGCAATCGCCAATAACTGGCTGCGAGGTCGGAGACGAGAAATCTCCGAGCCCCCGGCCACTACAGGCATAACAGTAGCCATAACCATTCGGTGTCGCTTTACCAAGGGTTGGGCATACCAACACCCCCGGGTCAACTTTGATATCACTCCACACGCTGGTTGTACCCGGTAATGTTTCCTCATGGTCCTGACAATACATTTGTATGCTTGCCGCAATCTGCCGTTGATTACTTGTACAAGTCGTCTGACGCGCTTTTTCGCGTGCCCGGGCGAATACCGGAAATAAAATGGCGGCTAAAATGGCAATGATGGCAATCACAACCAACAACTCGATGAGCGTGAAACCATGCCGAAATTGATTTTTCATATTTTCTCCTTTATAATCCAATATGGTTGTTAAAACAAACTCATTCTGGATGTGATTATAATTTTATTATCCAACCTGACACCTGTCAATGGAAAATGATGATTTTTGAGACTTTTTTTAAGTATATTTCAATAATTGGAAGTTGTGTATATTTATATAGATAGGGGTTAGTCAGTTAGCAACCAAATCCGAACAAAAAAGTAATGATTTTAAATTGAGAGTTGCATTTCGTCGAAAACCACCCCCCGCCCATGAAGTTTAGATTTGTTCTCTTTGTAGTCAATTTAAAAATTGAAAAAGCACATATTTTCCGATTTTTTACTAATGTGGGCTTTGCCCACAACCCATAATTATTCACCACAAAAGATCACAAAAGAAGAATTTATTAATACTCTTTGTGTTCTTTGTGCTCCTTTGCAGTGAATAATTGCCCATTACATTAATTTACAAATAACTTGTTTTATTTTAACATTCTTTGGGCTTAAGGTACTAATCTCCCCTATCTTATATAAAACTTTCATTTCAACTCCCCTTCTTGGCAAGGAGTTGTAGCCGAAGGTCGGGGGGGTCTCGCCTACCACAAACTTATCACCATAACAAAATTTGCCATTTCATAAACTGCCAACTGTCCACTATCAACTGTCAACTAATTCCCGCTCTCTTCTCTCAACTCTCTTCTTATGCTAAACTCTACCCACATATTGGGGAAAGGTTTTATTGATGTTTAAAAAGGGTTCTAATCTCAGGTTAATATTGATAGTATCGCTATTTTTCGGCTTATCAACAGGTGTCTACGAGTTTGTACTTCCTTATTATCTGAAATATATTCATGTAAGTTATGTAAACATGGGGTGGATTTACGCGATTTCTGCTGTGGTGGTGCTGGTCGCGCGTATTTATATGGGTGGTTTATCTGATATTTTAGGTCGTAAAAAGCTGTATGGCTGGGCGTTGGGCATTTGCGGCGCAACCACCATGATGATACCTTATGGTACCACCTATGTATTACAGACAATATTAAAAACAATTCGCGATACCGCCGGGCTTACCCGGGAAACCATTCACCCGATAGTTATCTACGAAGCACAAAAAACCGGATTTTTAAATCTTATCGGCAAATTGCGCGGTATGGAGTTTCTGCTCCAGGCATTAGGCACTATTTTAACATGGTGGGTATTCAGCACCATGGGCGGGCAGAATAATTACAATTCCTACCTGGGCAACTTTGCATTGGGCGGCGGGATATTAATTATCGGCTGTATCTGGTGGCTGATGTCATTCAAAGAAGACTGGAAACCAGAAAAACAGGCTGTGGTGCCGCTACGGGAATTAATTAATCTGGATATGCACCCGAACCTGGTATTGATTGCCATGTCCGGGATGATCTTTGCTATCGGTTTGCAAATGAGCCATAGTTTTTACATGAACCTTTTCTTCACAGAACGGTTTGGCTCCACCACCGATTTCACCATTTGGGTTAACGTAGTGCATCGTCTCACTTTGGCGCTGCCTTTATTCTTCGTCGGGCATTTTAACCTGAAAAACTTAAAATGGTGGTACATATTCGGGGTGGCTTTCCAAGGATTAACCATCGCCATTTCGCCATTTATCAATAGTCCGGTGCTTTCCGCGTCGGTATATTTGTCACACGACTTAATAGGTGCCGGCATCTGGTCGCCGATTCAGGCAACTTTGATACAAAAGTTCAGCAGTGATGAAAAACGCGGATTGGATGTGGGAAAAGTGCTGGCATGGGGCAGCATCGGGGCAATATTCGGGCCTTTAATCGCTGGCAGGTTAGCCGCGGAATCATCGAAACTGCCGTTCTTCATCAGCGGAATATTGATAATTGTGGCGGTCACCCCGTTATTCTTCCTCAAATTATCTCGTGATGAAGGGGCAAAAGCGGCTGCTTAAATGCGGATGATTGTGGTATAATAGAGACGAAAAATACGGCACAGAATTTTTTATGACAGGTTACCTCTCCCCAGAGCTACTCGTCAATCAATACAAAATCCTGCACCGTATTTTTTTTGACCCGCTTTTACCCGGCAAGTTTCACGAATTTAATGATTTTTGCAAATTTCCTTCCTCACCCGATATTCCGATAGTCAACAGATAACCATCTTTCACCAGCCAGACGAAATCACCCCCGCATTTTTTGCACCGAACCAGGTGTTCCGGTTCATCCACACCGGTAATCTGCATATAATATGTACCGCAGTTACCGCAATTAACCCGCCGCGAATAATGCTTTGACTGAAACAGCTCAGCCGCATTAATCCCAGTCGCCACTTTTCTAAAATTAGTCATCACACGCCTCCAGTGTTCACTATTGCAAGCGACACTATTGTATAATAGCAAACAAATGTTTGTCAATATCCCTTGAAAAGAATTTTAGAAATATTTTAATGCCAACTCATCCGACCGATCAGTCATATCCATCAGATCACTATGATGACTTGATTTTAACATTGATATTTATTCCCTCCGTGAATCTCCGTGTAATAAAAAAAATTCAAAAATGTTTAAACTATATCACGCTATGGTAATATAGTAATACAAAACTATGCGGAGGGCATAAAGATGAGTGAAAACGTGTTGCATATCAAGGAGACTGAATTTGACGCAGTGGTAATGACTGGCGAAGTGCCAGTGGTGGTAGATTTCTGGGCACCATGGTGCGGTCCATGCCGAATGTTGGCGCCAGAACTGGAAAAAGCCGCCGCAAGATTGGGTGAAAAAGCGAAGATTGTGAAGATTAATACTGATGAAAACCCGGTCATCAGCGCGAAATACGGCATATCAAGCATACCGACGATTATGATTTTCCATAAAGGCGCATTGATAGGGCAGCATTCGGGATACATCACCGGCGATGCCCTGGCGTCATCTCTGGAAGATTACGTAATTGCGCAAAAATAGGAAGGAATCCTGGTTAATTAATCGAATTATTAACCCCTATGGGCAAATTGATATTATACTCCTGGCCGCGGGGAGAGCGTAAATCCGCGGATTTTAAAGCAGCATTTAACGGTGAAACCGCCGACGTCCTATATAACGACGCTGGCGATTTTGCCGTTTGTTCGTTTGACGGCAATTTAACTGTCACCATCACTGTAGAAAAACCAATTGATACCGTGAAAATTTCTCCGCTCAGTCGCGGTATTGCGTCGGTAATTAACAGCAACAGCGTATCTTTCAACATCGATTCGCCGCAAAATATCTGCGTATCAATACCAGGGATGAAAAAGCTGTTCATATTTGCCAACCCATTGGAAGAAAATGTGCCGGATAAGAATGACCCGAAAGTGAAATATTTCCGGGGCGGTCAGGTTTATGAAGTCGGGGAATTGTGGCTGAACAGCGGCGAAACCCTGTATATCGAAGGTGGCACCGTGTTGAAAGGTTCGCTGCGCTGCAAAGACGCGGCAAATATTACCGTTGCCGGACGCGGTATATTTGATAATAGTTATTTTAAAGGGGATAAATACTGGTCGCGGACATTTTATATGCTTCATTGCCAGAATATCGAAATAAACGGCATTATTTTAATCAATCCCAATAGCTGGATGGTGCATTTGGCAGGATGCGAAAATGTGCATATCAACAATATTAAAGAATTGGGAACCTGCATAGGCAGTGACGGCGTGGATATAGTAGGATGCAAACATGTGCACCTGGAAAACCTTTTCATTTACAACAATGACGACTGCGTGGTGGCGAAAGCAACCGGCGATGCCCAGGAAAATGTTGAAGATGTGCTGATTGAAAGATGCATCTTCGGCAATGGTCCCGCCGGCAACGCGATGGAAATCGGTTACGAAACCCGCTGCGAATATATGCGAAATATCACCTTTCGCGACTGCGATGTGCTGTGTGTTCACGGCCATGGTTCGCCAATATCTATTCACAACGGCGATCGTGCGGTAATTCACGACATCCTATTCGATAATATCCGCATTGAACATCATTACGACAAGTTATTCGACTTGCGGGTGCTTGATTCGCGCTGGGGCAAGGATGGCATACACGGCAGAGTATACAACGTAACCATCCGCGATATCGAAGTAACGCGCGACGCATGCAACCCTGGCTATACTGTAGCAGTAATTGGTGGAATAGACGACGACCACGCCGTGAGCGATGTAACGCTGGAAGATATCAGGTTCAACGGCAAAAGAATAACCACCGCAGAAGAAATGGACCTGTATACGCGCAACGCGAAGAATGTAGTGATAAAATAGGATAGTTATACAGAGATGCACAGAGGAAATGAATTAAAAATTAAGAATTAAAAATTATCTGCAAGTTTTAGCATACTTGTTAAACAACTTAAATTAGTATGAATAAGATTTTAATCTATCAATTTCAATTTCCATTTTTTAATTTTCCATTTTTAATTTTTAATTTAACAAGTCTTCTCTGTGCATCTCTGTGTAATAATTTAAGTCAAATCTCTTTCAATTTGCCTGAAATAAAGCTATTATAATGTTACCAAAACAATACGAGGAGATAATGATGCTTGATTTAAAAATAGATGATGCGTTGTGTACGCGTTGCGGATTATGCGCTAAAGATTGTATCGTGCGGATAATTGCCCAGGTTGGCGATGCTGTGCCGGTTATTGTGCCAGATGATGAAGTCAAGTGCGTTAAATGCCAGCACTGCCTGGCGGTATGCCCTACTGGCGCACTGTCGATTTTAGGTAAAAATCCTGCTGACAGCATTGATTTATCCACCGCGGCATTGCCCAATAAAGAACAGATGTCCAACCTTATAAGGGGCAGACGCAGTATCCGCCATTATCGCGATGAAAATGTGGACCCGGCACTGATTGCTGATTTGCTGGCTACCCTGGCAAACGCTCCTACCGGCGTGAATAAAATGGCGTTAACATTCAGCGTGATTGACGATAAAGAAACTATGAAAAAACTGCGCGCCAAGGTGTTGAGTTCGCTGGAAAAGATGGCTGCGGAAAACCGCATCCCCGAACAATATGGATATATGCTGGCTGCCCCCGCCGCTTACAAAAACCACAGTGCTGATATTATATTTCGCGGTGCTCCCCATGCTATAATTATTTCCGCGCCACAAGATTCGCCATGTCCCAACATGGATACCGCAGCAGCAATCGCTTTTTTTGACCTGCTGGCGCAAAGTGCCGGCCTTGGTACTGTATGGTGGGGAATGTTGAACATGGTTACCAGCCTGATGCCCGAGATTCGAACCGAGCTCGGTATTCCGCCGCGCCATATTTTCTGTGCCATGCTATTCGGCAAACCAGCAATAAAACATCGCCGCACCGTACAGCGCGACGAAGGCGCCGTAATTCGAAAAGTGACGTTATAATTCTGTTTTAATTTTTGACACGATTAACATGATTTACAAGATTATTGGCTTTGCCATAAATTTATCCTGTTAATCATGTTAGTCTTCTCTAAAAAATCAAACTATCACTCAATTTGCAATTTGTAGAAGCTTTTGCAAAACCCGATGGGACAGACACCATCATGGCTTGCCACTCGGTGTCAGTCCCTGATTTACATTCAAAAATTAAAAAAATAGGTTTTGTATGAATCTATCTAATTTTTAATTTTTAATTTTTAATTATATTCCAACCAGGAGCATCCTATGTCAAAGAAAATTACCGTTCACATTATCGCCAATGCCCATCTTGACCCGGTGTGGCTATGGCCGTGGCAAGCCGGACTCGACGAAGTACTGGCGACTTGCCGCACCATGTGCGATTTGATGGATGAATATCCTGATTTCGTATTCACCGCCGGCGAGGCGTGGCGATACCAGCAGATTGAATCAATTGACCCGGCACTGCTGGAACGCATTAAAGAGAAAGTGGCGAATGGACAATGGGCACTGGTGGGCGGTTGGTGGATTCAGCCGGATTGCAATTTCCCCGGCGGAGTTGGATTTGAACGTCAGATTAGTGTGGGTAAACGCTATTTTGAAAAGACATTCGGGCAATTCCCCGAGGTTGCCTATAACGTTGACAGTTTTGGCCATGCCGCGACACTGCCGGGTTACATGCGCGCCGCCGGGCAGAAATATTATGTGATGATGCGTCCGCAGGAACATGAAATGCACCTTCCCGCGCGAATGTTCCGCTGGCAGGGATTCCCTGACACCCCCGAAGTCTTAACTTTTCACATTGCCGCCTGTTACAACGCGTCCGGCGATGATATAATCTGGCATATTCGCCAATCGATGGAGAACTTGCCGGAAGGCATCACTGACACCATGTGTTTTGTCGGTGCCGGCGACCATGGCGGCGGGCCAACCGCAAAACTGCTGAACTGGCTAATAGAGCATAAAAACAGCATTGATGGCTGCGAACTGGTACTATCTTCTCCGCAGCGTTTCTTTGAGACTATTGCCAGCCAGCAGGATAAATTGCCGTTGGTGACCGGTGAATTGCAGTATCATGCAATTGGATGTTACAGCGTTGTTCGCGGAATCAAAACCCGAGTCCGCCAGGCAGAACACCGGCTGTGCCAGGTAGAAGTTATTGCCGCCACCGGTAATGAGCAAACAATCGAAAAAGGCTGGCGCACCGTTGCCTTCAACCATTTCCACGATATCTTGGGCGGCACCAGTCTGCCCAGTGCTTATGAACAGCAAAATAACCAGATGAGCGGTGCCATCGCCGATGCTGATGAGATTTTGCAATACGAATTGCGTAAGAGAATGGTAAAGCTGCCGGCAGATAAAATGCAGCGGATTGTTTTACTTAACGCATCGGATGCTGTATACAACGGTTATGTGGAATGCGAGCCGAAATTCGTCAGTGGCGGACGACTGCTGGATGAAAATGATGCCGAAGTGCCGGTGCAGATGATGCAATCGGAACAGGTAAACGGATGGTTCAAACGTTTGCTGATGCCGCTGCAGGTAGAGCCAAACAGCATGCGGATAATTCGCCTTGAGCCTAACGTGACACAGAATGTCCCGTCAGCCATTAAAACCACCAGCTATTCTATCAGCAACACCGACGGCACCGGTATATCATTAAACGCAAGCGGAAAGATATCTTTTGCCGGCGGAAATGAAATATCTTTGCCGCGCCTTGACCTGATTCCCGATTTTTCTGATAACTGGACCCATGTGATTGACCGCTACGCTGAAGGCCCGATTACCTCGCCGGCATGGTCTTTACCTTACATCATCGACAATGGCCCGCTGATGGCGTCTATGGCGCAAACAGGGAAGATTGGCGATAGCACATTGAACGCGGAATGGCGGGTATATGCAAATGCGCCATACGTAGAATTAATTCTGAAGATAAATTGGCGCGAACAATTCAAACTGTTGAAATTAACCTACCCGCTGAATGAAAACAGCCCGGCGGAACGTATTGACGGCATTCCCGGTGCATCCATAACGCGGCCAAATATTGGCAGGGAAACACCGTTGCGCGATTGGACGAAAATTGGCAGCCTGGCAGTAGTATCGCCAGATGTCTACGCGGTTGATGTCACCACCGCCCGCGCGCGTTTTACTTTGCTGCGCAGTCCGATAATCACTCACCATGACCCCGACCAGGCAACCGCAATGCGGACAACCATCGCCGACCAAGGAGAACACATCTTCCACTTCCGGTTTATGAATGACGCAGCCATCACCACGGAAACCCTCGACCAGCAGGCACTGATGATGCATCGCCCATTGCTGGTGGCAGATTTGACGAAAGGAATGCCGAGGTAGGGGAAGAGAGAAGGGTGATGAGAGAAGAGAGAAGAGAGAAAATTCCCCTCCTTTGGAGGGGTTAGGGGAGGTCGTGAATGGGGCATTTCTTATCGGACTGATCCGACCGATATGACTGATCTGACTGATAAAATCTGGTTTAAACAGTGAACGTAAAAAAAGAGATAACAATACCCATTACCAACTACCCCGTTTCATGCTATCATAATACAGACAAAATAATAAAGGAGATAACTATGGACCCCTTGATCTACATCATTGCCGGCGTGGTGCTTGGTTTTATTGGTGCTTTTTTAATTTCACGCGGAAAGGCGGACGCAGAGTATAAGCGCGGGTTGGCAGAATCTGCCAGCAAAGCGGCCAGCCTTGAACAGAATATAAATAATCTATTGCAGCAGAAAGAAGAGGTTGCGGCTGAACTCGACTCGTTATCGGCGAAGATAGAGTTGCTAAATACCGAGAAAAGCGAGTTAATTGCGCGGGCATCCACGGCAGAGGAGCGCAGCAAGTTAGTCGCCGATAAAGATGCGGTGATTGTGGAACGCGATAAAGCAATTGCGGAATTGATGAATGAACGACAAAGGCTGACGGCGGACTTGAGCGGAATGCGCAGCCAGATTGAGAGCGAAAAGAAGGCGATGGCGGAGAAGTTGGAACTGCTAAACCAGGCGCAGGTTGCCTTAAGCGATACCTTTAAAGCGTTGTCTTCCGAGGCATTGAAAAATAACAACGACCAGTTCCTGCAATTGGCAAAGACGAATATGGAGACATTCAACAGCGAGGCTAAAGGCGACCTGGAGAAGCGGCAAAAAGCGATAGAAGAACTGTTGAAACCGATGACTGAATCGCTGAAAAAAGTTGATACTACCATTGTCGAGATTGAAAATAAACGCGAAAACGCCTATGGGCAGATAACCGAACAGGTGAAAAGATTGTATGAAACCGAACAGTCGCTGCGTACTGAAACATCAAACCTGGTGAAGGCATTGCGGACCCCGCAGGGACGCGGGCAATGGGGAGAAATACAATTGAAACGTGTGGTAGAAATGGCGGGGATGCAGGAATATTGCGACTTTGACGAACAGCATTCGGTAGACACTGACGAAGGCAGGCAGCGCCCGGACATGATAATTAAGCTGCCAGGGAATAAACGCATCGTAATCGACGCCAAAGCGGTGTTAAGCGCATACCTGGACGCGCTGGATGAGCAGGACGATATCGCACGCGAACTGAAATTAGTCCAGCATGCCGCACAGGTACGGTCGCGGGTAGCGGAGTTAAGCAGAAAAGAATATTGGAACCAGTTTGAAAATGCCCCGGATTTTGTGGTGATGTTCATGCCGACGGATGCGATTTTAACGGCAGCGCTGTTGAAAGACGGCGGACTGTTTGAGGACGCCATCAAGAGCAACATTCTGTTGGTGACGCCGGTAACGCTGATTGCGCTATTGAAATCCGCCGCTTATGGCTGGCAGCAGGAAGCATTGGCACAAAACGCGATGGAGATTAAGAAAGTCGGATTAGAGTTGTACAAACGCCTTAACACTTTATCTGATTATGTATCAAAGGTTGGCAAGAATCTTCACAGCACCGTGGATAATTACAATAAGATGGTCAGTTCCATGGAGTCAAGACTGCTGCCAAGCACCAAGAGACTGATGGAATTGAAAGTCGCCAATAATGAAGAGCTTATCGAGTTTGAACAGGTGTCAAGTACCATAAGACCGTTGGCTGCCCCCGAGTTAATGGTTGGCAGCGACGACAATAACGAGTAAAATCACACCATAAAACAAAATGAGGTAAACAAAATGTCACAATTTGAAAATGTAACAGTAGTAAGAGAAGCCAACGTATATTTCGATGGCGCAGTAACCAGCCGCACAGTAATTTTTGCCAATGGCGAAAAGAAAACCCTGGGCATCATGATGCCGGGCGACTATGTATTCGGCACCGCGGAAAAAGAAATAATGGAAATCCTGGCCGGTAAATTAGACGTAAACATCGTTGGTCAATACGAATGGACATCATACGCCGCCGGCGACACATTTGAAGTACCGGCAAACTCAAAGTTTGAACTTAAAGTGCTGGAGATTACGGATTATTGCTGTTCATACATAACCACAGATTAGAATGATTTTATATGATTGTAATGATTTTCCGGTACTGTTTCATTACCAGTTCTTTTGATTTATAAGAGAATATTACAACAAAATAAGAATTATCCGGTTTAATGTTGTAAATCAGGTAAAATGTTTATTACCCGGTAATCATTTCAATCATATAAAATCATTCTAATCAGTGGTTAAAGGAGATATTGTAATGGAAAGAACTGGATACAAATATTCTGACATTACAGGAAAAATTATTGGTTGCGCTATGAAAGTTCATCAGGTAATTGGATATGGTTTTCAAGAAGCTATTTATCAGCGTGCTTTAGCTAAAGAGTTTTCAAATCAAGGTTTAGGTTTTAACAAAGAATTTGAAATGGATATTTATTATCAGGATGAAATTATAGGTACCAGAAGAGTAGACTTCCTGGTAGAAAGTGTTATAGCAGTAGAATTAAAAGCAATCACAAAACTGGAAGATGTTCATATAGCCCAAGCAATAAATTATTTGGAAGCCTATAATCTGGAAATTGGTTTATTAATAAATTTTGGCTCAAAAAGTCTGACGTTTCACCGGTTAATAAATAATAAGTTTAATAAGAACCAGAACCGCAGATTAGAATGATTTTTTATGATTAAATGATTTACCGGAATTGTTTACAAATAAACGATATTGCTAATTAAACCGGATAACCCTTAGTTGTAATATTATAAAATTATCAGAACTGGTAATAAGATAGCACACGGTAAATCATTTCAATCATAAAAAATCATTCTAATCTGTGGTAAAAAAAACTCCCTTCAAATAAAGAAGGGAGCTTTTAACTTTTATATCAGCTTAAAACAACAAAGCCGGTAAATCATTTAATCATGCAAAATCATTCTAATCTGTGGTTATCTGTTGCGCTTCGCGGATTTTCCGGTGTTGCGGACTCGTTTGATTGCTTCATCATGGCTTACTGTTTCTACGGGTGCTTCTGTAGTTTCAGCTTTGGCAACTGATACGGTTGGGGCTACTGCTGCTTTTTTCTGAATGGGTGCTGCTGAGGGAATGCCGGCCATTGCTACTTCGCCAGGTACGTACTTCGGCACTATCTTCTGGTCTGGTGTTGACCATGATACCAGCAATTGGCTGGCGACGAAGATGGAGCTGTAACCACCGACTGCAACGCCGATTAACATGGCGGCGACAAAATCGCGTAGTGATGGACCGCCAAAGAAGAACAGGGCAAGCAAGGTGAATAACACGGTTAAAATGGTATTTACCGAACGCGCCATTGTTTCGAGCAATGATATGTTAACCGTTTCTGCAAAGGTGCGGCCTTTGCGCAGGCGGATATTTTCGCGGATACGGTCGAAAATAACGATGGTGTCGTGAATAGAATAACCCAAAACCGTGAGCAGCGCGGCAACAAACGGGCTGTTTACCTGCAGATAGTTATGCAAGATGGCGAATACGCCGATGAGGGTGAACAGGTCGTGAACAAGAGCGATAATGCCAGCCACGCCGTAACGCCAGCCCATACCGCCGATATTATATCGAACCCAAATCCATAATAAAATGAGAGTAGAACCGATAATCAGCGCGACTGTACCATCAAATTTTAATTTTTGAGAAACTGTCGGATCAACGGCATCGCTGCTGAGCAATATTGGTACTCCAACTGAAGATTCATATTTCTTTAATACTTCTGTCACCGTCGGGGTTATGCTGTTCTGCATTTTTTCCTGAAGTTTGCTGTTCTGAGTAGTTGTATCTTCAGTTGCATTTTTATCAAGCAATATGCTAACGAGAATCTGGTCGCTGGGGGTTCCTATCCCACCAGGAGATATCATTACATTGCTTTCTACATTTGCGGCTTTCAACTTTTCTTTAATATCAGTAACAATCGTCGCATATTCGGCTTCCGGCAACTGCCCTTTTACGCCATAAGTGGCAAGTCCGCCGCCACGGAAGTCAATACCTTCATTCAAAGCATACTTTGTCTGCAAAGTATTCATTATCATAAAGATAATGCCGATAGCGAGCATGGATCCGCTGATGATATAATACCATCCGCGCGGGGTTACCAGGTCCCAATGTTTAAATCTAAATAAATCAACCACTTTAAATATCCTCCACGGGGCATTAACCCCATTTCGTAGTTTTATGAATTAAAGGCCGTATGCCTTCAAGTTATGACCAGCTTTGGAATGGGTTAACATTCGCATGAATAATCGTGTTACAGACACAGCGGTGAATAAGGAAACGATTACACCGATGAGCAGGGTGACTGCGAAACCGCGGATAGCGCCGGTTCCGAGTGCATACAATACTGTGCCGGTGATAATTGACGCGACGTTGGAGTCTAAAATTGCCGTCCATGCGCGGGCAAATGCGACTTCAATCGCTTGTTCAACCGGCTTGCCCGACCGCAGTTCTTCTTTCAATCTTTCGAAGATAATAACGTTTGCGTCAACCGCCATACCGATAGAGATAATTATACCGGCGATACCTGGCAGGGTTAATGTGAAAGCGGGGAACATCTTCATTACCAGTAATGACAGGAATACGTAAATAATCAACGCAAAGCTTGCCATTAAGCCCGGCAGTTTATAGTAGGATATCATAAAGATTAATACCGCGATAAAGCCAACCATACCGGCGAGTAATGACATGTTAACGGAATCTTCGCCCAGGGTTGCGCTGACGGTACGGTTTTCAACAATCTTCACCGGTATCTTCAGCGAACCTGCGTTTAAGAGGATTTTCAAGTCTAATGCTTCATTTTTAGTAAAATGCCCGGTGATGCGGACATCTTTGCCCAATCTTTCTTTAATAACCGGAGCGCTTTTGATTTCGTTATTGAGTACGATAGCCATCAGGCGACCTTTACCCAAGGTCTTTTCGCTGTACATATCGGTAATATCGGCAAATTCAGGAATTGCTTCATCTTTCACCTGATAAGTTACGGCATAAGAATTAGGGCTGTCCTGGTCTGGCATAATTAAGCATGAATTCTGACGGATATCGGTTCCGCGCAATACCGGGATAGCATCTTCAAGTGCTTGAGCATCAGTAATTGCCATACCACTTCGGGTGATAGTTACTTTTTCAGCTCCGCCGTCAGGATTCGGTGCACTATTTACCATAACAGCTTCATTTAAAATATAGAATGACATGTTAGCAGTTTCACCGAGTAGTTTCTGTACATGTTCAGGATCGCGTTCGCCGGGGATTTCCAATACCACCTGGTTAGTTCCCTGGTTGTACGAGGTAATCTCTTTTGTTCCGTCCGGGTTAATGCGTTTCTCTAACGTGACGCGGGTTTCATCCTGCAGGTTTTTATCTACCTGTTTGTAATATTTCATTTCTTCAGCGCCAACCGGGTTGCTGAATTTATCTTTGGTAAATACTGTCAGCATCGCCTGTTTTATCAGGTCATACTGTCTTTTCGCTTCTTCCTGGGTTCTTGGATAGGTAGTAATGTCAACATTTACTGAATATGATGTTTTCGTTGCATCCAGGCTATAATTCAGGAAAATTTCGCTATTATCACCTAACGCATTGGCATTTGATTTGTTAATTTCAGTGGTTAATGCTGCCTTTTTATCACTATTCTCTGTATTCATTAATTTCTTGTCAGCACGTGGATATGTAGTTGTCAGTGGGAATATAAACTCTGCCTTGTTAGGCATTTCGACTACTACACGCATACCGCCACGCAAATCCAGACCTAATCGCAGGTCGGACTGCGGGTTGTAAACGTATAACGAGACGCCGTTTGTAGCTCCCAATGTCATAGATGGCTTTGGCTGCACGAGCGGATTAAAATCCGTCACCCCATTGGGGCGCAGATATTTAGTTGAGTCGCTGGGGTCTTTCCGCGCGGTTGTAGTAACCGGCTGAAAAACAGCGAGAAAAGCAACCACGGTGAGAACCAGAATCGTGGTAAGCCAGACATTCTGAACTTTCATAAAATTTCACTCCGAAATAATTCTAAGTTATAATGCAGGATATAGAATCCGAGATTATACAGCACTCTTTATATAGCGCGTCGGTTAATTATATCTGAAGCAGTTAACTGAAGTCAAATATATTCACAAAAACTATAGTAAAAAAATAAACTTATTGCGTTTATTTATCTTTTATAGCTGTTTTGTATAATCGCACAGAAGCAAGTATGCCAGTAATAACGAGAAATATCAATATGTTAGAGGCTAAATAATAATGATTAATGATGCAAAACCACGCAATTGCGGCAAAAATTAACAGCAGTAGTATAAATGTAGGTAAAATAGCGGTGTTTTCTCGTTCAATGCGTACCCCGATTATTGCGGTCATCACAACTACCACACCTGCGCTGATGATGAATATTACCGGAGATTTTAATTTGTCCATTATCAGAGGAATTAAAACCATGAGCCATACGAAAGAAATAATGCCGATTACAATGAGCATGTTGCCATAAATCTGCAGCACGAGATCATTCGACGCCGGCAGAGGGTTAATATACCCGTCCACCCGCGCATCTTTCTCTGCTTCTTCCAACTCTTCTTCTTCAACCTCTCGCAAATGCGGTTTGTGATGCATACAATATATATTACCATGATATTAGAAAAAAATATGAAGGAATTTTTATTTTTTATATAAATAGTTGTTGGGTATGGTAAGATGGTGAGTAAGCTACCATATATTTTAATGTGTCAATATCACCGCAATAATTAGATGTTTATTGAAAAATAAACGGTTCGCGAAATTAATAAAATCGTGGTTTTTTATTTAAGATAATATGGCATAACAAAGGGATTTTTTATTGGATGATGCAATTTTAATAGATAATCCGGGTTGATATGCATAATCCACATACTGGCACTATGTTCCACCTTAATAGTATGCACAACACCTGAAAATATGAAAAATAATGATCCCGGTGTTAAATTATAAATATTACCGGCACTGTCTTTATATATGCAATTGCCTTTATAAACAACATTGAATTCATGTTCATAATGACAATTATCATGTGTTTTAGCGGAGATATCAGCATTAAATATATCAAATTTCGAGTTTCGCAATAAATATTGCATCTTCATAATTATGCTCCGAAACGGCAAATATTCAGGATATTTCGCGATTCTCCGGTACAGCTATTGACAATTTGACCAGTAATCTCTATATTATTCCTGCTGATTCGCGGCACTGTAGCTCAGGGGCAGAGCAAACGGCTCATAATCGTTAGGTCGCTGGTTCAAATCCAGCCAGTGCCACCAGTTAATTACTTCTCTTTTATTTCCTCACCACTTTTATGGCTGTCACTTCCAATTTTATGATAAATATAATACGCACCGGTCATTAACAACAGCAATGCAGATACTCCATAAGATAGATTTCTATATGCGTGTTTTATACTTTCTGGTTCGACAGGATTGTTGCTTTGATAATGTGCTATTAATTGCAGCATTTCATCACCCATCATCAGGCCAAACACTGCCAGAATGGTGCACCAGATTAATGAACCCCACATAGTCATCAGTGCATAGGTGCGAAAACGCATATCTGCCAGTCCTGCCGGGATGCCGATAAAGTGCCGCGCCCCGGGAAGCAGCCGCGCCATAAATACGCCAACCGTACCGTAACGCGCCACCCAGCGTTCCGCCTTATGCAGTTTGTGTTCGGGGAAAAAGATATATTTGCCGTATTTAATTATGAATGGCCTGCCCACTGCCCGGGCTATCCAATATGTTATTGAGGCACCGATTAACGAGCCAACAGTACCAGCCAGAATAACTGCCAATAACAATATGACTGCGCCATCCTGGTGGACATTTTTTATGTAAATCACCGCTGCCGGGGGAATTACCAGTTCACTGGGAACCGGAAATATAGATGATTCAAATGCCATCAAAGTTGTCACTCCGATTAACCCGAATTGCTCCAAAACTTTAAAATACCAGACAAACAGATCTTGAATCATTTATTTTTCAGACTCCGCAATTGATTTTATGGCTGATGGTATTGACGATATGATATCGGTAGTTATTACCCCGATGCTGCCCATTTGCGCAGAAATATTTCGCGCTGCCATGCTGCCAATATAACAGCCGGCTACCGCGGCGTCAAAGGCGGACAACCCCTGTCCGGCTAATCCTGTGATAATTCCCGCCAGCATATCGCCACTTCCGGCTACCGCCAGGGTGGGAGACCCGATGACATTTAACACTATCTGGCCATCCGGTGAAGCAATCACCGCCGGAGTTCCCTTGAACACTACCGTCGCATTATACATTTTTGCGGCTTGCAAAGCATAGCCGATGCGGTCTTTTTGCAATGTTTCCACATCAACATTCAATAACCGCGACATTTCACCCGGGTGCGGAGTAATAATGGTGGGGAATTTTCGATCGCTTACCATCCCGGCATATCCAGCTATTGCGGTGATGGCGTCGGCATCAATGACAAGCGGGAGTTGGGATGTTTCCACTATTTTTCTTATCGCATTGGCAGTGGCTGGCTGGCGCGACATTCCGGGACCTATTAGGGCAGCCCGCACTGTCCGCATCTCTGGCTGTAATTTCTCGGTGGCGCGATATGACAATCCGCCGCATTTATGCTCCGGCATGGGCAGGCATACCATCGCGGGGTTTGTGGCGTTAACTATCTGTACCAGCGATGCCGGCATGGCCAGCTTTACCAGTCCTGCGCCGGCACGACAGGCGGCGGTTGCGGACATTACCGCCGCCCCGGTCATTCCCTGCGACCCGGCAATTACCATCACCCAGCCGACAGAACTTTTATGCGCATCATCTGTCCGGTAGGGTAAAATCTTCTTAATATCTGCCGATTCATATATCTTGCCGCAACAATTTTCATCTTCTATTACATTTTCGGGGAAACCGATATCGCAGACAATTACTTTTCCGCAATATCCTGCTCCTGGATACAGGAAAATACCCGGTTTAGCGCATGCCAGCGTCAGGGTTGCCTGCGCAAAAATCGCGTCTTCGACAATTTCACCAGTATCAGCATTCACACCAGTTGGCAAGTCGATTGCTGTCACGCCTTTGCCGTTTCTCACCCGGTTTATCTGGCGCGAATATTCCAATATTTTTCCATGCAAAACACCCGCCGCCCCGGTTCCCAACATCGCGTCAACCACCAGTATTGCTTTGTCTAATTCCCGGTCAGATATTTCATCTACAACATCAACGTTATTGGGCAGCATTTCAAAATTAACGTTGGCATCCGGTGACAAATCGGCAGACAGTGAGGTCATTACTACCTTCACCCGGCAATTATTCGCCAATAACCGCGCAACCGCCAACCCGTCGCCGCCATTATTGCCTTTGCCGCAAAATATGACCACTTTATCATCAGAATTAATATCTTTTGATATATAATCCGTCACCGTCCGGGCAGCATTTTCCATTAATACCAGCCCGGCAATGCCGCAATTCTCAATTACATATTTATCAGTAGCCCGCATCTGCGCGGCAGAAAGAATGTATTGCATGAGTAAATATTACCATAAAAGGAGGGAAATATGAATTAAGGAACTATCAGGATTGTCGGGGACAAGGCAACACATCCTGGTGCTGCTAACCATAATAGATAGACTAAACTTTTCAGGATGTAAACCCGGTCTCATTATCCAACCACACTTTTTCATTATCAGCTTAATAAAATTTTTGACAAATTTATAATCCGGTAATACACATCATTATTTCTCCATAGTCAATTCATCCCCATACGCCTGCTCCCGTTCTTCCCACGCTATCTGCCGCACGGTCACGCTTTTTATCCGTATCATGCTCTGATAGGCTTCAAATCCTACTTTGTTATTTATCTGCGAGTCTATCGGGTCTGGGTCGATAAGTTCCAGTTTCAACTCGCCGTCTACGAATACGAAGCAGTGGCCGTCTACGCTGCCAACCTGAATGTGGTAATCACGGTCGGGTACAAACCACGGGTACGGCACCGTCGCCAGCAGTTTGTAATCAGGTGATTTTTCGATGCCCACTTTGCCGTCCCACCATCCCTGTACCCCGGCGACATAAGCGACGCCGCGCTCATTTGTCGCGGTATCCCAACTCATATTCCACATGACGTCAATATCATGTGTCGATGGCGGCAGCACCCGCGCCACACAATCTACCAGTACATTGCCGGGAAAAGTCTGGCGGCAAACGATACACCCCGGTCCTGCCAGCGGGTTGCGTCCCACCAGTCCATCTTCGTCGCAACTCCACTCCGCACTGAAAACTTCCCAGTCGCCAAAATTCGCCGGCGTCAAAGCCTTGTCATAAAGCACCGGACTTTCATCCAGCAATATGCGCTTGCGCGTAATAAGCAATTCAGTCATATTTATCTCCCGTATAACAGGCGACCTGCCTGTTAATTTTAACTCATTTCTATCAATATCAGCACTTTCCCTTTAATTTACTATGGTCGTATCTTATTATAATTTTTTATGAGAAACCAATAAAATATGTAATTTTCGTATTGACATCGATAGTATTACATGTATACTTTACGACCAAAGATTGCAGGGATATGAATATTTAGTTATGAAAATATTTTTAAATGATATTAACAATGGTGCTGCCACCCCTGCGTCTGATACGGTAGTTGGAACGGCAGTGTTAGCCAAAAAGCAGAATTAATTTATATTTGATGAGATAATTATAATAGTTAATTTATAATAAGTAAGATTATTTATAAATTTAAAAAAACAAAAACTAATATAATTCTATTGACATTCGAATCTATACTGGTATATTATTCTCTTATGGAAATTCAGAGGATAAGAGAATGTTAGATAGCAATCTCTGAATAATAAAAAATAGTTATGTGGAATAGTCACATAAGGAGAAGAAAATGCGAAAATTATTTTCGGTGGTGGTTTTGTTAGTCCTGACAGTTAGCCAATTAATGGCTCAATTAGCGGATACAGCATGGCCACTAAGCAGACATGACCTTCAACGTACAGGTTTAAGTACTTTTGTTGGTCCAAATGCTCCTACAATCAAATGGGTAGATGCTTACACTGAAAGTTCAGAGTCAAGTTGTGCAATAGGAACAGATGGCACTATTTATGCTGGATGTTCAGCTTCATATCTACATGCTTATAATCCTGATAATGGTAAATCTAAATGGATTAAGTCGATGAGCAGAAAGATTAAATCTGGTCCGGCAATAGGTGCAGATGGCACTATATATTTTGGATGTGATAATTTTTTTGCGCTCAATAATACTGGTTCTGTAAAATGGACATTTAAAACTGGTGGTGCAATAAATTCGAGTCCTGCAATTGGTGCAGATGGTACCATATTTGTAGGTTGTGATGATAAAAACGTGTACGCTATTAAAGCTGATGGTACACAAAAATGGAAGTTTGCTACTAATGGCAGTGTATTTTCGAGTCCTGCTATCAGTTCTGATGGTACAGTAATATACATAGGGTCGGACGATTCAAACGTTTACGCTATTAATTCTGCCGATGGTACGCAAAAGTGGATTTATACTACCGGGGGATTGGTAAAATCTACTCCGGCTGTTGATAAAAATGGTACTATATATGTAGGTTCAAGAGATAAAAATCTTTATGCTTTAAATCCGACTGATGGTAGTAAAAAATGGAGCTTTACGGCTGGTGGTGAATTAGATTCAAGTCCAGCTATTGCGGCGGACGGAACAATATATATTGGTTGTACAGATAAGAATATCTATGCTGTTAATTCCACAGATGGTAGTAAAAAATGGACGTTTTTGACAGGTGGCAGTATTATTACCAATCCGGTAATTGATGCTAATGGTGTAGTATATGTTGCAAGTGAAAACGTTTACGCCATCAAATCTGACGGCACTCAAAAATGGGTATTCACTACTGCAGCTCGTACCGATGCAAGTCCTGGAATCGGTTCAGATGGAACACTTTATATTGGTAATATTGCTATTGGTACTTCAAAGGCAACTCTTGGTATTACATCTCCAAATGGTGGTGAAAAATGGTTGCAGGGTACTACTAATCAAATTACCTGGACGGCTGATTTTACAGGTAATGTAAAGATAGAACTTTATAAGGGTAATGTATTAAACAGTACAATTGCTAATAATACGACAAATTCTGGATCTTATAAATGGGCTATTCCTGCCAGACAAATCGCAGGAAATGATTATAAAGTAAAGATTAGTCCAGTTGTTTTCTCTACGACTTTTGCCATGAGTGCTGCAAACTTTACTATAGGGTCAGGCGGTGCAAATGTAACTCCAACATTAACCCTTACCGGTCCTAATGGCGGTCAGCAGTGGGAACAAAGCAGCACACACACAATCAATTGGACTTCCTATGGTGCTCCCGGCGATGTAAAAATAGAACTTTTCAAAGGCGGTGTATTGGATAGTACAATTTCTGCCGGTACTCCTGACACAAAATCATTCAGTTGGGATATTCCTGCCGGACAGACCATAGGATCAGATTATAAAATCAAAATATCATCGGTAGGTAATCCGTTGATATCATCCAAGAGCGTCAGCAACTTCTCAATTATTGCTTTGCCTACTATTACAGTAACTTCCCCTAATGGTGGCGAAATTTGGGTACAAGGCAGTTCCCAGTCAATAAACTGGAAATCTACCGGGTCTATCAGTAATGTGAAAATTGAATTTTTGTATAATGATACACCATCAAACGTTATTATAAATAACATGTCAAATAATGGCAGTTATACCTGGACAATACCTTTTAGCCAGACACCAGGAAATAATTATAAAATACGTGTTTCTTCCATAACAAATGCCAGCAGCCTGGATACCAGTAATGCTGATTTTTCAATCACTCAATATTTTGCGGCACCGTCATTATTATCGCCAACTAACAACTCGACAAGAATTGTCGCTCCTGTAACATTAACCTGGCAATCAGTTACTAACGCGGTCAGTTACGACTACGAACTTTATAATGTTGCCAGTTCTACCGTGCCAATTGAGAGTAATAATGTTCCTGATACATCGGCGATTATTCAATATAATCTCCTTCCCGGTGCTAAATATTCCTGGCAGGTACGCGCCGTTGACGCCAATAATGTAAAAAGCGCATTTTCACCGAGATGGTCATTTACTGTTCTGGATTTGCCAATTATAGGTACACCGATTCTAACACTTCCTGCCGATAATGCATCTTTCGTTAACACCTCGCCTGCGTTAGTTTGGCAGCCTGCCGCCAACGCCACGGTATATTCAGTCGATGTGGCAACCGACAGCGCATTTACAAAATCAATTGTTAATGTTACAAATGTAACTGCAGCAACATACCAGCTTTCTAATTTATCTAACAATACAAAATATTATTGGAGAGTTAAAGGTGGCGATGGCACACGATGGGGAAGCGCCGCAACGGCAAGTTTTACTACCATGGTAAAGCAGCGTATCAGCATGCCGACATTAATAAGCCCATTAAATACTATAAAAGATGTGCCAGCTAATACAACCTTATCCTGGTTGGCAGTTAATGAAGCAGTCAGTTATACTTTGCAATATGCGCCAAATAACAGTTTCACTAACGCTGTAGTTTTGAATAGCACCAGCTTATCTGTTGATGTTGCCTTATTGGCAAATACCAGATATTACTGGCATGTTAAGGCAATTGATGCTGATGGCAAGGAAAGCAACTGGTCATCTACCTGGTATTTCAATACATTAGCAGATACCGTGCAACTGGATGCGCCTACGCTGATTACTCCTGCGGATACTGCTATTGATGTGCCAATCAATACCACTTTCTCATGGACACCAGTGACAAATGCCACGGCGTACGATATTGAAATATCAATAAATGCAAAACTCGTACCCAGTGCTGTCTATTCAACTACTGCTACAAGTCTTGCAAAATTATTAACCAATAATAAAACATATTACTGGCGTGTGCGCGGCAAGCAAAATACTACAACTGGTACATGGTCGGCAGTGGGAAATTTTACAACAGTTGCATTTGTATCAACAGCAGGTGTTGATGCAGCTATAGCGAATTCAAAAAATCTTAATACATTAACTGGATATGGCATTGTAAATAGCGATGGAGCTTATCAATCCCTCACATTAGACCAGCCTATTAATCGCCAGAGCGAATTCGTTGTAATGGTAAAAAATACCGGCAATTTGCCGGATAGTTTCCAGATATCTACCTCATCAATTGTTAAAACTAAATGGAAAATTAATATATTTGATATCAGCGGTATTGACCGTACTCAAAAAGTGTTCAAGGGCGGTTGGGTAACATATTCTGTTAAACCTGGCGATACAGTGAAATTGGTAGTCAGATTCTCTGCTGCCAGCGGTCAGGTAATCGACGCATCCAACCCGCCGACACAAACTATATTATTAACAGCACTATCTATTAATGATATGACTATCGGCACAGTTCCAGTAGCCTCTGATACTGTATCTGCAACAGCGATTTTAACAAGAATTCAAAAATAAATTTTCAAATTTCAAGCAAATAGGCGGGGTTGTTACTTCCCCGCCTACTTGATTAACATTTATTTCCTTCATTTATCTCAATATATCAATCTTCACCACAAAGCGCGTTTTCCGCGAAGTCTATTGCGTGCATCAAGGCGCGGGCTTTATTCAGCGTTTCCGCGTATTCGCTTTCCGGCACGCTATCGGCGACTATGCCGGCGCCAGCCTGGACATAAGCGATGCCGTCTTTTACTACCATGGTGCGGATGGTGATGGCGGTGTCCATATTGCCGGCGTAGCTGAAATAGCCGATTGCGCCGGCGTATGGGCCGCGGCGGGTTGGCTCTAATTCGTCGATAATTTCCATGGCGCGTATCTTTGGCGCACCGCTGACGGTGCCGGCGGGGAAGCAGGCGCGCAGCACGTCAAAATAATTCAACCCGGCGCGCAAGCGGCCGCAGACATTGCTGACAATATGCATCACATGGCTGTAATTTTCCACTGTCATCAACTGGTCTACTTTTACAGTGCCGAATTCGCATACCCGGCCCAGGTCGTTTCTGCCCAGGTCTACCAGCATGATATGTTCAGCACATTCCTTTTCATCAGCCAGTAAATCAGCCGCCAATTCGGCATCTTCAATAGCGTTTCTGCCGCGCTTGCGGGTGCCGGCAATGGGCCGGGTTATCACTTCGCCTTCTTCCTCGCTAACCAGCCGTTCAGGTGAAGAGCCGATGATTTTCAGGTCGCCGTAGGACAGGTAATACATGTATGGCGAGGGATTAAGGTAGCGCAAGGCACGGTACAGGTTGAATGGCGATTCCTGCAATTGCGGCGATATGGCGCGATGCATACGCTGCGATAGAACCACCTGAATGATGTCGCCGGCGGCAATATATTCCTTGCCTTTCACCACCATGTCCATATATTGTTCGCGGGTCATGTTGCTGCTCATTTGCGGGTCGGTCTGGCGTGCTTCGCTGCATAGGCCCGGCATGGTCGCGGGTGGGGTTCGCAATTGCTGCACCAGATCGTCAATCTTCTCCAGCACGGCGTCATAGGCAGCATCGGCGTTGCCGTCATCAACCCGGCTATTCACCACCAGCAGCATGCGGTGGCGTGCGTGGTCAAAAATTATACATACATCAGTGAATACAAAATAGTTATCCGGCAATCCCAGGTCATCTGTCGGCGCATTTGGCAGCTTCTCAAAAAAACGCACTGTGTCATAACTCATGTATCCAACCGCGCCGCCGAAAAATCGCGGCAGACCGGGAGTTATCGCCACCTTGCATTCTGCCATCAGGGTTTGCAATATCGTCAGCGGGTCTTCTCCCGACTGCATTTCGCGAACTATTTTTACCCCGTCTTTTTCAATGGTGACGGTGTTATCTTTTGTCATCAGCACGATTGATGGTGCGCCGCCCATGAAACTGTAACGACCCACATTCTCGCCGCCTTCCACACTTTCCAACAGGAAAGCGAATCGTCCGTCATCCAACTGACTGAATGCGGAAACCGGCGTGTGCATATCTGCCAGCATTTCGCGGAATACCGGAATTACGTTATGGTCAACCGCCAATCGTCGAAAATCTTCACGGCTGACTGAAATATATAGCTCTTTTTTCATATTTTTCTCCTTCATTTAAACAAAAAACCCACTGCATTATTTATTCAGCAATGGGCGCAAATCTTGTGGTTATTCAATCTATTATCACGCGTCGATGCGCCCAGCAGACGTGTGAAGCCAGCGTCGCCAGTACCAGGCGGCGGTCTCGTTAATCTTCACGTCAGCAAAATTAAAATATTTCATAACCGGGAAAATAATGCCATATCTATGGGATAAATGTCAATATTTTATATCAATTATAATTGTGCGAGTTTGTAGTTTATCGGTATAATGTAAAAAACATGCTGGGAGTATCATGAATGAAAACCATTTCTGCTAATAAACAGTTTTTGACCGACCTTTTTTCGGGAGAATTCCGCGGTCATGCTGTTATTATGAATACGCCGTGGATTGATGACGGCGGGTTGGGTGATTTCACGGTTTCAACCCGACCAGTTTCTGACTGGGTTCCGGTAGCGATTAAAAGATACGAGATGGCAGTGAAGTACCAGCAGGAAGTGCAGGATGACTCAGTGCCATATGACCGTATAGTTCAGACCAATACCGGCATTTTCGCGTCGGCATTTGGGTGCAAGATTCATGTGTATGATATGGCGACAAATGCCGCTGCCATGCCCATGCTGGATGATGTCGCCGATGCGGATGCCCTTCCAGAACCGGAACTTGATGGCCCGGTATTCAGCAGAATATTTGAGTTGGCAAGGCTGATGCGCAGCGAATTAGGGCCGGATGTGCCTATTTGTGTGCCGGATATGCAAAGCCCGCTGGATGTTGCCGCGCTGATATGGAACAAACAATACTTTTTTGAAGCGATGCTGGATTACCCGGAATCAGTTCATAACCTGATAGGTAAATGCAGGCGATTCATCGAGAAGTTTGTTGATACTTATATTGCTGAAATAGGCAATGTAAACCTGTGCCATTGTCCTACCTTCTGGGCGCCACCAGCATTGGGGATATCCATGTCAGAAGACGAAATCGGCGCGTTATCCCGCGATATGTTTAACGAGTTCTGCCTGCCTACCCTCACGGAAATGAGCAATAAATACGGCGGCATTTTCCTGCATTGCTGCGCCAATGCCGACCACCAGTACGAAGGCCTGCAAAAACTGCCAAATTTCCGCGGATTAAACCGCGAATTAGGCGCATCAGACAGACGCCTTACCGTAAACACCTTCGCCGGCAAAACAGTATTAAACGTCGCCTGGCAACCTATAGAAGCAGTAGAAGCCCTGATGGATATGGCAAAACCCAATAGCCGATTTCTGTTTAATATGGATTCTACCGACATAGATGACGCGAAAAGAACGTATGAAAGAGTAAAGAGTAGAATGTAGAATATAGAGAGGTTCATGCAAAACCTATTTTATTAAATGTTTCGGTTGTTGGTTTGTGGTAGTCGAAAACCACCCCGACCTTCGGCCACCCCTCCTTGTCAAGGAGTGGAGTTTAAAACAAAAGCTTTAATTATTAAAGCAGCCATTATTTTATTAAATAACTCTCATAACTCCCCTCCTTGACAAGGAGGGGGCAGGGGGTGGTTTGGTTGATAATAAAGTTAGCATGGTTTTGCAAAAACCAATTAAAACAAATCATTACTAACCTTACTTTCTGGTCTGCAAACTATCTGTAGTATATTCCATCAACTCAATCGCGTTTCCGTCCGGGTCTTTTATCCAGCATTGGCGCGAACGATCCATGCCGGTGGTGATTTCTGTTACTGCTATCCCTTTGGAAATCAACATCTCGTGGTATTCCGCCATTTCTGTCGCTTGAAAACAGAAATGCGAAATGTTGCTGCCGCGAATAATTTCTCCACTGCCGCCCCATACCTTGCTGGATAATTCGCGGTCGAACAGTTCAATAAAGGTAGTCTCGCCGCAGGCGAAATAATATCCGAATGGTGTGCCATCGACAGGTGAATCCAGCGTAAATGCCACCGGCAAGCCAAGAATATCGCGATAAAACTCAATCATCGCCTCAAACCGGTCGGTATTAATGCATAAATGCGCAATTTGTTTAATCATCTTTTTCTCCCTAAGCCAAATAAATTGGACAAGTGTTTAGTTTTCAGTTTTCGGTTTTCAGTTTTCAGAATTGGTCACTAAGTTTATCGAAGTAACCTTTATGAAACTTTCAAATTAAAATCATGACTTTTTTTGTTCGGATTTATTTGCTAACTGATTAATAACAGGTAAATTATATCAACATTGAAATAATTATTAAAGGAAAAAGCCGGCAGTAAAAACAACCACCGGCAATTCGTAATTATTAATTTTTAATTATTAATTTTTAATTACTCTTACGGTATAACTTTATTCAGCGGGTATTCGATGATATCCTGAGCGCCGGCAGCTTTTAGTTGCGGGATTATTTCGCGGACGGTTTTTTCTTCAATAACGGTCTCGATGGCAACCCAGGTGCTCTCGGCTAATTTTGAAATTGTCGGGCCTTTCATGCTGGGCAGCAGGCTGATTACGCGCTTTACATTGTCTTCCGGCACGTTCATCTTCAGTCCAACTCTGCCTTCTGCGCGCAGTGCGCCTTGCAGCAGCATCGCCATCTGTTCCAGTTTGCGGCGTTTGAACGGGTCTTCCCAACTTTTCTTGTTGGCTATCAGCACGGTGACGGATTCGATAACGGTGTCCATAATGCGCAGGTTGTTTGCTCGTAGTGATGAGCCGGTTTCGGTAACGTCAACAATGGCATCAACCAGGTCCGGTACTTTCGCTTCGGTAGCACCCCAGCTAAACTCTACATGGGCGGTTACGCCGTTGGCTTCCAGGTATCGCTTGGTGGTGTTAACTAATTCTGTGGCGATTCTTTTGCCTTCCAGGTCTTTCACTGTATGCATATCGCTCTCATTCGGCACGGCTACTACCCAGCGTACTGGCTTGGCTTCCTGTTTGGCATATACCAATGCGGCAACTTCTACCACGTCGGCATTATTTTCGGCAACCCAATCGCGCCCGGTAAGGCCGCAATCCATCACGCCTTCTTCAACATAACGGGCAATTTCCTGGGCACGAATTAATACAGCACTAATTTCATTATCATCCATGCGCGGAAAATACGAGCGTGAAGATGATGAAATCTTCCACCCGGCGCGTTCAAATAATTTATAGGTAGATTCTTGCAGAGAGCCTTTTGGCAGCGCAATCCGCAATTGTTGTTTATCAGTCATTAAAAAATCCCTCCATCGCCCATAACGCGGGCGCAGTTCACACCCTTATTATATTAATGATACCGCTTATCGGTCAATGCTGGTACGGTGGGGTGACAGTTCATCAGTCGCAGATATATGAATTTTTACATCGATTAACAGGATTATAAAGATTTTATAAAATTCATATCCTGATAAATCGATGTAAAAAAATAGATAATACTTCAACCAATGCAATATTGACATTCAAGGATATAAAACGTAAGATATCCCTCGTTGCCCCCGTGGCCAAGTGGATAAGGCATAGGCCTCCGAAGCCTACACCGCAGGTTCAAATCCTGCCGGGGGTACCAGATAAAAAGCAAATCCCGGAGATTTATATCCCGGGATTTTTTCGTTAATTAACATGGATGGGTAAGGGGACTGGGTTTTATTCGGTAAATATTAGACCTTTTAATATTTTCCAGTGGTAGTCCGAATAATTGCCTGTCCCCGAAATACACAAGTTTTGTATGAAGTCATACCGACGTTCTTTTCATAAATGCCACCACCAACTCGCCGCCTTCACCATAGGGTTCACCGGCATACCCGCCCCAGGCACCAGTTACCTGAAAGCCATGACCTTCAATCAGTGCCAGGAATTCGTCTGGATAGTAGCACCTCATAGCGATGGGTAATATCGCCTCATCTACCAGTTGATCATCTTGGTATAGACGATAAATGAGTTCAGGATAACAGACCAGTGGGTTAGCAGTGATGTGTGCCAGCCGATCATATCGTCGCAGGTGTCCGCCGTCGACAGGGGTTTCATAATTGAATTTCTCAGGTCGACACCATTCCTTTAGCATTTGTTCTTGATCCCAGTATGGACGAAACACATTCAAAATCGCTGTGCCACCAGGTGCGAGATGCCGTTGGATGCAGCGAAATAATCCGTTCACTTCGGTATCTGTAGCCAGGTTTTGCATCACCCGGAAAGGCGCGATGATGAAGTCAAACTGCTGACCAATGTCAAAAATGGTGATATCCGCCACGTCGATACGAGCGCGTTCCGGTGAAATAGCTGACTGCTGGAGTTTCTCCTGGCAAATGTTCAGCATGGCTTCAGAGTAATCCAGACCATGGATATTCGCGCAGTGCTCCACAAGTGGAAGCAGTACCCGACCGGTGCCACAACCTAATTCCAGTACGCGTGCCTGTGGCTTGGGCATCTGCTGGATATAGAAACTGATGTCGTCAAACGGCACCCGGCTGGCATCATAATATTTGGCGACTTCCATGCGAATATCGATAGGCATTTGCTTTCCTTAAATAAATCAAGACAGCATCAGTACGATTTACTTAATCAAAATTACAATTGCTGTTTCATTGTAATACCATCGTTTCATTATAACTTTTCAATGTAAAGTAAACAATATTGTTGCCGTCCCCGATTGGATCAAGAGCTATTCAGCTTGTTTTATACAACTTTATATCCCGCATTTGCACCGGGCCGTCTGACTCGGTTATTTCCAACCTTATTTTGCGGGCGGCTATTTGCGGGAATCGGCAGATGGCTTTGTGACCGATATTAAAGCCGGAATATAGCAGTATTTCACCGCCATGGGTTACGGTGGCGAAGATATTGAATTTCCGCACGTGTTCGCCGTTTGTCAGGTCTTCCATTGCCACGACATGGTCAATTAAGAACTTATCTTCTGTTGTACAGTATTCCCAGCCGTTGTGAGAATCGGTAAACATATCGAAATCGGCGAATGGTGAACTGAATCGCCGTTGAATTTCCGCGCCAAGACCGATTAATCGCGAAGCGTCTGGTTCCGGCAATAAGCCGCGCCGGTCTGGACCGATATTTATAAGCAGATTAGCGCCGCGGCCTACCGAATAGTAATACAGGCCAACTAACTCTTCCACACCTTTAACGGTGTCGACATCATAATCCTGGTAAAACCAGTTGCTGTTGCGCATCATGCAGTCGCATTCCGCCGGCAGCCATGTCGGTACGCTGTCTTTCACGGTGTCTACCTTGTCGGTCATCACACTGAAAGGAACTGATTCGACGGTGTTCCAGCATGGCATCGGCGCAATGCCGGATTCGTTGCCCACCCAGCGGTAATTAGGGTCACCCATGTTGAATATCAGGATATTTGGCTGCATGCGGCGAATCTCGGTTATTATGCGTCCCCAATCGTAATTGTGGTTTTCCGACCCGCATCCATCGAACCACAACTGATCGATTTCGCCGTAGCCAGTGAGTATTTCGCTGATCTGGTTTATAAAATAATTGTCGTATTCCGCTTCGTCATTATATACCGGCGCCTGCCAATCGGCGGGGGAGTAATATAACCCGCTCTTCATATCGTGGCGACGGCAGGCGCTGGTAAATTCTTTCACCACATCGCCTTTACCGTCCTGCCATGGTGATGACGCGACGCTGAAATCGGTATATTTTGACGGCCAGTTGGCAAATCCGTCATGGTGCTTGGCAACCAGCACCATGTATTTCACACCCGCTTTCTTCGCTGTCGCCACCCATTGGTCGCAATCCAGCTCTTTCGGGTTAAATTCTGTTGGACTCATCGGTTTGCCGTCCCAGTCTTTATGTCCTTCGTAAAAAGTGCGGATACCGAAATGCAGGAACACTCCGAATTCCCAATCCTGGTATTCCAATTGGCGGGGAGTGGGAATTGCGGATGGCAAGTATGAACCGGTCATTATTTGTCACCTTTTTTCGGCATTGGCAAAGGTATTGTCTTTAATGTTGCTGCCGGGTCGGCAAAAGCGTCGATTCTTTCCCATTTAACGTCAGGGTTTTCAGACTGTTCTTTGTACCAGCTTGGCCACATTCGCGCCAATTTGTCCGCGCGTGCCAGGAACTTTGCCACTGGCATTACATCTGCCGGGGATGGAGTGAATGACGGTTTAAAATCTGTTACGGTGAATATCAGGTATTGTTTATCTTTGGTTTGCGGGTCATCGATTTTTATTACCTTGGTGAATCCCTTTACCTTCAGCGGTTTATTGCGGTTGCTGCCAAATATTTCATCAGCAACATTAGGAAGCATGGTATCTTCAGTGAACCATTCTTTCAATTCACCGCTATTCTTGGCAATTTCCGGTACCGAGTATAATTTGGATAATGATGCCGCGTCCTCGCCTTTTTTCAATCGCTGCATCGCTTCGTTTGCTTTCATTTCGTCGGTACAGGCGATAAGATTCAGCTTTACCATGGTCGGGGTCATTAATTGCCCGGCGCAGGTGAATGACATCTTGTTAACATCTTCGGTGGTAATTTTAACATCCAGTACTTTTTCTGCCAGCAGACTGGCGCGGAATCTGTCTTCCAACTGGTAACGGGCAACTTCGTCGTTATTGCTTTTGCCGCCCAGCAGTTCGACAAACTCTTTGTACTGCTTGGTGAGGAACTTGTATTCGTCTATGCGGTCATTTACTTCATCTGCGGTGACGGTGATATTTTTTCGCCGTGCCAATTCGCGTATCAGCAATTCATTGGCAAATTCGCCGTCAAGCAGGTTAGCGCCAAAACGATTAATCGTGCGTTCCGCCAGTTGGCCGCGGGTAATGGATGTTTCGCCAATACGCGCCACTACCTGGTTGTAATCGTATTTTACGTCGTCTGCCTTTGCGGAGGATAACATTATTCCGCCGATTAAACCGGCGATGATGCCAGCGGTAACGTACATTACCATGTGCAGTTTTTTCATTTTATTTACCTCTTACCGCATCTGCACCCTTTTGCAATGCGATTTCGTTCAATGGGATAAGATGTTTGTTTCTTTCAGATACACCGGCAGAAAGCGCGGCAATGACTGATGCCGGACTGGCAATGCCGGTCAGATACAGGAATGCTCCCAACATTATCATGTTGGATATGCGGCTATCGCCCAGTTCCTCTGCCATTTCGTTGGCGGGAATGGCGTAACTGCGCACATCGGTACGCGCTTTTGACACGTCAACCAGCGACGAGTTCATCAATAGCAAACCGTTGTCGCGCACCCGGGACTGGTACTTTGCCAGGCTCACCCGGTCAAGGATAATCGCGGTATCAGCGGATGCCACCGCCGGTGAACCAATCTTTTCTGATGATACAATAACCGTGCAGAACGAAGGCCCGCCGCGCATCTCCGGCCCGTATGCCGGGGTCCAGATAACCTCGCGCCCGTCATTCATCGCCGCTTCCGCCAGTGTCTGTCCCAGTTTTAACACACCCTGGCCGCCAAAACCAGCAATTATCAAATCATGATGTAATTTATTATCCACAACATCTGCCTTTCATGTTACTTTATCTGTGCTAAATTATAGCAGATTGTCGGCATGATAAATAGACCTGAAGAAAATTACAAATGGCAAATGGCAAATGGCAAATTGAAAGCAGTAAAATCATAAATATGGTAATAATAAGCAGTCTCAGTTTGGAACTGGGCGGGAGCCCGGCTGACCTTGCACTATCTTGATTTATATAGCAAAACTGCCAATCATTCTTATTTTATTTCATTCAATGTATAAATAATGATTTTGACTCCGTTAGGAGTCAGATGTTTATAGAAAAGTATCAAAATAGATATTACGACCCCAGAGTGGGTCGGATGTAAAGTGGCAGTAACAATCTTTTTATAAATGAAAAATTGCTGGTAATTACATCCGACCCACTCTGGGGTCGAATAGCTTCTGTTAGTTTCAATTCTATAAACATCCGACCCCATCCGGGGTCGAAGATAAATTGATAAAATGTGTATAAGGGTGAGAGCATTGCTGTGGGCTATGGAATTATTTTACAAACAAGATTGGATAGATATGTTCCAAACTGAGACTGAAATTTTAAGAAGTCTTTCTTTTAAAACTATATTAAATTTCAACAAGCATTTTAGCGACAACATACATGATAATTCGTTATAATAACATTCAATGACCACCACCCCACAAAAACAGAATATAGTAGGCTGGGCATTTGATATCTGGGAGCATGTGCTGGCTAATCGCATGCCATTAATGATGGTTGTCATTAATGGAATATTCATGTTATGGGGATTGCTTTTTAATGGCTGGAATATCATAATTATTCTTTTTTTATATTGGGTCGAATTAGGTGTTTCCGGAGTTTTTGCAGTTATAAAAATGGCAAAAACTGAAAATAAAATAACATACAAGCAAGATCCACCTTCTTCTCGACGGAGCATGATTTCATTTTTTTGTATTCATTTTACTATGTTTTGGATTGGATATGCTGGAGCGTTATGTTCTTTTTTAGATAGTGATCCAAACAACAGTATTTGTGAAATGATTTTTACAAAACCTTGGATTGCATTGGCAATCATACTCATGATAACGAATTATACAATTTCCTTAAAAAAAGATTATTTCATGAATGGAAAATACAAAACAGCTGATTTAACAGATTTATTTGCCGAACCATATATCGGTTTTCTTTATTTTACGGCTTATGTTTTATTCGCTACAGCTCTTTTTGAACATCGTTTTTTTAATATTCATTATGTTAACAAAAATGTAGGTTTATTTGGATGTTTAGTAATTATCGCGAAAACGATAATTGATTACCTTATTGTTTCATATAAGATGAGAGCTTCGATAAAGACAAAAGATGAAATAGAAAAGAAAAAAGAAGAAATGAAAAAAACGCATAAAAACCGCAATAAAAATAAACTACAGGATTATAAATGACCACCACCCCACAAAAACAAAATATTGTAACCTGGGCATTTGATATATGGGAGCATGTGCTGGCTAACCGCATGGCTTCGATATCTGTTATTTTCATTAACCTTTTCATGATATATGGGGTATTATTCAGGGATTGGAATGTTTTTTATATCATGTTGCTGTTCTGGGCAGAGAATGTCATTAACGGAGTATTTAATGTCATCCGCATGATTACGGCGAAAAATGGCGGGTGGTTGAAGCTATTTATTGTTCCATTTTTCTGTTTTCATTACGGTATGTTTTGCTTTGTTCACGGGGTATTTGTATTCGCGATATTTGGATCCGGCATGTTTGGCACTACTTCCGGGGCAACGGGGCATCTGGTTGATTCATATTTAGACGGCAGTTTTTGGCACAATATTTTTCAGGTTTCAAACGGTATCGGCTGGGCTTTGTTAATGTTAATTGTGAATAGCGGCATGACCATGGTGAGAGATTATTTTAATAACGGTGAATACAAACGGGCTGATATCGGTAAATTAATGTCTGAACCTTATGGCCGGGTAGTGCAGCTGCACATCGCGCTGATAGCCGGCGGATTTTTAACCATCGCGACCGGCTCTGCCAAGATTACCGTGGTTATTCTCGTCTTTGCAAAACTGCTGCTTGATTTAAACTACACAAAAAATCATCGACCGCAGGTGCCGATAGAAGAAGAATGATAGTTTTAATTTCACATCGATTATCAGGATTTCGTATGTAAAATAGTGATCTGGCAGTTTTAAGTAGGGGTGGGTTTAGAACCCACCCCTACTAATAATCCTGTATATCGATGTAAAATAAAAATACAATCTCACTGACAATATCATGAAATATCGCTAAAATATATGTAGAGGAGAATATTATGAAATCTATCTGGTTTAATGCTCATCATTCCCCAATCGGGGCTTTCGCGTCATTCACCCTCGGCTTTCCCGGACAAAAGGGTGGCTTTGGGTTGGAGATGGGGAAACCCGCCGACCAGAATGTATATATAGGGTTGGAATCCACCACAAAAGGTCAGTTCCAGGCGCTGCCGTTTTTTGCCGGTGCCGGCGATGACGCCGCGCGGTATGATATTGAAAAAGCGGAAGGTGCTGATAAAGGCAAAGAGAAATCTATAGTTTCTACTTTCGCGAATGATGAAGTAACCCGCGAATACAACCTTTCTTCCGATATCTGGAAAGCTGGCGATTTGACTTTTGCCATTTATTCGCCGGTACACAGTATTCCCGACCCGGCAACCGCCACCGCCACCGAGATGGCCGCGGTAACCTTGCCAGCGGTGATGGTAGAGATCACAGTTGATAACACCAAATGTGCTGTTTCCCGCGACGCTTTTTTCGGCTTCATGCATAATAGCCTGCAAGGTTTTGTGCGCCGGCTGGAAGATACTACCGATGGCAAATTGAAGGGAATCGGCGAAGCCAGGCATTTCGCCATCGCTGGTATTGGCGATGATATTGATGCCCGTCAGGGATTCACTATCGAAGATTTGCTGGCGCCGAAAATAAAGGAAAACACCAAATTCGGCATCGCCGCCACCGTTGCTCTGGTGATGTCTGTTCCCGCCGGCGAGAAGAAAACCTTCCGACTGGCAGTTTGTTTCCACCGCGACAGTTACGCCACCGCCGGTCTGGATACCACCTATTATTATCGCCGATTTTATAAAAATGTCGAAGAAGTTGCCGCTTATGCGCTGGAAAATTTTGACAAATATCTGGCATGGTCGAAAGAAGCTGACGCGACATTACTCGATTCTAAACTAAACGCCGACCAGCGTTTCATGCTGGCCCACGCCGTTCGCAGCTACTACGGCAGCACCGAATTTCTGGATTACCAGGACAAACCGCTGTGGGTGGTTAACGAAGGCGAATACCGCATGATGAATACCTTTGACCTTACCGTCGACCAGGTATTTTATGAAATGAAGATGAACCCGTGGACAGTACGTAATGTGCTGGATATGTATGCGTCCCGCTACAGCTATTATGACACCGTGCATTTCCAAGACGATCCCACCGCGTATCCCGGCGGCCTTAGTTTTACCCATGACATGGGCACGACAAATGTATTCTCCCGTCCGCAATTTTCGTCATACGAACTGTTCGGGTTGGATGACTGCTTCTCGCATATGACCCATGAGCAGTTAGTGAATTGGATCTGCTGTGCTGCTACCTATTATAAACAGACTGGCGACAATGAATGGATAACTGGAAAAATTCCCGTTCTGCGCGATTGTCTGCGCAGCATGCTGAACCGCGACAATCCCGACCCGGCAAAGCGCAATGGCGTGATGTCGCTGGACAGCGACCGCTGTCTCACCGGTGCGGAAATCACCACTTATGACAGCCTGGACATATCATTGGGACAGGCGCGCAACAACGTTTACCTGGCGGTGAAAAGCTGGGCGGCATACGTCGCGTTGGACAGAATCTTCACCGAGAAGGGATTAATTGAAGAAGCCGGCATCGCGGTAGAACAGGCACTGCGCTGTGCAAATACCCTGTCGACCCGACTCACCGCAGACGGTTACATCCCGGCGGTTATCGATGAAGGCAACGACTCCAAAATTATTCCCGCCATCGAAGGTCTTGCCTTCCCGTATGTCATGGGACTTCACGACGCATTGGATATCAATGGCAAATACGGCAACCTGATTCGTACCATGAGCACCCACCTGCAAACCGTACTCACCGACGACATTTGCCTGTTCCCGGATGGAGGTTGGAAATTGTCATCCACCAGCGACAACTCCTGGCTGAGCAAGATCTACCTATGCCAATTCATCGCCAGAAAAATCCTCGGCTTATCGCCAACAAAAACCATTGCCGCCGACGCCGCCCACGTGGGATGGCTCCTCGACCCGCGAAACGCCTACTACAGTTGGAGCGACCAGATATTGCGCGGCATAGCCAAAGGCAGCCTGTATTACCCGCGCGGAGTGACAGCTATTTTGTGGTTGAGTGAGTAAAAGCCGTTAATCAGCAAATTCTCAGTGTATAAAAGAATAAAAATCTAAAATTAATGGTCACAGTTTGGAAAGGGACGCAAGTCCGGCGAACCCCGGTAATAAAAGAAAGATACTGCCAAGTGAGCCGGGCTTCACATTTTTCCAAACGGTGACTGTATTTATTAATATCTTGAATTTTTAAAGGGGTAGCCGCTTCTCAGCACCTACCCCAATAATTGTCAATTCTCAATTGTCAATTGTCAATTAGTTTTCATTCCATATAAAAAATCCGGTGCTTATTCTCTGCCAGCAGGCGGGCGTTGTATTCGTCGCCGCCGTCAAGGTTGCCGCTGAGGAATACCGGGGGTTGTTCTCCTCGCTCTACCAGTTTCGCTACTACCTCGGCTACGATGGCGTTTACTATTGCTATGCCGGTAAGGGATGACAGCGGGCCTACCTTTTGCGGGAAGCCGGGGACGGTTACGGCGGCGTCGCCATAGGGGGATTCGTTATCAATCAGCAAATCGCATAAATCCGCCAGCTTTTTGCCTGACGGATGGCGGCTGGATACACCCTGGGTGTAACTCAGCGAGGTGATGCCGATTACCTTCAACCCTTTCTCTTTCGCCGCGATTGCCATATCTATCACCACGGCATTGCGGCCGGATGTTGATGCTATCAGCAGCACATCGCCTGCTTTTGCCGGTGATGAGTTTATCAATTCCGCACCCAGGCCAATAATGCGCTCGAATTTGGATGTTTGCGTCATCGGACGGACAAACAAGTTCATGCCATGGGGGTAGATGGGGTTCACCAGCATTAGTCCGCCGGTGCGGTATACCATTTCCTCGGTGGGGATGAACGAATGGCTGGCGCCGAATGAAAAGATGCAGTGGTCGCTCACTACTGCTTCTACCAGCATCTCGGCGGCACATACAATATTGCAATACTGGTTTTCTGTCAGGCGTTCCAATGCGGAGATTGCTTCGCTCAGGTAGTTTTTTGCTGACATATCAGAACCCCCTGCGATTATATTCAGCGCGGCTCTTGTCGTAATATTCCTGTCCGTCTTCGCGGTTAATGCTTTTGAATACGCTGGGCGGGGTGCCGGCCGCCACCATCTTTTCAATGACCTTTTCCCACAGCATCCAGCCGGAAATGATATTGCCAACGCCGGAGACCGGCAGCAGTTTGAAATCATACCCGGACATATCAACCGCGGCATCGCCATACGGCGCACCATCATCAATCACCACGTCACACACCTCAAACAACTTCTTCCCGGACGGATGCTGCGGCTTAACCTGTTTGGTGTAGTCCATCGCAGTGAACCCGATAACCTTCATCCCGATAGCCTGGCATTGCAGCGCTAATTCTATCGGACCTTTGTTTTTGCCGGATACCGACCCGATCAGCATTACATCGCCGGCGCGCAGGTTGCCGTTTTGCACCGCAAACCGAATATTTTCCACGTCGCGGTCTATTTCAGTTACCCGCGGACGGTCTTTCAGGCAATCAGCCACCGGAGCGTTGATATTAATATTGTAAGTAAATGACTGCAGTGCCGCCAGTCCACCCGCGCGGTTTAGAAAATCCCACTGGTTGCTATGACCGATTTCAGAGCAAAAGATGGCGCCGCCGTGGGTAAGGGATTCAACGACAATGTCGGCGGCCTTTTCAATCTGCGGCATTTGCGCCGTTTCCAGATGGTCAATAACGCCGCGAATAGCAGCAGTGTAGCGTGATGTCATGATGTACCTTCTTTGACCTCCCCCAGCCCCATCCAATTGAGGGGGTGGAGAACGTTATTTAATTTTTTTAATATGTAATTACCCGCTCTTTTGGAGCGGGAAGGGGGGATGCTGACGCAATAATTTTTTCGCGCAATGCCGCTTTATCGCCACATTCCATTAGCTGCAGTGCTTTCAGTGCCATCCCCAGTACTGGCGGCTGCTGCAGGCGCATGAAGCGGAAATTGGGGGCATATTCGCACACGCACTCGCAAAATCTATTCCAATAGGTGTCGGAATACATTATTACGCTGCCGGTGCCGATAATCGGCAGGTTTTCATTTGCGATTCCAAGGGTATCTACCATATCCCAGGTGCTGTCAGCGATATCTTCGGCAGCTTTGCGCAAAATCTTTATGGCAATCTGGTCGCCATCGTTTGCCGCAATATCGACAAATTTCGCAAAACGGGCAATTTCTGAACGGTCAGGGTTGGAAAGCATGAAATCAATCAATTTCTGCCGTATATTTCGTGACCCGGGTTCAATACTTAATTGTTCTTGAATAATATCAGTAAGGGTGGTGGTATGACGGGGGTGCCAATGCGATTTTGCGACGGCTTGAAGAGCATTCAAACCGATTTGATAACCGCCGCCATGGTCGCCAAGCAGCGGCCCCAGTCCATCTTGATGCCGGAAGTTGCCGTCTGAAGTTGTGCCAAATACTACCGCGCCGGTACCTGCCAATATCACAACGCCATACTCTTCACCGGTCAGCGCAAATGCAGGGTCTTGCTCGGATACACAGCGCAGGCTGATACAGCCAATAGGAAGGTTGCTGAAATTTATCGGGGGAAGAGTTCTGGTAAATCCAACCAGCACTAATTCGTCACAGTCATTATCGCCAATCGCCTGGTGAACGGCGCGAGATATAGATTTAAAACTGCGTCCGCTGCCAATTGGTCCGCGGCCTTTATCGGGATTGTCTGCGCCAACATGCCCATACCCCAGCACCGTACCGTCATCCCGCACCAGCAAGGCATCGCATTTTGAACCACCAGAATCTATTGCCAATATACAACGCATATATAAAACCCCATGCAAATAATCATGTTATACACGGGCATGATAAGCATCTGAAGATAATATGTCAATGCCAAATTTGGCAATTATTTACATTTATTTTAAAAAAAGCACTGAACATCAGAAAAATGACGTTCAGTGCCTGCGATTAATTAATCTGGCTTAAATTATTAACTTGAGCCGAATTTCAGGTTTTTGATAGACATCGGATAATTTTCACAACCCCAGGTATAAAACATAATGACAGCCGGTCTTTGCCAGTTGCTGCCGGCAATTGGCGACACGGTATAGGTTTTATTGTTTAATATCAGGTTGATTTTTCCATTCATGCCATACATTACCATGTGGGTAAATGTATTTGTTGGGAAGTATTGGCAGCCAGCATACTGGGCATAAGGAAGTGCGCCATAAATGGCGTATGGCGAAACATTTTGCGAGGTAGTACTTCCAAACCAGATGCATGACTGGTTATTCCACCATTCGTTGCGGCCAAAATGCGCAATTGGCGCGGAATTGGTCATTGTAGTACGCTGGGTTTGAGTTACCGGCAAGGTAGAGTCATCTTGTATCTGGATGTAATAGTTTGCGCGGGCACTGCCGGTTGATGCGGTATACATATTTACGTCCATGGTCATTGCCCAACATTTCAGGCCTGATGTTGCAGTAAACTGTTTCCAGCATTTTTCAAAATCCTGACCATCGCTATTGCGTTCTAACACAAGTGTATTCGGATTCGCAGTGACGTATGCTTTGTGCCAGTTGTTGCCGTTGCCGCGGTCTCCACCCGTACAATTCTTACCCTGGTCGACATTGCCCCAGCAATCCATTAATGGTGCACCTTGCTGAGAACTACGATATTGACCATAACGATTCCAGCCATTGCTGCCGTCAACTAATGTGCCAGCCGATAAACCTGATAATAAATCTTGATCAAAAGTTGGCAGGAAGGTAGCAGTACTTGGTGCAATATGACCGTCAAGGTATGAATAAATCGCGGCACTGGAATGGCGGGTGCTGATGCTGTCTGGACCATAAAGGAGATTATCGCCATAAGTATTTGTCGAATCAGCAGTCAATACAACTGAAGACGGGTCATCAAAAGTGCCAATGCCATCCGTACTGACTGATGCGTTATATCCATAACCGTTGACGACACTTTTACCGGCTGTCGGGCAAACTAATACACCGGGGTCAGCCTTGATAACTGCCCAGACATTAGAAGATGATGGCAATGTTTCATCATGGTCCTGGCAATACATCTGCACCAGAGCGGCAATCTGTTTTTGATTGCTTGTGCAGGTTGTCTGTCGTGCTTTTTCGCGTGCGCGGGCAAATACCGGGAACAGAATCGCAGCGAGAATAGCAATAATTGCTATTACGACAAGCAATTCAATGAGGGTGAACCCTCGACGAATTTTACTATTTTTCATTTTTTAACCCCCTTATTTATCAAAACTGGTTTTACAACCAATAATGTATTAATTAATCATGCAACGCCGCATTGCCAGTGTCAATGATATTTCATATTTTTATATAACAATTCATCAAATATTTACCAGTAAAGACGGCATTGCATTAAATCTAAACATTATATAATAATTGTACCCATTTATCTGAATCTTACTCAGCTATAGATTTTTCTGGATAAAGATAGGTTTTCTACATCTTTGTAACAGTTCACTTTTATAGAAATTTAATAAAGATTGAATATGCCTCAGCAAGGCATTTTAATAAGTAACCCCATGTGTAAACCTCACCCTTATACACATTTTATCAATATAGCTTTGACCCCGTAGGGGTCGGATGTTTATAGCATTAAAACTAAAAGAAGCTAATCGACCCCAGAGTGGGTCGGATGTAATTACCAACAATTTTTTATTTATAAAAATATTTTTACTGCCACCTTACATCCGACCCACTCTGGGGTCGTAATATCAATTTTGTTACTTTTCTATAAACATCTGACCCCGCTGGGGTCATTTTGTATAGAATATTAGCATTTTATAAAGATGTGTATAAGCGTGAGACTCACACTCGGGATTACTTATTAAATCACCATTCCGTGGCTATTAAAGGAATGTCATCATATAGATATCTATTTTTAATAAAGGGTGAACTCTTACTCATACTTACCATTTGCCAATTACGTTAAAATTTTAGATAATCATGCTAATGAAAATTAATGGACGAATATTAATATTTTTACTCGCTTTTTGTGCGGTTGTTACAGCGGTATTTTTATTTGCTGGCCGCATAAAGGCGCAGACACCTTTAGATCTACCAGCAGCACCGCCGCCTCAACCAGTTGTTGTTGTTCCGCCAGTAAAAACGGCGACGGTACTGTTTGCCGGTGATATTTTAATGCACAAAAGCCTGAATGACGCGGCAGTCGACAAAGATGGCAATTATGATTATGCGCCATTATTTATTGACGTGACACCGTTTATAAAATCTGCTGATTACGCCATTGGAAACCTGGAAACGACGTTATCCGGCGAAAAGGCTGGATATACCGGATACCCATGTTTTAACACCCCGGATATCCTGGCAAAGGTGCTCAGCGATACCGGTTTTGATATGCTGGCCACCGCCAATAACCATTGCCTGGACCGCGGTGTAGACGGGTTGAAACGGACGCAATATGTGATAGAACAGGCGGGCATGGACCATACCGGCACAAATCGCAGCAAGAAAGAAAGCGATGCGATAATAGTAAAACAAATCAACGGGATAAAAATTGCTATTTTGAATTACACTGCCATGACAAATGGCGGGATGGTGGCGAAAAAATATAAATATACGGTTAATTATATCGGTGATGGCGCGGAAATAATTAAAAAAGCGCAAAAAACTAAGAAAAGCGGCACTGATTTCGTCATTGCATATCTGCATTTTGGTAATGAATACGAACGAAACCCGACGAATGATGAGAAAGTGCTGGTTAATAAATTACTGGCGGGTGGGGTAGACGCGGTTATCGGTGCGCATCCTCATGTGGTACAGCCGATAGAATGGGTGACGGTAAAACGCGACAAGGATGATTACACCGGTTTGGTCGCCTGGTCGTTGGGCAATTTTGTCAGCGCACAGCGTCCCCGCTATCGCGACAGCGGAATTGCAGTGAATCTGAAAATAGAAAAAAGCGAAACCGCGACCACGATAAAAGAAGTGAAATATCTGCCGGTATGGGTACAACACGACAAATCAACTGACCCCGCAAAGTACCGGTTATTGCCATTACCCGCCAATTCAACATTAAAAACGGACACTGGCTTAACAGAAGCAGACCTAACGCGGATAGAAGAAATAAAGGAAGAACTGAGCAGTCAGGTAGACAAGCCAAATGAAAATATAATAGTTGTTTCTGCTGAAAAAGAGTAAGAATGTGAAAGGAATATTATTATGAAAAAGTTACTGATAAACCTGCTTATCATAACCTTGATATATATAAGCGTACCTTTGGTGTTAGCTATGAACCCTGTAGTTCGTCAAGCAACTATACAAAAGTATGTTCGTTCCCCACTTGCAAAAAATGCGCCAATTTTTTATCTATCACCATCACCTGTCAGCAGTCCTTCTGTTGTAATGAGTCCGAGTGGCCGATATATAGCGGTCTCATCGTATCGGCAGAAATCAAGTACCGAGGGAATATGGATTGGTGATCGACAAACAGGTAAATGGAAGAAAATCTGGGATCATGTCGGAGAAATACAGTGGATGCCAGATGAAAGCGAGATGATTGCAACTGTTGGAGGAGAAGGGGAATGGCAATTCGGGAAACATCAGCCTAATTGTACTTTTTATCGACTACCGCTTCATGGACGAGTTTCGCAAATGACTATTTTAACTAACGTTTACGAGTGGAAGGTTATCCCGGATGCTTCAGGTCTGGTAGCGACGCGGGCACATGCACAACGAAAGCGGGATAGGTATACGGATATTCAGGTTGAAGTGCAAGTTTATTCTTTCGCTAAGCGCTTGTGGCATAGCGTACATATAGAAGCATTTAAATGGTACGACAGTGACTATCCTGGCACTCATCTATCAATACGTAAGCATAAAGGTGATTGGGTAATCAATTATGTAGAAGGCATGACCGGTGACAATAGCGGGTTATGGGTTAATTTGACAACCAGTCAGAGTAAATCAGCGAGAGAAGGCAGTGATGAATTGGAGTTTTCACCGGATGGTCATTATGTGGTTGATGGCAACCAACTATTTCGCGCGCGAAGTTGGCCATTACCACAGTTGATGAGAGATCACAGGAACTGTGCACTAAAGAATACTATTCTTATTTTTTCTGTTGCAAATACATACGCTCACTGGTCACCAGATGGACGGTATATTGCATATGATTTAGAACTTATTAAGAAAGGATCGGGGTGTATTGTTTTTAATCTAAAAGGAAAGGCAGTATCACATCCTACAGAAGCATTTGCAGGATGGGTAGGGAAGCAACAATTATTGTTATATACTGGAAACAGTTACATCATCCGTTCACTCGATGGAAGTAGTAGTAAAGAAGTATTTCGTTTTAAGTGGTTAAAAAATTAAGTTAAAATATGAATGAGATGTAGAAATTTACTCATAATCTAAATATTGTCTATTTCCAATTTCATCCAAATAATCACAGGAATATTGCTTTTATTAATAGGGTTGCTTCGAATTGCTTTCCAAAATGGTCGTGTTAGTTCCAGATTGTTTATCTTTTTTACAAGCAATTGCAAAACCTTGCGATACCCCGATGGGACACCTTCCTGGCTTCGCCACTCGGTGTCAGTCCCTGATAGTCGTTTTTCCCCTTTCCAACCGGGAGGGGATTGAGGGGAGGGGCTTTTAATGTGCAAATGATCTAATTTAGAAAAAAATAGGGTTTTACAAGAGCCTTTATAAATTATTTTCATTTGCTATCAACTTAATATCATATTTTTTGTGAAATATTTCACAAAAAGGTTTCAACATACCCATGAAAAGGGGTAAAATAAGTGCACAGGGTAAATAATTGTTTATTCTGCTCTTGTTTGTATATGAAAGGTGGATTGTTTAATGACTCAGGTACCTGCGACCAAAGCTGACCAGATTATTGATGAAGCGAAAATTTATACGGCATTGGAAGCGGCACATGCGCCGTCTGATGCTGAATTTGATGAAATATTGGCGAAAGCGAAGACTCTGGCGGGTTTGAACATCGCAGAAGCGGCGGTATTGCTGCAGGCGGGAGAATCTCAATTGCAGCGGCTATATGACGCCGCCGGGGAAGTCAAAGAGCTGATTTACGGCAAAAGGATGGTGCTGTTTGCCCCGTTATATACCAGCAACATGTGCGTTAACGACTGCCTTTATTGCAACTTCCGCATGAGCAATAAAGAATTGCACCGCAAATGCCTGAGCCAGGAAGAGATTGCCCGGGAAACCCGTGCATTGATTAAACAAGGCCATAAACGGGTGTTGATGGTACTTGGCGAGGATAGCCGGGTGCCGCTGAGCGACATGGCAAAATCAATTGAAACCGTATATAGCGTGAAGGAAGGTAAAGGGGAAATTCGCCGCGTTAATGTAAACGCCGCGCCGATGGAACCAGACGCTTTCCGCATGTTGAAAGAAGCCGGAATCGGCACCTACCAGTGTTTCCAGGAAACATATCACCGCGAGACATATAAGAAAATGCATCCCCGCGGCCCGAAATCAGACATGGACTATCGCGTGACGGTATTTGACCGCTGCATTGCCGGTGGTATAGACGATTTTGGTCTGGGTGCGCTGTTCGGTTTGGCGGACCCGCGATTTGAAGTAATGGCGCTGCTGCAGCATGCGGCATATCTGGACAACCATTACGGCGCCGGTCCACATACTATCTCATTTCCGCGTCTGGAGCCGGCACCGGGTGCGCCGCTTGCCAGCGACCCGCCGTTCAAGATGAATGACCACGACGTTAAGGTTATCGTTGCCGTGCTGCGGCTGGCGGTGCCATATACCGGCATCATCATGTCCACCCGCGAAAACGCGTCGATGCGCCGGGAATTGATACACCTGGGAGTCAGCCAGCTTTCCGCCGGTTCCAGCACTTCGCCAGGCGGATATTTCGAACGTGAAGATGCCGAGGACGCCCCGCAATTTATCACCGGCGACCATCGCGGACTGGACGAAATAATTCGCGAACTGGCAGAAAACGGCTATATGCCATCATTCTGTACCGGGTGTTACCGCAAAGGCCGCACCGGGCATGACTTCATGGATATGGCAAAACCGGGACTAATCCAGCAGTTCTGCCTGCCCAACGGCATACTGACTTTCAAAGAATTCCTGCTTGACTATGCGTCACCCGCCACAAAACAGGCCGGCGATGCCGCGATAGCAAAAGCACTGGTAGATATGGACCCCAAAACCGCCGCCTGGACTCGCGAACAACTAATCAAAATCGAGGGTGGCGAGAGGGATATATATCAATAAGAATTATAGATGCTTTTGCAAAACCTATTTTATCAAATGCTTAGGTTGCTGGTTTGTGGTAGGCGAAAACCACCCCGACCTTCGGCCACCCCTCCTTGCTAAGGAGGGGAGTTTAAACCCTAACCCCGCATAATTACGTGATATCTATTCCAAGTTTGCTCATTAATGCCTTGGTATTGCTCGTGGTT
>Ga0194052_1000169_pt1 | contig 46691 bp, 43 predicted proteins | sample SepL226m_MetaG_FD_160117 | JGI IMG/M metagenome (GOLD analysis project Ga0194052, IMG submission 160117) | Anoxic zone freshwater microbial communities from boreal shield lake in IISD Experimental Lakes Area, Ontario, Canada - Sep2016-L227-6m | ecosystem: Environmental > Aquatic > Freshwater >...
AATGTATAGGCAAAAAATTCTTGCAGACTGTTATTTGCTTAGCAGTCTGTTTTTTAAATTTGTGCATTATTAACCAAAAATTTAGAAAATCACACTAAATATTTGGTGTGATTTTCTTGGTGGACCCTAAGGGACTTGAACCCTTGGCCTCCTCCATGCCATGGAGGCGCTCTAGCCAACTGAGCTAAGGGCCCATAAATTGTAATCGCAAGCGCTAGCCAAAGCCGACGATGCTGTCGGCTCCCCGACTGTAAGCGTCGGGGCTGAGCTAAGGGCCCTAAATAAATTATCGAATCGTGAAGTGTGGCCCACGATTGATTTAATATAGCAAATCGAAGTAGTTTGTTCAATAAAAAAAATCACGCGAGTAATACATACTCGCGTGCGTTCTCTTCAAGAACAAGAAGCTTACAGTAGATCCCATTAGGATCTGAGATGAGGGTACCTGCCTTATCAACGTAATTCTTCAGGAACTGCATTGATTTTTGGAAAGTGATCACGTCTTCGTCTGTTTGGCACAAGCTGATGAGTTGGAACTCTTCGATCGTGCCTTCGGTTGTTAACATTTTCAAAGCCTCTATTATGCAGAGGTTTTGAAAGGTCTTCGCTGAGCGATATTTGCGTTCAAATACGCCCAGCAGGTAGTTTAAATTCTCAAGAAGTGATGCATTCATCTTACTTCTCCTTTTTTTTGTATTTCCCTGATCAAATCAGGGCTGCGTTTAGGCGGTATAAATCCGAATAAATAAGTATAATTGCCAGTTTGCAGCCCCGATTCTTTAGGGAGGATCGTGAGTATATTATACTACTTGAGCATGAAAATGTCAATACTAGCTAATTTTCTTCACCATATAAGATGAGATCAATTCGTAGCCAAATTTACGAAAATATGGACGGACGCCGACACCAGAAATAACAGCGATTTTACTGAGAGAATACTCGTTTTTGGTGATTTTTTCGGCCTCATCGATCAGCATTTTCCCAAAGCCTTGGTGCTGAGCAGCGTTGAGCTCACTTTGTCCGATTTTCATCTGTGGGCCATATGTATGCAGCTCACGAATCAGGCTCGAATTATTTAGTACTGAGAGGGGATTATTAGTCTTTGCCAAAATATGAGAAGGAATTCGAAGACGCAACATCGAGTAGAGCTTGGATCTGTCAGTATTTTCTATGCTCAAGAATATTTCATCACCGTCTGAAGCGTGATAGTCTTCGCGAAAAAGTTGGAATTTCTCAGCTATGTCAAAACCAGCGCTGACTTCTCGGCAGCGAACACAGTGACACTGAACGTTGTCCTTTGCCATTTCGGCCATGACAACTTGGCGGAGATTGGAGACTTTCGCACCGCCTTCGACGATGTTGTCAGCAGGAATATCACGGATTACTCGCTCTACGCGGGTATAATATGGAATTAGGCATTTGATTTTCGAGATCAAATCTACAAGTTGATCCTTAGTATATGGCTTGAACTTGCCAGCGAGATAAGATTTGTAGACTTCGGCTTCCTTCAGCAGTGCTAGAGGATAGATTTTCAGATGGTCTGGCTGATATTTCGGATCAGAAAAAATAGTTTCAAACATTTGCAGATCACGTGCTTCGTCAGAGCCTGGTAAATTTAGCATCATCTGATACGAGACTTTGAAGCCAGCATCCTTTAGCAACTTGGTAGCAAGCACAGTTTGGAGATCAGAATTTCCACGATTATTCATTTTCAAAACATCATCGTAGATCGACTGGACGCCAAGTTCAACCTTGGTCACACCAAGATTACGTAATCTAAGTATTTCATGAATATCGATATAGTCTTGCCGCGTTTCAACAGAGATCTCTACTAAACGATTTTTCGCAGACTCGTTTAATGTTTGCAACTCTTTCATCGAATATTTGGAAATCATAGATTTCTCGATGCCATTTGCCGCTGCAAATACGGACTTTAGAAACCAAGTCTGGTACTGGCCGGGATAGTATGACCAAGTTCCGCCAACTACACGAACACAGATTTTGTCTGTGCTGTGGCCGACGCTATTTAGTGCTTTTAGTCTCGAAACAGTCTGCAGATATGGGTCGTATTTACAGGTGATTGCTCGCATCACCGCTGGCTCATCCTTCAGATAGCTCTTTGGAACGTCAGCTTGGCTTGGGCAGTAGAGACACTTGCCAGGACAAGCATAAGGTTTCGTAAGCACGCTGACAACAACGATGCCTGAGAGCGAACGGGTGGCTTTCAAAGTGAGAAGTTTCTCGAGTGAGAGATTTTTCGGAATAGTTCTATTCTTCACGAGTTTGTGATAGACTCGAATCAGATTATCGTTTGTGAAAAAGGCGACTTTATTCGCTTTTGAGAATCTTCGCTGAAATTTCTCAAATTCACCAAAATTATCTAGCTCTAGAGCTGATAATTCAATAATAAATTTTTCTAAATTTTCGTTCATATGAATATAAAATACGCAAAATATTTGCTCAAGAAGACGACTGATGATTATAACAGGATTGCACCTCTTTTTTCAAGGACGCGGGATTATCTTCCAGAGGACATTATAGCACTAAAGCAATATGTGAAGCCAAAGTCTCATGTTCTTGATCTTGGCTGCGGCAATGGCCGACTCTATGAGCTCTTTCAAAACGATGGCGTCAGCTACACTGGCGTGGATGTTTCAGAAAATCTTATCAATATTGCACAAGAAAGATACCCGAGCGCTGCTTTTCAGGTCTCAGATCCGTTGAAAACGACCTTCTCGGACAGTTCTTTCGACGTGGTTTTCAATCTGGCGGTTTTTCATCATATCCCTTCTACGCAGCTTCGGGTCGCTTACTTGAAAGAGATTCGACGAATCTTGAAGCCGAAGGGCAAGCTAGTTTTCACTGTTTGGAATCTCTGGGCTCGCAAGGGGATGTTCTGGACCGTGCTCAAATACGGCTTTTTCTACCCAAAACTTGATCTAAACGATATTTTTCTACCTTTCCGGACTAAGGATGGGAAGAGCTTGGCGGATAGGTACATTCACTGTTTTCGAGCTGATGAGCTTGAGGAATTGTTTATGGAGGCGGGGTTCAAAGTGCTAAAAACAGAAAAGCAACGTCGAGGGCGAAAAGCCGAAAATGAAAATATCCTAATAATTGCCGAAAAATGAGTGAAAAAGCACCAAATTTATTCGCAAACACTAGTCATGCACCGCTAGCCGAAAAGCTACGTCCGAAGACGCTTGATGATTTTTCTGGCCAGGAGCATATTCTTGGCGAGGGCAAGATTCTTCGGCGAATTATCGAATCTGATCGCATTATCCCGATGATTTTCTGGGGACCACCAGGCTGTGGTAAAACTACGCTAGCAAAAATCATTGCCGAGAAAACGGCTTCGGAATTTATCTTTTTCTCTGCTGTTACCGGCGGTGTTGCTGACGCACGGAAGATTATCGAAGAAGCGAGACGAAATCTCGAACTCTACGCCAAACGCACAATACTTTTCATCGATGAAATCCATCGTTTCAATAAATCTCAGCAGGATTTACTCTTGCCGTACGTCGAAAATGGCACGGTTATCATGATCGGCGCTACGACTGAAAATCCATCTTTTCAGGTAAACGCACCGCTACTCTCGCGAGCTCGGGTTTTTCACTTCCGTGAGCATACCCAAGATGATCTAACAAAATTGCTAAAAAGAGCCGTCAAGCTGATAAATTCCAACCTCGCGCTATATTTCCCGAAGCTTGCAAGCTTAGGCGAGGTCAAGAAAATCACGATCAACAAAGCTGCTCTCGAGATCATTTCTGAGCTCTGCGAGGGTGATGCTCGTGACGCTTACAACGTACTTGAGCTTGCGATCATCTCAGCGAATCTAGCTGGCGGAAAGATCATAATTGATAAAAATTTGGCCGAGGAATCGATTCAGCAGAAGTTTATTCGCTATGATAAGTCGGCTGATGGACATTTTGACGCTATTTCTGCCCTCCACAAGTCAGTTAGAGCGTCTCAGCCAGACGCTTCGCTTCATTACTTAGCTAGAATGCTAGAAGCTGGCGAAGAGCCACTCTACATCGTTCGCCGGCTGATCCGCTGTGCATCAGAGGATATTGGCCTTGCTGACCCTTTTGCCCTCGTACTCGCGTGCTCGACGATGGAGGCAGTGAAAATGCTCGGCATGCCAGAGTGTAATTTGGCAGTCGCAGAGCTAGTAATTTATCTATCGAACGCACCAAAATCTCGAGCAGTGGATGATGCTTATGCACTTGCAAAGGATGATGTGGTGAATAAGAGGCTCGAGCCTGTTCCGCTTGTCATTCGTAACGCTCCGACGAAGCTGATGCAGGGCTTTGGTTTCGGTAAGGGCTATCAGATGTATACGGATGAATCATATTTGCCTGAGAATCTCAAAGATAAGAAATACTGGCATGAGCCAGAGAAAGAATAAAAATGAAAATTACTTTTCGAAAACTTGCTATTGAGGACATAAAATATCATGTAAAGTGGCTAAATGATCCTGAAATTTGCCGTTTTCTGGGGTCAAATCTACGGCAGGGCAAGATATCTGAAGAAGAACTAATCACGAAGTTTGAAAAGGGCGTGCATAACAAAGAGCGTGAATTTTTCACTATTCTTCTCGACGAAGTACCTATCGGATTCACGGCACTAACAAATATTGATCTTGTTGACAAGAACGCCTCTGTTTTTCTGCTGATCGGTGAGAAAAATCTACAAGGACAGGGGATTGGGAAGAAATCGCTCGAATTTATCACAAATCATGGATTTGATAAGCTAGGACTGCACAAAATCTGGCTTGAGTGCTTTACGGATAATAAAATTGCGATAAATTGCTATAAGTCCTTTGGCTTTGTTGAAGAAGGCTATTTCAAGGATCAAGCGGTCTGCGAAGGCAAATTTTGCGATGAAGTTCGCATGGCAATAATCCATAAATAGCTCGATACTTGCTCTAAATACTTGCATAATATCGCACTCCGTGATATAGTATTTTCGTGTTAAATGCACAATATACAAACAAGGGAGGGTTTCTCAAATGGAGAAACGTAAATCACGACGCGGAGTAGAGATACTCACAGAGCGACTCAAATATTTCTTTGATCTGGTGGACAAATTTCCAGCTGATCGGGTTACAGAGATTTTTACGGACTCGAATGGTATCGCATATGATATTCAGCAGCTATTTATCGAGATAAACGAGAAGAAAGAGGCTCTGGTCAGCGACTTGTTGGAGAGGCAGATCGAAAGGTTTGACGCTTCGACCGTAGAACTAATGATCTTCCTTGACGACGTGATCCATTTTGGAGCAATTTCAGGTGGATTCGCAGATGGCCTCGGAGAATTCATAGGAACACAGCTCTTTCAGCTGGATGTTTCACCTTTTCAATCTCCAGAACCAGCGATCAAGTATATCAAGTCAAAGCTTGATGAAGTTGATCCCGAGGGCCTCTGGGTCGTCGAGAAATGTGATTGTCTCGACTGTGCTATCTCTGACCTGCCGGATTTGATCATTACCTCGCCATTTGCAGAAGGAGACGAGATAGAATCTCAGGTACTTGTCGAGATTGCCAAGAGAAACAGTGCCCTCGGGGCCGGCATAGGAGAAGCGCCTTACATAAAAAACATGATTACAGGTGCGGCTCAGCTTGATAAGCCAGAACAAAAAATTCAGTAAACAAAAAAACATTGGCCAGGCCTTCAAAAGTCTGGTCTTTTTTATTTGTCCAAAACTGCACTTTGCTCTGGACAAATGTGGTTATTTATGATAATATAAATGTAATCAAAGAACGGCAGTTCTATTTTTTTATTTAAGCAGGGATTTACATGAACATTCGAAATGTTGCGATTATCGCCCACGTTGACCACGGCAAAACTACTCTTGTTGATGGTTTTTTGAAACAATCTAAAACTTTTCGTGAAAACGAAGCATATATGGATCAAGAGCTGATCATGGACTCAAACGATCAGGAGCGCGAGCGTGGTATTACTATTTTGGCGAAGGCAACTTCGATCATCTACAAAGGTTCTAAGATCAATATCATCGACACCCCAGGCCATGCTGACTTTGGCGGTGAGGTTGAACGTACTCTAAACATGGCCGAAGGCGCAGTTCTCGTGATTGACGCTCAGGAAGGCCCAATGCCACAGACAAAATTTGTCTTGAAAAAGGCTTTTGAGCTTGGATTAAAGATTATCGTTGTTATCAACAAGATCGACAAGGTAAATGCCGACATTCCAAAAACAATTAACAAAACGTATGACCTGTTTCTTGAGCTCGCTCAAAACGATGAGCAGCTTGATTTCCCAATCTACTATGCAATCGGTCGCGATGGCAAAGCTTGGGATGAACTTCCAGAAGATGAATCCCTTGCTGCTGACTTAGCACCTATTCTTGATGGTATCATCGAGCACATTCCAGCTCCAGTGAGCAACGACGATGAACCATTTCAGATGCTTATTTCTGCTCTAGACTATGACAATTTCGTTGGTAAAATCGCAATTGGCAAAATCCATCGTGGTAAAGTCAAAACTGGTGACCAAGTTGCGCTTGTCACAGATGCTGGTGTCACAGAAAACTGTCGAATTGAGAAAATTTTTCAGTATGCAGGTTTGAAAAGACTTGAGGTTACTGAAGCTTTTTCTGGCGATATCGTGACTTTTGCTGGTCTCGCGAAAGCGATGATCGGTCAGACTGTCTGCGCTGCCTCAGCTCCAGAAGCACTACCTACGATTACTATTGAAGAGCCAACACTTAATATCTCTATTTATGCTAATACATCACCATTTGCTGGTCGTGAAGGCAAATTTGTAACTGCTCGTCAGCTTCATGACAGAATTCGCAAAGAGCTTGAGACAAATGTCTCAATGAAAATGAGCATCGCCGAAGATAGTTCGTATATCCTTGCTGGCCGTGGCGAGCTTCATCTTTCTGTATTCCTTGAAACTCTACGACGTGAAGGCTATGAGCTTCAGGTTGGTAAGCCAGAGGTTATTATCAAAGAGGTGAATGGTGAGAAGCAAGAACCTATCGAGGAGCTCACTATCGACGTTCCAAACGACTACGTAAATATTGTTATCGGTGAGATTAGCCGAAGACGCGGAATTCTTCACTCTCAGCTTGAGAATGCTGATGGGACAACTCGTCTAGTTTTCGAGATCACAACTCGTGGTACTTTGGGCCTCAGAAATATCTTGCTTACTGCAACTCGTGGTACTTCCATCATGAACTCTCTTTTCCTACGATTTGAAAAAGTGGGTGCGCCTATTCCAAAGCTTCGAAATGGCGTCTTGGTCGCATTTGCAACAGGCAAAGCTGTTGGTTTTGGTCTAAACATCGCTCAGCAACGTGGTATCACTTTCATCCAGCCAAATACTGAGGTATACGCAGGTATGATCGTCGGTCTAAATCAACGTGAAGACGACCTTGAGATCAACGTTACAAAAGAGAAACAGCTTACAAATATGCGTGCCTCTAGTGCAGACTCAATGACAGTTCTTACACCTCCAACGATTCTTTCGCTAGAACAGTGCATCGACTTTCTTGAGGATGATGAATATCTCGAGATTACACCAAAAGCACTCAGACTTCGTAAGAAAATCCTCGATTCAAACGTTCGAACAAAGATGAGAAAAACAAAATAATCGTTTCGTCTGTCATCCCAGCGTAGGCTGGGATCCAGGCCATATAAGTTCTATATAAAAATAACCGCTCTAATGAGCGGTTATTTTTATATGAACAAGGTAATATATCTAGGCTTTCTTGTCTTTGTCGACTTTGATTGCAGCGTCTGGGCAGAAGCGTTTGCAGTTGCCACAAGCTATACATTTTTCAAGATCAATATCTGGCACTGGAGTTGCATAGACACCGAGTGTTTCGCCAAAAGCGAGTGCCTTGACCGGACACTTTTCGATACAAATGCCGCAACCTTTGCATGACTTTGGATTGATGTAAGCAGTTTTCCCGAAGCCTTTCATAACTATTTGGCTTGTCTCCGGCAAGTACGAAGGCTCGCTAAAATTTTCTTCTTCAAACGTCAGATCATAGCCAAATTCGAAGGCAGCTTTGGTCGCTTTCATAATCTCAGGGTTTGTGAGCTTCTTGCCGAGCGTCTTTGCGACAACTTCCCAAACGATTGCTTTGTCTAGGCCAAGCTGATGGCTGAGCTTACCAGTAATAATAATATTGAAAGATTTTGGTGTAAATTTCTCGAAAGCATACTTTGTCACAGGCGCTCCAAGTATTTTCTTTGCGATTTTAGGTAGCGATCTGTGATTGATTGTTGAGCTGTCAAAAATCATCGTTGTGTTTAGCGAAACATATTTATTTGCAGTAGAAATCGCACGTTGCTGAAGGACGACTAGCTCATCTGCAACATCAAATCTAGGATAGTTGATTGCTTCGTCTCCGATAATCAAGAAGGCAAGAGATGGTGTGCCACGTTGCTCGACACCAAAAGAGGGAATATAGGAAACCTCTTTGCCAGCATTTGCAGCTGCTCTTGAAAGAATCTTGGCAATTGTTTGAATTCCTTGTCCGCCTTCACCAGCAAGTAACATTTGTAATTTCATTTTTGCTCCATTTCAGTCTTACCAGTCTTAAACTCGCCCTGTGGGTATAGTAATTCCATCTCCTTTAGCATCTCGAAGCTCTGCTTTGCATTTGTTTTCCAGTTCGTCGGACACATTGAGAGGATTTCGATCATCGCGAAGTTACCACTTTTTTGACACTCGATCGCTTTTTTGATCAAGCTTGCCATTTGAATAGGATTTGTGACAGTGCCTCTAGCGATAAAGGCGTTTTTGTTGGCGATTCCAGCGATCATCTCCGGTGCGTGAAAACCAGTGCCAAATTCTGAACTTTTGCCACTTGGTGAAGTCGGTGTGACCATGCCAACAGGTGAAGTTGGCGAAGCTTGTCCGCCAGTCATGGCGTAGTTTTCATTATTTACAACAATAACGGTGATTGGATTGTTTCGATATGCTGCATGAACCATCGATTGCAGGCCGATCGCATAGCCTCCGCCATCGCCCATATAAGCAATCGCAATTCGGTCTTCCTTGACCTGTTTGTAGCCGACCATTGTCGGTGTAGTTCGTCCATGATGGGTTTGGATCGTATCAACGTTAAATAAATTCCAAGATAGAAGTGAGCAGCCAATATCGATGCCAAGAGTGACGTCACGTGAGATTTTCATCTCATCGATAACATTTCCAAGATGGCGCATTACGATTCCGTGACCGCAACCTGGACAAAAAAGATGTGGCTTAGTAGATTCTTTCCATGATTCTGGCATTATCTTATCCATTGATCTCCTCCACACGGTTAATGATTTCCTCTGGTGTGAAGCCCTGAGCCGGCTTTGCTACCTCAGAGATATCTAGCTTCATCCCAGCAAGTTCGTATTTTACTAAGCGAGCGAGCTGATTTAGAGAAGATTCGACAATTACGATTTTTTTGACTCCGTCTAACGCAGAAATAAGTGATTTTGTGTCAAATGGATGGAGAGTGATCGGCCGAAATAAGCCGACTTTTATTTTATTCTTACGCATCATGTCGACAGCACCTTTGGCGGCACTTGCGACCAAGCCGTGTGCAATTATAAGGGTCTTTGCATCAGCTGTTTTGTAGCTCTCAGACTCAGCAATCTTGTATCTTGCAGCATTCCAATCAGCAATATTTTTGGCTAGTACTTCACCAAGAGACTCCTCTGTGCTGTAGCAATTTCGAAGATTTGTCGATTCTTTTAGTTCTTTTAGAATTGGTTCTGACTTTACAGGATTAAGTGGCTTTTTGAGGGTCACGGTAGTTTTCATTTTTCCCAAATAGCCGTCGCCAAGGACAGTCGTCGGAAAACGATATTTCCAAGCGGTATCAAACGCCTTGATTACGAGTTCATAAATTTCTGCAACTGTGGAGGCGGAGTAAACGATACGCATGCCGTCACCGTTGCCACCAAAAGCGGCAAGATTGACCTCCTGCTGAGAGAAATTGACTGTACCAGTTGAAGGGCCACCGCGTTGCATCATGATGCCGACAAAAGGAAGTCTGAGGTTTTCTGCCATCGCCATTGGGTCTTGCATCAAGATATGTCCTGGTCCAGCCGAGGCAGTGAAGGACTTCTCGCCAGCAAGAACAGCGCCCAAGACGCCGAAACCAGCTGCGATCTCATCTTCAGTTTGCAAATATTTTGTCTTGTCCTTAGAAGCGTCAGCTTGCAAGATCCAGCCATTTAGAATTTCACATGATGGCGTGATCGGATAGCCAAACATGATTTTAGCGCCTGCATCCACGCAGCCACGCACAATCGCCTCGTTGCCAGTAAGCAACTCTTTTGCCTCAGTCATAGTAACACCCCACACTTATATTTAGTTAGTCAAGGATTATTCTTGCGTCGACAACGTAAAAATTCTCAGCATCCGCAATCAGTGGATTGAAGTCTATTTCACTGATGTTTTTATAATTATCTGCGAATTTGGACATATTTACAATAATTTCAGCCAATTTATCTAGCTCGTAGGCTTTTTGTCCTCTCGCACCGCTAAGAATTTCACCCATTTTAGTTTCATGTATCATTTCGACGGCCATCTCAGTTGTGACGGGAGTTATTCGGTACGCAAGATCTTTATAGATTTCTGCGTAAATTCCACCAGTGCCAAAAGCGATGATTGTGCCGACGCCTGCATCTTTTTTCACACCCAAGAAAATTTCATGTTTGCCCTTAACCATCTTGCCGACGATCACTGGCTTTGGAGTTTTTTCATAAGCCTCAGTAAGTGCTGCTTCGGTATTAATGTTTAGCGTGACTGCGCTTGATTCTGTTTTGTGAACAATATTTGGGTTTGCAGTCTTGAGTACTAGCGGAAAGCCAATTTTATTGCCAGCAGCAATAGTCTCTTCTAGTGTTTCAGCCGTGATGTATTGGACGGAAGGTAGATTGAATTTCTCTAAAGATTCGTCGAGCTTGTCCGTATCGTAAAGCTCAGTTGCAGGTGCATTTTCGCCTAAACAGACTTTTCGAGTTGAGAAGTCAACTAATCCGCGCATAGCATCGATCGCTTCCTCAGGGAATGAGAAGCAAGATTTTTCTGCAGTTTCGATAATCTTCTTGGCACCGATCAAGATTTCTCCGCCTACAAATGATGAAATGATTGGCTTTTGACCTTCAAATTTCGCGATAACTTCAGCAGTCTCAGAGATTTTAGTAGATGATTGAGGAGTTAGAAGTACGAGGATCCCGTCAGTGTTTGGGTCTTTGTCAACGATTGAGATAGCGGCTTGATAACCAGTCTCGTCAGCGTCGCCGAGAATGTCGACTGGATTTTTCACACTTGCTTCAGGTTTGAGGACTTTCTTTAGCTCAGACTGAGTTTCGTCTGATAAGACTGCAAGCTTAAGTCCGATCTCACTAAGCGCATCGACAGCAGCTATACTAGGACCGCCTGCATTTGTGACGATTGCGATGCGATCGCCCTCGATTTTCTGATATGAAGAGAAGATTTGTGCAAATAGCAAAAGTTCCTCGAGATTATTGGCCAAGATGACACCAGCTTGCTCAAGATAGGTTTTGATAGTGAGATATGAAGAGACAACAGAGCCTGTATGAGACCGAGCTGCAACAGCGCCAAAGCTGCTTTTGCCGCCGAAGAGGAGAATCGTTGGTTTTGTTTTAGAGTATTTTGTCAGAACTTCAGTAAGAGAATCTGAAACAATCAGATTTTCGATGTAGCCGATGATCACAGTTGTTTCTGGATCGTTGTACAAATATTCTAGAAGCTCGGCTTCAGTAAGCAAAGCTTTGTTGCCAAGAGAGAAGATCTTTGAGAAACCAATTGGAGCGCTTTTTGACCAGTCAATCATCGAGGAGATGATCGCACCTGATTGAGAAAGAAGCGAGACTTTGCCAAGTTTTGGCATGTTTTTTGCAAAGCTGGCGTTGATTTTATCATTTGCGTTTAGGAAGCCAAGGCAGTTTGGCCCAAGTAAAGAGATGTCGTTTTCGCGGCAGAGATCTGCAAGCTCAATCTGAAGTGCAGCGCCTTTTTCATCGATCTCGGCGAAGCCAGCTGAGATGACGATAAGGGCTTTGATTCCTTTTTCAGCAACTTCTTTCGCAGCAGCGATGACGAAGGTACCAGGGATTACAATCACAGCCAAGTCAGGAACCTCAGCAATTTCTTTGACCGAAGTATAGACTTTTTGTCCGAGAATCTCACCGCCCTTTGGGTTCACTGGGTAGAGCTGACCGCCAAAGCCACCTTCGATTAGATTATTTAGGATTTGAAAACCAATTTTATCTGGATTTTCAGATGCACCGATTAGGGCGATCGATTGTGGTTTAATTAACGCATCGAGCTTTGACATGATTCTTCTCCAATTATTATATAAATATTAAAGCCCCAAACTTTGTGCCAAGATTTGATAGACTAGTGTCAAATCTTGTTTAGTTGAGGCGATTTCGTCGACTATTAAATCAAATGATTTTGATCCTTGTTTTGTCTCACGACTGATGTGGATTAGCGGCACAGGATTGGCGCTCGGTAAGAGTTCCTGATCCTTTTCATACGTGGAAAAAGTTTTAATTTTCTCGGCCATTCCGTATGGTGAGATAAATATAATATCTAAATTACGCTCAAATTGCAACTTAGAAATTTTGCCAAGCATTTCGTCGGTTCCAGCCACAACAGCTTTGACCTGGTCAAAAAAACTATTTTTGGCAATATTTGCAAGGACCCGAAGGTCAAGTGTTATCAGATCATATTTGTCAGAATCGATAGCCGTCTTTAGCACTTTATAGTACTCATTGATTAGCGCGTTATGATCTTCAGACGAATCCAAAGAATCTCTGACCGCCTGAACTTCGAAGCCGTCACTGCCAGCACCATAATAGTGGGATAAAATTGTCTTTCTGTCAGAAGCACAGATGAGCAGATGTTTTTTGCCAAGATTGCCCAGTCTTCCAGCGATAGTCTGCCCTAGATCACGCTTGAAGATGGCTGGTATATATTCTGAGTATAATGTTGGAAAATCGAAAAGTGAGATCAAATTTAGAAAGTGTGGTTTGCCAGAAAAGGAGACGATCTTCAAGTCAGTGAGAAAATACAACAAGAGATCAGAAATATCGTCGGAGATGTGGTTGAAGAAGAAGATGCCATCGAAATCAGTGATGGCAATTCTGTTGGTAGATACTATAAATGGCTCAACGCTTGAGGGTGCCAACTTTTTGTTCTTCGAGAGTCCTTGTGCAACTGTAAGATATCTCTGGGCTTTGCTTTCAAAGAAAAGTTTTATTGGCAGCAGTTTGTCTTTTGCAGAAAGAAGCGCCTTTTGGCCTGAGACTGTAGCGATCTCACCGAGACCAATTTCTTGCAATGAAGTTTCGAGCAAGTCTAGTTTATTTTTTAACAAATTGATATTTGGGTATGTATCGTCGATGATGACATGGATCAGGATGTTTGAAACAAAGTTTTTCCGTGCAATTTTAACAATTCTCAGAAGGTGTTCCAAATCGCCATTTTCTGCGTTTTTTGAAATGTTGCCGATCAGATGGAGTGAAGCATTGTGTTTCTTTATTTTTTGGAAATAATGCTTTAGCATATCGCTTTTTTCGAGCAAGCTATGGCTTATTGCCTTGTCTACAAGGACTTTATTCGTTATAGCAGGTTTTCCTGTGCTCATCATGAGGTAGGGAACGATACTCGACCAGCTGGAGAAATCTTGATTTTCTCGATAGGGGGAGGTCAGAACTACATGTTTATAGTCCTTCCATAAATCAATGAAATTTACCGGTGAAGCTGCAGCGATAGCGTTGCCTTGCCAAGCAGTCGATAAGCCAAATCCTGGCACAGAAAAAAGAACCGTTGTTTTTTTATTTATTTTTTCGTTCATTGTTTTATTATTAGCGATTTTTGTTTATTTGAGTAATCAAATTCTGGCATCATGAGCTCTAGGACAGTTGGGGCGATTGAAGCCAAAATGCCATCTTTTCGAAGTAGCAGATTACTTTTATCAAGCTGGTTGTTGATGATCATAAATGGTACAGGATTGCAGGTGTGTTCTGTATCAGGATAGCCAGTTTTGGGGCTGACCATTTGCTCGGCATTTCCATGATCAGCAAACACATAAGCAGTACCATTTTCTGCTAGAACTTTTTCTACCACGTCTCCTAGGCATTCGTCGACAACTTCGACCGCTTTGATCGTTGCCTTCAGGTCACCAGTGTGGCCAACCATGTCTGCATTTGCAAAGTTTATAACCATTGCATCGTATATGTTTTTGTCCAAGGTTGCGACAACTTCTTCGGCTACGGTCCGAGCGCTCATTTCCGGCATCAAATCGTAAGTTTTCACACTTTTTGGTGAGGGAATCATCAGTCGATCTTCACCTTCTACGGGCTTCTCTGTCCCACCATTAAAAAAGTAAGTTACATGAGCGTATTTCTCAGTTTCTGCAATGTGGAATTGGCGAAGTTTGTGCTGTGACCAGACTTCTGCAAGCGTTTGGGTAAGAATAGGAGGATAAAAAGCTTGTTTTGCAAGCTGGTCGTCAGCGTGGATAACAAATGTGGCAAAATACAGATTTTTTAGCATGTGGCGATTTGGCATCTCTGGCAGCTGTGGATCAAGAAAAGCTCGAGTAATCTCCTTGGCACGATCAGAACGAAAATTAAAAAATATTACGCTGTCGTTGTCTCCAATGAACATCGGGGTTCTGTCTTTTGAGATGACGACACTTGGCTCAATAAATTCATCGGTTTTTCCGGCAGAGTATGAGGCAGTGAAGATCGCGCCAGCTGATTCATATCTTGTACCCGTGCCAACGGTCAGAAGATTGTATGCCTTCTCGATTCGATCCCAGTTGTTATCTCGATCCATCGCAAAATAACGTCCAATCGCTGACGATACTTGGCCGACTTTTAGCGCATTTATCTGAAAATTGACCTCAGAGAGCATTTCGATGCCAGACATTGAGTCTGAGTCTCTGCCATCTGTAAAAAGATGAATATAAACCCGATCGAATTTCTGCTGGTTAGCTAGCTTCAAAAGGGCAAAAAGGTGATTGATATGAGCGTGTGTGCCAGTTTTTGAAAGTAGCCCCATGATATGAAGATTAGAATTGTTTTCGACTGCATGTGAAAATGCGCCGAGCAGTACCTCGTTTGTATCAAAGGTTCCATTGCCAATCTCAGAATCGATTAGTGGCTGGTCTTGGTGGACTATCTCACCAGCACCAATGTTTAGATGGCCCGCTTCAGAGTTGCCTGGGCAGTTTTCTGGCAATCCTACGGCTGGGCCTGAGGCAAGAAGCGTAGTATATGGGTATTTCTTTGCATACGTGTCAAAATTTACGATTTTTGCCATGGCTATGGCGTTGCCACCCCAAACTGGTGCAAGACCCCATCCATCTAAAATAATGATTACATGCGGTTTTCTGCTTTTTTGTATTTCAGCTGACATTTCCCTCCTAAATTTGTTAAACCAGGCGCTCCTTTAGTGAATCTATAACTTTGTTTGTGCTCGGATCGGTTTGATTCAGCAGCGCTAAGTAGTATGAGACAAAGTCCCCAAAGATTATGAATAGTAGTATTTCTGAAAGGCGTGTATTCGCCTGAATAAACTTTATTCGTTCACAATCTATTTTATTTTTTTGGACTAGATCAGCTGTGATATTTTGGCGCAAAATAATTCGATCAATCTCATACATCGATTCGAGAGATAACACAGAAACCTTCGCTTTCGGATAGCGGTAACCTTCTATCGACATATGATTGAGTTCCGGTAAAGTTTCCACGAAAGCCATGTTCTTCGAATTTTCGTTAAACTGTGACTTGTATCGATTGGCTACCCCAAGTAGCTTGTCTGAAGAATATATGAGTAAAGTGCTGTCATGTAGCTTCTCGGCGAGAATTTTGGCTGGATTTTCGAATAGGTTTGAGCTTGAGCTGAATTTCGTAATTCCTTTGTCGATTATATCTAGTATATGAGCGAAGGATTCTTCATTTAGTTCCCAAAAGCCAAGCTTTTCAAATACCGATAAAAGATAGACAAATTGATAGGGGAATGAGGCGCGCGTAGGACAGTCGCAGCTGAAGATAAAGGAGGGCATACGGAATTTGTCTGCAAGAATTTTGAGCTTACCGCCAGTCGTGATTGCAAGAAGCTTCGCTCCTTTATCATTTGCGTCTCGAAATATCGAAAGTGACTCTTCTGTGTTGCCTGAGTAAGAGCAGACGATGACTAGGGTGTCTTTATCAACAAAATTTGGCAACGTATAGCCATGGACAGACTCGACGATGAGATCGGTTGATTCTTCGAGGAGTTCCTTAACGATTTCAGGTGCCTGTCCGGAGCCACCCATGCCCATAAGCACGATTTTCCGCGCCTTGATGAAGTATGATGGCAGGGTAAGATTTTGCGATAGCAAATAAGCGTCGTGGCACATGATAGAAAAATTTTCAATATGCGCGATCATTTGCTTGGGATCCGCTTTTTTGAAATCTATCTTGTCCAATGTAATCATGTTGCCCATAAATGCCTTCTTTAAAAGTCATCTTTATTATATTATGATGGTAGTTAGAACACAAGCGTAAGAGGAGCAGATATGAAAGAAATTATTTTGGATACTGATCACAACGATGCCGCAATCCGCGCGGCTGCAGACGTTATCGGTGCTGGTGGTATTGTTTGCTTACCATTTGACACGGTTTACGGCTTCGTGTGTGATCCGACAAATTCAGCAGCAATCGATTCGCTGAATTTGCTTAAGGGTCGAAGCGCTAGCAAAACTATCGGGATTGTGGCTTATTCAATTTCAGATTTGAAAAGAATAGTTCAAACTGATGCTGAGGCCGAGCAATTTATTGCAGGGAAAACGCCCGGGAAATATACTTTTATATTAAATGATAAAACACGTTCCGCTATATCCGATCTCTGCAAACGTGATGGTACTATTGGCGTCAGGATTCCGGACAACGATTTGGTTCTCGCAGCCGCAGAAGCTGCAGGCGGCTACTTGGCACAAACTTCCGCTAATAAGTCTGGAGAGCCAAACTGCTACTCAGTAGATGAGATCAAAGCACAATTTAGTGAATCAGAGATTGAAAATATTGGACTCATCATCGACGGTGGCAAGATCGAATCATCTGCGCCTTCTGAAATTTGGAATCTGACAAAGAAACCTTTCCAAAAGATTGAAAGATCTTAATAAATTTGGTATATTTGTGATCGTAGAAGGACAAATATCTGGGCGAATGGCGGAATTGGTAGACGCGCACGACTCAAAATCGTGTTCCCAAAAGGAGTGTGGGTTCGATTCCCACCTCGCCCACCAAAAAAATCACACTAAGTACTAGTGTGATTTTTTTGACCTTGAGTTTATCGAAGGGCCGTGCGCTTAAGCAATTAGTGTGATTTTTTCTGACACTTGTAGACAAATTTTCTAAAATATGGTTATATAGCAGTGCAATCTGTGACGGCAACGATCATTGGTTGAGATTGAAAAAAGGAGGGTGATGGCGATGAACAAAGAATCGACCACATTCCGAACCCCAGAGCAAGAGAAACAAATGTCTCGCTTGTTCGAAGATGCGGCGACAGCTGCAGTCAAACTGGCTTTGAAAAAAGTCGATCTGGACAGATTGGGTCTCCAGCGCTTGTTGGGGCATGGTGATGAAGTGAAATCAGCGTTTAATGATGTTGCTATAGCTTTAGCCAAAAAGTTTGAGACAGAAGACACTTTTTCTAAAGAAGTAACTGTATCAAACTGTACATACCCGTCTCATTACAAAGGTCCAGGACCAATCAAGCAACAGATCGAGGCAGTTGCTAAATACTTTCAGCTCGATCCAGCTAAGGCTTTGAGATTTATTCAGAATCTTCCAGAGCTGCCGGAAGGTGCTGAAGGATGGTTTGCAATACCGTCGTACAGAGCACTGGCCCGTCGGGAAGATCCTGCGACTTATGACAAGAAAGAGCAATATTTTATTGCTGCTAACTATGTATGTTCAGCTCGTTCTCAACAGTCAAGAAAGGTTGGTTTTGAAAATTCATTTAAGGCCAAGCTAAATGCAGACTATCTTGAGCTGGACGCCAAAACCGCATACGCCTACGACAAATTGATGGAAGACCAAGACAACAGCGATATTTTGGTCGTCGCTTGCCAAACTGGCATGAAGTATCGAGGAGAATCCGTGCGTAGAGCGATTGTGACTTTCCAACCAAACGAGTTTGGTCTTGATATAGTTGCTGGTATGTCAATCGACATAGTCCATCCCACACGTTTTACATGTTTTAGCGAACTGGACATGGATCTTCCTGGCAACAGACATTATTCTGGTATTGGGAATCGGATTGTCGATTCGCCTTTCATGTACTTCCGACAATCACTCAGGCTCCAACTGGATACCGGTAGGTCCGGGTGCTGTGGCGAGCACTACGGTTCGGCATCTGGGTTCCTTCCGCAGTAAATCCGTTTTTTCATTCCGAGCTATTTATATAAGTAGTTCGGATTTTTTATAATTTCTTCGTGAAATATATAATATGTGGTTGCGAAAAACTTAATATTATGATATAGAATATTGGCATTGTCGAATATTGAAATTTATCCTTTGAGCTTAATTGTTTATCTTTTTGAAGGCAGACAGCTAAGCCCAAAGGCCTGCCTGTCGGCAGACAGGGCTACTTATCTTCTATAGTGGAAGGATAAGGGATTGTCGTGGCAGACACTAAAATGCCAAAGGAGACTGACCATGTCAAAGGACATGCTCGGCACCATAGTTCGAAAACTCGTGACACTTCCAGCCGAAGTACTTGGAATCGTCTTCGACTTTCTCGAAAAACTCGCTGATCCTGAATGGGTCACCGCATCAAAAAAATTCCTCCGCAAAGAGGAGGCCTGGCTAAAGGATGAAGAGCTGAGCGCTACGATCAAATTTAATAAGCTACTTAAGTGTGTTGCATCCATGGCTGTCCCGGAAATGACTGAAAAGTTCGTGACCAACTGGAATTTTCAGGATGACCCAGCGATTGCTCGCTTCAGGATGCGCGTAAGCCCGAATTTCTATGATCGATTTGGTGGCACAGCTGTGCCACCATGTGCTGCGAGAAAGATGAATATTTGCAAACTTGTCAAATGCTCAAAAGACAGGCCAATTATTGACGAACTCGGTGGCGAATCCTCGGTTGAGGTAAATCTCGCGCAGGTATTCTGGATGATTTCGCAACAACCAGATCGTATGTATGGCAAGCTGTGTACCAACGGGAACATGAACATTTTCTATGTTCGCAACAACGAGGGCACGTTGAACGTGATCCGTTGTTTCTGTAGCCCCGATTTGCGCTGCTGGTGTGTTGATGCCTTTGATATTGACCATCCAGATGGTCAGTGGTTACAGGGAGACTATATTATTTCGTGATATTCTCTCGTCTACCTGCCGAAAACAGCAGATACTTCCGAGCTATTTATATAAGTAGCTCGGTTTTTTTATTTGTAAAATCTTTATTAAATATTTAAGATAAATATATCGTCAAATAATCTTCTCAATATTATGAAAGAAATCACTCAAGATCAAATCTACAACAATCATCGCCTCGCTACGACTTTTCATGATGCTGGAGGCAAAAATATTGTAATATTTTGTCATGGCTTTCGTGGCTCAAGCATCGGCCCGAGCCGATTCTTTGTGAAAGTTGCGCGCAAACTGGCAGAAAACAACATTTCTTCATTACGATTTGATCAGTATTGCTCGGGGAACTCTGGTGGTGATTTCCTCGATTCTAGCTTCGCTGATTGGATCCTAACTACCAAAAAGATTGCGCAAGGTTATATTGATCAGGGCTACAAAGTTGCACTTTTGGGCCAGAGTATGGGCGCATCCGCAGTAATCGCTGCAAGTGCCGATATTCCTGAACTAACAGCGACAGTAGCCTGGGTGCCAGATCCGAATATCGATGAATTTGCAGGAGGAGCAGAAGGATTTGTCGAAGAAGGCGGGCAGCTCGTCCAAAATAGCTTTTGGCAGGAGGCTCGTGAAGCAAAAGTCGCGGATAAGCTAGCGAAGATCAAGATTCCGATGTACATCGTCCAGTGCACCGCTGATGAATTTGTCGACGAAGCAAACAGAAAAGCTATATCAGAGAATGCCCAGCCAAATCACCAAGTTGAAATTTTTGATGGATATCGACACAGTCAGTGGAGCTTTGAACAGTCAGAGATAGTCATCAATCGAACAGTTGATTTCATCGTCCAAAAATTCAAAAAATAGAACTAAACATATTTGTAATTCTACAAAAATATATTTAAGATAAATATATAACTTTTAAACATTTCTATATGATCACAGAAGACGACTTAGTAAAAATTTTTGCTAAAGATAAAAGAGAAAGCTCATCGCTCGACATTTTTTTTCTGTCTCTAAACAGGCTTCTTATGCTAGTCGGTGCTTTAGCTGTTGTCTACTTCATCATAAATTTCTCCGCTTTCAGTGGCAAAATTTCATATTGGTACAAGACCCAGATCAAGGCAGAGACATACTCTGCCCAGACACAAATTGTACTCGAGCCTGGCCTAGTCGTGTCTACCGGTAACGTTGTTGCGCCGCCGAAGGAACGAAATTTGCCGACGATGCAAGAGAATTACGTGAAAATTCCCGTACTAAATATCGATGCGCCGATCACTTGGCGGGTGAACAACGTTCCAGCCGATGTCTCTCTTGGCTTAGAAAACGGTCTGATCCATATCAACGGTACAGCGCTTCCGGGTGAAAAAGGCAATATCTACGTCACAGGCCACAGCTCAAACTATATTTGGGCAAAAGGAAACTACAATTCTATCTTCGCCACTCTTGATCAGCTGATCGTCGGCGATCTTATATATGTAAAGTTCAATGGCGAAACCTATGTTTACAAGGTCAGTGGGCAAAAAGTTGTCGTGCCTACCGATCTCTCTGTCTTCAATCAAACAGACCAATCGAAGCTGACACTTGTCACTTGCTGGCCAATCGGTACATCTCTGAAGCGTCTTGTTGTCGAGGCGAAGCAGATTGATCCCGATCCAGCTAATAATAAGAAATCGACCGAAACTATAAACATGACTCAGCTGCCAGCAGGCAGATAACGAACCTCTGAAATAAAAAACCGCCAGTCTACTTTGACCGGCGGAATGCTTTGTGATTGAGTCTACGCTTGTTGCATTACTTCTTTTTCGGCGATTTTTTGCAATTCTCCACCATTTCCAATTTTGATGATTTTGATCCATACCTTGGGATCATTTGCTAACATAGATCGGATTTTGGCGAGAACTTGTTTCTTTTGATCGATTTCCAATTGCGAAAAAATCGAACTATAATTTTCCAGAGTTGTTGAGAAAAGCAAAAGCTTGGTAAATATCTCCTTCCTCAGATCCCCATCGTCTGGTGCTTGTCGCCAAAGTTCTCCGCGAACAAAATTTTGCCGTCATAGTTACTTGAGGTCTCGCTAAGCTTCCACAAGATTGCGATCCTGTAGCCCTGTCCATATTTAGGACCATTTTGAAACTCCCGGTTGTAATGATTCTTCCATTCTTCAAAAGTCTGTGTGAAGTCATCCGGAAACTTCTCCTTATGCATAAGGAATGCTTTACCGAGCCCCAAATCGCTTACAAGTTCTTCAAACTTTGTCATTTTTTCACCCCTCGTTGCTGCAGATAGCAGCAAGAAAAATTGTCGATATTTGCTTTTATATCGACCTCAAAAAGTACTACATTCTGTCGTTTAAGTCAAGGTGCCTAGCGGATCACGGCCATCTTGTTGACGTCGCCATCCAAGTAGTAGAGCTCTGTGCCGCGTGCACTGATGACAAATTTGGTGGCAGTAGGAGTAGATAGTTTGACCAGAAGTGTATCGTTCTTACCATTGTTCTCGATGATTCGAATCTCGTCACCCTGCTGATAGACAACATGGCTCATGTCAGGATAGCGTATCGCTCTTAGGACTGGTGTTGAGAGGCGAGTGGTGAGCTGATCACCGATCCAGATTTCGTAGCCTCTGACTGAGAAATCATTGTTCGCATTGGCCAAAATGTCTTCAGGCGTTTCGAGCAAAGCAATTTTCTTCGTATCTGTAATCTCACTCACAATCGGAGCAGAACGGAATAGAACCACATCATCGAACAAGTTTATCGAGCTTGACTCAACACGAAGCGATTCGTGCCAGGTTACAAAGCCGTCTTTTGACACTTCAACGCTATACATTCCAGGGGTTAGGCTTTTGGAGAATTTATTTTGTGTTATCTTGCCTAATGCTTTGTTTACATGAACTACGGCATCGTTTGGTGGACCTTGGACAACCAAAATGCCAGTTTTCAGCACTTTGAACGCTTTGTAATCATAGCGGTAGCCTAGGCCATAGGCAATTATCAGGAGAGAAAGCACAACAACGACGAAAGTAAAAACCATTTGGCTGGTAATTATTTGAGGCAGTCTCCTCGTTCTTTTATCATTTCTAACTTCCATATGTCTCCCATGTTTTTAGTTGATAATCTCAATTATATTGAATATTTTGAATATTTACCATACAATGAGATCGGATTACTAAATAAATTATCAAAAACGAGGCAAAATGTCTAAATTTCGAATAATTGGTAGAAAAGAGTTATCTGGCGAAGTCACTGTTTCTGGCGCCAAAAATGCGGCTCTGAAAATTTTGCCTGCAGCGATTCTCACGAGTGAATCATCCATAATCAAGAATGTACCAAAAATTCTTGATATAGAGAAAATGGTGAGTATTATCGAGAGCATTGGCGCAGATATCAAGCTAGAAAACAACGTCGTCATGATCAATCCTGCCAAAATCAACTCAGCTCACCCTGACGAGAAGCTCGTAAAGAAGCTTCGTGGCTCGATCGTGCTTGTTGGTGCACTTCTATCTAGATTCGGCGAAGCTGTCTTCTCTCAGCCTGGTGGCTGTCTGATTGGCGCACGCTCGATTGATGATCATTTGGACGTATTTCGTCAGCTTGGTGTAAGCGTTGAGTATCGAGACGAAAAGTTCTTCTTCAAAGGCAAACCAAAAGCAGGCGAAGTCATATTGAACAAGATGAGCGTCACCGCGACTGAAAACGCAATTTTAGCTACAGTTTTGTCTCCAGGCACAACCCACATCCATGTTGCAGCGGCTGAGCCAGAAATTCCTGATCTCGCGAACTATCTGAACAAAATGGGCGCAAAGATCACTGGTGCCGGGACCCACGACATCACTGTCGAGGGTGTGTCTGAGCTTCATGGCGCTGACTATGAAATATTACCAGACCGTATTGAAGCTGGTACTTATATAATGATTGGCGTGATGACCAATTCTGAGATCACCGTTGGTCCTTTTGTCAGCGAACATTTGGCAATCGTTCTAAAAAAGCTCCAAAATATCGGTGCCAAGTTTGAGATTGTCAAAAAAGATGGTGTAGAATATCTGAAAACTCTGAAACATGGCAAATTGATTGCTGAAGATATCGATACTCGACCATATCCTGGCTTTCCAACCGATTTGCAGTCCTTTTACGCGGTTCTCATGACTCAAGCCGAAGGTCGTTCTCATATATTCGAGACAATGTTCGAAGGTCGTTTTGCCTCTATCGAAGAGCTACAAATCCTTCATGGTGAAACTCAGATCCTAAATCCTCATGAATTCATCGTTGACGGTCCGATACTCCTAAAAGGCAATACGATCTCCAGCAAAGACATTCGCGGGGGAGCTTCGCTAGTTGCTGCGGCCCTCATAGCTGAAGGTGAAACAATTATCGAAGATATAGAATTTGTTGACCGTGGCTACGAGAAGATTGACGAAAAATTAAGCAAACTAGGCGCCTCGATCGAAAGAATAGACTAATGATTCGTAAGCTCGCAATTGATCTTGGAACGAAGAATACTCGGGTATATGTCCCGAAGAAGGGTTTAGTGATCAACGAACCCTCTGTTGTTGCGCTCCACTCTCATGACAACAAGATTATGGCCATCGGTGAGGAGGCGAAGAAGATGATCGGCCGTACTCCAGAGAGCATCATCGCTGCTACACCGCTCAAGGATGGTGCAATTGCCAATTTCCGTATTACCGAAGCGATGTTGCGCTATTTTATCAACAAAATTTCTGGACATATCCGTCTTTTCAAGCCCGACATCATGGTATCTATTCCTGCTGGCATCACCTCTACTGAGCGTAGAGCGGTAGTCGACGCCTGTAATTCAGCTGGCGCAAAGCAGACTTACCTGATCAAACAGCCAATCGCTGCGGCTCTCGGCGCAGGCATCCCTATCGCTATCCCATCAGGTAATATGATCATCGATATTGGCGGTGGAACGAGTGAAGTCGCCGTGATCTCAATTGGCGATGTTGTAGCCTCAACTTCTGTGCGTGTTGGTGGGGACAAATTTGATGCCGCGATTGCTAATTACATCAGAAAAAAGCATAATCTTATTATCGGCGACCAAAAAGCTGAAGAAATCAAAATCAAGATTGGCTCAGCCCAAACTCTGAAAACTGAGCTGAAGATGGAAGTCTCTGGTTCAAATACGATTTCTGGGCTACCCGAGAGCGTCATGATTGGCTCAGAGGAAATAGTTATCGCAATTCGCCCAGCACTTTTGGAAATTGTAAATGCAGTGAAGGACGTGCTCCAAAAAACTCCACCTGAGCTCGCTTCAGATATTATGGACAAGGGAATAGTCTTGACTGGTGGCGGTGCACTGCTCCGAAATATGGATACTTTGCTCACGAAAATCACAGGAGTACCCTGTGAAGTTGCAAACAACCCGACAGAGTGTGTCGTAAAAGGTTCAGGAATTGCGATTGAAAATCTCGATGCATTCCGACGTTCAGTTCTTTGGACAAAAGACTAAATATAATACATAGGCATATATGATTATCGGAATTGACGCCGCGAAAGCAGCGATCACAAATCGATCAGGAGTAGAAAACTTCGTCTACGAGGTTATTTTGAATTTGAAGAAGATTGACCAGAAGAACACATATTTCCTCTATACAAACAAGCATTTACCAGCTGAGCTCGTCGGAGACAATTTTCAGGAAAAATATATTGAGGGTCGTCGTTTTTGGAATCGGTATCATCTGCCAAAAGCGCTAGCTGAGTTTCCGCCTGAGGTTTACTTTCAGCCGCTCGATTTCATCCCAAAAAACGCTCCGAAGAAATCTATCGCCGTTATTCATGATCTAGCCTCAAAGTTTTTCCCAAATGCATACTCTTTTCGTGAGAAAATCTCTCAAAAACTTTCGCTCGATAATATTACCCAGAGAGCCGAAAAAATCATTTGTATTAGCCAATCAACCAAAGCAGACTTGCTAAAATTTTATCCTGAAGTCGATAAGAAGATCGAAATAGTTCACCTCGGCTATGATCATGAAAAGTTTCATCCAATCATCCAGCCGAAGGACATACTCAAACTCGACGAGCACTACATCCTCTGCAGTGGACGTATCGAAGAGCGCAAGAACACCCTTGCCTTGGTCAGAGCTTTTTTCAAGGCAAAGAAAGCGCATAATCTTACTCACAAACTAGTGCTTGCCGGTGGCTCAGGCTATGGCGCAAACAAAGTTTATAATGAAGTAAACAACAATATTGAGTTTCGCAAAGACGTCGTCATGCCCGGTCATATTTCTCATGATAAGCTACCAGATCTGATCGCTGGAGCCGATCTTTTTGCCTTTCCTTCACTCTATGAAGGCTTCGGGCTGTCCTTGATCGAAGCGATGGCTTGTGGCGCAGTCGTTCTCACCTCAAATACTTCGTCGTTGCCAGAAGTTGGTGATGACTCTGTCTACTATATCGACCCAGCAAACGAAAATGATATTGCTGACGGGCTCTACAAAGCGCTGATGGACATTGATCTTCGCCGAGAGCTGAAGAAAAAGGCACCAGAAACCGCGAAGCAATATTCGTGGGAAAAGACGGCGAGAAATATTTTAAACATTTTGGAGAAATTATGAAAATAGCACTTGTTTGCGATTTTTTGACTAAGTTTGGTGGAGCTCAACAAGTTTTGCTCGCCATGCATGAGCTCTATCCAGAAGCACCGATTCATTGTCTTCTTTATGACGAGAAGGGAACCATGAATAAGTTTGCTAATGCAAAAATAGTCCCTTCTGGACTGCAGAAATCAGTCTTGCACAAACGACCAAAATTTCTTTTACCAAAGTTCGCGTCAGCCGTTGAGGAGTTTGATCTCTCTCAATATGATGTTGTCATCTCATCCTCAGACTCATTTGCCCATGGCGTGATCACAAAACCTGCTACTTTTCATCTTTGCTACTGCCACACACCGATGCGCTACGCTTGGGACTGGGCAAACGAGTATTTAGCCGAAAACAATATTGGTTTTGGGCTAAAGGGCATTGCGGTCCGTAATATCATCCATAACTTAAGAATTTGGGATCGAGTTGCCGCTGATCGTGTTGACCATTTCCTTGCTAACTCTGAGAATGTCCGAACTAGAATTGCCAAATATTATCGGACAGAGTCAGAAGTTCTCTTTCCGCCAGTTGATCTCGAAGGAATCAAACCGAGCGGCAAGCCACATGAAGATTATTATTTGATAGTTTCCAGAATCGAGCCGTATAAGAAGATCAAGCTCGCTGTTGAAGCGTTCAAAGATTTGAAGCAGAAGCTTGTCATAGTTGGCGAAGGCTCAGATCTCGATCATTTGAAGTCAATTGCCTCAGATAATATTGAGTTTGTCGGTCCAAAATACGATCAGGAGCTTTATACTTACTTCCAAAATGCAAAAGCCTTCATCTTCCCAGGTGAAGATGACTTTGGCATCACGCCCGTCGAGTCGATGGCTGCCGGCCGGCCAGTTAGTGCATTTCGAAAGGGTGGCACACTTGAGACGGTTATTGAGGGCAAAACAGGCGTATTCTTTGACGAAAGTACTGCAGAATCGCTAAAAAAATCCGTTGTTCAATTGGAAGAGCATTACGACGACTTCTCACCTGAAGCTTGCCGCAAACAAGCGGAGCTATTTTCCAAAAAATCGTTTCAATCTGCCCTCAAAAAAGCAGTCGACGAAGGTTATTCTAAGCACCTAAAATCTCGCGCCTTATGAAAAGAAATACATTCAAAATCTTAGATATCAAAATTGACAGCCTCGATGTAGAGGAAGCCGAGCTTCGCCTTTCTGAGATGATGGAGATGGAGAGGCCTTCGATTATCTGCACACCAAATACTGAGTTTCTGATCAAGGCGCGACACGATGAGGAGTTCAAGAAGATTTTGAACACGAAATCGAAGCTAAATCTACCAGACAGCTATGGTCTTCTCTGGGCTGCAAGATTTCTAACTCTTAGCGCTCCAAAGGTTCCAGTATTTCGCGAAATTATCATCCTTCTAGAGTGGATTTTATCACTGATTCTTTTACCGATTTTATCACGACTATACCATTACCCACTAAAAGAAAAGATTTCTGGCTCAGACTTCATCTGGGACATCGCCAGATTTGCCGCGAAGAATAAATACCGCGTTTTTCTCTTTGGCGGAGCTCCAGTCGTCGCAGAGCAGACCGCACTTAAGCTTCAAACCGATGTTTTTGATCTACGCATCGCAGGAATGTTTCATGGCGACCTCACTCGAGAAGATGAGGCGATAGAGGCTATGAAAAAATCTCGAGCCGATATCCTGCTTGTTTGCCTTGGCGCACCACTACAGGAAAAATGGCTAGACGCAAACCTTGCAAAAACTGGCTGCAAGATTGGCGTTGGGCTGGGCGGAACCTTCGACTTCATCGCGAAGATCGTTCCTCGCGCTCCACGTTTCATGCAAAAGTCTGGGCTTGAGTGGCTTTATCGACTTGTTGTCGAGCCAAAGCGTTTCAAACGTCAATTTGCACTTCCGCAGCTGGCCTTTCTAGTTCTAAGAGATAAATTGATGTCCAAATAGTTGCGCTCTGTTGAATAATGTTGCGAAATAAGCTATATTGATCACGGCAAATCAGCTCGAAATAGTTGATCTGCTGTATTTCTGTTTGCAGAAAAATATATCGATAAGGGGGAGAGACCATGCAGTTTCTCGAAATCATCATTGGCGCCTATATCTTAGGCTCCATACCATTCAGCTATCTCGTCGGCAAAGCTTGTGGTGTAAATATTCTCGATTCTGGAAGTAAAAACTCCGGTCCGACAAATTTGTATCGCAATGCAGGATTCTCCGTTGCTTCGGTCGCTTTCTTTCTTGAAGCGCTAAAAGGTGTAATACCGGTATTGCTTGCAAGGGACATGGGCTATGAACTATGGCAAATGTTGATCGTCGGAATCGTTGCTGTAGTCGGCCACACACTTTCGCCTTTCTTGAAGTTCAAGGGTGGCAAAGGTGCATCGACCCTACTTGGCGTGATTATCGCCTTCGATTGGCACACGGCTGTTATTGTTTTTGCGCTTTGGGCGATCATCTTGCTCATCGCAAAGACTGTTTCAATCGCGACCATCTTGGCCTCAATGTACTTTGGATCACACGAGATCGCTTTTCAAGCCGATTACAGAGTAAGAATACTATGTGGCTTGATCGCGGCTTATGTTGTTTTCAAACATAGATCCAATATTTGTCGGATCATCGATGGCGCTGAGCCAAAGACGATTCAGCCAAAACCAAAAATTTTGCAAAAATCTTTTCCAGATGGTGTGAGAAAAGGTGAATTTCTGATTCACCAAACAAAGGATAATCCTGCAGACACCAAAGAGAAAATGGGTAAGAAATACCCGATTTTCAAGTGCCTTCCAGCAGGTTTCCTCCACAATGTTGTTTTTCCAAACATCCCTGTAGAGAAGATGAACATGGGGTACATTGTTATCAAAGCAAAAGATGGCACTGAGTCTGGACTTGAATTTCGCGGACTGCCATACACCCCAAGGCTAATGATACAGCGAGAGCAAAAGGCTCTAAATATGATCAGAAAGCTGATGGATATTAGTATTGTGGCTGACGCAAAAATCGTAGGTTTTGGTGCGTATACTTCGATCATCGGTAACGGTGGCAGGACAATCGCGGACGAATACTTAGGTCAGATCGCTACTACTACGGGTAGCTCGCTGACAGTTGGTATGGCGATTCGAGGAACAGAGAGCTTAGCTAAAGAAGTTGGCCTGGACATAACTGAATGCGGACTTACAGTCATCGGCGCTACAGGCGCCATTGGCTCAGTTGTAGCAGAGATCATGGCACCTAATGTAAAGAAGATTTATATTGTCGGTCGTGATATCAAGGACGAAAGGCTGGTGGCCTTGGCTAAGAAAATTCGGTTGCTTGGTGGGATGCCAATCATCGCACCCTTGCAAATTGCTCTGGCAAACTCCGAATTGGTGATCACTGCAACGAGCAAGACCGAAGCACTAAACATCAATCCAAATTGGTTTCGCGAAAATGCGATTGTTTGTGATGTTGCAAGGCCAAGAGATGTTGCGCGCGAAGTCGCAAAAGCGAGAGAAGATATCATCGTTCTCGATGGTGGAATCGTGCTCGTTCCTGAGCTCATAGAGCAAACTTTCGACTTTGGCTACCCGCCAGGCTATATCTACGCTTGCATGGCGGAAACTCTGATCTTGCTGATCAAAAACAACACTGCGACTTCATATTCTTTGGTCGTAACCAAGGAATCTGTTAGTCAAATGCTCCGCTGGGGCGATCAACTCGGCTTCAAGCTCTCTGGATATCGAAGTCTCGATATTCCGATCAGCGCAGAGAGAATTGCAGCTCATCGTAAGGCAGTTCTTGCGATGAAGGACTAAAAATCAAAACCTATCCGTTTAGGGTATCAATTCACTTTGGTACCCTTTTATTTTGCTCCCTTTAGGTTGACAATTGAGCTCATTTTTGATATAGTATGGGTAGAAATTTCAACGGAGGTAAAAAGGTTGAAAATATCACACGTTCTGGTTCTGTTGATAGTGGTTTCGTTAGGTTTATACTTAGTGATAAGAGCTACTTTCAAGTCAAAACCACCAGATTCGGCGCCGCCGCTTAAGGCTAAAGTGTCTTATAAAAGGGCTAAGCCGAAGCCAGCAAAGTCTGTTTATGCGATGACAACGTATTATTTACGGACCGGTCATCGCACAGCAACGGGCAAAGTACCGACAACAAAACTCGCGGCTAGCAATAGCCGAGAAAAACTGCCTTACAAAATGAAGGTCAAAGCTGTCGAGTACTACGACAAGGAAGCGAAGCAACTGTTTACTATTCCTGCCAAGGAGCAGAAGGAGCTAACCTTGACCATCGAAGACAGCACGGGCGCAGCTCATGTGCGTGAAGCGAGTAACCCAAGTCGTTACTGGAAGATTGCCTCTCGTCATGGCACGAAGAAGATCCGCCAGCTGCGAATCGACATCTTCGCCGGAAGTCATCCTTCGCCAGTTGTGAAGAAATACTCTGGGAAGATCCTTCACTGGATCGACGTAACACATTCTCATGCGAAATGAGAACAAATCTGAGAACCCTTTCAACTATTGTTTTGAGAGGGTTTTTTATATCTCGCCAAACTCGTACAAATATGTTACTATGAATGCCGAATGACAAAAGAAATACACAAAAATAAGCCAGAGTTACTTGCACCTGCCGGCACTCTCGATATCTTGAAAATCGCACTCATGTACGGCGCGGATGCTGTTTATTGTGGTACTCCCGACTTCGCAATGCGCGCACGTGTCGGCTTCACGCTCGAAGATCTCGAAGAGGGCATCAAATTCGCTCACAAACTCGGCAAAAAGGTATATGTGACAATCAACGCTTTTCCTCATCCAGAAGACATCGAAATGGCCGAAAAACATATCAAAACGATCGTCGATCTCGGGCCTGATGCACTGATCGTGGCTGATCCCGGTCTTGTTTCATATATTCATGCAAATTTCGATATTCCAATCCACCTTTCTACTCAAGCCAGCACGACCAATCATCTCGCCGCCAAATTTTGGCAGGAACAGGGTGCTGAGCGCATCGTTCTGGCTCGTGAGCTGAGCTTGGCTGAGATCACATTTATCCACAAGAAGTTGCCTGATCTCGAGATTGAGACCTTTGTTCATGGCGCGATGTGCATGGCCTACTCTGGACGTTGCCAGATCTCAAACTATATGACTGGCCGAGATCCAAATCAGGGTCAGTGCGTCCAAGCCTGCCGTTTCAAATACAAGACATATGCGCTTGAGGAACAAATGCGTCCTGACGAGTATTTTCCTGTTATCGAGGATGAAGAGGGAACACATATTTTGAATTCAAAGGACCTTTGCATGATTGAGTTCATTCCTGAGCTGGTAAAAGCCGGAGTGATCTCTCTGAAAATCGAAGGCCGCTTGAAGAGCGAATACTATGTGGCTGCCGTTGTCCGTGCTTATCGTAAGGCGATTGATGCAGTTTTTACTGATCAATATGATAAGAAAATGATTGCAGATCTGAAGGCCGAGATCGAGAAGACCGCAAGTCGTGGCTTCACCACCGGCTTTTATTTCAATAAGCCAGACCAAAATACCAACAATTATGCTACTTCTCGTGCTGAGAGCACTTGGGGCTATATCGGCCGCGTCATTTCCTATGACAAAGAGAAGAGAATGCTCACTTTTGAGGCCAAAAACTATCTGCCGATCAACTCAAACTTAGAAATCATGACACCCGATGAAACGATCTCATATATAAATGAAAAAATGTTTGTAAAAGATGAGCTTACAGAGCTAGTTCATGCAAATACAATCGTAAGTATTCCTCTCGAAATCGACGTACCAAAAGATTCGCTGATTCGAATCAAGCTCTAAATCTCCAATAAAAAAGGCTTGAAGAAGATTTCTCTCATTCAAGCCAACTGTTTTTGTGTTAGAAAACTGAGATTCCCCAGTATTCCAAAAGTCTAATATAGGCGAATACGATTGGTCCTGCAAATAGCAGGGAGTCGATCCGGTCAAGGAAGCCGCCGTGCCCAGGCAAAGCATTGCCAGAGTCGTCTGCATCCATCTCACGTTTCAGTGCAGACTCTGCAAGATCGCCAAGCTGTCCGACGACGCCCACGAGAGCGCCAATAATCAGGGCATGATGCCAAGGAATCTGAAACCAAATCCCAAAGCTATAGGCCGCGACTATTGCCCCTGCGATTCCGCCGATCGAGCCAGCTCGTGTTTTCTTCGGGCTGACATCTGGGCAAAGCTTTCTGCCACCGATCATTCGCCCTACGAATAAGGCTGCCGAATCAAGCGACCAGACGATCAAGAGCAGATAGGTAATCAGAATCGCACCTTTATGCACTACATACGGCGTCCCGGCTATATTGGAAATCCCTTCATAGTTTGCAATTCCGAGAATAAATGTGAGCAGATACCCGACGTATAGGATGCCAAACATCGTCGTGCCAGCATTTTTCAGAGGTTTGTGAACCTTATAAAAAATTTCTGCTGACAAGACAAGAATCACCGAAATTGCCAAGATGTACATGATCGCACCTTGGAACTGGCCGATTTCCCACCTTTTGGCGAGAAAAATTAGCAGTGCTACAGTGACATAGCCAATAAGCTCAGAAGGATTCTCTTCCGCATTTGTGCGAATCCGAATGACCAATTTCTTGGACCAATCGAAGAAGCCGTCAGCCTTTATCGGTTTATCGTGCCGAACCATCGTATAGAATTCATCCATACTGATGATAGCGATGATGATCAGGAGAACGGCAAACAACTCACCGTTTCCAAAAAAGATACTCGTAAGCACGATCGGAATGCCAATCAAGCTTAGGATTATGCGCTTTTGTAGCGTAGTCATGTTGCTTTCCTCCTCTCGAGAAATGTCGAATGCATCTTCAAATCTGACTGACTTGAAAACATTATATTATATACTGATGATCTCATTTTGTCAAATAAAAATCCCCAAATCATTATGATAATGAGATGGGGATCAGTGAGAGTTATTACGGGCTGTAATACCCTCGGTCGGAGTGAGGATCCATTTTTTCTTCCTCAGTCAATTTTGTGGCATTTTTGCACATTTGCGTTATCTGACCACGAGTTAGGCCACTTGAGGTCATTACATCGTCATCGTGCTCTTCGCGAGCTGCAACCTCTACGGTTGCTGGGTTGACGCTGAACGGCTTGCCGTCAGCAGTTGCGCCCGTCTGGGCTTTTTTGACTGGACCACACATGATCGTGATCTCCTTTTTCTTTTGATGCTGCTTATATTATACTACTCTCAAAGCCCTTTGTCAATATATAACATTCTCTAAACTGTTGCTTTGTACTGACAAAAGTGGTACACTACAAAGCAAAATCAGTAAATTTAGGTCTTATGAAAACAAAAATTATCGTAACCATTGGCCCTGCCAGTGATTCGAAAGAGATGATCGAAAAATTAGCCCTCGCAGGTATGGATGTCATGCGTTGTAACTTCGCGCATTGTACATTTCCTGAATACAAGCAGCGTTATGAGTTTATGAAAGAAGTGAACGAAAAACATGGTTTGGACGTCAAAATCCAAGCTGATCTTCGTGGTCCAAGCATTCGTCTAGGTGAAAACATCCCAAAAGAGGGTCTAGTTGTCAAAGAAGGCGATATCCTCAAATTTGTTACTGCACCTTGCCAGAATAAGAAAGAGGATGAGCTAATCATCACTGACCCATATCTTCATACTGATGTCTCAGTTGGCGATCCGATGCTTGTCGAATCTGGCATGCTCGAGCTCGAGATCACTCACGTCGCTCCAGGTAGCCACAAATTTGAAGCTAAGGTGAAAATCGGCGGAACTATTTACCCTCGAAAAGCACTAAATCTACCAACTACTAAGCTGACGACGTCTTCAGTCACTGAGAAAGACATCAAAGATCTAGAATACGCCCTTTCCGTTGGTGTCGACTTTGTTGCGCTTTCATTTGTTGGCTGTGCCGACGATATCCGCAAGATCAAAGATGTGATCAAGGACGCTCCTGTTAAGATCATGTCCAAGATCGAGAGACGTGAAGCACTAAACAACATTGATGAGATCATGGAAGCTTCCGATATCATCATCGTCGCACGTGGCGATCTAGGCGTCGAAACTCCATACGAAGAGCTACCAATCATCCAGAAACAGCTTATTCGTAAGGCCCAGCAGTACTTGAAGCCTGCCGTAGTTGCGACTCAAATGCTCAAGAATATGATGGTTTCACCATATCCTACTCGCGCTGAGATCTCAGACATCGCAAATGCAGTCTTCGATGGCGCTCACTATGTTTGGCTTTCTGACGAAACTACAGTTGGCCAATATCCTGTTGAAGCGGTCAAAGTCATGCGCAAAGTGACAAACGCTATCGACAGCTACCTAGACAGCGAGGCTAGATAAGTAGCCATATTTGATCTTGACAGAGAACTGAAATAGAGATAATATAAAAGAAATAGTGGACCGTGAGGGCCCACTTTCTTTTTACCCAAAAGAGCTGCCCTCGCAAAAAGTAGAATATCAAGTATAATGTAATTAATACCAAATAATATTAGGAGAAAAATGAAGAAAAATAATCCATTTATGGCGGCGATCGAAGAGCTTTGTGAAGAAAAAGGCTTGAACATCAACATCGTCATCGAAACAGTTGAGGCTGCACTTGCAGCTGCTTACCGCAAGGACTACGGAAAGCCAAAGCAAATTGTCAGAGCCAAGCTCAATCCAGAGACCGGCGCTGCTGAGATGTTCCGTGTTTATGATGTCATCGAAGATCCAGAAGAGATCAAAGAGCATGAGCACGAGCTAACTCTCGAAGAAGCCAAAGAGATCGACAAAAACGCCAAGATCGGCGAAGAAGTCATCGTTACACTTCCACACGAAGACGAATTTGGCCGCATTGCAGCGCAAACTGCAAAGCAGGTCATCATTCAACGTATCCGCGAAGCTGAGCGTGATCTTCTCTTCCAGGAGTTCAAAGACAAAGAGCACAAAGTGGTCAATGCTAACGTTTCACAGGTTGATGGCCGAAATGTCATCGTCTCACTGAACAAGGTAAATGGCATTATTTATCCATCTGAGCAAATGCAAAATGAGAAATACTATATTGGTCAGCGCCTCAAGGTCTATGTGAAAGAAGTTTCACAGTCAGTGAAAGGTCCTCAGATCATCGTATCTCGAAGTGATGAAAACTTGATCCGAGCTCTCTTTGAGCTAGAAGTTCCTGAGATTCTTGCTGGTACTGTTGAGATCAAGAGCATCTCACGTGAAGCAGGTTCTAGAACCAAGATTGCTGTTATCGCAACCGAAGAAAAGATTGATCCAGTTGGTTCATGTGTTGGCCTCCACGGCGCACGTGTTCAAGCCGTTCTTGAAGAGATCGGCGATGAGAAGATCGATATCGTACTTTGGGATGAGGACGTTCAGCAGTTCATAATGAACGCGCTTTCACCTGCGAAGACGAAGCAAATCGCTATCTCGTCCAAGGATAACAAGGCAACAGTTTTCGTCGACAAAGACAATCTATCTCTCGCAATCGGCAAAAACGGTCAAAATGTACGTCTTGCTTCCAAGCTTACTGGCTGGGGCATCGACATCAAACTATATGAAGGCGAAGCTCAGGAAGAGGAAGAAGTAGCCGAAGAAATTGTAGAGAAACCAAAGAAAAAAGCGGCTAAAAAGTCTAAATAATTCTGCTACGATATATTCTCGAAAACTGTTCGCCTAAAAAATAATTAGGTTTTTTCGAGAACGAGTTGACTACTCCTGTCATCCTGAACTTGTTTCAGGATCCCGTCGCTATTTAAACGGTTACAAGATCCTGAAACAAGTTCAGGATGACAAACAATTGATACTCAAGGAGCTTTATGGAAAATGATATATTCAAAAAATTTACGCCAAACCTGAAGAAGGCGATTATCGATTCGCAAAAGATTGCAACTGAGGAGAAGACTTGTCTCGACACCGAGCACCAGCTCATGTCTCTGATGCAAAACAAGGCGACGCTAGCTTTTGAAATTCTCGAGAGCTTCGAGATTGGCTTGGACAGGGTAAACTTGAACGCTCACATGCTCAATCCCGCTGCTCCATGCGACGAGGACAAGCAGATCACCAAAGACGCAAAACGTTGCATTCAGCTTGCCGTTCACTTTGCCTCGAAATTTGGCCACGTAAATATTGGCTCTGAGCACTTGCTCTTGGCCCTAATTTCCAATAAAAGTTTTCACTCATATATGGCGATCGAACACACAGGTGTCGACCCAAAAAAGATCAAGAAACAGATCGAAACAATATTTAAGGGGATCAATTCTTCGACTGAGGCGATGGCAAATCAGCCAAATGTCCAGAATATGCTTCAGGATGATGGTTTTGACGATGTAAATATCGTCGGTCCGGGCCAAGCTCAGCCTTTTACCTCCACTCAGAACAATCAGAAAAAGGAGTCAACGCTTGATTCATTCTCGACAAATCTGACGAAGCTCGCGGCTCAGGGCAAGCTCGATCCAGTGATCGGCCGTGAAAACGAAATTCATCGTCTTATCCAAACACTCTCTCGACGTACGAAGAACAATCCAATCTTAGTTGGCGAGCCAGGCGTTGGTAAGACTGCCATCGTCGAAGGCTTAGCACAGCAGATTGCCGCTGGCAATGTTCCTGCGACCCTCTTAGGGACCCAGATTCTCTCACTTGATTTAGGCTCAGTCCTTGCCGGTACGATGTATCGTGGCCAATTTGAGAGCCGAATCAAGAAAATCCTCTCTGAGATTGAGAAAAAGGGCAATATCATCCTCTTTGTCGACGAAATTCATACGATGATCGGCGCTGGCTCCACTGAGGGCTCGATCGATGCTGCAAATCTGCTGAAGCCAATGCTCTCAAAGGGCACACTTCGCATGATCGGCTCGACTACTTTTGATGAATTCAAGAAACATATTGAGAAGGATCCTGCTTTTGAGCGACGTTTTCAGTCTATCCGCGTCTTCGAGCCAAATGCGGCTGAAACTCTTCAAATCCTAGAGGGGCTAAAACCTCATTATGAAAAGTTTCACAATGTCAGCTATGAGAAAAACGCGCTTGAAGCAGCTGTCAGCTTGTCTGTTCGCTATATTCATGACCGTTCACTCCCAGACAAGGCGATCGACCTGATCGACGAGGCTGGTGCTGCCGCAAACGCAACTATTGTAACTACGAAAAATCAGCTTTTCAAACAACAAAAAGAGCTCTCAGAGCTAAGAAACAAGAAGGAAGCAGCTATTGTCAAAGAAAAATACGAAGAAGCCGCGACTCTTCGCGAGAAGATGATGGCGCTAGAAGAAGCGATCGCGAAGCACAAGGCTGAGAATTTCATTCCTGCAAAAATCATTACCGAAGAAGAAATCGCTGGGCTTGTTTCTGATTGGACAGGTATCCCAGTGACCAATATGACGACCAAAGATAAGAAAAATTATCTAAATCTCGAGAAGAAGCTAAAGCACAAGATTATTGGCCAAGATGAACCAGTTGATGAGCTCGCAAAAGCGATCAAACGCTCTCGTGTCGGTATCGGTAATCCAAAGCGTCCTATTGGCTCATTTATGTTCTTGGGGCCGACCGGCGTAGGTAAGACTGAGCTTGCAAAAGTTCTCTCGCGCGAGATTTTTGGTAGCGAAAACTTCCTGATCAAGATTGATATGTCAGAGTTTATGGAGAAGCACAATCTGGCCCGTCTCATCGGTGCACCTGCTGGCTACATCGGCTACGAAGAGGGCGGCAGATTGACCGAGAAAGTCCGCAAAAATCCATATTCTGTCATACTTTTTGATGAGATAGAAAAAGCTCATCCAGAGATCTTCAATATCCTACTTCAAATCATGGAAGATGGCGTTCTTACTGACGCAAAGGGCCGAATAATCGACTTCAAAAATACTATTATCATCATGACCTCCAACCTTGGCACCGATATGCTCCGAAAACAGATTTCTATCGGCTTCAACAACGTTCATACAGACAAGGAAAAGTACGAAAAGCTACATGATAGCGTGATCGAAACAGTCGAGAAGACTTTTCGACCTGAGTTTATCAATCGCCTAGACAAAGTCGTCGTCTTCTACCCACTAGATGACAAATCTCTGCGAAAAATCGTTGATCTCCAGTGTACCGAGTTTGAAGCGAGATTGCTCCTACAGAAAATCCGCCTTCGTATCTCTGATCCAGTGAAAAATCTGATCGCAAAGGACAGCTACAATCCAGAGTATGGCGCTCGTCCAATTCGCAAATATATACAGGACCATATTGAAAATCTGATCTCAGATGCCTTCCTTTCTGACAAAATCGTTGCCGATAAGCCGATCTCACTAGTGCTCAAAGAAAACAAAATCGTAATCGAGTAGGGGAACCGATGAAAAATATTCTACCAAAAGAAATTCAAACGCACTTGGATCGTTTTAGTGCAACAGATCGTGATCTGATCAATCGCGCTTTTCTCTATGCACATGAGAAACATACTGGCCAGAAGCGCCGCTCTGGTGAGGACTATATCATTCACCCATATCACGTCGCACTTAGCCTCGCCAAGGACAATTATGACGCCGAAACTATCGCCGCTGGCTTTCTCCACGACACAGTTGAGGATACCAGTGCGACCAAAGAAGAGATTGCCGAGCTCTTTGGTAAAAATGTGGCCAATATTGTCGACGGCGTGACAAAGGTATCGACACTCAAGATCAAAAATAAGGAAAAAATCTTTTCAAACAATCAGTTCTACATGGAGCAGGTGGATAATTATCGCAAGATTCTCTTTGCCAGCATCTCTGATCTGCGTGTCATGGTCGTGAAGCTTTATGATCGGCTGGATAATGTCCGAACGCTAGACTTTATCGGCGAGAACAAACGCAAGTACTACGCTCGCGAAACTATTGAGATCTTTTCGGCCATCGCTGATCGTCTTGGTATCGGCTCGGTCAAAAGACGTCTTGAGGACTACGCTTTTCCTTATGCCTATCCTGAAGAATACGCGAAGTTTGAGAAGGAAATAGAAGGCATATACAAGAATCCGCAAGAAACAGTCAAGCGCATCATTCCAGAAGTGAAAAAAGCGCTAATTGCCGCAAATATTGAATTTTCTGACATTTCAGGACGAGCGAAAGGTCTATATAGTTTGTATAAGAAGATTGATCGCAAGGGCAGTATCAAGCTCATTTATGATATCTCAGCGCTTCGAATCATCGTCAGCTCAGTCGAAGATTGCTACAAGACTCTGGGAGTAATTCATACTATGTATGAACCTGTGCCGAGTCAAATTCATGACTATATCGCGAAGCCAAAGCAAAACGGCTACCAATCCGTTCATACTTCAGTGAAAGATTCGACTGGCAGCATCTTCGAGGTGCAGATTCGAACAAAGGAAATGCATGATCATGCTGAGCACGGACCGATCTCATCTCACTGGCAGTACAAGGAGACGGCACACAAAAGCTCGATGAAAGGCCAAGAACAAGAGTGGGCAAAGGAGCTTTCGAAGCTGCAAGAACTCACAAGTGCCAAGGATTTCATGAGTGGCTTGAAGGAACAGCTTTTTGACCAACAAATTTTCTTGTTTACCCCGAAGGGCGATATTTTGAAGATGCCAATCGGCTCAACCCCGATCGATTTTGCATATCGAATTCACTCTGATCTCGGCGATCACTGTGTCGGCGCTCGTGTAAACGGCCGCATCGTCCCGATCAACTCTGCCCTCCATACCTCAGACTTCGTTGAAATCGTCACAAATAAGGCTTCATTTCCAAGCCGTGACTGGCTTCGATTCATCAAGACTACTCAGGCGAAGCAACATATCCGCGGATATCTTCGTGAACAGGAAGCAGGCAAGCTGGCGGTCGCTGGTGAGGAAAAGCTCGCTGCCACCATCGCCAAGTACAATCTGCCTCCACTAAACAAAAACGAAGCTGAAGCCCTCCTAGAGGATTCTAGATTACCATATAACGAGCTCGATCGTGCCCTAGTCGCTGTTGGCGAAGGCTCGCTCCAAGTTTTCAAACTACTAAAGACGATATATCCGAAGTTCAAGGTTCCAGAGACTCGAGCACCTCGAACTGTGAAAAAAGTCGAAGCTGCTGGGATCTCGATTCTCGCAGGAATTCGTCATGATTTTGCCAAATGCTGCAAACCAAAAGATGGCGATAAGATCGTCGGCTACCTCGGTCGTGAGCATATAATCAAAGTTCACAAGGCTAGTTGTAAGCGCCTAACCAATCTCGACAAGAACCGCTTCATCAAGCTGACATAGGCATAATCTATTGCATGATTGCACATAATATGTTATAGTACGGTCATACGGATTTGAAATTTTGACAGGAAAAGTCAAAAAAGGTGGGAATTCCTATGAATTACCCAATTATAACCGTTGCCGGAATGATGTTCAACGTACTTAGAGAGAGTATCGCCCTCAATGACAGCGTCGACTTAGCTCTTCTCAACATGGAAGGGAGCGCTGATTTCTACAATGTGCAGCTAAACCCGCCATTGTCAGAGTCACTGGCCCTTGCCGACTATGATGCGAACCTTCCGGCTTGGAAACAACAATTCCTCGAAAAAGCCAAGACGCTTCTTGTGCCGCACGAAGACACGTGCTTTCTCATCGGTTACGAGATAGGCCAGCTTGCAACATGGCTGATCGGGACGATGCCAAACATGACTGAATTTCCCGATGTTGATGGGAGAATTGCCAAGGCTTTAGCATCGATTGAAGTGATCGAAGGACTCTGCGCAGAGTGCGAAGACCCGATTGCTGTCAAAAGAATGTTAGAATCAACTACTAATGCAATCAGAGCATGCACGAACATGGGCGACCTGAAAAGGGCGGCAGACATGATCTTGCAATGGAAAGAAAGTGGCGCAATGTTCAATTTTGCATAGCCACAAGACAGAACCAAACGGCCACCCTATCATTTGTGAGAAGGTGGCTTTTTTATATCAGCAACTGCTCAATATTGCATTATTACTTACTTTATGGCATAATACTTACATACGGATTTGAAATTTGATCACGATGATCAAAAAAGGTGGAAATGCTATGTATTATCCGGAGCTTGCCTTACTCGGCACGACTTTCTTCATTTTGAGAGAAGCAATCGCAAATCAGGCCGATGTCGAGCGTTACTACTTCGAATTGGAGGGGCATCTCATCCTCTTCAGCGCGCCACTAAATCCGCGCTTATCAAAGAAGATGACGCTCGCAGAATACGACGCGAATCTTCCAACATGGAAAGAGCAGTTCGTTGAACGTGCGAAAGAGGACGTTGACCAAAATTGCTACAAGATTTTTCTGATGGGTTTCGAGATCGGACAGCTTGCAGCCCATCTCATCGGCAAATTGCCTGTTGATATTGAGCTCTCTGAATTTGATTTCAGAAAGAGCAAGAGCCTCGAATCGATCGCAAGACTCAAGGCCCTATGCGTCGAGTGCAGAAAATCGGTCCCAGCCAGAGACATGATCGCAGACGCGACCAAGCAAATTGAGGAATCAAACAGTATATGCGATCTTGACCAAATCGCTTATATGATAGCAGAATGGGATAAATCTCCCGAAATGTGCGACATTGTCTGGTCGCGAAACTGAACCAAATAGCCACCCGATCTAATCTTGAGAAGGTGGCTTTTATTATTGACAAACTCTATAGAATATAGTATTGTACTAACACGTAGAAAAAAAAGGAGGTGAGGCAAATGAATTCACCCGGCCAACACAAAGCGCTTTATAATAATAAACATTATAAAATGCAAAAAGTGCTACAGCTGATTCGTCACGCAGCGATGTCGCCAGCCGACATCATGAAAGGCGTGCATGTTCCTGAGGGCGTCGATCATCTCATATTTACAGATGCTTCTGGTGATACAGGTTCTGCAGAAGCAGGGATTGGTATCGTCATCACGACCACCGAAGGCCACGTCTTGTTCGAGGAATCGCATATCATTAGCGATCCGGATATCGCGAAAAACACGAAGCGCTTGGAGACTTACGCCGCGCTCGTCGCGATTCATCGGGTGCCGCATCACAAAGTCATGATCGTAAGTGACAACATAAATGTGGTGAAGCACCTTCTAAGGCTAAATGCAGGACAGAGACTATCGAGGAAAATGCACAATCTTGATCTCTGGAGCATAATCGAAGAAAGCGTCTCAGACCACCCGGGCGTTCACGCTCAGTGGATCCCTTCAAACGCAGGCAATCTTGGCAACGAGCTTGCCGACACCGCAGCCCGCAAAAATCGAAATCGGCCAACACGGCTGCACAGCTAAATTACATCAAACACAAACCCTGTCTGTATCTCAGATGGGGTATTTTTATACTCAAATAGATTGACAAATCAAGCTTGGTATTGTATAAATACTAAAGCGATTCCACATGCATCCTAAAGGAGGATAATGTCATGAATAAGTCAACCCTGTTCTCTCTTCATGAGAGAACAATCGAGTTTGCTCCAGGAGAAAAAAACCTCGAGCTACGAATTCAGGATCAGGAAACAATCGTCCTTCCGATCCCGAATCCATCCAACCACCCACATGGGCTTATGAATCCGAAAGGTGACGATCTGCCAACTATTGAGTTTAGATCTCATACCGTTGCAGTGATCAATTTCTCATATGACAGAATGGTCTTTCTGGCAGTCGCATATGCGAACTCCATTCCAAAATCTGAGCTTCCAGCAGAAGTCTCTGAATTCAAATTCAAGGACTTGATGAAGTTCAGAGAGATGAACGCTACTTACTTCAAGCTGACCTTGAAGAGATCAGCAAAAAAGGAAAAGTACTCGGTGCTTGTAGAGAAATTTGACGAGAATTCTGCGAAAGCAATGTCTCAAATTCAGAACGAATACAAGGAGTGGTCGCTTTCATTAGCTGAATCCTGTGGCGATGGCACCCCTGGCGAAAAAATCGGCCCTATCGGCTTATCGCTCGCAGGCATGCTATTTGCAAAAGGCTTTACGAAAGCCTGGAAAACGCCACGATTGGCAGATCCTGATGTGATCGAATATCTTCTGAGCATCCCGTAAACATCAAAACCAGCGCTGCTGTGGCCAACCGCCATGGCAGTTTTTTTATATCCAATAATTGCATAATTGACATAATATGTTATAACACTCACATACGGACTTTGAAAATCAGACATGGACAGTCTCCAAAAGAGGTAAAACATGAAAAAAACTATCTTAATCATCATATTTCTGATGATCGTATGCGTCACTCAGCCATTTGCTGCGGATTCGTTTATATCAAACGATCCAAAAGCCTTTTCTTTTCTGACTGTAGAAGAAGCAACTTTCTATTCGGGGGCATATTTTACAGGGCATTTCCTGTCCATGGCCGGAATAGATTCTTCTGCCAAGGATTTGAGTCAGGTGAAGCTGCTGGAAACATCAGCAAAATCGATAGGGATAACGCTAAGTCCAGCATCCAAATCGATCAAGACAGATGCTGCGCTAGAAGCAGCACTGGACAAATGGAGGGACCAGATCTACCAAGGATTGCGTGCATCAGCATATCCTAATGAGGCAGGAAATTACTGCTTCTTGGGTGATGCTGTGCAGTCTATCTATAATTGCGCGGAAAGCTCTTTCGAGATCAATCCATCGAAACTGATGGATCCAAAGCTAAGAGAAAACACGCTAAAGGTACTAAAGCTCGCTGTGCTTCAAGTAAAAGCAATGGGTTTTCCGAAAGACCTTCAAGACACCATGATCGCCATGGAAGAAAACTATTCCAAAGCCAAGACAAATAGGGAAGCATACAGAGCTATGCAGCCGCAAGTGCTCTGGAGCCTGAAAGTCATCGGCACACTGACAGAACGTATCAAACAAAAGTAACTGATTCGCGCCACCCCCGCTACCAAGCTCGGGTGGTTTTTTATACCTGAAATTGACACCTAGATAAATGTGGTATAATATGTATCCATGATCAAGAAATTACAAAACAATTCACATGATACTCAGCACTCACACAAAGCGAGAGCCTTTTTGCTATAAACCATGAATTTACAATCAAAACATAGAAAATACTGCTCTCACCAACGAGAGTTTTTTTGTGCCAAATACTAAATAAACGAAAGAATAATATGAAAAATGAAAAAATGAGAGTGATCATAGATACAGATCCAGGCGTCGACGATGCAATGGCTATTTTGATGATCCTGGCAGCGCCAAATATTGAAGTACTGGCGATCACCACGGTAGCAGGCAACTCGACAATAGAAAACGTTAGTAAAAATGCAAAATACATTCTAGATATCGCTGGACGAAGCGACATCCCGATATATGTCGGCGGAGCTTGCCCACTCAAGAAGCAGCTTATCACTGCTGACGTTCATGGCCAAACAGGCTTAGGCAATATCGACCTAAGTAAGATGGACGGAGCAACCTCCGAAATAAGTGCATCGGAAAAATTAGCCGAGCTTATCGAGAGTAATCCAGATCAGATCACTATCTTGGCCCTCGGACCACTGACCAATATTGCCATGGTGCTTTTGTCGAACAAAGATTTGCAAAACAAGGTGATGCAGCTTGTAATGATGGGTGGTGCGATCGATGTACCAGGCAACAAGAGCGCTTTTGCCGAATTTAACTTCTTCGTTGATCCAGAAGCAGCCAAGATTGTCTTCGAATCAAATCTCCCGAAAGCGCTTGTCCCGCTTGATCTGTGCAATCAGGTAATAATGCAAGAATCCGACATCGCAAAGCTAGGTGAGGGCAAAGTTGCGAAATTCCTAAGATCAATTTTGACTCCATATGCACTCAATATCGGCAAACTCGAAGGGCTCAATGGAGCTGTAATGTACGATCCGCTGGCCGCTTACTATCTGACAGACGAAGCAGCATTCACCACAAGAGAAATGAGCATTCGCATCCAGGCAGAAGGGGAGCTCAGCGCAGGGATGTCTGTGGCGGATAAGAGCTCGCTACCAACCTGGACTCCAAATGTCAGAGTTGCGATGAGTGTAGATCAGGATAAATTCATTCAAGACGTCTATACAGCGATCAAAAAACTAGATTCAAATATCAAATCAGAGTAAATTAGAATAAAGAGAAATTTATTGTTCGATTTTATGGAGAACTATATAACAAATTGGAGGATACTATGAAAATACTCGTCGCTTACTACTCACGAACAGGACACAATCAGGCTCTTGCGGGCAAAATTGCTGAGACACTAAATGCCGACCTTGAAGAAATCATCGATCTGAAGAGTCGGAAGGGGATTGTCGGCTGGATTATTGGCGGCCGCGACTCGATGACGAAGCAGCTCACCAAGATCAAGAAAACTACAAAAAATCCTGCGGATTATGGTCTCACCATCCTTGCCTCACCACTTTGGGTCGGCACCGCTGCTCCAGCCATGCGTGAATATGTCACAGAGAACAAGGACAAATTCCAGAGCATCGCCGTCGCTTCCGTCTCTGGTGATGGACGACCGCAAACCGTTGTCTCCGACATCGAGGAACTTTCTGGCCTGAAACTAGTTTCTGCTTTCCACATTTCAGATGCCGAATTCAAGAACGACTACAACCAAAAGTTTGATGATTTTATCAAGTCAATAATTAAGGGGGGATAAATGACTGAGCTAGAAATAGTATTGTTTGAAGAAAAGAAAACATCGCTAGACACTGAAGCCCTATTACAACTAGTAATGTTACAATTAGAGCTACCTACGCCTCCAAAAGTAGTTTACCCATATTTCCTCAACCACGAGGTAATATTTAAGCTACTCATGCATTATCACAATTCGAAACTTTGCCATTCAAATTCTTCAGAGGAAGAATGTTTAGCCAGGGAAGATTCGCGTAAGATATTTTCTGAATTAAATCTGAATGCTACTGATTCTGAAGCAGAACAGAAGGACGATCATTACTACTATAGTACACGATTCTTGGGCAGCAGCGGTCATTATCCAGACAAAGAAATAATCAGCGATAATGCCATTTATTGTATTTATTCAGGCATACCAACCCTTATTACTAAGGAGGACAAAGATTCAGCAGAAAAGGATCTGAGCGGAGAAGCATCCTTCCTTACGAGACAAGAGATAAGGATCGCTTCTGCAATGATATGCTCTCGAAACCCTCATTCGGCCTCAATTGATTTTTCCAGCATCGGTAATACAGAAGTTTCTGCTCGCCTAGTAGAATCAATACCAGAAAATCTCAGAGAGCTGTTCCTTATTGAATTGGCCGGAATATTTTCGAGAGATAATAAATTACACCATAATGTTTATTATAACGCTCGCAGAGAAGATCCGTCATTGTTTAGTTTTTTTAACTATTTTGACGATATGCGAGGCCTGAAGGTATTTATTGATAACTTTGACACCGAAGATAACCTCACGTTAAGGATTGCAACACACATAGCTAAGGCTGCTTTATTAAGTGGCAATCCTTTGTTATTTGAGGAATATCTGACCAAAATCCTGAGCGTTTTTTTCCTAAGCGCTTTCTTTTACAAGATGAATCACCCTATTTACTCTGCTATGACGACGATTTTGGCAATTTTTCTTTTGTATATTTTATCTATCTCATATTCGAAGAAACAGATACTGGAAAGCTCAAAAATTTATACGGTTGAGAAGGTATCTTTACCATCTTTTTGGGAAAGAAAAAAGGACGACATATTTGTTGGAGGGTCTTTGGGGACGGTTCTGCCACAAGCACGGTATTCGCGATAAGGTAATTTTTTAGGTATAATATTATTATGCCAAGACAAGCTAGATTTCTCCCACCTGACAACATTTTCCATATTATGTGCCGCGGAAATAACGGCAATGATATTTTTCATTCTCCACTGGACTATCTGAAATAT